>Ga0210407_10000283_pt1 | contig 61104 bp, 53 predicted proteins | sample IncBWC27MmetaG_FD_150860 | JGI IMG/M metagenome (GOLD analysis project Ga0210407, IMG submission 150860) | Forest soil microbial communities from Barre Woods Harvard Forest LTER site, Petersham, Massachusetts, United States - Inc-BW-C-27-M | ecosystem: Environmental > Terrestrial > Soil >...
GGTCTGAACCCCTCAAATCTCCTGCGCCCACAGTGGATAAGGACCGAACTGTCTCGCGACGTTCTGAACCCAGCTCGCGTACCACTTTAACCGGCGAACAGCCGGACCCTTGGGACCTTCTCCAGCCCCAGGATGTGATGAGCCGACATCGAGGTGCCAAACCCTGCCGTCGATATGAGCTCTTGGGCAGGATCAGCCTGTTATCCCTAGCGTACCTTTTGTCCGTTGAGCGATGGCAATTCCACATTCAACCACCGGATCACTTGGACCTACTTTCGTACCTGTTCGACGTGTGTGTCTCACAGTTAAGCTGGCTTATATCCATATACTCGACACCTGATTGCCAACCAGGTTGAGCCAACCTTCGTACTCCTCCGTTACTCTTTGGGAGGATACCGCCCCAGTAAAACTAGCCGGCTGCCAGTGTCCCTTTCCCGGGTTTACGGGTAAAGGTTAGTTATTCCAGTACCGAAGGGTGGTGTTTCATTGTCGGCTCAGCGACCCCCAAAAGGGCCGCTTCAAAGCCTCCCACTTACGCTAAGCATCGAAACCGAAACAACAGTAACAGCGTGTAGTAAAGGTGCATAGGGTCTTTCCGTCCTACTGCGGGTAGGCGGCATCTTCACCGCCACTACAACTTCGCTGAGCTCCTCGTTGAGACAGCGGTCAACTCGTTACACGATTCGTGCAGGTCGGAACTTACCCGACAAGGAATTTCGCTACCTTAGGACCGTTATAGTTACGGCCGACATTCACGGGGACTTCGGTTCAACGCTTCGCCTCGCTTGCGCGAGGCTGACGTCTTGCCATAATCTTTCCGCATTGGTCACGTGTCACACCCTATACGTCGTCTTAACGACTTGGCAGAGTGCTGTGTTTTTGTTAAACAGTCGGTTGACCCATTTCACTGCGACCCCGCCACTTCTAAGACTCTGAAAATCTGTCGAAGTTTGAATGGCTTACAAACCAGTCGCACTCAAGAACACTCCAAAGTCCTTGAAGTGGCGGGGTACCCCTTCTTCCGAAGTTACGGGGCTAGATTGCCGAGTTCCTTAACGAGGTTTCACTCACGCGCCTGAGTATACTCTACTCACCCACCTGTGTCGGATTACGGTACGGGCAACCGTGGGAACACCCGGAAGTTTTTCTTGGTTCCTGCTTTAATGGATCCGCTTCAGCCGAGGCCTCCACGTCCGCGCTCTTGCGAGCCGACCGTCACTTTCAATCGACGGCCCATCTCCACAGAAACGTCACTTCCGAGCTTAACCACAGCCGGTGCAGGAATATTAAACCTGCTTTCCATCGTCTACGCCCTTCGGCCTCGACTTAGGTCCCGACTAACCCTGGGAGGACGAACCTTCCCCAGGAAACCTTGGGTTTACGGCGGCCAGGAATTCAACCTGGCTTATCGCTACTCATGTCTGCATTCTCACTTCTTAACGCTCCACCGCGGGTTCCCCCACGACTTCGATGCATTAAGAACGCTCCCCTACCAATCCAACGGGACGAATCCCATTGTCTTCCAGAGCTTCGGTATACCATTTATCGCCAATCATTATCGGCGCGAGATCGCTCGATGAGTCAGCTGTTACGCACTGTTTAAATGATGGCTGCCTCTAAGCCAACATCCTCACTGTCTAAGCAACCTCACATCCTTTCCACTGAACGGTATTTAGGCACCTTAGCTGCTGGTCTGGCATGTTTGCCTCTCGCGCGTGAAGCTTATCCCTCACGCACTGACTCCCGTGTTACACCCTGCGGCATTCGGAGTTTGATTGAATTCGATACCCTGGTATGGGCTCTAGTTCATCCAGTGCTCTACCTCCGCAGGTCAGCACACGAGGCTAGCCCTCAAGCTATTTCGGGGAGAACCAGCTATCACCGGGTTTGATTAGTCTTTCGCTCCTACCCACAAGTCATCCCAGAAGTTTTCAACCTTCACGGGTTCGGTCCTTCAGTTGCGGTTAAGCAACCTTCATCCTGCTCATGGGTAGATCACCTCGGCTTCGGGTCTACTACCAGCGACTATGGGCGCCCATTTCGGACTCGCTTTCGCTTCGCCTCCGGCGCAGAACGCCTTAGGCTCGCCACTGATAGTAACTCGCAGACTCATTAAGCAAAAGGCACGCGGTCACCAGCTTGCGCCAGCTTCCACACCTTGTAAGCACATCATTTCAGGTACTATTTCACTCCGCTCACAGCGGTTCTTTTCACCTTTCCCTCGCGGTACTAGTTCACTATCGGTCGCCAATTAGTATTTAGGCTTACGCCGTGGTCGGCGTAGATTCATACGAAGTTTCACGTGCATCGTATTACTCAGGAAATCCCTAGGTGTGCTCCGGTTTTCGGTTACGGGCCTTTCACCCTCTATGGCGCAGCTTTCCAGAAGCTTCACCTAACCTTTGCACTACCACGTCGGGCTCCTACAACCCCCCCGCCACTTCAAACCGCGTTGAGACTCTTCATGATTCGTTTCTTCAACAGTTGCTGCACATTTCCATAGTGCTTCAACCGCCGCTCTCTCCCTCTAGCGTCCGCTTCCGAAGCATAGGCTTCGTAGTACGCCAAGCGGAATGTTGACTCCGATGACGCTTCATCCTGGACCGTAAGTCGGTGCTAAAACCGATATAAATGCGATCCTCGGACGGATGTTTGAGAATATAAACGTAATACATGGTAGTCACATAACGATCTGAAGTGGCGGGGGTTTAGCCTCTTCCGCTTTCGCTCGCCACTACTGACGGAATCGCATTCGCTTTCTTTTCCTCCGGTTACTGAGATGTTTCACTTCTCCGGGTGTAGCGATGCTTGTGCTATGAATTCACACAAGCTCGAGCAAGTATTACCTCGCTCAGGTTATCCCATTCGGACATTCACGGGTCAAAGCGTGTTTGCCGCTATCCGTGACTTATCGCAGCTTACCACGTCCTTCATCGCCTATTGGCACCAAGGCATCCATGATGCGCTCTTTGTAGCTTGATCAATCTGTTGTGCCATCGGGGGATTGCTCCCGCGAATGACACAGATTCTTATGATAACTGAAACTCTCTCGTAACGACGATCATCCGCCTTCGCACCACTACGGCGCGACAGGTAGACCGCCGCTACGGCATTTCAGACTCAGCTCTTAAAGTTGTACTTTTCTTACTACCCTGTATGTAGATGTCAAAGAACCAGCCCCCGAAATTCTTCGGGGTAAACTCTCCGCACATTTCAGACGATAAAAAAAACTCAATCTCGCCGTCCGGCAAAAATCACGGCCTGCCGCGTCCCGCGACTGCGGGACGAAAGCGGGTCTCTGTTTTCGTTGCCGGGACAAAATTGAGTCCAATTTGCAGTCCCAAATGTACAAGAACCGACTCCTGATTAGAGGAGTCCCGCGTTTGGCGGGTCAGCAAATTAACGAGAGGCGCGGCCCCCGTCAAATCGATTTTCTGGATTTTTTTTGATTTTAAGATCGACGGGTCCCCTTCGGGGCGGAAAATGTCCGCGCAAGGTTCGCGTTGGAAGCTCTCTGACCCGCGAGAGCGGACCGGATTAGCCAGACGATCCGGTCAAGTTTTTCAAGAGCGATCCTTCGGTTTTCTGGCCGAAATCGGAAGGGACCAAGGCTCTGGCCACCACACACCGTGAGGAAAATCAGGTGTTCGGTACACTTTAACGTCGTCAAAGCCTGCGTCCCGCAAATGCTGAAGTAGATCCTCCTCGCCGAAAACTCGCATCTCAATGGTGGTGCCCGGCCCGCCGTGGAAAACGAGGTTTCTAAATTCCTGGATCACCCCTTCTCTGGTCCTATTTCTTAGCACAACGGCTCCGTGATCCTGGACGACCGTGAAATCATAAAGTTCCGGGAAGTGTTCGATCGTGTCTATGTTGCTCGCATAAGGCACAGTGAGAATAAAGAGTCCTCCAGGTTTTAGCATCTTCGAAACGTTCTCAAATGCTCGGCTAACCGGCGGAACGACATGTTCAAACACCTCTGACGAGATAACGAAATCGTTGGATAGAAGATGCGCAGGGATTTCCACCGCGGAAATGTCGAGTCCAGGCTCTTGATGGTAATAGGTGTTTCGGTAACTGAATTTTCCAGCCAGTCTATCGGCGTAGCCCTTCCAGTCAGTCATTCCTAACCCACGAATATCAGGACGCGCAGGAAAATCGCTCAAGAGAAGGTTTTCACCAAAAAGCTGGGTGGAAAGTACGCGGATGATGGCGCGCATTCGGGGCGATGAGCCGCAACCTTTGCAGGAAGCCTCTTCCCGGTTAAGCCGCTCCAACGCGGTCTGGCAGTGATCGCCGCAGATATTGCAGCGGAAACAGAGCGAACCCGGTTCGTAAGACATCGCGGAAGCTTGGTCCATTTTTATCTCAACACCCAATTACGCATGGAAATCACTATAACACGGTGGTCCGAAATTATACAGGAACTGAAAGTAACTCACGGCGCAACGAGCCGGCAGACCAATCATGCGTTTCGGTAAGGGAAACGCCAGTAGTTAATTCTTGGCGCGAGTGACGATTACCCGGCCGAGAAGCGTTTTGTGGTCCGTTCCACTGCGGAGACGAAATTCATACCTGGAATCAGCCATGATCCAAGGAGCTTCGGCTGGACCATTCGAACCGCTGGCGAAAAGCGTTTCCGCGCTTCCGTTCGTCACTACGTAAACCTCTCCAATCGTGCCGTCGTTTGTATGCCAATTGATGGTCGTCCTGCCGGGGCTACCATGGCCTGCAGGGACAGGATTTGGATCAGCGCCAATGCTAGCCGCGGGCGGGGTCAGAGCGCTTGCAGTGTCTAATGGCGCCGGCTCGCCAGTTACGTCCGTGCCACTCTCAAACACTTGGTAAACTTCTCCGAGCGCAGGAGGAACAAGTGTTACAGGCTGTGCCGCATTCCCGGCCAAGCTGTTCATCTGTAAAAAATTGCGCCTCGCCTCTGGGAAAACCGAATTTTCCTCTGTAAATGTCAGATAGAGAGCCTTCACCTGCGGTAAAAAGGTCGCCTTAACCGCTGCCCCCGCATCTGGCTTTTGCGCTGACCAGTCTTTGAAGCCCGGCCACCTATCTCTTATCTTCCGCGCTATGTCGGGTTGACACAACGCTGCCAATTGGTGTCCAATACCCCAATCGACGCAATAAATCGCATCCACGTGCTTTCCGTTGATGTTGAGATAATCCGCGAGCAATTCCACGCGTGGACTCCAGGCGCCGCGAAAGGCGCTTACGTCGCGGAAACGGCGAAAGTGGCTCTGTAAACTTTGCATCTCAGAACCCGCCCAAATCAACAAGACGATTCCTCCCAGCAGCGTCGCGACGTAGCGCTTCCGCACGGACAAGGTGTTCGTGAAGAGAAATGCCGCAGCAAAACAGGCTAATAAATCGAGAGGAAAGAGCATCAGCGTGTGGTGTGGACCTCCGGCCTGGGGCGTGAGTACAATCTGCACGAAAATGGCGGCAAACATTAGCAGGCACCAGATGCAGAACCGAAGAGCCCCGGAGTGAACGGGAAAATCCGAACCCGGCCTGCGGCGATAAAATGCAAGCGCCAGCAATAGAAAAATCGCGGTGGCAGCCGCGACTGCCCAACCAGGCCACAACGGGATGTCAGGAGACCTCTTGAACCACAAGAAAGCGGTGGCACCGCCGGCCGAAGTGAACTCGTAGAGCGACCAAATTTGCCAGATCCTTCTCGAAATCGACTGCATGTCGGGAGGCTGCACCAGCGGCAGCACGATCAATAAAACGAGAGCTCCCGCGGCGACCATGGCCACCGCGATCGCAGCGACAAGGTGCCTGGGAACACCTGTCAGCTTTGCGTGAATCGCCCTCCAGTAGACGACGAGCGTTGCGCCGAATAAAGCCACAACGAACCAAATAAAATTAAATTTGTCGAAGAATCCCAGACCGCAAGCCGTGATCGCCCCGGCTAAAGACCAGGAGAAAAGACGGGGGGTTTCCAGCCATTTGACCAAAAGATAGAGGCACAGCGCCTTGAAGAAGAGCATGAGGACGACGGGCCCCCAATCCACCTTCGTTTGCAGGACAAAGTCTGGATGAACCACGCATGCCGCGGTGAATGCGGTCGCCCACCCGGGGGTTAAAGTCCTGCGGACGAGTGCATACCCCAACGCTAGAGTCCCGCATGAGATCAACACAACCGGGAGACGGATGCTCGCGGCAGAAACGCCGAACAACGCGAAAATAGGTATGTAGGTCCAAGCTTTTAGTGCTCCGATGTAGGGAAAAACCATCAGCGGTATACCCAGCCAGCCTCGGTAGGGCTGCTTCCCGGTCGCTGCCCCGACGAAATCCATTTCGTCCATATAAAGCCCAGGCGAGTGAATTTGATAAGTGGCGAAGGCTGTGAAGGCGAGTAGCAAGCCGAGTAATGTGAGCTGCTCCCACCGCCCCCAATTCTTAAAGGGAGCTACCAACGGCAAAAACCATCGCTGTTTGGAATTCTGCAACAGAGCGCGAATCGAATATCGAAAGCGAATGAGTTTAGCTGTCACACGCGGCTACCGCGCGCTACCGCTAGACCGCTTACGGATTAATCAAGCTCATAGACTTCGACTAAGGCATTGCCTGTACCGCCATTGGCTCCGCGCACGACGGCGGTATATGCTCCCGCGGGCAGGTGGAGCACGATTGCCGATTCCGACGCATTTGGCGGCGCAAGTCCATTCTTCCGGACGTCGATCGCGTTAATATCGTTTTGCCAGTTGTCGTTGCTTGCGATGACAGTGCCAGTCGCGTCGTAGATCGTCAACGTGGGATCGCTTAGCACTCCGCTCACACCGAAAGAAGCGAGCGATGGGCCAAGGGCGCGCACGACGACGGTAGAGCTTGCCACGTCTCCCACGATAAAGCCACTGATGAGTACGCTATCGACCGTGCCGACGGAACCGCGGGTGCTCATGTTCGCCAACTTAGAGTTGGATAGCGGCGAGAGGTCGTAAAGCTCGACCAAGGCAATCCCCGGGGTCGAGTCCTTTCCGGTGACTATCACGGTGTAGGCGCCCGGCGCCAAGGTCTGTAGAGTGGCCGATTCCAATAGATTGGCTGGCGCGAGCCCGTTGGCCGATATTTCCGCGTGGCCTGGATCGCTCTGCCAGTTGTCGTTGGTTGCGATGAGAGTGCGGGAAGAGTTATACACCTTGAGAACCGGATCGGCGAGCACACCAGAAAGCCCGAAGCCGCTGAGTGATGGCCCCAGTGCGCGAAGCACCATCGTCTTGGGATCGGTCCCGGTGATGATAAAGCCACCGATCAGAACGTTGTCACCGACTGAAACGACCCCCCGAGTAGAGAGGTTGAGCGCTTGGGGTCCGACAATCGGGAACATCGTATTTTCCAAATGAATCGGAATGGAGTTGTATGCAGTGTTACAGTTGCTGGTTGAGTACTGATAATAGAAAATCTTTTCGCCGGCGGCGTTCAGGCCCAGGAGTTGAGCGAACACGGGAACGCCGGGCAGTCCACCATTAACGAGCGCATAATCAATGAGATAGTTGTGCGGCGCATCCTCATAGATGCTTCCGCAGAACGGGTTGTGGATACTCTGGTTCATTGGGTAGTTCCACACTTCAGTCGCGATCTTTCCTACCAGATCCAAGCTATACTTGCGGGGACTCGCATATTCGCGTTGAGCCCCTGGAGGCATCTGAACGAGACTCATCTCACCGTTATCAAAGACCATAATATCTTGATCATAAGTAATCGAGGGCGCATGTTGGCCAATCGGTGGCAGGCTGCCAGGCGCGAGCGCGAGCGCGAATTTTGCCAGAGATGGGAATTGGTGCCACTTTTTCGTCGGATCGCCGAGGATCCATTTAATCGCGCTTGTTTCATAATCGATACAAATGAGAAAATTCTCGCGGCTCGAAACAATCAGAGAGTCGTCGGCCCGGTTGTATGCCGCGCCGTTGTTATGGAACCAGTCAGTCGGTGTTGGGAAGACAAATCTACTCGGATCGTCGCCCCCAGCGATCATGGCCGCGCTGATGATACTGGCCATGTTAAACGTTTTCAGCACCGTGCCGTGTGCACTATCAACTTCCAGGATTTCAGATTCGACGTAGGTCGTGGTATCTGGCTCAATGAGTAGTCCCGCCTTACCAGGATCGATGTTATGATGTAAGTTGACGACCCCGATATTGCGGTAATCGCCAAGCATGTTGACAGTGCCATCGAGATCGATTCGGAACAAGGTGCTGCCTTGTGTCATGTATACCGCGCCATCGAAGAAAGTGGAAGACGCAAAAAGAGCGCTCATCGTGGGCATTGTGCTCACCCAGCGCAATGCTCCGTCGGAATCGAGAATGATTGGCGAGAAATTGCCGCAAGCAGATCTGTCAAAGATATAATCATAACTCAAATCAGTGCTGTTCGTCCTGGCCTGGAGCTTGGTCGGATTGTTGTAGCCGCAACCCTGATCATCGAAAGCGGCGGTCGTGACCGAGGTGACATCGTGCTTTGAAGAACCGTCCAGAAAGCGATAAGTCAGTCTAACGATATTCGCATATCCAGCGTAAAGTCCGTAGACGGGCAAAAGGATCTGTGTTGCTGGCGGCTGTTCAAACCCCCGGCTCACGAGGTAGTCGTTGGAATAAGTTCCTGACAGTGGCCGGGTGACGGAGCCTGGTTTCGGGTCGATCGTGAACTGAATGCTCTTCAGAACAGTCGTATTGCTGACCGCTAAGGTCAATTTACTGATGAAAGGGGTAACACCTGGCGTCTGGTCGGTGATTGTTATCGTGGTGTCATCTGCCTGACTGGCGCCGGCGAGATGGGAGAAGACCATGAAGGCGGCGCCGATGATGATTAATGAGCATGTTTTCATAAGGCGTTTATTTTTTTGTAGGAGCTTTCTTTGAGAAGAATGCGCGACCGTGTCAGAGGAGGCCCGTTCAAGTCCAGCAAAAACTTCAATGAGACGCAACTTTTTACGGATTCTCGAATTCAGACGCGCAACGAGATCACAGCGTGAACGAACCAAAGAGACGCTGGGCAGGACTCGCTCGAAGACTTCCGAGGAGATAACAAAGTCATTCGATCCCCAGAGGTGAACCCGATTTTGGTCAACAAAAGCTTTTTCGTTGCCGTTAAGGCATGTGATCGGATAAAGAATAATCAAGCGTGCTTCATCATCATTTGTCTCAGCTCATCTCGCAGCTCGCCTCGCTCGGCCGGCATACGGTCGGTCTTTATCATGCCGCCACACGCATAGTGACCGTCGTGCTTCACAGTCTCGAATCGCCCCGAAATGCTGGCCGCACCGCATTCAGCACAATATATCCGCGCCAGAAACGTGAGCCGAAGAATCGGATCAGGCGAGCCTCTCCGGTATTGATTCACTATCATATTTTCAAAAACGCAGGGACATCGTTCGGGTGGGCCTCGGAGCAAGCTCTGGGAAGCGGTTTGCAGAGACTTAATACTCCCTACCATGACGGTTTCATCTCCCCGTGGGACATCGGGGCAGCATGTGCGTGCCCATCCCGAAGCGCTAGGTTCGAGAGCGCAATCACTATCTGAGTATTAGGCTTCGGCCCGCGTGGCGGAAATGACAGCCATGGACAAACTGGAAGATCACGACCCAACCGAAACGATTTCGCCATCCTTGGCACCGGGTCACCGTCGATTTTCGCTTCGGACAGCAACAGGTACTCTTTCCTTCGTTCTCTCGCTTCTCTTTTACTACGGTGCGGTTCTTCGCGTCGAGTTCAAGCGGACGGACTTACTCGATCTTGGTCCTTATACGGATGCGGTGGAATATTTCGCGCAAGCTAACTCGATCTTGAAAGAAGGCGCGCCGACGATCCAGATTGGCTACGACAGATTACCCTCCCGCTACCCGCCGGGCTACCCCGTCTTGATGATCCCTTGGCTGAGATTTCTGCCCCACAACGGGATTCTGGCCCCATTTAGAACAAATCAGACGATCGGCCTGTTGCTGTTGGCAGGCAGCTTCGTGTTTTATTTTGCGATTGGAAGGCCGCTCGCTGGGGGATTGGCGGCCTTGTTGATCGCAACTCAACCAGCGTTCATTACCTTTAGCCGATCATCGCTGAGCGACCTCAGCGGTGCGGCTGTCACAGTGGTTGCCTTTGCGCTGGTCTACTTGGGACTCGCTTGGCGGCGCCGCTGGCTGATTTACTGCGCCGCTATTGTTCTTGGGCTGTCTTTGTGCATACGGCCACAGTTAGTGTTCATGGCGCCCCTATTAATAGCCATGGCCCTCTTTCCTGTTACCGACTCCTGGACGAGGTGGTTCATGCATTGCTGCCTTGCCCTTGTTGTATTCGCGTTGGCCGCGAGTCCGTACTTTATTCTGAACACTTCGGAATTTAGCCATCCGTTAAAGACCGGTTACGACTTTTGGGTACCCGCATTGGCGGACAAGCAAGGTCCTTTTTCCTTACACAATGTGCCCCGCCAAGTTGCCATGATCTGGTCTGAGATTACTGCCAGCTGGGAGCAATTTCGCGTCGCGAACCTCTTTGGCACCGGTACTTATGTAGTGCCGGCTTTCATTCTTCTCTCTACCCTTGGTCTGGCCTTCGTCCGAGTGCGGCGGTTTGAGATCAGCGCATTCCTAGGGGGAATTGTCTACTTTGTTCCAACGGTAACTTTCACCTTCGTTGATGGGAGGTTCTACATGCCTATTTTTTTCCTCTTGGTTGGGCTCGCCGTTCTGCCTGCGGAGTGGGCAGTGGGCGAAGCTCTCAAGATGCGCTTTTCGATCGCGGGCGTTGGAGTGCTGGTGGTATTTCTACTCAGCTGTATCGGTTATCCATCACAATCAGGCTTTAAACCCAAGAGGGGTCGCTCACAAGCCTGGGACGCCCTTCATTACGGAAACGGCAATGGAAAGTCGCTCCGGTACGAGGCGCAGAAGGAATTCGCTCGCACCTTCCGAGTTGCAGCTGGCATTGTTTTATCCGACATCGATCCCGTCTATTTGAACGCGCTCTTGCCGAAGCCATTTGTTGCCGCTCCGGTCGATGGTAGCCATTCCTATTGCTACAGCCGGATCTGGCATTACGGAAAGGCCGAAGCGGCTCAATTAGTCCAAAGTGGCCTAGACCACGCGACTCCTGTTTACGCTCTTCTGTTACCCTCAAAAAATGTCGACCAAGACGTCAACCGCTTGCCCTTGATCCAAGGTTACAATTGGAAACGGAGTGAGAGGTCTAATACAAGAGCTGTAATCATGATATTGACAACGGATGCAGCTGCTCCGACCTTAGACGCCGCCTCTCGCTCTGTGGAATGATTCCAAATGAAGCTGTCCGTCGTTATCCCTTGTTATAATGAGCGGTCGACGATTGAAGCTGTGGTTGAAGCAGTTCGCTCGGCCCCGGTCGAAGACGTGGAAATTATCGTTGTGGACGACGGATCGACCGACGGAACGAGAGAACTTCTTAAAGGAAAACCTCATGGGTGGGTTGATAAGATCGTGCTGCAGGAACGCAATTTTGGGAAAGGTGCAGCTTTGCGCGCAGGTTTCCAGGCTGCTACGGGCGATTTAGTCGTCGTTCAAGACGCCGACCTAGAGTATGACCCGAGAGAATACCCCATCCTTCTTTCACCGATTCTGGAGGATCGTGCCGACGTTGTTTTCGGTTCCCGGTTCTTGGGGGGGCGACCTCATCGCGTGGTTTACTTCTGGCATATGGTGGGAAACCGATTTCTCACGTTGCTCTCCAACATGCTTACAAACTTGAACCTCACCGACATGGAGACATGTTACAAAGTGTTTCGGAGCGAATTCCTGCATGACATAACCATTGAAGAGAACCGGTTTGGGTTCGAACCTGAGATTACCGCGAAGGTGGCAAAAGCCGGCTATAGAGTTTTCGAGGTCGGCATTTCGTATAATGGCCGAACGTACGAACAGGGGAAAAAGATAGGCTGGCGTGACGGCGTGAGAGCCGTTTATGTGATTGTTAAGTATAACCTATTTCGTAGGAACAAAGAATCATGGAAGGGCAATACTCAGGAGTCGACATCCTCGAAGCGCTCGAAAGCGCGCACAACTACAACGATTATTTAACCCGCTTGATCCGCGAATCAACGGAATCAAAGGATCTGATCGACTTCGGCGCGGGCATCGGGACGTTCTCCAAACGGCTGCGGACGGCCGGTTACCACGTTAAATGCATCGAACCGGATCCTTTACAGAGGCAAAGACTCGAGGAACAAGGGTTCGACACTTTGGAGAATATTACTTCCGTCGCGGACGATTCGGCGTCATTCATTTTCTCGCTGAACGTCTTTGAGCACATCCGCGACGACTCGGTCGCCATAAGGGAAATTCGCCAAAAGTTGAAACCAGGAGGCACTCTTCTGATCTATGTGCCTGCGTTTGAGTGTCTTTGGTCAAGTCTGGATGAGAAACTTTGTCACCATCGGCGCTACACGGAAACGACGCTTCGGCGTCTTGTTGAGCAAGAAGGCTTTGCGATTGAAAACGTTCGATATGCAGACTGCCTCGGGTTTATTTCCGCACTTGTTTTTCACCTGTTCAATAGAAACGCGTCGATGCTGACCGCAACCTCAATTAGTTTTTATGATCACTGGCTATTTCCGCCAAGCCGGGTCTTGGATAGGCTGTTTGATCGATGGTTTGGAAAGAACGTCTACGTCCTCTGCCGGAAGTAAACGGTTGCCTTTAGCGCGCCAATGAATCACGTCGCGTAAATGGCTCCTACCATTTCCGGAAAACATCCGGAGTCGATTAGCGAACGTTGCCCAGCCTTGAGCTGACCGAGCGGCTTGACAGCCTGCAGATGCCAGTGAAGCTCTTGACAATTCTATGAGCCCGGCTGATTAAAGGGGTTAAGGGTCAGTCAACAATTCATGGCAGCATTTGAAGGAACTGCTTTTCTGGGTGATGCCGCGATAGGTGAGAATTGAATACGAGGGTGCATTGTTCGGATTCCAGAGGACGTACACCGCGTTCTTTGGCGGCGTGCCGTTCCAAATACACGAACACCATCGCCGCGCTCGATACCGAGGTGACAGCTCCTCCGCGTTAGGATATCGCATCGATTTCCCGCTCAATGACTCCTTACAGAACTGGGGACTTGTGGCCGGCGCGGCCTATCCGACCGATCCGAACGGGCTGGCCGTGCCCTTGGATTACAATGCGACAAACAACAAACACTGGGCAAAAATAGGTGGCTTCTAAGCTCACATCCCGATTTGTAGGGCAGGCGCATCGTCTGCCATGCTTCCTCGTTACCGCGGCAAGCGTTTCGCTTGCCTTGCGGTTGCAGATTGCCTACGCCCAGAACGCACGCGAGCAGCTCACGCTCGATACTAAAGCGCACGCGGCCCAGAGCTCCATCACCGATGCCACTACCGGCCCAATCCTAGACAAAGGCGGTCAAGTAGTAAATGTCAAAACATTCGGAGCAGTAGGCGACGGCGTAACGGATGATACCGCGGCGTTTAATGGGGCTTTAGCGTCGCTTACTACGGCGGCCGGCGGAAGATGCCTGGTTCCACAAGGAACTTACCTTATTTCTGCCATCACGAATCCTGCTATTACGTCGCACGTCACGTCGAATGTTCATCTGGTGGGCGTGGGGCGCGGAGCGTCCATCCTGAAGGTTGCCGGGATGCCGCTAGGCAATTTTTTGTGGTGTGAGGGAGATAACTGGAGCATGGAAGACCTGACGATTGACATGCAGGACTACTTCACAAAGTTTCCCGGCTTTGCGGCGGTCGTCGCTATCGGCAACAACTGGCGCATAACAAACTGCGCGATCATCAAAATTGGGCGTTTAGGAATAAACGCTAAAGGCGGCACCAATGCGTATATAGAAGGAAACCTGATCAGCAAGACGGTGGCGACGCCCCTCAATAACTCGGCGATTATTGGTGTGGTAGATGCTCGGGGCCATCTCCCTGAAAATATGCACATCATCGACAATGCTTGTGTGAACTCCGCGATTTATTTTAACGGTAAAAACTCGATTATCGCCCGCAATCGAGTGAATGGGTCTGGTTGCGGCACTAACATCTGCACGGGAGTCCACAGCGACGCAGTTTCTATCATAAGCAACGTCTGCTCCGGCGGGCACGGCATCGACGAGAATAAGTGCTATGTAAGCGGGTTTGAATTGTGGGCGCCAAATTCAGTGATTGCGAATAACACGTCTCACAACAACGACGGCGCTGGAATCGCCATGGGCGGGAATAATTGTATAGTGATAGGAAATCGCTGCTGGAACAACGCCCGTCTTACCGGACGCGTCGGGGGCAGTGGGATTGTAGCGCGCGCTCACCCGGGGTTGCCGAATGCCGCATCCGGTTCTCTCTTTATAGGAAACTCGTGCTTTGATACCCGGCCGCGCAGTGCTATGACTCAGGCTTACGGATACAATGAAGTGGGGAATGGGTTAAAATACATCATACACTTTGGAAATGACTACGACCGTAATAAGATGGGTCCGGCTCACTATAACAGCCTTTTCGGTCGGCCAAACGTTTCGAAAATCCAAGCAGACGACACGGGTCGCTTGCGGATTTCGCCTGCGATGGAAGATAAGCTGAAGGCGCTCGCCAACGCCGACGATATAGAGATGTCGGATTTCGCCCGCCGCGCCCTCCGTGAATACCTCGACCGATAGAAAAAGGCTTCATGCCTCGAACTACGAACCGCCGAGAATCCGAAAAAGAAAAAGCGATCACCCATTCACCAATCGGAAGAATAAGGCTAAGAAATGAAGGCAGAAAAACAAAATGGATTCCCATCTGAAACGCAAGCCTCGCCGATGGTCGTCGGAGCATTGCGTATCTCGGATTCTTCAGCTCCCTCGGCACCGTCGCTGCGATTATCGCCGGGATCGTAGATTCGGATTGGTCAATGGCAGCGGTTGTCCATTATCCCCGTGCGGTTCCACGCTGATAGCCGGCGGCCGCATCGATCGCAAAAGGCCCCAGCCAGTGTGACTCTTCCTGCGGAATGAGTTCGGGCGCTACCCAAGAGACCAGGTGAGAATAATCAATCCTGATCGGCCTGAGCCTACAATAAAAATCGGCTTGTTTATTCGTTCAACTGGCAATGGCATTTTGTCGTGAAGCTTTAGGGCGGAGTTCGAGATAATCCATCGCTCGCCGGCACGAAGTCGGAAGGTAATATGTTCGGTTTTCGTCGCATCCAGAAGCTGCCTCCTCCCCACCATGGTGAATTGGTAAAGATAGCTTTGAAATCTTCCATATAGTAGTGGGCGAGATAGCTATTGCCCATGAGCACTTCGAACTCTGAATTGAAAGCCAGAAACGCCTGGAGCAGGTATTGCTCGGCCCAAAAACGGAATTCGCCCAGAACCCATTGGCGATCATAGTCGAGCGGGAACCAGATATCGTGCACATGCACGATCACGCCGGGTTTCAAACGGGGCAGCACTTCCAAAAACAGGTAGTTTACGTCGCCACCGATTTTGACTGTATGGGAGCTATCGATGAATAAAATGTCCCCCGATTCGAGTCGAGAGAAGAAATCTAACTCCACGTCTTGAACTGGTTTTTGAACCAGCGACGCCAGGCCGGGAAAGCCTGCGACGAGAAAATCGAGCGGAAAAGGCTCGATGCAGACGAGCGACGAAGATTTGTTCTTTACCGCCGCTTGCGCTGTAAGGAGGGACGAAAATCCGCCGCCGACTTCAATGATGAGGCGCGGCTGGAAGTGGCGAACCATGCAATAGGCGACAAGGGCGTCGGTGCCGCTGAATAGGCCATTGTCGAAATAAAACTCTCCTCGCTGACCTGTGGCGAGCCGCGGGATCGTGTCATATTCATTTCTAAAGCGCGGGAAGACATTGCGCAGCAGATCCAGTTGACCGGCCTCGTTCATATCCACTCCGGCCAGACTTCCTGGCTTTGCCCAAATGGCGTCGGTCAAAGTTCTGGTGTCCGGGATGGGCTGGTAAAAGTGGACCGGCGTGACGTGAAATCCGTGCTGCTCCCACTGAACAAAGAGGTCATGGAATTGTGGATGCTTAAGGCAGCGCGGAATAACCTTTGCGATGTAATTCGCGACTGCTGCGAGGTGCACATTCTCCCAGCCCGGTTCCGATGCGAGCGAGTCGAGAATCTTTTCCCAAGAGCCATCGTCGCGGCGAACAGTGACGCGGCCAAGAAGTCTGGATGGTTCGCTTCCCGAATAGAGTCTGAATTCGAAACCGCTTCCGGGTTGAATCCACGGCACCTCAACCGAGCCGCCGTTGCCTCGCGAGACCAGTTTTTCGCCGCCGGTGGGAATCGAGACCCGCACTTCGGCGCCCGCCGGATCGGTCGTTTTCCAACTAATCGTTGCTTTCGAGCCTTCTGCGAACGGGATCGGGTTGGGAGTCGCCGCGATCCTGCCGGTGATCTCCCGCGGCAACTTTCCCTTACTCACGCCTCAATCGCAGCCTGGTTGCCATTTCTAAACTGCTCGGCAGGGCGCCGCTCGATTTTAATTCTGGCCGCGCTCGACGAGTTCATGTGCTCATCGCTAAGAAGTCGCTTCAACTGTTTGCGCGCCACTTCTTTGGAATAGAGCAATTTGGTTTTTTGGATTCCGTTTTTTGAAAGCCGATTCCAAAGATCCTCCGAGTGATAGAGCTCGAGGAGAGCCTTCGCGAAGTTCTCCGGTTCATCCGCAACCAAAATATCTTCCCCGTGTGTCAAGCCCATTCCCTCCGCGGCGACGGAAGTTGCAATCACTGGTACTCCGAAGCCCATACTCTGATTAATTTTACCTTTCACTCCTGCGCCCCATCGTAATGGAGCTACCGACAACTTCACGCTCTCGAAGTACGGGCGAACATCGGGTTGCAGCCCGGCGACGATCACGTTCTCGCTCGCTAAGGCAACGACTGATGGCGGCGCCTTGTCGCCGATAATGTAGAACTTTGCGCTCCGGAGCCGCGCTTCGACCAACGGGTAAATCTCTCGCACGAAATACACGACAGCATCGATGTTCGGGGTGTGCTGAAAACCGCCGATGAACAGAAAATCGCGCCGCAGCGCAAACGGCGTGGCCGAACCGGGAACATCGACAATGTTTGAGACAATCTCGACACGCTTTCCCGGTATTCGCTCGCGCAGGAGCATCTGCTCAACGCTACTGACGACCCAGGTCTCGTCCGCCTGGTTGATTAACTCATGCTCTTGCGTGCGTTTTTCGTCCGCCGTGCGTTGAACATCCGCATCCTGCGTCAGCTCTGCTTCCCGGCTTTCACGCAGGAACTGCAGATCGACAGTGTCAAAGATCAGCCGGCTCTGCGGAGCGTGCCGCCGAACGTCCACGACGTGTTTTCGAGCGAAATTGCAACGGCTCAAGATAACTACGTCATATTCCGCGCCGCGCTCGCTCAGATGTTGGCGGACGCTCTTAATGTACGGATGGTGGACAACTTCGATGCCGCGCTTCCGGATTTCATCCGCGTAGGGAGCGATGTCCGCGAGATTGTCTGGCACGAACGTAACGCGGTGCCCGAGACAGCGCAGGAGCTTTAGAACCTGGAACATCCGGACCGAGCCAGAGTCTTTCTCGGGCATGGGCAAATGGTGATCGATGACAAGGATTCGTTTCTGGCCAGGTTTGCAACCGAAGTAACTAGCCAAATCCGCGTTCTCGGGCTTGGACGCGAGCACGTTGGCCCACGAGTGGACAAACTTCTCTCGATTGATCTCCTGGTGACGTTTTGCCCCTGTCGATGTATCAGTGCCCCCAGTCGCACCCTCGTAATGGATGACTTCGCTCAGCGGCTGGTAGAGAACCTTGTAGCCATTTTGCCGGATCTTAAAAGACAGATCGGTATCCTCATAGTAGGCGGGCGCGTATCGCGCATCGAAACCACCGATGCTCTCAAATAGTGATTTCGGGACCATGGCACACGCGGCCGAACAGTAATCGACATCACGGAGGTAGTTATATTCCGGCTTCCTGGGATCATCGAATTTGCCATAGTTCCATCCTGAGCCATCCCGCCAGATTATGCCGCCTGCTTCTTGGAGGCGGCCGTCGGGAAAGAGCAGCTTCGATCCGACTAAGCCAGCTCGCGGCTCCAATTGAAACGTCTCCAGCAGTGCATCGAGCCAACCTGACTTCACGATTGTGTCGTTATTCAGGAACAACAGATATTCGCCACGAGCTTTAGCAGCGCCGCGATTGCAGGAGCCAACGAAGCCGGCGTTTGTTTCATTCCGTAGATACACGATGCCCTTCATCCGCGGCACGAAATCAGCAGTCGCGTCGGCCGATCCGTCATCTATCACAATTACTTCGATCGCATGCGAGCCGCGGTGCTCCTGAACGGAAGCAAGGCACGCTTGCGTGAAATGGAACTGGTTAAAGACGGGAATGATGATGGAGACTTCGACTTTATCGAACACCGGAAACTCGATCGGCTTAGACACCGGAGGAATTGTATCTCCACGATCCGACGTTCTCGAACTCTTCAGGCCGGCTTGGCGGTGAAGCTGCTGAATCTGCTCATCCAGGTCCTCGAGCTCAGGATGCGCGCTTCGCCACAGCTGGTACGCAGCAACCAATTTATCAAGGTGGTCGTAGCCTACCGGTTCGCCGCCACGCAAGAACTTGTTCCGCAGACTGACAATGGGATTTGCCAATTTCCATCGACGTGAGGAGCGCAACCGTGCTGTGACGTCTTCCAAGGTGCCCAACAAGCGAGTCAATTTCTTAGCGTCGTGTAACTGCTGGCGAAGTCTCGTCGTCAGTTCAGTCACCCGCGCCTCGCTCTCTGCCAGATTGATGCTTTTGGAATGCAGCAATCGGTTGGCTTGCGTAACACGTTCGCGGACCTGCTCGGTCTCTATTTCGTGGTGCCGTTTGGTTTCAGTCAGTTGCTTCTGCACTCTGGAATACGCGCTCGATATTTGGTCAATGTGCGCGTTCAAGCGCTGAAACTCCGCAGTGTCAGCGGCGAGTGTCGCGTCGCGCTGTTTCAGCTCCTCTTCCAAATGATGGATCGCACTCGATATTTGCTCAATGTGAGCATTCAAGCGCTGAAACTCTGCGTTATGCGCGGCAAGCTGTTTTCGCAACTTATCTGCTTCCACAGCGGCAAGATTCGGGGCCTGCGACTCGGGCAAAGGCACGGCGTCACTCGCGAGCGCGTCGTCGCTCGCCTTGCCGCCAGTGATGCAAGCCACCGTACGCTTCTTTGGCGTTTTCGTCACAAGAGGGGAGTAAGGAAAGGGCTTTGAAACCCCGTTGTCAACCCGCATTGATCAACATCTGTTGCCGCTCCGGCTGCGAATTCATGATCCGCAGTTCATTCACCCATTTCGAGATGGCGTAATCGTTCATCTGTTTGATGGGGTCTCGATTTACAAGTATGGAATTACGCACGGCACCTCGCGCGCATCCTTCCGTGCTATGAGCACCTCAATATACTCGGCGCGGATGCCAAATTCGAGCATGTCCAGTAAAACAATTTCTGTGAATAGCCCGCTATTCTCGAAGATGAAATTTGTGATGTCGTAGCCCCAGTTCACTGTGACCAATGATCCCTCTGACGAGATCGGATTGACGTGATATTCAGGCTCCGTCAAATGAATAACGGTCCCGTCAGGTGCCAAGGATGTACAAAATTGAGTCGGCTCGCTCCTTCTGACGAGCGGAGTCGTAAAGACATGCGCTCCACCGGGCCGAAGCGTTCGGGCAATTTCGCGAAAAGCGGCAGCAGGATCAAAGACGTGTTCGAAGACATCCTGAGTGATGTGCAAATCAAAGCTCTCGTCATCGAAGCTCAGGTGTTCAAGATTTTCGCAGCGAATGCCATTCACGATCTTCCCTGCGGCTACGTCCGCATAGTAGTAGCTTGCGGCGTAGGCCGGCGCCTCTTTGGTTAGTCTCCGATTCGCGCCTCTGCCGAGCGCTGGAGATGATTCATGGATTGAGAGGTTTCGCCACTGCGGGAAGAATCGTTCTATACAAAACATAAGGGCTCGCTCCCGCGGGATAGAATTGCAGTTTGCGCACCGATAGTCATCTCGCCACCAATCGCTCGTGGCAACGAACTGAGTTCTCGAATCGCAGCAGTAACAATAACCATCGTTTTGAAACCATCGCGCGGTCTCAGTCTTAGGCCGATGTTTTTCGGGCATAGATAAACATTCTATATCTTCGATTGATCGGCGCGGCGAGAAGGTCAATGACATTGGAGCCGGTGATCGTGAATGGACTTATTGGGACAGCCCGCCACCGCGAGACGTTGGCGGTGCTGAATTGAAGGTCCGCAATTTCAAATCCAACTCTCCTTAGGAAGGTAGAGATCGTGCGCGGAGAAAAGAAGAAGTCGTGATGTATATCATAAAAGAGGGTCATGAGATGGTGCTTACCACGCAACGCGCCTGGGTGTCTTTTAATTTGAGGCAACACGCTCCGTTTTATGGAACGACCAAATTCACTTGTCGAGGAAGCCGCAGTCCCTTATCGTGCGATCGCTTCTCGTGGTGCATCAGAAAATTGTCTTTGTCACAGGTTCGTCAGGATTGATCGGATTTGGGGTGTGCTTTTTCTATCGGCAGGAAGGATTCCGGGTGCACGGGGTGGCTAACATTCAAGGTGCGCTATTTTTCGACCGAGCGCCAATCGATCGACATCGGCGATTATTACGCCGATGTCTTCCGCGTTAGACAGGAACTCGGCTGGACACCGCACCATTCGCTGCGCGACACTATTGTCAGAACGCTTGCGTTTTATCACGATCATTTTGCGCGCTACATTTGAATTGAAGTGCGCTGTTAGGAATAACGACCATGCAAAACGTAGACACATTGAGGATTTCCAATCGGACTTCGGTTTTCAAAACGCCATGGTTTGAGTTGGTGGAAAAAAGCGTAGAGAACAATTCTGCGCCGCATTACTCGATCCGGACGCGGGATTATGTCTCTGTATTAGCGATCACGCGCGACAAGACCTTCGTGCTGGTGCGGCAATTTCGTCCGGCAATCGAGATGTTCACACTCGAGCTGCCGAGCGGTCATGTGGACGAAGAACAGACGCCGGAGCAATCGGCGCGCAAAGAGCTCTTGGAAGAAACCGGTTTCGTGGCGGAGGAGGTGACGTTGCTCGGCACGCTCGCGCCCGATACCGGGAGGTTGGACACTCGGTTGTGGTGTTTTTTTGCGCCGTGCGTTTCGCGGAATCTCGCGATCAAATTTGATGCCGAACACGGGATCGAACCGATCATTTACAAAAAATCGCTTCGTGATTTAGTCCTTAATGAACCGGCTTTTTCTAGCGCGCTCAATCTGGCGGCCATTCTCATGGCGGAGGCAAAAGGCTTCATAAAGATGTGAGCAAGGCATCAAAATCCAAACATGACGTTTGTATCGTCGGCGGCGGCGGGCATGTTGGGGTGCCGCTGGCGCTCGTGTTGGCTGATAGTGGCTTCCACACGCTGATCTTGGATACTAACAAAGCGGCCATCGAGATGCTGGCTAGTGGGCGACTGCCGTTTCTTGAAGATGGCGGAGAGGTGCTGCTCAAAAAAGCACTCAAGTCGGGAATGCTCGGATTTACACGGGAGCCCGCGACCTTACATGGCGTGCCCGCTATTGTTGTGACGATCGGCACTCCGATCGATGAGTTCCACAACCCGGACGTCAGCCTGCTGACCCGTTGCATTGAAATGCTGTTGCCCCATTTGGGGATCGGCCAGACGATTGTCCTCCGTTCAACGGTCGCGCCGGGTGTCACGGACTTCCTCGAACGGTATCTTCGGAAGCGCGGCTCCAAAGTCGGTTTGGCGTTTTGCCCGGAACGCGTGGTGCAGGGAAAAGGCATCGCGGAGATCCAGAGCATCCCACAATTCGTTAGCGCTACGTCGCCTAGAGCCCTGAAGGTGGCCCGCAATCTTTTCGCGAAGATTTCGCCGCTGGTAATTGAGATGAATCCGATCGAGGCCGAGTTTGGCAAACTAATCTGCAATACCTTTCGCTACATTATGTTCGCTGCGACTAACCAACTCTACATGATGTGCGCGCAAGCGGACGTCGATTACGTCGAATTGCTCGAGAAGATGCGGCGCGGTTATCCGCGCATGGCCTACATCCCGGGACCAGGATTTACAGCCGGCCCATGCCTGATGAAGGACACGATGCAATTGTTCGCATTTGGCAAACATAGCTTCCCGCTCGGGCAGGTCGCCATGAATACAAACGAGGGCTTGCCCAATTTTCTTGTCGATCAACTCCGGAAACGAATGAAGTTGCGCGGCCGCAAAGTCGGCATCCTCGGCATGGCCTTCAAAGCCGAATCCGATGACATCCGTGATTCACTCTCCTACAAGCTGGGAAAGATTCTCCGGTTTGAAGGCGCGGAAGTTATTTGCTCCGACGAATATGTCAAAGACCAGACGTTCGTTACCAAGGAAGAACTTTGCCGCCGGGCCGAGGTGATCATTGTGGGCGTGCCGCACCAGACCTATAAAAAACTGAGGGCACCCAGGGCCGTCGAGGTGATTGACCTATGGGGCGTCCTGGGCCGAAAACGATGATTATGACAGATCGAACGAAGATAACAGAATACTGGGAAAGACCCAATACGGTCTCTCTGCTCGACAAGAACTTGCGCCAGCTCGAAACGGGCTTTGTGCTCGAGCAGCTTGCTCGCGACGACGAATTGGCCGACTTCGGCTGCGGCGACGGGGAGTCAACGGTTCATTACGCGAGCAAGGTAAAGACGTGCCTGGCCTTGGAGCACTCCAACCAACTGCGGCAGCAAGCGGCAGAGCGTTTCGCTGCGGCCGGACTGAAAAACGTAACGCTGGTGGCTGGCGACGCGCTGGATCTGTCAGCTTATGAAGGCCGCTTCAATATCGCTGTGACCCAGAGAGTCGTTATCAACTTTATGTCCTGGGAGGAGCAGAAAGTCGTCATGCAGAACGTCTGGAAAGCGATTCGGCCCGGCGGACGCTATGTCATGGTTGAGAATACCTTTGAGGGCTTTGAGGCTATGAACAGCGTTCGCCGGAAGCTGGGCCTCCCAAACGTGCCACTCCATGATTGGCACAACTACTTTCTCCACTATGATAAGTTTATGGAATTTATCGAGGGCAAGTTTGTGGTGGAGAAGATGCGCACTTTTGACCTGTATTACCTTCTGACGCGAGTTTTTGTGAACATGTTCGCGAAATTTGAAGGGTACGGCGCAATCGCGGTCAAGGACGACCTATTCGACGTTGCGGACGCGGCTGCTCGTCGGCTTTATGAGACGATTGGCGACCATGTCCAGATTAACGTTGACAAGGGACAGTCGTTCGGCCCGATCCAAGGGTTTGTCCTGCGCCGGATGGGCTGAGCCATGCGCGCACAAGGGTCGGCAGCAATGAAACGGCAACCGCACCCTGGCATCCGCTGGCCAACGTCCTTTGGTGCGAAGGCGGGCTGCAGCGTTGTTGTCTCGAGGCAGCTAGCCATTGCCGCGGCTGGCGTCTGGGAAAAACGGTCGCGACAAAAGATGTCCGGGGCTGGGCCAGGCCCATTTGCCTTCCACCGCTAACGTCTTCTCGAAGCGACCTCCGCCATGACGTTCAACTGGACCACCATTTCCGAGCGGGCTGTTGCCAACGCCGTCGCAACATTGCGGTCGGGGCTTATCAGCGAAGGCAAACAGGTGAAGCGCTTCGAAGAAGAACTAATTGCTCGGTTTGGAATGGTGCGTCCGGTCGCGCTTAACAGTGGTACGACCGCGCTGCACCTCGCCCTCGTTCTCGCGGACGTGAAAGCGGGAGACGAAGTCATCATTCCGCCGCAGACCTTTATTGCGACCGGCATGGCCGTGCTGATGCAAGGCGCCGTGCCGGTGTTCGCCGACATCCAGTACGAGACGGCGAACATCGCCCCCAATTCCATCCGCAAAAAAATCACCCGCAGAACGAAAGCCATCATTCCAGTACATTGGGCCGGGTATCCTTGCGATTTGGATGAGATTAGTGAGATCGCCCGCGCGGAGAACCTCGCAGTTATTGAAGACGCGGCCCACGCGCTAGGGGCCACTTATCATGGCGAACCCATCGGCGCGATTTCCCGCTTCACCTGTTTTTCTTTTCAGGCCATCAAACACCTGACGACCGGCGATGGCGGTGTGCTCTGTTGCCTGCGCCCTGAGGATGAGAAGCGGGCGCGTATTCGTCGCTGGTTCTGCATTGATCGGGACAACAGCACGCCCTCCTTTCTGGGTGAACGCGTCTACGACGCCGACGAAGTCGGCTACAAGTATCACCTGAACGATCTCGGAGCGGCGATTGGTTTAGGCAATCTCGAAGTATTCCCTCAAGTGCTGGCTCGGCTTCGGGAGATTTCCAACCGTTATCGGCGCGAATTCTCTGCCGTTCGTGGGTTGACTCTGTTAGAAAGCAAACCGGATCGACGGTCCGCCGACTGGTTGTTCACAATGCTAGTGGAGAGGCGCGATGATTTTCTTCGCGCACTTCAAAGCCGCGGCGTGCCGGCGTCAGTCCTACATCAACGCATTGACCGCAACTCGGTTTTCGGCGGTCGCCGGAAGGACCTTCTAAACATGGATCGCTTTAACGACCATCAGGCCTCGGTGCCACTGCATGCAGGACTGAGCGATGAAGAAGTGGGCACGGTGATTGCGACGGTCAAAGCGGGTTGGTAAAGGTCGGGGCGTTGCAAGCTTAAATCGACCAGATGAAAATACTAGTTACCGGAAGCGAAGGTTCGTTAGCGCAAATGGTCATCCCGCGCTTGATGGCCGAGGGGCATAGCATCGTAGGCGTCGATAATTTTGCCCGCTACGGCCACATCAAACGCGATCGTCCTTACGAATTTCACACGGGCGATCTCTGTGACACCGCGATAGTAAAGCGGCTTTACACCGCGCACCGCTTCGATTGCGTCTACCATTTTGCCGCACTGGTCTATGGCGTTGTCGGTTTCCACAAGAAGCCCGCAGACATCATTGCCGACAACAATCTTATCACAATCAATCTCCTTAAATACGGGCACGATCGAGTGAAACGGTTCATCTATCTGTCCTCTTCAATGGTGTACGAAACATCCCGCAGTTATCCGCATAGGGAGGAGGAAACGGACATATTGCCTGTCATGCGCACTGCTTATGGCTTGTCGAAATACATTGGTGAGCGTGTTGTCCAATCGTACCAACAACAATTCGGCATCAACTATGTCATTTGGCGGCCCTTCAACATCATCACGCCATTTGAGAAGCCGGAAGAGGAAGGCTTCAGTCACGTTTTCGCCGATATGATCGAAAAAATCCTGGTCAGAAAGCTGAGCCCGGTACCGGTCCTGGGCGACGGTGAACAGATCCGCTGTTTTACTAACATCCACGATGTGGCTGATGCTATCGCGCTCTACAGCCTGCGAAGCGAGGTAAACAACGAGGCAGTGAACATCGGCAATCCTGAGCCGACGACGGTCAAAGAACTGGCGACGAAAATTGTGGAATTGGGCAAAAAATTGGGCTTGCTCGAAGCAGATTATAAACTCGCCTTCGAGCACCAACCGGTCTACGCAGACGACGTCAAGAAACGGATTCCCGACGTGAGCAAGATCAAAAAATTATTTAGTTGGGAAGCGAAGATCCGTGTCGGAGAATCTTTAGAACAATGTATCCGTTTCCGTTTCGAACTGCAATCGCTCGCACCCAAGATCGTTTAAGATTTACGGTTGAACGTGCTTGAGCATGAACATCCCTGAATCGCCAGTCCTGACAATTCTCCTTCCGGTGCGAAATGAGGAGATGAACCTGCGAGTAATGCTCCGGATTATCCGCACGATGCTTGAGTATCCGCACGAAGTGTTAGTGATCCATGATGCGGCGGATGACAAAAGCATTCCCATTGTGCAAGAGATGCAAGCAGAATACCCAGGGTTGCGCTTGCTTCATAACCAACTTGGACGAGGCGTCGTCAATGCTATTCGCGCAGGTGTCGCTGCCGCGGGTAGTGACATCGTAGCCATTTTGGTCGCCGACGACACGGGCCCGGTGCTAGTGGTGGACGACATGCTGGAATTGATGCGCGAGAACTGCGATTTCGTCAGTTGCACGCGGTACGCTCATGGTGGTCGGCGCTTGGGTGGCTCGCTCATTGGTGAGATTCTCTCCCGAACGGCCAATTGGCTCTTCTTTCACATCGCTCGGTCGCCTTTCACGGATGCGACAACGGGATGCAAGATGTTCCGTAAGGTCGCCTTCGAACGCTTCGGGTTGGAGAGCCGCCCGGTTGGCTGGGCGTTCGCGTTTGAAATGGCTATCAAGGCGCAGCACCTAGGTTTGCGTCTCGGCGAAGTTCCTCTCGTCAGCGTTGACCGGCTTTTCGGCGGCAAATCAAGTTTCCAGTTGGGTCCATGGCTGGTCGAATACCTGCGCTGGTTCGTCTGGGGCTTGCGAAGAACCTGCGCCAATGGCGCGTGGCGACGTCCAACCGTCCGTGTGCGCGTGCCTGTTTTCTACCAAGTCTGACGATCGATGACTGACCTGCCGCGAAGACGGATAATCCTGGTCAGCCGTCAAATGCGCCGAGTACGAGAGGCGTTTTTGAGCAGAAGTTTGAACAGAGTGATAGTCGCAAGAAGAATGAGACCTAAGCTCGCAAGCAATGCCAAGAAGGATGAGATCGATGTTGTTGCGGTCGGCAGTGCAATCCAAAAAAACACGAAGGCGGTGTAATTCAGCGCGGCCGCCCAACGTACCGGCGCAGAAGCCCGCAACAGTACAATGCCGATAACTGCGAGCAGGTGGAGCGCGAACGGGACGTAGTACGGGTAAGTTCCTAACAAATGCGGACTCATCATGATGCTGAATTGCAGCGCGAAGCTGACGATTGCCGCGATGCCTAATCCACAGACCAGTCTGCGGACCTTGTCATTCATCGCCCGGCGCTTCAATGCGCGAACTAATGCCACAATCGGAATACAAAGAACTCCTAAGCTAGGCATGAGGTACAGAAACTGGTACGCCCGAACGGATCCGAGCTTGCTCGACAGATTCGCGAAAGTTCCCAGGGGGAATCGGGCCACCGCGGAAATGTATTGAGTTTTATTATACAAGCCGCCGTGATAAAATCCCCCGAGCGCCGCCAGGCCAAGAAGTTTTGACATCCCCCATTCTTTGAGTGTCAGTCCGTGGTAAAATCGCAATGCAGCGTGAAGAACCCCCTCGTCCCGGGTTTCGAAGCCAAAGCCACCGGTGAGAAAATATTTGGGTAATGCATTCGACGGCGGGAATCCGAACTTCGTCCAAAGAAGCCAGGGCGACAACACGAGGATGCTAGCTAGAACTGAGACGAGCACCCATCGCCAGCGTGATCCGAACGCCGTTACTCTTTCCAACGCTGAAACGGCGTTGGACTCCGACTGCCGGGCGCTCTTAGACACGTAAATTGCTGCAATGAAAACACCGAGAACCGCTACGGCGCTTGCCGCGTGGGAGAGGATTGCCAGCGCCGCGGCAGTTCCACCCAGGGCAGATCTTAGGCGATAAGGCGGATCGGATTCGACCGACGAAGGAACCAAATAGACGTATTGAGCAAGGCAAAACGTGGCAGTTAGGAGCTTGGGCCAAATGTAGACACTGTTGAAAAAGACAAACGGTGTGCCTGCAAGGAGGAGCGAAGCCAAGACACATTCTTGCCACTTAAAACGGAGGCGCCGGAAGATCATCCAGCCAGGCAGCAGCCAGCAATTTTGTATTCCGAAACCGCAAATTTGTGAAATCATACTCTCCACACCCCTATCAAGATGACCAGCAAAGTCTCTCATTACGACCGCGGCCGGGTAGAGCAAACTGGCCAGTAACGGAGTGCGATCAGATAATCGCCAAGGATCAAACGGCCATTCGGAAACAATTGTGCCCTGTGCCAGAAGCCGAGCGGTGGTAGTGGGAATCTGATTATCCGTTGACCACGATGCCGGATAAAAGAGAAAATTAGCTGCGTAATGAACCGAAACCATGTTGAAGGAGAATAGGAAGAGCCCCTGGAACACTGTGAGCGCTACGAGAATGAAGAGGCAATAATTCGGTGTGCCGCTCCAGCGCCGGTATGAACGAGTGATGGCCGTCTCACACAACAAGAGACCAGAAAGAAGCAACCACAGGTGAGCGAACAATCGACCGGCAGTTGGGAAGTAGAAAGCCAAGAAAAACAAAGGCAATGGTAACACCGACGTGAGAACGAAACAGGCAAGAACACGCTCAGTTGGTGCGAAAGTCTTGAACCGCGTAAGCCAGTAGAACAATGGAAAGAACAGCAACAGCAGGTATGCGACGGACACGAAAACTGCGCCAAAGATCTTCGAGAAGGCCAGTCCCGGGAGGGCACGATTAGTTCGGAAGTAGGGAGTTCCTACACCGACATAGGCTTGCGTACTCTTGGAAAATGCGATCAGTCGGACTGGAGTGTTCGTGAGGGATTTGGGAAGAGAAAGCGTAAACGGTTGCCATTCGAGATGCGCTCCTCCGTCGCGAATCCAGAATCGTTGATGATCGGTTTCCGACTCGAGGTAAATTCCGGCGTCTTCCGAGTTCGGGAAACCCACCACCGGTATGATTACGCGGTTGTTGCGCAAGACGAAGGGGGCGGATCGCAGTTGGGCCGGCATCCTTCCTTTCGCCGGGGTGTAGTTTCTCCAAAACCGGGCGTCTGGTGACCGCAAAACGCGTGAGGGAAAGTCTCTCGGATTCGGTTCTCCATTGGCTACAAAAGCGCCATCCGTTTCCCACTGCGTCGCAGCCAGATATTTTTCGTAGTTAGGCCGATCCAGAATAGCTGGCAGCAACGTCACGACGCCGATACAAACAACCACAATTACCCGAAACGGATGCAGAAAAGCGTGCTTCATGAACCGCGGCGCACTCGAATTGAAGTCGTCACCACGCTGTGATAGTCGCTATACGTTTCCCAGCCCGTGAGTGTTGAACAAGCGCACGCGCGCACTGTCTCCGTGTCGAGCGCTGCTTGCGCATTCATGATCTGCAGTTCGTTCACCCATTTCGAGCTGGCGTAATCGTTCATCTGCTTGATCGAACTGTTCCGCGTGGCACTGGAACGTCGAAGCGCGACCTCGGCGAATCCGCCGGAAGGATATCGTTTTCAGGCCGGCTGGAAGAATAAGATAACTTGGTTCTCATCGATAAGGTTGTAGTCGACTCGCGCGAGCTTCCACTGCGGGAAATGCGCATCGAAGTAGCTAAGGGATATGGACGAGTCTCCGTACGTGATCTCGCCGTCGATCGGGAGCAGGTTATGCGGGATGAACGCGAACCCCGCCTTGTCGTGCGTCTCGATCATCGCTGCGGCCACCGCGCCAGGGCTGGGGACGTGCCAGTACTCCTTTGGCCGGATTGTTAGAACCAGCACGCCCGTGTCGGCGATGTGGTCGCGAAGCGTGCTGAGTACAACGTGAGCGGTCTTCTCGCTGAGATGAGTGAACACAGAGAAAGCGTAGATGAGGTCGAACCGGCGGGCGAACGGCAGTGACCTCGGTACGTACTCCGAAAGCGCGAGGTGGGCCTTAACGCCATGTTCTCGGCAAAGCTCGATCGACGTGCCCCAGGGGTCGACCGCGTAAATCTGCTCATGCGCGACGTATTTGTAAAGCAGGCGGATGAGGCGTCCCCACCCGCAGCCATAGTCGAGCACTGTGGCGTCCTCGATGGCGTGCCCCGTGATCGCCTCGTAGCCGGAGACGAGCGTCCTCACGAACGCTGCCGACTGTTGGAGTAGAGTGATCCCGTGATTTCCGGTCCAGGCGTCCTGGACGGCGTCCGGCGTCATCGACGGGAAGAACGCCTTCAGGTTTGGGAACTCCGGCGGCACGTCGAGCAGCAGATAACCGAAGGCGTCCAAAGGAATGTTGCGGAACAGGCGCGGCACCTCGTATAAGGGAACTGTCGCCATCCTCCGATCGATGACGCCGTATTCTTCATCGAACAACGTGATTCTCATCGTCTCGCGCCGGCACTCTACGCCGGCGTAACCGCGACGATGAATTTTTTCCGATTGACGATCAATAAAAAACGGAAAGAGCGGTCACGGCAAACAGTTCGCGGCCGGGTCGTTTATAGCCCGCGATAAATCCAGTCCTATCACTAGGAAAGCGAGCGGAATTAATGAGAAGAAGTCGCTGGAAAAAGTACCGGTGTTCGGTGTGCTGGCTGTAAAGGTCCACAAAACATCATAGACCGAATCAGACTTCAACCGAATCGATAGCTCCTCGCCGTCGATCTCGGGAAACGGTCAAAAAGCTCGGTCGCCTAAGAAGTATTTGGATGCAAACGGTCGCTATGATGGCATCGATGTATTAAAGCTGATGTGGATTGGCGTCAACACGCCTAAACCAGGTCCGTAATTTCCTCCGCTTTTATCTGGCAGACTCCGGCGGGATCCCGAGTCTGGGCTCCAGGGGGACTTCACGCATTTGGAGATTACTTTGCGTCCGTGGCTCAGCCGGACAGAGCAATCGATTTCCAATCTAACGTTAGATCCTCTCGCTAACCGTGCTTACCACGCACTAACGCGCAAGGCTGTTGGGCGCCTTCGATCCAACAATTTCTTTCCCAATTGCATGCCTGGCGCTTCGATCCATCGATAGGTCAGGGAAGACACGCCAGCAACGATGAGCATAGTCACGGCAAGCGAGGTAAAAAAAGCGACCAGTTTCGAAAAGGTAATGGCCTGGTATATCGCCACATACACTCCAAACTTTCCAAGGGAGTAGACGATTGTCGGGTGGGTCAGATAAAGGCTAAAACTAATCTTGCCGAGATAACTCGTCACGTGGTTAGACAGTAGTCCGATAGGGTGTAGGGCCAGGCCCACGCAGATCAGTCCAAACGGAATACTCCAAGTGGAGTCCCAAATCACTCTCAATCCGAATTTCCAAAAATATAAATAAAACGGGGAGTAGAACATTATGAAAACTAACAAGCCCGCGCCGGTTGCGGTTAAGGCCCATGCCCAGAGTAACCATGCATGCCGTGCGCTGGTTGGTATGGTTCGCCTCAGGAATGCAAAAAGATGATAGAAGAGAATCCCGAAAGCGAAGAATGGAATAGCTGAGAGGAATCCATGGTAGATAAAGCTCGGGTTCAGTTCTTTGGCTGCGGTGAAATCCATATAGGATTGTCCTGCGACAAACAAGGATAGGACCAGCACGAAGATTGATCCGATTATATTACGGGCAAAAACGAGGATGACCGGGAAAAGAAAGTAAAACACCATTTCTACGCCAATCGACCACGAAGCGGGAACAATTCCATCCACGTATCGCGGGACGAAATTGAAAGTAAACGTCAGGCTAGCGAAAACTTCGGACGCATTCTTCGTCATGTGATAGGTAAAGAACGCGAGGAGTAGCTGAAAAATGAGCATACAATAGAAGAGCGGGGCGATGCGCGCGAACCGCCTAATGTAGAAAACGGCGATGTCGGAGAGACTCCGAAGTCTTTGCATATAGCCAAAGGCAAGGCTGAATGCACTTACGACAAAGAAAAACGGAACCCCGAAGGCAAGGTAGTAGCGAGCAAAAGTAAGTTCACGTGGCAGTTCTACGTGCGCCACCCAAACCATGTGAAAAACGATGATCGAGCTCGCCGCGTAGGCCCTAAGGGAGTCGAGGCCCTCAAGGCGCTCCGCCCGGGAAGAGGCCACGGGCTTCGAGACATGAACCTGGTTTTCTTGAGCTGTCATATTGGAAACACGCTGTCTTTGCCTATTTTGGAAACATGGCGACTGGCTATAGAGCCTCCAGTTTCTTTATCCAAATTATCAGCGAGCTTTCGTTGCTGCGATCAAGTCTATCTCAAACTTTCTCGCCTTCTTCCTAAAGTCGTAGTCCCGGTTAACGAACACCAATGAGCCAAGCGGACGGGCGACTGTGATAGTCGGGATAGCGAGGTTACGTGAGCTATAAAACCCTGTGCTCGATTTTTAAACCCGCAACACGGCGTGCAACGCCACTAACTCGCTGCAAAGGCGGATTACTCTCAGGAACTTCGTTGAAGCTGTGCCTCTCGATCTCAAGGCCCACGGCCGCGAGCCAACCTTTTAAGCAGGCGAAGTTCGGAATGAACCAATTGGAATCATCCGCCTTGAAGGTATTCGCGTAAAACATCGTTAGCGGAATATTTGAATTCGCTAATTCTATGATATGCTCGTTCTCGACCTTCGTCCCGGTTTCGTCCTCACAGTAGAATCGCAAACATTCGCCTTCGAAGACCACCATACCGTCAGCTTTTAGTAGTTTGGAGATCTCCTCAAATGCCATAACCGGATGTTTGAGATGGTAAAAGACCCCAAGAAAAAAGATATAATCAAAATTCTTCTGCAGCAGCTTCGTGGCGTCGTATACACTTCCTTGGATATAAGTCACGTTGGCTCCTAAAATTTCCTTGGCAACGTTGAAGCCTGTCCGGGAGGGATCCTGAATATCTAATGCCGTAACAGTAGCGCCTCGAGCTTCGGCCTCAAACGCGATCGGGCCATCCATAGTGCCGATTTCAAGAACTTCCTTACCGGTAAGGTCGTGGGGAATCTGGAAATGATTAAAACTTTCTTTCGCATTAGTCGGTTGCCTACCAGGTGTAAAGATACCGGGTACAATCTCGAATCGGTGATACCACTGAACCGCGTTGATCTTGCGATGAAGTGCGGCGATATCCATACTGCTGCGTATTTGCTTATTTAATTCTCACGGAGGGCCTTACTGTAGCACGCGCGTTCGCAGTCTTACATATTGCTAGTATAAAACTTCGTCAAGTTTATCTGCGGCTGGCAATGGAGATTCAAGTGGTGACCGAGCGCAGTCGTACGCTCATCGCAACAACTGCTGGGGACTCGCAGCTGGTGCTAGCAGTGCTCTCTACGGAGTTGCAGAATCGGGGATCGGTCTGGCCGTGATGCTCTCGATAATGTAGTTGCCGGGATGGGCCGCCGGATCGAATCGGAGCGGATCGATCAATGACGGCGAGTCCAAGCGAAAATAAATGACGTTCTTACCCGGTTTGAGCGGGACCAAATAGGATTGACCTTCCAGGCAGCTGGATTGGCCCTGCAACAGAAAGAACAGCTGAGCTGAAGTATCGACTGGACTTTGGATGACCACTTGTTTCAGTTATGAACTGTTTGCCTTCCGCGAACGGCGGCAGAAGCAATTGCGGATCGTCTCCGCTGGATGTAACTCCCGAAAATTACTGTGCGTGAAGAGCGCCTTTCATTTGTCCACAGAGGGCCTTTCATGATAGGCGATTAGATCGGCGAAGGCCCGGACAGGCAATTGGGATTTACGGGCAAACTGACACACGGTGTAATGATCACTAAACGAATTGGCTGGGCCGCGCTGGTTTTGACAAATGGCGTCTTCTTTCCACAAGCGGTTCTCGGTGATGAAGGTGGACGAGGCGTGATCGAGCTCGTGCCTGGCTCCATGCCGGTAGAGATCAGCGTTAACGAGATAACAGCAGCCGACAGAATCCAACTGATAGACTGGACCAAGTTGATCAAAGTATGGCGGCGTAAAGCGGGCCCATCGTCCGTTCTCCACGAAGCCCGCAATGTCATAGAAGCGTCCAGGCCCGAAACCGGCCGGATAGGCGGGTTCGCTGAGATTACCTTCCATTAAGACGAGTGGAGCGGCCATACCGCCCTCTGCCCGCCCGATCAGTTCATCGATCAGATTAGCCGGATATTCGGCGAGATCGGCGTCTACCCAGAATACCCATTGTTCGTTGCGTAGATGGCGCTCGATCATTGCTTGTCGTAGTGGCGTTAGAACGGCAAGGCGGTGCGGAAAGGAGGTACCTCGCTGCGGGGATTCACCCGTGTCATCGTACACAATGCGACACTCGCGCATGCCGCTGATAGCTCGCTCGGCCAATATTCTGGCGCGTTCCAGCACGTGTTTGTCCAGGTTCGGATTCACCGGCGTGAGCACGAGAACCGACGTAGCGGAGCTCCGCGGCCATGCTTCCAATGTTTCCTGCTCAGAATGCGTGAGGCGTGTCACGGGGAGGCTTGCCGAAGATCGCAGCCGACGATGGTCTTTTAGCGTGTGACCATCGAGAAACTTGTTTAACGCAATCGCAAAAGGCTCTTTCAGTGACTCGCGCATGCAGGCTACATCGCCACGCAGGCAAATGTTGCGCCCGATTGTTCCAAATCGATGGTGGCAGCCAAGACAGCCTAATGAATCGTCAATGAATGAGCTGGCACAACGGTCATTCCAGATTGAAGAAGCGACGGATGTCGCACCCAGCCAGAGGAACGTCCGTTTGTCCAGGAGCTGTCCCAGCTCCGCGGCCCATCCGTCCGAAGTAACCAGAACTTCCGATTGAGCTAGATCGGTCAAAAAATTAAGTCCGTCAGACGAAGCAGTATACTTCCAGTTTTCTCGCTGCTTTTCGGTAGCAGATTCGACCTCAAAAATCCCATATTCGCTATAGCATTGAACCCAAAAGCCCCTTTGTTTAAGAATGTCTTGCGCCGCGAGAAAACTAACCGCATCCGGTTGTTTGCCCGCAAATAGTACCTCCTGACGCGCAAGATAAAATAAGGCTCTAGGCCCGCACTTCTCAGTGAGCGAATCGGAACGCACTAGCGATGTTAGATGCATGCGTGACTGCTCAAAATCGGGATCGACTAACATTTGCTCAGCAATTTCGAGTGCTCTGGGACATTCGCTTCGCGCCTCGTGATGTATTTCGTAAAACCTTAGGTAATCGGCTTCGGGCAGCGTCTGCCAACTGGGGATCAATCGGATCCGCTCGTGCTCGAAGAGCGGGACGAGTTGCTCGTGGACCCCCCAAAGGTCGAGGATCGCTGTCGGATGTTCCCCGAGAAGGCCGAAAATTGCTGGAAGACTAGCACATTGAAGCTGGCGGTCAGCATGCCGGAAACGCACGGCGAGCCTATTCTCAAGAGTGCGACTTGTTAGGTACTTACGCCAACGCTCGAGAAAGCGGGTTCGATTTCGGTCAAGGACACTTTCGACCGCATAGGCGGGCAGTAGTTGAGAGCTTGAGCTTCGCTCATGGATACAGCCAATATCGAGAGTGTCGATACGAAGTCCCATTTGCTGGTACCGCAGGTTAAGGTCTACATCTTCAAAGTAGAAATAATCAAACGGCGGGGAAAAGAGGCCAAATCGAGAAGCCAAATCGGATCGAATCGCGAGGACTGATCCGTCCACAAAGTCGAACGCGGCGCCCTTTTCGACCACCGGAACGCCGCACCCATCTTCTCGCAGACGCGAAGCATTTTCGGTCAATCCGATAATCGCCGCATCCGAAGTACGGAAACGTTCAATGAACTTGTCCAGCCAATCATCCTCTTGGATTTCGAGATCGCTGTTTAGGACGATAAAGACGTCGGATTGTGTCTTCTCGAAGATGGCGTTGTGACCCGCTCCGAAACCGAGGTTGAAACCGTTTTCGATAATGTGAACGCGATCTGGCCTCGGTAGGATTTCCGAAATCAACCGTTGCAGCTCTTCGAGCACCGCGGGGGTTGGCTTATAGTTAAGCGAGAGAAATAATTCACATGATAGATCTCGTTCGGCGGAGGCGGCGCGCAGCTGCGGTAAAAGGCTGCGGAGAAATGCGGGGATGATATCCTCGCGGTAGTAGAGCAGAACCGAAATCACCAGCTTGAGCGGCCCGGCCAATGGCTTCACCTCGATCCGTTGTTGCACCGGCGGTTCGGGCTGCGGCCCGGACCGCGGCGTTTTCAGCGACGCAAGTGATGGCTCTCGCAGAGCCAGCGAGGTGGCATTGAGCCAGGCATAGCCGAATCGTTCATCTGGTTCGAGATGACATCCTTCACCCCACTCGTTCCAGGCGTTGATGAACACGAAGCGTTCGGATGGCGCCACCTTCAGGCGAACCAACCGGGCGGCCTGGGCCAGCCACTCGCAATAGGCCTCCGGCGACGAGTTCACCCAGATCGTGGACTTGCTCTGTTGTCGCGCCGTGTTGTCCCATGACGGCATGACACCGGGGTAAAGCCTTGTTTCTTGCGAGGCCGAAGAGAACTGCTCAATCGCGTTCCTGCGAACCTCAGTATAATTATAAATGAAACCGCTGAAATCGTCATGTCTGCCTGGGATCAACGGAGTCACAGGAATTGCCCGCAAAAACGGCGGAAATTGCACTACGGCATCGAATCCGGACTCCGGCGATAGTTGCTCGCTGAAACTGCGAACCATTACAAGGTGTAACTCGCCCAACCCTGCTTTCCGCGCGTGTTGGCGCCAGCGGTCCAATGTCGCTTTCGGCTCTGGGAGCAGCGATGGCCGGTAAACGAGGAGCATCGGCTTACCCTCAACACGGATATAATTCTTCAAACTAAGAATCGGTTCGATCTTCTGGATAAAAGCGAGATCGTCCTCTGGCGAATGTTGTTGCGCGATCAGGATCTCGTCATCTCTTCCGTCCCAGCGGCGCGTCCAATTTTCGTTAGCCCAGCAAATACAGAATGGAAACTCGGGTTTCCCCGTCTCGACCATTCTGCGGACAGGGAGATCAAGTAGCACTCGCCCGGCAAACCAATAGTAGTAGAAGCAGAAGCCATGAATTCCGGCCGCTCGGGCGAGATCGGTTTGTTTTTCAAGAACATGGTGCTCGCCGAGGTCGTAGTAACCCAGTTCAGAGGGAACATGCGGTTGATAATGGTCCGCGAAGTTCGCACGCCCTCTGCGGACGTTCGTCCATTCGGTAAAGCCTTCTCCCCACCAGGCGTCGTTCTCCGGAATCCGATGAAACTGAGGCAGGTAAAATGCGATGGCCTTGACGTCCGGCAGACTCTGACGAGTCGGCAGCGCCGGTTCGCGCGGAACTTCAAAATCAGGCCGATATGGCTCAAATAAAAGTTCTGTGACCCTATTTTCTGCCTTGCCTACACGAACGTAGTGCGTCAAGGGCTCCATGCCGGCCTCGCCTACATCCGGATAGGTGCGGAGATAAAACTGCGGATCGAAGTGCGGGTTCGGTCTATAGCCGAGTTTCGAACCAGCGGTTAGATAATGTCGCCAAGGGTCGGTGCTGTCGTTGGCTGTCCTGAGATAGGTGGTTCGGTAGTACTCCGAGTCAAAAAGCGGATGGGGCGATCGGCCTTCGTCAGCGCCCTGAAGAACGTAGTGCTGGAGCGGGTTTACTCCTCCGCCCTCAAGCGGCGGATTCTGTTTCATATACCATGTGGAGTCGAAGAGGGGATGCGGATCGCGGCCTTCCAGCGCTCCATATTCCAGGTAGTGTCGTAGCGGATTGACGTCGGAGCCGAGGTCGGGGTTCTGCTCCAGATACCAGGATGAATCAAACAGTGGACTCGGATCGCGGCCTGCGCGCGCCCCAAATTTCAAATAATGTTCAAACGGATCCATGCTGGCGCTTGCGACATCTGGGTATTGTTCGAGATACCATGCGCAATCGAAAAGCGGATGCGGACTGCGCCCATGATGGCAACCCCATCTCAGGTAATGTTCGAGCGGGTTACGTCCTGCGACTTCGGGATTTTGCGCGAGATACCAACTCGCGCTGAAAAGCGGATGCGGATCGCGTCCCTCCAGCGCTCCATATTCCAGGTAGTGTCGTAGCGGATTGACGTCGGAGCCGAGATCGGGGTTCTGCTCCAGATACCAGGATGAATCAAACAGTGGGCTCGGATCACGGCCTGCGCGCGCCCCAAATTTCAAATAATGTTGAAGCGGATCCAGGCCGGCGCTTGCGACATCTGGGTATTGTTCGAGATACCATGCGCAATCGAATAGCGGATGCGGACTGCGCCCATGGCAACCCCATCTCACGTAATGTTCGAGCGGGTTAAATCCTGCGACATCCGGGTATTGTTCGCGATACCATGCGCAATCGAAAAACGGATGCGGCGATCGGCCCTCGTCAGCGCCCTGAAGAACGTAGTGCTGGAGCGGGTTAACTTCCCCGGCCTTGAGCGCCGGATCCTGTCGCATATACCAGCCGGAGTCAAAGAGGGGATGCGGATTGCGTCCTGCGCGCGCTCCAAATTCCAAATAATGTTGGAGCGGATCCAGGCCGGCGCTTGCGACATCCGGGTATTGTTCGAGATACCATGCGCAATCGAAAAGCGGATGCGGACTGCGCCCATGATGGCAACCCCATCTCAGGTAATGTTCGAGCGGGTTAAGTCCTGCGATTTCGGGATTTTGCGCGAGATACCAACTCGTGCTGAAAAGCGGATGCGGATCACGACCCTCGCGCGCCCCAAATTCCAAATAATGTTGGAGCGGATTGAGCTTTGCGGCGGCCACGTCCCCGTTTTCGGCCAGATACCAACTGTTACTGAAAAGCGGACTGGGATCACGGCCTTCGCGCGCCCCAAAATCGAAATAATGTTCCAACGGATTTAGGTCTGCAGCGGCGACGTTAGGATTGTTCGCGAGATACCACGCAGTATTGAAAACCGGGTTAGGATCGCGCCCTTCTCGTGCGCCCCATCTCAAGTAATGCGTTAACGGATCGCAGCCCGACGCGGCGACTTCCGGATATTGTCCCAGGTACCAAGCAGCGTCGAAGAGAGCGAACGCGGGCGTCACCTCTGAGAATCTAGCCGCAGGTCGTCGCTCACCGTGCATCGGCGATTTAAGTCTTAGAAGAGTGGAAAGGTTGACCGAGTGCACGATTTCGCGCGCCTTCCGGCGCAAATCGAGCAAGCGGGTGATCTCGATCACCGCATCCTCCGGGGCGGTGGTTGCAGAAGAGAACGCTTTGGATATTTCACGCACCGCGGCCTTCAACTCCCGGGCAATCGCGCGGCGGTCCGCTGCCGTGCGCGGCACGCCTGGTTGGGCGAATCTGAGAACTCCGAAGGCCTTGGCCGCTTTCCACAAAAGCGATGGTTTGCGAATTCGCTCAATATCCTCCAGGATCGAATCGGCAATCGCGGGCATCTTGGGGTCGCCATGCTTCACGGCCACAGCAGCGACGAGCAATCCGCGCGAAACCTCCAGGCGGTTTTGGAGCCTGGCATTGTAAAGTGCGAGACCAGCCCTGTTCGAATTCTGAATTTCCAAAACGCCCGAGAATCGCGCGGTTTCATCGCGGCTTTTCTGCAGAGCGCGTCGCGTTTCTTTAAGCTCGCTCTCCGCGACGTTCTTTTGTTTTTCAATGTTGCGGACTTGTTCTTCATTCTGCGCACGCTCGGCTTCCAATTGGGACGAAAGCTGAGCGGACGCGGCCTGTAATTCTTTGCCTGCGCGTTGTGAACTGCGGAGTTCGTTCTCGAGCGAGGCGATTTGTTGTCTGTCGAGCTTCGCCTGGGCGTGCGTTGCTTCCAGCTTCCGCGCGAGTTGAGTCCGCTCTTCCAGTGCCCGACGCTGCATCTCCGCCAAGGACGCGCTGATCGCTTCCGGGCTCCCATCGACCAGAATCGAGAGTTCTAAGCGGAGCGGCGAGTCGCCTAGCGCCGTGGTTGGCTGCGGCAGCAATAGCTGAGGGTCATTCCCGAAACTTAGGATCCGGAGATATAATTCATGCGCCAAGCGGCAAGCAGTGCCACCAACTGTCAAAGCAGCAAACTCTGTGCTTCCTGTGGCGGCCCACAGAATCTCGCCCGTGCTAGGCCGTTTCAGCGCCATCTCGGCGATGTCAATAACGGCCGGATAGGTGACCGGATCGATCCTTAGCGGCTTGTCTGCGGCGCCCGCGCTGCCGGGAAGATCGATCTGGAGCAACTTCCAAGAACCGCTCATGAAATAGCGTGCGTCGGAATGAGCCGCGGAATACTCTTCTCCAACGGCCCGGAAAATATCGAGCCGGACGAGTTCTTCAGCGCGCGACGCGCTTTCCCCACTCTTTTCCACTCTCTGATCGAGCGACTCCACCTGTCTTTCCAGAACGTTGAGGCGCGGATAGAAGAGTCCTGCACTCCGCGTTAGCTGTTCACGGAGAGGGGATATCCTGCGGGCGACGTCATCTGGCGTAGTGCCTTTGCGAATCGCCTCATAAACTTCGATCACTAGGGGCGGAACACGATCTGCCGCCATTTCACATTTTCGCGCACGCCCTTTGTGATGCCGTAGCGAAGGTTCGAGAAACTTGCGAAGCGACGCGCGCGCTCGGGATGGCACACGAAAATCAAGCTTCAACTCGCTACGCACCCGACCTAAAGCTGCCACGGGGTCGTCCAGCATCTCATCGTAGTCGATAAATGATCGCTTGTGTCTGCGCATCACCGTCTCGGCTTCGAGGGTGTGCTGAAGCCAGAGCAGGTAACTCCGGGCGTGATCGAGACCATCGCGTTTCGCCAGGGATTGCGCGACCTCGGAGGGATGACGAACCACCAAGACGAAGTAAGGCTCGATTCCAAGCTTCTCGAAGAGGGGGAACCAAAGCGGCATTAACCGGCTCATCCGAGGATCTTTCAAGCCCAACAAGGCGGTTTTGCCAAAATCCCGCTGCAAAATGGCAAGCAGGCACGACTGAGTTTCCTTTGTGACTTCGCGCTCTAACCAATCCGCTGGGAGAGGTCTGTCGTCATCCCAATGCGAACCGAGCGCGCGGAGTAAATCATCATGGAAACGGACAATCTCCAAGTGTTCCCAATAGCCTTTGGGGTTAGCTTCGTTGGCAGGCATCAAATGCTTGCCGAAATTCACCCCGAGAACGTCGAGCGCGCCGCAGAGGGCAGAAGTCCCGCTCCGGTGCATGCCGAGCACCACTACGGCTTTGCGAGACAACGCCTGCGAAGAAACAGTTGATCGCCTATCTGATTTCTCCAACTCATGCCAGTTGCTGGCGCCATTCGTGTCCCCGTCGGATCGCACGCCCCCGCTTCGTTGTCGCTTCACTTGCTTTTCCAGAGAGGCGTTTTGCTCGCCCGCATAGGCTGCAGCTTCCGCTTCGCTCTTGAAATAGCTACGCTTCCATTTCCCGGCTAATTTCGCGCGAACGACGAACTTATATTTCGGGTGCGCGTACGGCTTGATGCGAAACGTTGGTCCTGTCACGGGGTCCATTAATAGCTATTTGTAGCTATTTCTGCAAATGAAAATGCAGGATTTTTGCAATGACCCCGCGGATGCAGATGGAATCGAGCGTCGCCGCGAGAGGAGAGCATGGCTCCGTGGTTATTCATCGTAAGGCGTTTCATGGGCCGCGCGGCGCGGGAGGAACAGAGCCATCCTGGCTGAAGAACTCATCCATTTTTGCGATTTGGTCGAGCCGTTCGCGTTTGCCCTGATCTCTCCCCCAACTGACAATCAGCAAACATTAGCGCCAAACGTGGAATTATCCTGGCCCCTGCAACAGGACTCACCAACGATGAGCGTATTCCGGTTCCGGAGACGCCGTCCGAATGGCAGACTCGCGAATCACTCCCGCCACGAGCGAGGCGATTGCTCTTCCCGTGGCAAAGCCGCGATTCTAGAAACTAACAATGCGTTGGTCTCTTCAACCTATTAGGTAGATTGAGCACTGACTGAAAGTCATGGGGATAAATGAAATCCTATTGGCAATGTGTTCTGTGCGGAGTGACAATTCCGGTCGCCAAACCGGGGCTGTCGTCGTTCGATGACAGAGCTCCCAGCATGCGACGGATCGAACAGAGATGGCCGGAGAATGTAATCCGAAAGACTTCCGCGAAATATCGCAAAGCATTCCGGCGTCTGACGGGCAAGAAGATCGAATTCCGAAACGTCGTTGTGAAATCGGGACAGGAACGGCCGGCTCCTTTCGCCAGCGTCAGCGTTTGTAGAACGAAATTATCGCCGTAGCGATCGATGATCACGCCCGGCAATCCATCGCTCTCGCTCCAGACGACGCGACATAATTTTGGATCGACATGTCGCCTCGCCCGGTATTCGGCGGCTTGCGCGATACGGCGCTTGAAGAAATCGAGATCGAGATCCTGTCGCTGTCGCGAGAAACGCCGGGCGACGATTTGCGATTTGGAATTGTAAATCGCACTGCCAATCAGACGATCGCGTCCGTCCTTAAGCGAAATCACGTCGCCATCCGCCGGTTTTCCGAAAACCTTTAGGACTTCACTCGAGAAGACCCAGTCGTGCCCATGCAAAATGCGCGCGCGGGGTTTGACGACGATTCCAGCCATAAAGTCGGAGCAAACGTCCAACGTCCAACGCTCAACGTCCAACGCATCGTTCTTAATTGGACGTTGAAAGTTGAGCGTTGAGCGTTGAGCGTTTTCAAAATGCAAACTTCGCCGCAATCCACTATTAATCTTCCCGGAATTAAAAAACTGCGTAGCGGTAAGGTGCGCGAAGTTTTCGATCTCGGTGAAACGCTGCTCTTCGTCGCGACCGACCGACTCTCGGCGTTTGACGTAATTTTGCTCGACCCCATTCCCCACAAAGGCGCGGTCTTAAATCAACTTTCAGCTTTTTGGTTCAAACGGTTCGATAACTCCGAGATGCCTCGCGAGCAGAGGATCGACATCGGAGCCGGCGGGAGCCGAGCGACGAAGACGGGAAAGCCCGAGAGGGTTAACGAGCTGGGCGGCGAGTTAATCAATCACTTTGTCACGGCGAACTTCGATGAATTTCCAAAAAATTTACAGCCGTTTCGCGGGCAGCTTGCCGGTCGTTCGATGATTGTGCGCAAAGCCAAGCCGCTCGCGGTGGAATGTGTTGTGCGCGGTTATCTGGCTGGCTCGGGCTGGAAAGAATATCAGGAATCGCAGAGTGTTTGCGGAGAAAAATTGCCGGCCGGTTTGAAACTGGCGTCGGCTTTGCCGGAACCGATTTTCACCCCGGCGACAAAGAGCGATACCGGTCACGATTTAAATATCGATTGGAACGAGTGCCAGCGAATCCTCGGAAATGAAATTGCCGCGCGCACGCGCGATTTGAGTCTGCAAATTTACTCCGCAGGTAGTGATTATGCAGCGCAACGCGGAATCATCGTCGCCGACACAAAGTTCGAGTTCGGAACCGTCGATGGGAAACTGCTTTTGATCGACGAATGTCTCACACCCGATTCGTCGCGCTTCTGGCCGAAGGACCAATACGCGGTCGGGCAAAGTCCGCCCAGCTTCGACAAGCAATTCGTGCGCGATTATCTGGAAACCCTTGATTGGAACAAGACGCCACCGGCACCCTCCCTGCCGAAAGATGTGATCGAAAAGACTTCGGCCAAATATCTCGAAGCTTTTCGGCGCCTAACGAGTAAAGAACTCACCTGATCCAGGCGGGGATTTTCGCAGAAAATCCCTGCTACCCGCCATTCATGTCGTACAGGTCGGCGTTTTTTCTGCTGTTGGGAGTGTTTGTCCTGCATTTTTCGCGCATCCTGTTTTACGGCGAAGTTATCCACACGATAATAGCTTGGAAGTCGGCTTGTCCGAAAAACCGAACAGTACACGCATTTCCAATCGGAAGTTCTCCGATGAAAGCAGAGCGTTCATCCCGGAACTGGCCAACAACCTTCGCTCTAACCACAAGGCGTGGCTGAATACGTGGAATCCGCACGTGCAGTTTGGGCGAGCATCGTTCCACGGCGCATTGAGCCGCGCATTTGCGCTCACCGATCTGTTGTCGTGCTTCACGTCCAATCCATTTATTTTATATACATGACCAATTAGCCATGAGCAAAACGATAGCTATCGTTCAGTCGAATTACATCCCCTGGCGCGGCTACTTTGATTTAATCAATTCTGTAGATGAATTTGTCCTCTACGATGACGCGCAGTACACCATCAGAGACTGGCGAAACAGGAATATCATCAAGACCCCGAACGGTCCGTTGTGGTTGACGATACCAGTAGAAGTAAAGGGTAAGTACCTTCAAAAGATAAAAGATACCACGATCAGTGATCCGACGTGGGGCCGGAAACATTGGGCGTCTATCATGCACAGTTACTCCAGGGCGCAACATTTTCCAAGGCACAGGGAGTTATTTGAGGAGCTGTATGCGCTAGCGGACGAGAAATTCCTCTCACAGATTAACTATCGCTTCATCGTCGCAATCTGCCAAATCCTTGGGATAAGCACAACCATATCATGGTCGATGGAATACAATATGATTGGAGATAAAACCGAAAGGCTGGTTCACTTGTGCCAGCACGCAGCTGCGACGAAGTACCTTTCGGGCCCGGCGGCAAAGGCTTACCTCAATGAAGATTTGTTTAGGAACGAAGGTATCGACGTTTCTTACATGGATTACTCCGGCTATCACGAGTACACGCAACTCTACCCGCCCTTCCAATCACAAGTCAGCGTCATTGATCTCATCTTCAACGAAGGCCCCGACGCCACGCGTTATATGAAGAGTTTCTGAAACGGACTTTTACTTGTTGTGCGCGCTCACCGTCGTCAGGTGGAAGGATACTTCTTCACGAAGAGAAGCTTGGCTGGCTCCGGTCCGATCACCGCGTGATCCGGGAATTCGCCTTTGACCACAGAGAGCGTGCCGACAACGTTGTTTCTGCCGAGGCGCGTCCCAGCCAGCAGCGACGCACCGGCCCCGACCCACACCCGCTAACCTCCAACCAGCCGACACAAGAAACGGAAGCAACGCCTGAGCGCTTGGTTCAGGACGCGGCGGACTTTTACGTCCTCAGCATTATAGCGCGGTGGCGTAACTTCTCTTTTTATCAGACGTCAGCCTTTTTCGATGCAACCGCTCACTGGCTCAAATTTGGCTTCCACGTCTCAAAGCCGTGTTCGGCTGCCTCGATTTGCCCGGGATAGAATAGGAATTCGGCCCCGTTCTCGGTTGCGATTTCAAACCGCATCGGCGGACCCGCGTGAGTACGATGAGTGAGTCCTAGCCTGGAATCATCCCCCTCTATCTCGGTCCGTTTCCACGAGATCGTATTTCTTAGAATCTGATACGGCTTCCAGACGTGTCCGAGGTTCGAAATGACCCAATTTGCAACAATTCTGATCGCGCCATAGTAGGTATCGTCGAGCGCTAGAATCCCACCAGGCACGCAAAGGTCCTTCGCATAATGGACGTCGATAAATACGTCGTCCAGTCGGTGGCCTGCATCAACAAAGATCAACCCGAACTTTCTTCCTTCGTCGCGGAACTTCGGCAAAGCACTGTCGGTCGACGCTTCTATAATAGCTGGTGGCTGGCCACACATTCTCTCGTAGCGCTCCTCGGCTTCGATGCGTCTGGGCACATTCGCGGCCTCGTCGTTGACGCAGGTTACGCTACACCCGCCTCTCACCATCGCGACTGCCGAAAAGCCACAACCAAAGCCCAAATCGAGCGCGTATTTGCACGGAACCCTTTCCGCAACTTCAGTGAGCCATTCCATCTGTTCTTTATTGACCGCTCTTAGCTGATCAAACTCCTTCATCTGATTGAATTCGACCATCACTCGGTCCCACTGAATCGGCATGCTCCTCCTTTTGTATTCTCGCTCACAGTGCCCCGTTTCTCGAGGCTGGCAACAAACTCCTGGAAACGGTCGGACAAAAGATTGTGGCGTAGCTCCCAGCAGTAATTAAGGCCGAGCGAGTCGAGATAGTGTGAATAGAGATTACGCCAACCGCGCCAGACCTGTTCCTCCAAAACTCATAAATATAATGAAAATGAATGGTCTCCATTGCTTTCAGGAATTGAAACGCGATGTGAAAAAAGCGCCATCGGCGCGCAATCTTGTTTTCGAACCGGCCTAATGGAACTCACCCTTTCGATGACGCGGGAAATACCCCCTCCGCGTTGCAATCTGCTGCGCCGCGCTTCGCGCATACAGACCAGTTCACAACGGCGCCGCGGAATCGGACATCTTGTGTACCGGTGGCAAAGCCGCGATTCTCGAAACGAACAACGCATTGGTCTTTTCAACCCATTAGGTAAGATTGAGCACGTGCTCAAAATCATCGAACGGCTAACCGGCAAACCACTTCGGGCAAAATGCTGAAGGCGACCTCGGTTTCAAAAAGCGCACATCCGGATCATCAAAGATACCGGTTTCCTTTTATTCGACCGCTCATTCCTCCGGTGACTGAGTGGGCGGAGCACCTGGAACTGGCTTATGGCGCACGATGGTTTTCAAATTTCGGACCTGTCACCAGGAAATTCGAAAGCCAGTTAGGGCATCGATTTTGTGGTTCCAATGAGATCATGATAACAGCCAGCAACTGCACAGCCGGGATCAGCGCAGCGCTTATTGCCTTAAAGGTCCATGGCGCGGTCCTTATTCCGGCTTTCACGTTTCCTGCGACCATGTCCGCCGTCATCATGGCTGGCGCAGAGCCGTGCGTTTTGGATGTTGATCTTGAAACGTGGTGCCTTTCCTTGTCGCGGCTCGAGAAAAGCGTGCGCTCGGGAAAGTACGACGCGGTCGTCCTGGTGGCTCCTTTTGGATTACCACGAGATTTCTCTGAGCACTTTCAGATTTGCCAGAAATACAACGTCCCGGTGGTGATCGATAATGCCGCTGGCTTGGGCGGTAAACTAGTGGCTTTGCCGGACGAAAACTGTTTCGAGGTTTTTTCGCTCCACGCCACCAAACCGTTCGCCATTGGCGAAGGCGGAGTTATTCGGTCGCAATCACACCATGCGGAAGCGCTTCTTTTGGCGTTGAATTTTGGCCTGGAACATGGGGCCCCGGTCGCCGGCTGCTGGGGCATCAATGGCAAGTTGCCGGAGGTCGCGGGTGCAATCGGCCTGGCTGTCCTTGAAAGCTACGATGAGGTCCTTGCCCGCCGTCGCAGCGTTGCGCAAAGCTACATCGAGCTGCTGCGAGATTACGATAGCGTGGCATTGTGCACAGATGTTCACTCAGCTCCATGGCAATCGTTTCCGGTTTTATTTTCTTCGCCCACGGTGGCGCAGCGGTTTCTGAAGCACGCGGCCGAAAAAGGTTTGCAAGCCCGCGCTGGTTACCATCCCACCTTGGAAAATTGGCCTCGCACCCGAAGCTTGGGGGATTCGCCGAATGCCCGTTTCCTGGCTGAGCGGATGATGTTGCTCCCAGTTTACTCTGACGGCACCGAAGACGAGGTTGCCGCGATGAGCCAGATTTTGCGCCACAGTTTGGAAGCCGCTCTCACCGATTAAGCGTTTCATGCCTCCGCAGATTGAATTTCGCATTCCGATAGGGCCAAGCGTGCCCTTTTACAATCAGGTCCATTTTTTCTGCGCGGCCCTACGGCGGCTGGGAGGACAATACCGGGATGCTCTCGTTCGCATAATTGTGGGCGACTATGCCGATCTGGCTGAGGTGCGGCGGGCCAACCCTTGGGCCGGCCAGTATAAAGTGGAATGGCACCGTGTTCCCGACGACGTGACCGCTGCGCACCACTATTACGGCACGTCCGATTACCGCTACGCACTGCCCGACGGGCCGGCTGATCTGGTTGTGCTCATGGATGCTGACACCGCCATCGTGCAGCCGTTCGCCCAGGAGTTTTCCTGGATGCTTTGCGACGAGCCCTGCATCGCCGGCCACATGGCACACGCTCCCCCGCCAATCAAATTTCTGGGCCGACCTGACGTCGCGCAGCAGGACTCTTGGCCATTTTTGTTTCAGGAATTCTCCATTCCTTTTCCGACGGAGCTTTATCAATATTCCATGGATGTGTCCGGCCGATTTTCGCCTGCGCCTGCTTATTACAACCTGGGATTCGTAGTCCTGAATCGCTCTGCCTTGAAAATCCTGCGGGACGCGATCTCCGAGGTGCGCGAGCGATTAAATAAGATCGTAACGAGTGAGATGCGTTGTCAGATCGCTCTGACTCTGATCAGCTACAGTCGGTCGCTCACCCGTCGCAATTTGCCTGCAACCTTCAATGCCGCCAACGACGACGTTCATCTTCGGCATAATCAAGTCCGCACAGATGAAATCAGGGTCTTGCATTATCTTCGAAACAATGAATTGCATCGCGACTCGTTTTTAGCGGGCACGAGTCGGTCGATTTTTCTCAAGGCCAATTTTCACAATCCTGTGAATCAGCTTTTGCAAAAAATCGGGCGGGAAATTTTTGCCGAGGAATTGGATTTGGCGCATTCAGCCCCCGCTTAAGATCATATGCAAAGCTACAACGGTCAGTTCCTTAGGCGCAAGGAAATGGAAGCTCTCGGCGTCACTTGCCGCGGAGACGATGTCTCGATTCACGTTTCTGTCGTGATCATTAACCCTACTGGATTGCAGATCGGACATGGCGTGCGCATCGATCCGTTTTGCCTTTTATCGGCCGGCGGCAGGATCCGCTTGGGTGATCATATTCACATCGGCTCCCATTGCTCTCTCATCGGCGGCGCTGGCATTGATCTGGAGGATTTTGCCGGCGTGTCGCATGGGGCGCGCCTTTTTTCCACCGTCGACGATATGGATGGATCTCATCTTACTGGGCCCACTGTGCCTAACGAGTTTCGGAGAATTGTTAGCAGCCCGATCCGGGTGAAAAGACACGCCGTTATCGGCACCAACGCCGTGGTTTTTCCTGGTGTCACCATTGGAGAAGGTTCGATCATCGGGGCGCTTTCTCTCGTGCGAGAGGATGTTCCTGATTGGTCGATTTACGCCGGCATCCCCGCGAAGCGAGTGGGCACGCGCGGGAAAGACCTTCTCCGCTTCGAGATTCCTCTGGCTGAAAAGTGACCACGGTAAAAAGACGGCAATCTCACCGCTTAAACGAGCTATCCGAGCTATGAGGAGATTAAGCTCGATCACCGTGCCCGATCACCTGCAACGCAACGCGCCGAACGTTCTGGCGGAGGGTGTCGAGGAAACCGGAGAATCTCTCCTCGAACGATTGGCGGAGCGAATCGGCCGTGCGGATTTGGCTGGGCTCGACCTACTCGACATTGGCTGCGGCGTCCGGTTCACGCAAACCTTGATTAACAGAGATCTCCCCTTCGCGTCCTATACCGGCGTCGAAGTGTCTCTGCCAATCGTCGAATGGCTCAAGGAACACGTCGAGAGCAAGGATGAAAGATTCAGGTTTGTTCATTGGGACGTGCACAATGCATTGTACAATCGGCAGGCGCCACCGATGGATACTCATGAAAGGTTGCCGGTCGCCGGGGATTACGATCTCGTCATGGGCTTCTCTTTATTTACTCATCTGGCTCCGCACGACACAGCATGCATGTTGCGTCTTACTCGCAAGGTCGTTCGTCGTGAAGGATTCCTCTTCTTCTCAGCATTCTGCGATGACTCAGTGGCCAAATTCGAAGATCGAGTGCCAGAAAAGCCTTTATCGAAGGCTTACTACAATAAGAGGTATCTAGAAGATCTGGTCGGCGAAGCCGGCTGGGCCTTGGTCTCCTGGGAGGAGCCCGCCGCTTACATCATGAGCTCCTTCTTGTGTAAGCCAGTGTAGTGACCTCTAGCTCAACTGGTCGCCGACTAGTGACTTTTCCTCTTTCAATTCCGCAACGGATTTATCGATCTTGTCGCGGCTGAATTTGTTGATGGGAAGCTTTCCCACGATCTCCCATTTGCCGCCGGGCACACGAAGCGGGAACGACGAGATCAGATCTTTCTCGACTCCGTAACTTCCGTCGGAACAAACGGCGACGCTGTGCCAATCGTCGCCCGGCGTGTCGTTCGTCAGAAAACGCACGGTATCGACGATCGCATTGGCAGCTGAGCCCGCTGACGACAAACCGCGCGCTTTGATCACGGCGGCGCCGCGCTGCTGCACGCTCGAAATAAATTCTTCCTTCAACCATTTCTCATCGCCGATGACTTCATTTGCCGAACGATTGTCGATCTTTGCGTTATAGAAATCCGGATACTGCGTGGAAGAATGATTGCTTCAGATCGTCACACCGCGATATGGGGTGGCTCCGTCCAAAATCGTCTTCGATCATATCGGCGCAGCGGAGGACAAACTCTTCCAAGATGCTGACCGGCGAGAATTGATTGGTGCAGCGCCCTAGAGGCGTTCGCACACCCATTCGTTTACACTGTCGCGGGCAAAGCGTTGGGCAACAATCTCGCAAGTGGTGTCGTTGTAATACTCGCTGTAATGCTTGTCCGGCGACTTGATGATGTGCAGGAGATTCGTCGCTTGCAGCAATTTCTCGACGTGATGCGTCATATTCTGGTGGTAAGGAAGGAAAACTCCTCGATGACGAGCGGCTATGCGCGATCTATCTTGCCCGATGGATCGAACTGATGGGCGAGGCAACGATCAGCTGCGTCCCGTTGCGTTCGATTTGGGAATCGCGCCGTACGCGAGCGGCTCAGTGCTCGTTACGATGGGCAATACGCGCGTCATCTGCGGCGTGATGATTGAGGAAAACGTGCCGCGCTGGATGAAAGAACAAAACGTGACCGGCGGCTGGCTCACTGCGGAGTATTCCATGTTGCCCTACTCGACGCAGACACGAAAGCCGCGCGACATCACAAAAGGACGACTCGATGGCCGGAGCACAGAAATTCAAAGATTGATCGGTCGATCACTGCGCACGGTGGTCGATCTGGAGAAGCTCGGACCGCGCACGATCTGGGTCGATTGCGACGTACTCCAAGCAGATGGCGGGACGCGCACGGCCGCGATCACGGGCGCCAGTCTCGCGGTCGCCGTCGCTTGTCGCAAACTCGCCAGGGAAAAAAAAGTAGATGCGCCGCCGATTCGGAAATTAGTTGCAGCGGTCAGCGCCGGCATCCTCGATGGGAATGCGATTGTCGATCTTAATTACGAAGAGGACAAGCTCGTTACGGTCGATTTCAATTTGGCCGCGACTGAAGATGGTGAGTTTGTGGAAGTGCAAGGCTCCGGCGAAGAAGCGACGTTTGCTCAATCACAGCTCGACGCGATGCTGGCGCTCGGCCGCAAAGGGATTGCCGAACTGATCGCGGCCCAGCGCACCGTGCTCGCACGCTTGATGGTGACACCTCCGCCCAGCTAAATCAGTTGCTGCCGCGAGGCCGATGCGCTAAAGCGCAAGATCAACATGACACGCGCGCTTATTACCGGCATTACCGGCCAGGACGGAAGCTATCTTGCCGATCTGCTGCTGGGGAAAGGCTACGAAGTCCACGGGATCATTCGGCGCGCGAGCACCTTCAACACTTCGCGCATCGATCATCTTTACGCCGATCCGCACATCAACGGCGTTCGAATGTTTTTGCACTACGGCGATCTGAGCGACTCGGTCAATCTTGTGAAGCTGCTTTACGAATTGAAGCCGGACGAAATTTATCATCTCGCGGCGCAAAGCCATGTGCGGGTGAGCTTCGACATTCCGGAGTACACATCCGACATTACCGGAGTCGGTACGATTCGGATACTCGAAGCAATCCGGGAGGCGGGAATCCGCTCGCGGTTTTACCAGGCCTCGAGCAGCGAAATGTTCGGCAAGGCGCAGTCCGTTCCGCAAACCGAGAAGACGCCTTTCTGGCCGCGGAGCCCGTACGGCGTGGCAAAGGTCTTTTCCTTTTGGGCGACGGTAAATTATCGCGAGAGCTACGCCCTGCGCGCGAGCAACGGCATCTTGTTCAATCATGAGAGCCCGCGTCGCGGCGAAACTTTCGTGACGCGCAAAATTTCGCGCGCGGTGGCCGCTATCAAGCATGATTTACAGAATGAATTGTTTCTCGGCAACCTCGATGCCAAACGGGACTGGGGCTACGCGCCAGAGTATGTCGAGGGTATGTGGCGTATTCTCCAACACGACCAAGGCGATGACTTTGTGCTCGCGACCGGTGAGACGCACACCGTGCGCGAGTTCGCCGAAACCGCCTTCGCCCATGTCGATCTTGATTGGAAAAAGTATGTGAAACACGACCCGCGTTATGAGCGCCCGGCCGAAGTGGATTTACTCATCGGCGACGCCTCGAAAGCCAAGAAAATTCTCGATTGGGAACCGAAAGTGCGCTTCCACGAACTTGTCGGCATCATGGTGGACGCGGACATGGAATTGCTTGCACACAGAGCCCCGCGCGAGCGTCTCGGCAAGCTGCCTTGACGCCTAACGAATCACCATGGTGGCACTATTCGTTGCCGCCATTTGCGTGCCGGAGCTAAGACCAGGGACGACGGTCGCGAGCGGCGCATCGACAATCGTCACCTCCGCCCCGATTCCGACGATGTCGTAGAGATGGATGATATCGCTAGAACGCATCCGGATACATCCGTAACTTACGGGCAGACCGATGTTGCGCTCCTCCGGCGTGCCGTGAATGTAAATGTCGCGGCGGAATGCATTCGCGTTTTGCGGCTCGTGGCCACGCAGCCAAAGAATACGCGTCACGATCGGATCGCGGCCGGGCGAATCTGGGGCGACGATCTCGCCGGTACGACGTCGATCTCTAAAAACAGCGCCGGGCGGCGCGCCATCTCCGATTTTCTGTGCGATCTCCAGTTTGCCAAGGGGTGTGCAACAACTCCTTGGCCAATCGCCGAGGCCAAACTTCGATGTGGAAACCGGATAGATCGCCAGCAAGTTGCCCCGATCGAGCACCGCTAATCTTTGTTCGCGCGTGCTGATGACGACGCGATGCTGCGCGTCGGGCGCCACGCACGAACCGAGAAAAAATGTGATTAGCAAACACGCGAGGTGGATCGAGCTCTCCGCGCTCAATGTTAAGTTAGGCGCCGAAGGCGCACTCTTTTTGGCATCGACCTCGCCACAGGACGAGTCCGTCCGACTGGCGGACAAGGGACTGCTCGATCCGCCTTTCGCGAAATCAGCCTTCATCGATCAAACCGGAAAAACTCTTGCGCGGTTTGGGTTGTCATTGCGGCAACATCGTCCAGCGAAATGCCGCGGGCAGTGGCGATCGTTTCGGCGACGACGCGTGCATGCGCGGGCTCGGAGCGTTTCCCACGAAACGGCACGGGCGCGAGATATGGGCAATCGGTTTCCACCATGAACTTCCAAAGCGGAATTCGTGCCGCGACTTCGCGTACGCTCGCCCCGTTTTTGAAAGTCACAATTCCGGTGAAGGAAACTAAATGACCAAGATCGACAACTTCATTCGCTTGTTCGAGCGAACCGCCGAAGCAATGAAACACGCCGCGCAATTTTCCAGAATACGGGCGCATGATTTCGAGTGTGTCGTCCCACGCATCGCGCTGATGAATCACGAGATTGAGGCCGAGTTCAAGGGCGAGATCGAGCTGTTGCTGAAAGAGACTTGCCTGTCTCGACTTGTAGGCGCCATCCTGGATGCTGGCTTCGATTTCCTCTTCAGTTTCCCCTTGCAGGGCGCGCGCAAAAACTTGCACCTTCTTCTCCTTGGCCGCGGACACGCTGGGTAGGCGATGATAATCCAAGCCGGTCTCACCGATCGCGACGACGCGCGGATTTTCTGCTAATTCGCGTAAGGGCGTAATCACGTCTTCGGCGGATTCCTCGGCGTAAGCTGGGTGAACACCGATCACGGCGAAGATATTGGAGTGCTTTTCCGCAAGGTCGACAGCGCGCCGGCTGCTTTCGACTGAAGTACCAATCGTGATGATACGGGTAACGCCGGCTTCGGTTGCACGATGCAGCACATCGTCGAAGTCGTTCGCAAAATCGGGATAATCGAGATGCGCGTGCGTTTCGACTAACATGATTTTGCGGTAGAAGGTTTCTGTGAAACGCCTCTGGGTTCTGCCACAGAAGCGCTAGGAAGCGTGAGCATCACCATTCGATCACCGTGCTCGCCCAAGTAAGCCCGCCGCCGAATACAACCATCAAAATGTAATCGCCCGGCTTGATCCGTCCAGTCCGGTTGGCCTCATCGAGGGCGATCGCCACTGCGGCGGCCGATGTATTGCCGTAGCGATCGAGGTTCACATAAAATTTCTCCAGTGGAATACCAAGACGGTCTGCGATCGCTTCAATGATGCGCATGTTTGCCTGGTGCGGAATGACGCAGGCGATGTCCTCGATCCTCAGACCCGCTTGCTCGAGCGCTTTTCGGGCTGCGCTCAGCATTGCCGTGACCGCATGCTTATAAACTTCCTTCCCGGTCATGTGAATCGTTTGCAGATTAAGATCAGCATTCTCGCGGGTAATCGGGCAGCGCGAGCCGCCCCCAGGCATAAACAAAATATCGGTATATTGGCCGTCGCTGCCGATGTGGGTGCTAATTACGCCGTGACTTCCGCCGCGGTGGCGTAAGATAGCGGCACCCGCTCCGTCACCGAATAGTATGCAGGTGTTGCGATCAGTCCAATTTGTGATCGCGGTCAATTTGTCTGCGCCAATGACGAGCACCGTGTCGTAGGTATGCGAAGTGATGAATTGCTGCGCGATTTCGACACCAAAGAGAAAACCAGCGCAGGCAGCGGAAATATCGAGACAGGCGGCATTCGTTGCGCCGATCTTTTTTTGGACAAAACAGGCCGTGGCCGGAAACAGCATGTCCGGCGTCGCCGTGGCGACAAGAATGAGATCGATTTCGGCCAGTGAAATTTTCGCTTGCTCGATCGCTTGCAACGCAGCTTTCGTCGCCATGTCGCTGGTGTGTTCGTCCTTGGCCGCGATGCGCCGTTGCTTGATGCCGGTTCGGGTGGTGATCCATTCGTCCGAAGTGTCAACCATGCGCGACAGATCCTCGTTCGTCAGAATTCTTTCCGGCACATAACTGCCGGTGCCGATGATCGAGACAGTGCGTTGCGTTTTAGCGGAGCGCGGGCTCGAGCGGGGCTGTCGCTTCATTGTAACGGCGAATCTCCTCGACGATATGCGGATTCACCTGCTGTTCAATCGACTCTGCGGCGACACGCAATGCGTTCTTAATCGCGAGCGGTGAGCTCGCGCCGTGCGCGATAATGCAGATGCCGTTCACGCCAAGCAACGGCATGCCGCCGTACTCCTCGTAGTTCGTCCTCTTCTTGATCGTGCGAAACGCGTCCCGTGCGAGATAAGCGCCGGCCTGCCGTGCCCTGGAACGCGTTAACTCATGCTTGAGCCATTTGAAAATTGCGACCGCGATGGACTCGGATGTTTTCAAAATCACATTCCCGACAAAACCATCGCAGACGACCACCTCGACTGGATCTTCAAACAGGTGGCGGCCTTCGATGTTTCCGCGGAAATTGAGCGAGGTTTTCTTCAGCAGCTTGAAAACTTCCTTCGTCAACTCGGTGCCTTTTACATCTTCCTCGCCCAGCGATATCAAACCCACCGTCGGTTTTTTGTAACCGAGGACGTGGCGCGAATAAACCGAACCCATGATTGCGTATTGCAAGAGATGCTCCGGCCGCGCGTCCGTGTTTGCGCCCGCATCGATCAGGACAAAGACGTTGAATTGCGTTGGCAGAACGGCCGCGATCCCTGGGCGGTCGATCCCGGGCAAATTGCGCAGCTTGATCGTCGTTGCCGCGACCGCTGCACCGGTGTGGCCGGCACTCACAATCGCATCGGCTTCACCGTTCTTCACCAGGTCGACCGCGCGACTGACTGACGAATCTTTTTTCCGTCGCACCGCTTCCACGGCGCGATCACTCATCTCCACCACTTGCGAGGAATGGACGATGTCGATCCTCGAATCATTGCACCGATGCTTCTTTAGCTCCGTTTCGATTTTCGCTGAATCGCCGACCAGAAAAAGCTTGGTGATGTGCTGATACTCCCGCAGCGCCATCACGGCGCCAGCCACGAGACTCGGCGGGCCAAAATCGCCGCCCATCGCATCCAGGGCGATCTTCATCGGAGGGAAACTTTGCGAATTTTAGCCGCCGATTGCAAAGCGAAAATCCAGTTGTGGCCGTCCCCCTCTGGGGCGACGCGATGTTGTAATCGCCGCTCTGTGAGCGCTGTGATACGTGTGAGATTTGGAAAGCACATGCGCCGCGCTCGCCGCGGCGAGCGGCTATAGAAACTTACTTCGCGCCAACCGTCAGGACTTGCCGGCCTTTATAATAACCGCAGGATGGGCAAACGGCGTGTGATGCAACGGTGCTGCCGCATTGCGGGCATTTGGTTAGCTGCGGCGCATGCCAGCGATTCGCGGCTTTGCGCGTGCGCAACCGCATTTTCGACGTCCTACGTTTCGGAACTCCCATAAAGCCGGATAAGGAAAGCAGGAAATCAGGAAAAGACAAATACGGCGACGTGATTCGAGATTTTAGAATCGTGATTCGCAGATTGCCCGATTCAACGATTCACGATGTAGCGTTTCAACGTTTCGTAATCTTCAACTTATCCAGTGCGCTCCAATCCGGTTTACGCTCGTCGGTTCTTGCGCGTGCTTGTGTGACGGTTCGCGACGCTTTGCAAACACAGCCACCATCGCGGTCGCAACGCGGGTGCGCCGGCAGATTGAGCAACAGATCCTCTCGCAGAAACGGCGACAGATCGACCGTCTCCGGCCCGTGCAACTCCGTGTGCAAGGCAAATGCCGGCACCTTGATCTCGTGCACAAATTTTTCGAGACACGCGACACAGCGTAGCTCCACCGGTTGTTTGAGCGATCCGTTCGCCCAAAGCGCGCCAGGCGAAATGCCGATGTCGATGTTGTAAGACAGCGGCCCGACGCAGCGGATTCCCTCCGGTTCCAATTCTGGAATCAGGCAATCCTCATCGCCCTCCAGATGCAAACCTTCGGCTGGAATTTGTTTCAGATGAATCTTCATCGGGTGGAGTCGGCGACAGGGGATCGCGAAACAATGACGAAGCACGAATGACGAATGACGAAGGAAGTCCGAATGCCAAAATGACCGAAGAGCGTTCGGATACTTCTTTTCGTCATTCGGATTTCGTCATTCATTCGTGCTTCGTCATTCGTCATTTTTTCTTGCTCGCGGCGAATTTCTTTCCAAGCGCTTTGGCCACAGCCGGCGGCACGAAGCTCGAGACCTCGCCGCCCAAGCGCGCAATTTCCTTCACCAGACGCGAGCTCAAGTAGGTGAATTCCTCCTTCGGCATCAGGAAAATTGTTTCCACGCTCGTCTCAAGTTTGCGATTCATTAGCGCCATTTGAAATTCGAATTCGAAATCGGAAACTGCGCGCAGGCCGCGGATGACCGCGGTCGCCTTTTGGGCGGCTGCGAATTCGACGAGCAACCCGTCGAATTGCGTAATCCGCACCCTGTCGATCTTGCCGGCCGTCTCTTTCAGCAGGTCGAGACGCTCCTGAAGCGAAAAGAGCGCCTGTTTCTCATCGTTGTGCGCGACCGCCACGATTACTTCATCAAATAGTTTTCGTGCTCGCTCAATAACGTCGAGGTGGCCGTTGGTCACCGGATCAAAGCTGCCTGGATAAATCGCGCGTCTCATGATTGAGGGAACGTTCAACGCTCAACGCTCAACGTTCAAATGCCAGCCGCCTATAGTCATCGTCCTCCGGGCAACGGGGCGCACCCGTGTTGCAATCTACGGGCCGCGCTTGGCAGAGCGGGAGCGGCTACAGCCGCTTGCGCTTGGAAAGATTTGCTGAATAAGCGCAGCGCTTCAGATTACTTTGCCTATGCTCGAGCCTTCTTATCGCACCATCGCCGTGGCGACCACGTTTTCCCCGCGGTTCGAGCAAGTGCTCTCCGAAGCGAAACGGATTCGCGAGCGTTTCGGCTCGCGCCTGAACCTGATCTACGTGGGTGAGCGCGATGAGGAGACGGCGCAGAAGTTTCGCGATGTGATGAGCCAATTACAATTGCCCGCGGATTCTGCGATTCATTATCAAAAGGGCGATCCCGCGGAAGCCATATTGAAAGCGACTGCAGAAAACGACGTCGATCTTGTCATTGCGGGCGCACTGGAGAAAGAAGTCGTCCTGCGATCTTTCCTCGGGAATGTCGCGCGACGTCTGGTGCGGGAGGCGGCGTGCTCCGTCATGCTGTTCACCACGCCGGAACGGCCGCCGCGCCCCTTACGCAAAATCGTTTTCGTGGCGTCGAGTTATTCGGAACATGAGCAGCGCGCGCTAAAGAAGACGCTTTACCTGGCCGCCGCCGAAGCGTGCGAACGGCTCTACGTGGTTCGCGTTTATACTACCTTCGACGAAGCCCGTGCGACTTTGCGCGACGACGCAGGAGATGTTGCTCCGCGGCCCCGCACTTTTGAAGAGGAGGAAGTCGCTTTGGAAGAATTCATTCTCGCAGCCGGTCACACGGAGGTGCCGATCGAAGCGCGTTGCATCCGCGGAAATACCGGTTTCGCCGCCTCCGACTTCGTCCAATCGGTGGAGGCAAATTTACTTGTGGTGCCCGTGCGGGCAAACGGCGATGCAAGCGAGCGATTGCCGAACAACATCGCGTGGATCACCGACGTCATCCCCTGCAATCTCTGGGTGATTCGCTGAGCGTTGCCGATCCTTTTGATTTTCGATCTTGCGATGAGTCTCGAGCGTCCCTTTCAGCCCTACGGCCCCGCGCATCTTACAGTCATTTTCCTGACAATTGCCCTGCCCTTTGTGCTGGCCGCGATTGCGTGCCGGGCAAGATCGAGCCGAGTCGAACGCGCGATCATCGTCGCCTTATCTATTCTGCTCATTTTGAATTACGCGGCGTATTTGATTTTTGTGCGTTATAGCGGTGGCATCGTGAGCTGGCAGCAGATGTTGCCGCTGCAACTGTGCGATTGGGGAATGGTGGTCGTGATCGTGGCGATGTTGACCGGGCGTCAGCGTTGGTTCGAGGTCGCTTATTTCTGGGGAATCGGTGGAACGTTGCAAGCGGTTCTCACACCGGATCTTCATTTCGGGTTTCCTGATGTTCGCTTTTTCAGTTTTTTTATTTCGCACTCTGGCATCATCATCGGCGTCATCTTCTTAATGTTGATGCGGCGATACCGGCCATATCCGATGTCGATCATCCGCGTCTTCGCGTGGTCGGAAGTTTATTTCGTCATTACCATGTTCGCCGACGCGTGCACCGGTTTTAATTACGGATTTCTCCTCCACAAACCGGAAGCGTTTTCCATTCTGAGTTTTCTATCTGACTGGCGGCCGCTTTATCTCCTGGAGATGCAGGGCGTCGCGTTGCTCTTTTTTCTCGGGCTCTACGCGCCGTTTGCGATTGTCGATCTTGCAAGGGGAAAATTAATCAGGAACGCAGGAAGGAGCAGGGTGATTCTTTTTCTTTTTTTCCTGCTTTCCTGATTCATTCTCTCTTTAGTGAAATCCAAGCCATTTAAAATTGGATCGGTCACCGTCGGCGGAAGACGTCCCGCGTTCATTCTCGGGCCATGCGTGATCGAATCGGAAAAGTTTGCTTGGCAAATGGCGCGAAAGATTTTCGAGGTCTGCGCGGCAGAAGATGTCGATTTTATTTTCAAGGCTTCCTACGACAAAGCCAACCGAACGTCAGTGCGTTCGTTTCGTGGAATCGGTGCGCGCGAAGGCTGCGAGATTTTGTCGGCCATCGGGCTCGACTTAAAAATTCCAGTCACAACCGACGTGCATTCACCGACGGAAGCCGCAATTGCCGGGGAAAAGATCGACCTCTTGCAAATTCCCGCATTTCTCTGCCGGCAAACAGATTTGCTCCGCGCCGCGGCCGAAACCGGTCGCGCGATCAACGTGAAAAAAGGGCAATTCCTCGCGCCTTGGGATGTGAAGAACATTGCGGAAAAGCTCATCGCCTTCGGCAACGAAAAATTTTGTTTCACGGAGCGCGGCACAACCTTCGGTTACAACAATCTCGTCGCGGATATGCGCTCGCTCTATTGGATGCGCGAGGCGGGTTATCGTGTAATTTTCGATGCCACGCACTCGGTGCAACGGCCAGGCGGAGCAGGGGACGCCACGTCCGGCGATGCCCAACTGGCGCCGGTGCTGGCGCGTGCTGCCATCGCGGCCGGATGCGACGGCATCTTTATGGAAGTGCATGAAAATCCGGGGCGCGCTTTGTCGGATGGGCCGAACCAGATTCCGCTAAAAAATTTGCCGAAGAACTTGCGCATGTTAAAGGCTATCCATGCTGCCGTCTCGTAGCGGCCGCTCCGCAAACTGGAGCTGGTTCGTTTGGGTATTGTCAATTTTGTCCGTGTCGCTGTTGATCTCGACGGGGCCTGCGTTGGCCAACCCCAAAGGCGGCAAGAAAAGCAAACTGACCACCGCCACACCGAGTGCTTCTCCGGGCGAGCAAAGTTTGACCAATATTCCGCTTCCGGTCGGTCACGAGGCGAAGGGCCTCGTCCTGCCCGATTTCGACGCCGAGGGTCATCTGCGGGGAAAGTTTGAAGCAGGAACAGCGCGACGGATCGACGAAGGACACGTCCGCTTCCAGCATCTCAAGATCATGACCTACACGCCGGAGAACCGCCCCGATCTCCAGATCGACATGAGCACGTCCGTGCTCGATTTGAAAACGCGGATTTTGAGTTCGCACGAGCGCTCGACGATCCGGCGCGCCGATTTCAATATCGAGGGCGATTCCGTGCAGTTCGATCCGAACACGAAAATCGGACGATTAATCGGCAACGTGAAAATGGTGATCACCGACAAATCGCATCTCATGGGAAAAGGTAGCGAATGAAAAAGCTGGCGGCGCTGGTCCTGCTCATCTCCGGCTTTACGGCAACTCAATTGTGCGCGCAGGCTGGGCACTCGCCCGCGGAATCCGGCAAGCCGGCAAACAAGCCGGAGAAAACCGCGGCAAAGAAAGAAGAGAAATCGGGCGCGGACAATTTTTTGGGCCCGGCCAATTCGGTGAACCCCAATGAACCGACGACGACGGAAATTTATTCGGATGAGGCTTTCTTTGATTCGAACAAAAGCATGGGCATCTTTAGTGGCCGTGTGAAGGTGACCGATCCGCGCTTCAATCTTCAATCCGACAAATTGACCATTTACATCACCAAAGGGGAGAACCAGGGACTGGAGAGAGCGATCGCGGAAGGCAACGTCGCGGTCGTTCGCGATCGGCCCGATCCGAATGGCGGGCCACCGACGCGCGCGGTCGGCCGTTCCGACACCGCGATCTACACGGCGGCAACCGGCGATGTCGAGTTGACTGGAACACCGCGGGTGCAGCAAGGATTGAACACGCACTTGGCTACCAGTGCCGACACGGTCATGATCATTAACCAGAAAGGCGAACTGACTACGCACGGTCCTAGTCGCACCGAGATTCGCCAGCAGCCGAAGGATGAAACCAAGGCCGGGACCAAGCCCCAGCCTTCTCCCAAGCCCCAGCCTTCTCCCAAGCCATGATCGGCCAAACTGCCCCAACTGCGAGACCGCCGGTCGCTGCGCCGCCTCCGGCCAAGATCGACTATGTCCTTTCGACCGACCAACTCGTGAAAATTTACGG
>Ga0210407_10000284_pt1 | contig 61052 bp, 63 predicted proteins | sample IncBWC27MmetaG_FD_150860 | JGI IMG/M metagenome (GOLD analysis project Ga0210407, IMG submission 150860) | Forest soil microbial communities from Barre Woods Harvard Forest LTER site, Petersham, Massachusetts, United States - Inc-BW-C-27-M | ecosystem: Environmental > Terrestrial > Soil >...
CACCGCGACGCTGCTGGCGGGAGCGATTTTGCGCGAGGGGATCAAGCTGCTCGCGGCGGGATTTCCGGCGATGGAACTGCGGCGCGGAATCGAGGCCGGGGTCGTCAAGGCGGTCGCGGCGATCAAGGAGATGTCGCGGCCGGTGAAGGATCGGCAAAGACTCGAGCAGGTCGCGACCGTGTCGGCCAACGGCGACAATTCGATTGGCAAGATAGTTGCGGACGCGATGGACAAGGTCGGCAAGGAAGGCGTGATCACGGTCGAGGAAGCGCGCGGGCTGGAGACGGTGCTCGATTTGGTCGAGGGGATGCGCTTCGATCGCGGCTACCTGTCGCCGTACTTCGTCACTAACGCGGAGAAGCTGACGGTCGAACTCGACGAGCCGCTGATTTTATTTCATGAGAAGAAACTTTCGAACCTGCGCGAGATTCTGCCGCTGCTGGAGAGCGTGGTGCAGGGCGGGCGTCCGCTGCTGGTGATCGCGGAAGACGTCGAGAGCGAGGCGCTGGCGGCGCTGGTGGTGAACAAGCTGCGCGGCACGATCAAGGTTGCGGCGGTGAAGGCGCCGGGGTTCGGCGATCGGCGCAAGGAGATGCTGCAGGACATGGCGATCCTGACCGGCGGCACGCTGATCGCGGAAGAGCTCGGCACCAAGATCGAAAATATCAAGATCGAGTCGCTCGGCAAGTGCAAGCGGGTTCTGATCGACAAGGACAATACGACCATAGTCGGCGGTGCGGGCAAGAAAAGCGAAATCCAGGGACGAATCGAGCTGATTCGCCGGCAGATCGAGGAGACAACGTCGGACTACGATCGCGAAAAGCTGCAGGAGCGGCTCGCAAAGCTGACCGGCGGGGTTGCGGTGATCAGGGTCGGCGCGGCGACCGAAGTCGAGCTGAAAGAAAAGAAGGCGCGGGTCGATGACGCGGTGCATGCACTGCGCGCGGCGGTCGAAGAGGGAATCGTGCCGGGCGGCGGAGTCGCGCTGGTGCGGGCGATCGCGGCGGTGAAGTCACTCAGACTCGATGAGAATAAAAAAGCCGGTGCGAGTATCGTCGCGGCGGCGATGTCGGAACCGCTCAAGCAGATTGCGCGCAACGCGGGTCATGAGCCGGAAATAGTTCTGAACGCGGTGCTCGAAGGCAAGGACGATTTCGGCTTCAACGCTGGGACCGAAGTTTACGAGGACCTGGTGAAGGCGGGTGTGATCGATCCTGCCAAAGTGGTGCGCTCGGCGCTCGAGAATGCATCCAGCGCGGCGTCGATGATGCTTACCACCGAGGCTGCTATCGCCGAGAAGCCGAAGAAGGCAGCGCCGATGGCGGGGATGCCCGGCGGCATGGGCGGTGGTGGAATGGGCGGCATGGGTGGTGGAATGGGTGGAATGGGAGGTATGGGTGGTATGGAGGACTACGGTGACGATTTCTAGGTCGTCGCGCGGTGAGTTGGGATTCGGTGTGCCTAGAAAAGCGACAGCATGGTGCTATCGGGCACAAGAAAGCAGGTTTGATCGGAACCTGATCGACGATCGATGAAATACTTGATAAGACAAGTTCAGATAGTGACATCGAAGACTCGTCAAGTAGTCAACGGCAGTTTTTTCCAGATGACGAGAAGCCGCATCGATGGAGCTTTTAACGCTGTCAATAAAGGCTGATCTGAGCGTAGTGACTTTCGGATCGCGGACTATTTCGAGGCTGGTTATCAACCGTCGCAGGCGAATCGAAGATACGCATTGCTAATGTATCGAAGGTGTATCCGGTAGCAGCCGCTACTATGAAGGCTTGCGCGGGACTGGGAGTTTATGAGACAAGTTTTATAGTGGCGCAATGCGGGAGTCCTGTAAGACTCATAAGCGCTCCCGCGCATTCCTTAGGAGGAAAAAATGGAAGGGTTCATGAGAAAATCTTCAAAACTGGTCGGTCTTGCCGGGGCTGTGTTGGCCCTTTCGTTGCTCGCGGGATGTTCGTCGAACGAGCCGGGCCCCGAGACGCGCGCCGTCAATGCGGCGAACCGCGCCGATGGTGCGGCGGCTCGCGCTGACGCGGCAAGTCAGAAGGCCTCGCAGGCGGCGGCCCAGGCTCAGGCGGCAGCGAGCCGCGTAGAGCAGGCGGCCAGCGATGCGAAGGCGGCTGCGGATCGTGCGGAAGCAATCGCGTCGAAGACGATGTCGAGCGCCCCGCGTCATCACGCGGCGCGTCGTCGTCACAAGGCAGCGGCTGACGCAGGCGCAGCGGCTGGGGCAGCAGCAGGTGCCGATGCAGGCGCGGCGGCTGGCGCGGCGGCAGGTAGCGATGCAGGCGCAGCGGCTGGTGGCGCGGCGGCTCCAGCGCCGGCTCCGGCTCCTGCAACTCCGTAATTTCGCACAGGCTTGATAGTAACGAGGGCGGTTGCGCATGCAGCCGCCCTCGTTTGACTTGGCGCTGCTTCCGACGCGGCCTTTCAGTCGCGGCGGTTGACTTTCTGACTACCTGACCGTGAGCAACGCGCGGAAACTTGCGCTGGCGGTTTTCGCGGTGGTCGTCTGTCTAGCGTCGGCTTCCAGAGCTGTCGCGGCGCCACCCTGGCTCGATCCTCGCTACCTGTACCGCTATATCTTCTGGGGGATTCCGAGCAGTCTTTCAAAGTCCGACGATTGGAAACTATTCCCTTTCCACACGATCGAGAACGCTTCTCCCGCTTATCGCTTCCCTGCTGGTTCGGCGAGTTCGGTTCCGACGACGGTGGAATATGACGATGGCGACACGCACAAGAGCGCGGATCTCGACGAGCTGTTGCGCTCGAGCGGCACGCACGCCTTTATCGTGATCCGCGACGGCAAACTTCTTTACGAGAACTACTTCAACGGCTACCGACGCGACTCGATCTGCGTGTCGCGATCGATCGCGAAGTCTGTCACCTCCGCGCTGGTAGGGATCGCGATCGACGAGGGGTTTATCAAGAGCATCGACGATCCGATCACCAACTACATCCCGGAATTGAAAGGGCAGGGGTTCGATTCGATTTCGATCAAGAATCTTTTGACGATGGGATCAGGAATTCGATACCGGCTCCACGACCTGCCGTGGCAGGAGGAAGCGGTTTCCTATTTTCATCCGGACCTGACGAAGGTGATGCTCACGGACCTGGAGATCGCCGAGCCGCCCGGACAGAGCTTCCATTACAACGACTACAACACCGAGCTCGTTGGACTAATCCTGAAACGCGCGACCCATCGCAGCCCCAGTGAATATCTGCAGGAGAAAATCTGGAAGCCTCTTGGCATGGAGTATCCGGCGACGTGGAGTATCGACAGCGAGCAGGACGATCTCGAGTTGATGTACGTGTTGCTGAATGCGCGGGCGATCGATTTTGCGAAGTTCGGGCAGCTGTTTCTGAACGGGGGCAAGTGGAACGGCAAGCAGATCATTCCCGAGAAGTGGGTTATCGAATCGACGACTAGAGACCCGAACGACAATCGGCCGTGGGAGACCTATCAGGAATTTCGCGACGCCGGATTTTACTACAAATATTTCTGGTGGGGGCGCGACGGCGAAAACGGCGACTATGATTTCGAAGCGCAGGGAACATGGGGCCAGTACATTTTTGTATCGCCGAAGAAGAAAGTAGTTATCGTGCGGACCGGCGGCGACTGGGGCTCAATCGGGCCGAGCGGATGGCATCAGGTGTTACCGTACGTCGCGGAGCATCTTAAGTAAGCGATCTAGAAGGTGACGATGACCTTGAGCGACTCGGGTTTCTGCGCGGTCGCAAATGCTTCGCTGATTTTCGCGAGCGGGAAGCGGTGGGTTACCAGTTCGTTTGCGTTGATGACGCCGCGCTCGACCAGCGCCAGCGCCTCGCGAGTTTCGTCGGGGCCGCACGAATAGCTCGGGACCAGGCGGGTTTCGTTGAAATAGAGATCGTGCGGCTTGACGAGTAGCTCGTCGTCGGGCGGAGTCGCGGTGAATTGCACGACGGTCGCACCTTTGCCGGCGGCGGCGATGCCGGTCGCGATCGCTTTCGAGGTGCCGGGGCCGACGATCACAACGTCGGCCATCGCGCCCTTGGTGATTTCGCGCACTTGTTCAACCAAATTGTCACCGGCGACGACGATTCCCTTGTGCGCGCCGAGTTCGACCGCGCGGTTTGCGCGCGAGTGAAACAGATCGGCGCCGATGATCATCCCGGCGCCGAGATTGCGCGCGAGCTTCACATGCATCATGCCCATGATGCCGAGCCCGATGATGAGAATTGTTTCGCCGGACTTCAGGCCCGAGCGCTTGAGCGACTTGACCACGCATGCGGCGGGTTCGATCAGCACGCCATTGGCGTCGTCGATCGAGTCGGGGAGCTTTAGTGTGTCGCGCTGGTTGGCGGCGCTGACGAGAAAGTACTCGGCCATCCCGCCGGGGACGATATTGGTCGCGCGCCAGGTTGCGCACTGGACGTATTCGCCGCGGCGGCATGCGGGGCACTGAAAGCATGGCGCGTGATGATGAACGAAGACACGATCGCCGCGCTTGAATCCCATCACCGCACCGCCGGTATCTTCGACGACGCCGACCGGTTCGTGGCCGAGGACCAGCGGCGCCTTGCGTTTGATGTACCAGGGCATGATGTCGCCCGAGCAGATGCCGCACGCGCTCGCGCGGACGAGAATGTCGGTGATGCCGACCTGGGGGCGGGCGTTTTCCTCGACGCGGATATCGCCGAAATCGTATAGCCGGGCTACTTGCATAAGCATCCAGAACTTTGTGGTTCGCGGACGCGGTTGTCAATCGGGGCGGGTGGATTTCAACTCTCGGAGGGAGATCGTGGCGACTCGATATGCGACAAGGAGTCCTGTAGAGTTCCCTCGCCAAAGCTTTGGGATCTCCGAAGCTACGATTTTCACACGGAGGAATCAGATGTTCCACAAGCGGGGTTTTGTGTTCCTGGAGCTCGCGTGTGCGTTGCTCTTTGCGCTGAGTGCAGGCACGGCGGACGCGGGCAAGGGCGTTAAGTGCGTCTCAACCTCAGGTGATCATTCCAAGAACGGCACTGACGGCAGCAAGTGCGACGCGAACATAATTTCTTCGGGCAAGGCGAAGGCTGACGCGTCAGGTTCCAGCACCGCGGATGCGACGGTTGACAGTGGAGGCACGGCCGACTCGATCGCATCCGGGGGTAGCACTGCGGACGCGGCGGCGGACAACAACGGCACGAGCAAAGCGAAGGCAGAAAGCGGCAGCACTGTGAACACGAACGCGAATGGAGAAAACAGCACCGCAACCGCCACCGCAACTCATGGCAGTACCGCAACCTCTGGCACGTCGTTGAACGCAGGTAAGGCGATTTCCACCGCCGAACATGGAAGCACTGCGACCGCGGAATCGCACGAACTCTGCGACGCGCATGCGACTGCAAAACACGGCGCTAGTGCGAGCGCCACCTGTTCGACTTTCAATGGCTTCGCGATCGCAAGCGCAACCCACGGCGGCGAAGCAACTGCGAGCGACACGGCCGCGCCGATCTGCACGCCCAACGGCGGCACGGCGAAGGTGCGCAGCAGCGCGGGCAACTGCCCGTAGGAGAGATTGCTGCTGCGATCGCGGCTGAACTTCCGGGCCGCCGGTGAATCCGCTCAGAATCAGCCGGTTTTCCAGGAGAAGATCGCGACCGGTAGCTGATTCGTCGCCCGATTTCGAGCTGACCTCAAATCGCACGCGTGCGGAGTTCGATCGGTTCTCCGCGGCTACTTGGTGCGCCGAGAAAAAGATGAATCACATTCATCTTTCTTGACATAGGCGGCGCATTGGGTCATAAACGACTCGATGGCTTCGTCTTTGGCAATTCCCACTGGGCGGCGTGAGCGGCAGAAGCAGGAACGCGAGCGGCGGGTGCTGGCCGCGGCGCGGCGGCTGTTCGATCGCAAGGGATACGCCGCCACCTCGATGGAAGACGTCGCGGCGCGCGCCGGGCTCGCGGTCGGAACGCTTTACAACTACTTCCCGTCCAAGGAGCAACTGCTGGTCGCGATCAGCGGGAGCGATACCGAGCAGCTGCTGAAGATCGGAGAGCGGATTCTCGCCGATCCGCCGGACGATCCGGTCGAGGCGATTGCGGCGCTCGCCGAGGTGATGGTGCAGGGGATCACGGCGGGGGAGCGGCGGTTGTGGCGCGAGCTGTTTGTGGCGTCGATCGCGGCGCCGGACACGCTGGGCGCGCGGATGTTCGCGCTGGACATGCGGCTAATCGCGCAGGTGACGACGATGCTCGATCTGCTGAAGGCGCGCGGGTCGATCGATGCGAGCGTCGATTCGGCGCGCGCGGCGGGCCTGTTCTATGGAATTTGCCTGACCTGGGTGATCGCGTTCGCGACCCGGGCCGACCTGACGATCGAAACAATGCGCGCCGAAATTTCGGCGAGCGTGCGGATTACGATTCACGGGATGCTCCCGCGTAGTCCCGCCAAAAGGAAGGTATCGCGATGAACGATCAAGCTTTCGACGAGGCCTCGGTGAGCGGGAGTCAAAACGTGCCGGCGTGGTATCCGATCGCGGCGAGCAGCGCGGTAGTCAAGCGAAAGCCGATCGGCGTGAAGCGGTTCGGAGAGGCGCTGGTGCTGTGGCGCGCGGACGACGGGCGCGTTGTCTGCATGCCAGATCGATGCTCGCATCGATCGGCCGCGCTCAGTCCCGGCAAAATTCGCGACGGTTGCATCGAGTGCCCGTATCACGGACTTCGCTTCGACGCCTCGGGACGCTGCGTACTGATTCCGGCCAACGGTGCCGGCGCGCCGGTGCCGCACGGATTCGACCTGCCGACGATCAAGGTGCGCGAAAAGCATGGGATCATCTGGTGCTGGTATGGCGAAGGCGAACCGGCGCTTGAGGTTCCGTGGATTCCGGGCGCCAGCGAGCCGGGATTCGGCGCCACCGAGTACGAATACGACGCGCCGGTTCCGTACTTGCGGATCGTCGAGAACCTGGCCGACTTTCATCATTTTCCGATCCTGCACAAGACGATGCTTCCCGGAATCGGCACGCGGATGGACGAGATGGACGCGCATGTCGAGGGCAAGATCGTGGTGTTCAGCGCGACCATGCGGCACGAGAAGCCGGGCGTGCTGCGGCGGGACTCCAAAATGAAGGCACGGTTCGCGCTTCCGTCGATTGCGTTGATCGAGTTCGGCGGCTTTTACGTGAACTACTTCCTTTGTCCGATCGACGAAAATAATTGCTGGGTGTTCAGCCGTTATCGCGGCATCAAGATTCGCGGTCTCGCCGCGCACGCGATTGGTAAGCTGGGCGCGCGCTACGATCGGGCGATCTTCATGCTGCAAGACAAGCAGGTGCTCCGCTCGCAGAGCGATCCGCCGGGCGACTTGTCGGGCTTCAAGCTGTACCCAGCGGATCGGGCGATTGCGCTGCTGTGGGGATTGCGCAAGCAGGCGATCCTCGAGGCGCGTGCGAGCAGGAAGGAACCTCGGAACGACTCGGCCGCTGCGGCGGCGCGCTGAAGGGCGTCGGCTAGCGCGAAACCCGCTGTCGCTCGGCGTCGATGTAGTCGAGGATTGCGTGGGCGAGATCGCCGTCGAGCCGGACCAGGCTAAGATCGAGCGGGCACTTGAGAAACTGCATCCGGAGTACATCGCCGACCGACGGTTCGCCGATCTTCACGCCGCTGAAGAAAAAGCCCAGGTGCTCGAGCTGATCGCATAGATCGGCGGTCCCCGAATCCGACAACGGCAGCTCGACGAAGACGGCCGCGGCGCCCGCTTTTTCGCAATACTCGTCGCGCGAGGTGCGGATCCGCGCGGCGGTATCGGCGCCGGGCGTTTTCACAGCGATCGTGGCGCGCTGCTTTTCGGGCGCGTGGTGGGCGTCGAGATCGCCCGGCTTCGCGGCAGGTGTGGGTACGCCGAAACTGACTTTGCGTCCGAGCCGATCGAAAATTTGTCCGCAGATCGATCGATGCCGCTCTGGAACATGGACGACGGCCTCGGGCGGCGCGCTCAAGTACTTGAAATAGTCAATGAAGCTCAGCCGCTGAGGATAGGTGTCTTCGACGTGGTCGGCGCTCGCGGGTAACGCGGCGAGCTGGATCGCGGTGGGCATCGAGTGAAATCGCTCCAGGGTCATCTGGCTGAAAGTGTGATGCGTGACCGCGTCGCTGCGAAGTCCGAGGATTCCGATGGTGCCCGCGAGCTCGTCCAGGTAGCCGTGCATCCGATCTAGCAGATGGTGATGGCGGTGCTCGGGCAGGACCAGCGCTGGAGCGCCCCGGCCAGGCGGCTATCGCGGAGACCGGTGAAGCGACAATGACCGACCACCTCGCCACTGCCATGAAGCGCCACGACCGAAACCAGATCACCCGATTTGTTCATCCGCAACAATCGCTCGGGATGATAGACCTCGGCGTGAACGTAGGACGGGCCGTTGACGCGGAGCGTGAGCGCCGGAATCTGTTGAGCATACTTTTGCGTCAGGCGATGTAGTTGATAGGCCGATTCACCAGGATCAGTCGCTGCGGTCATTTTTGAAAAATCCCCCTAACGATTCGCGGCAAATTATATTCGAAGGCGACGGCGGTGTCAGCGAGCGGGAGTGTGTGAGGCGTGGGGCGGGGACGCGTGTTAGATTATGTGCATGCCGCGTCCGCAATGTCCGCCGATTGCTGCTGATGTGATCGCCGAAATTGGCGACAAGATCGTTTTGATCGAGCGCAAGAATTTTCCGCATGGGTGGGCGATTCCGGGCGGCTTCGTGGATTTTGGCGAGACGGTCGAGGATGCGGCGGTCCGCGAGGCGTTGGAAGAGATTTCGCTTGCGGTGGAAATTCGCGCGATGCTCGGCGTTTATTCGCGGCCCGATCGCGATCCGCGCGGGCATACGATCACCGTTGTGTATGTTGCGAGCGCCACTGGTATGCCGCGGGCAGCAGACGACGCGAAGACGGTTGAGTTGTTCGATCCTCGCACTCCGCCGACGCCGCTGGCGTTCGATCACGCGGAGATTTTGAGCGATTACGTGCGGTGGATCGAGAGTGGGGAATTTCCTGCGCCGTGGCGAGTTCGCTGACATCGAAGTCGATGCTTGCGCCCTCACCCGTGTGGCGACATGAATGTCGCCGTGCGACCTCTCCCGATTTGCGTCTCGCGACGTAGTCGCGAGCCGCGGGAGAGGTAACGCCGGTCTATCGCTTGAGCTTTGCGACGGCGCGTTCGATTCGGTTGAAGGCTTCGTTCAGATTTTCGGTCGAAGTGGCGTAGGAAATTCTGACGTGCTCGGGGGCGCCGAAATCGTTGCCGCCTACCAGTGAGACGTGTGCCTGATCGAGTAGATACGCCGCCAGCGCGTCGCCATCGTTGATCGGTTTGCCGTTGAAGGTGGTGCCGAGCAATTCCGAAATGTTCGGGAACGCATAGAAGGCGCCTTGCGGGACGTTGGGTAGCTTGAAGCCCGGAATCCGGCGCAGGCGCTCGACGACGAGGGCGTTGCGCTTGCGGAATGCCTCGAGCATCGGGGCGAGCTCATCCTGCGGACCGGTGAGCGCTTCGATAGCGGCGGCCTGCGTGAGCGAATTTGGATTGCCGCTGTTCTGGCTCTGCAAGCGGCCGGCAGCGGCGATCGCCTCTTTGGGACCTGCGGCGAATCCGATCCGCCATCCGGTCATCGCATAGGTCTTGGACATAGAGTTGAAAACGATGCCCTTGGACTTGAGGCGCGGTTCGAGATGGAAGATGTGCGGCGGAAAATCGCCGTAGACGATGTGCTCGTAGACGTCGTCCGACATTACCCAGATGTCCGCGTCGACGAGCACTTTGGCAATCGCGGAGAGTTGCTCGGCGCCGTAAACTGCGCCGGTCGGGTTCGACGGCGAGTTGAGGATGATTCCGCGGGTGCGCGAGGTGATCGCGCGGCGCAAAGTGTCGGGTTCGAGTACGAAGCCGGTGGCTTCGGGGCATGGCACGAATTTCGGCTCAGCACCGGCGAGGGATACCATCGCGGCGAAGCTCACCCACGCAGGGGTCGGGATGATCACCTCGTCGCCCTCGTCGAACAGTGCGTTGATCACGTTGGCCTCGGCCTGCTTGGCGCCGGCCGACGCGATTATTTCGGCGGGCTCGTAGTCGAGCTGACTATCGCGCTTGAGCTTGAGCTTGATTGCGTTCTTCAGCGCCGCGGTTCCACCGACCGCGGTGTACTTGGTCTGGCCGGCGGCCAGCGCTTTGCTCGCGGCTTGCTTGATTCGTTCCGGGGTGTCGAAATCCGGCTCGCCCGCTGCGAGCGAGATCACGTCTATGCCCGCGAGCTTCATTTCTGTCGCGCGCGCGTCGGCCGCGAGGGTTGCGGACGGCTTGATAGCGGAAATTCTGCGGTTAAGTTTCAGCATCGTAAAAATCCAAAATCAGAATCCCAAAGTTCGAGATCTTAAGTGCGTGAACGGGTCGACGAGATTGTATCGCTACCGGAGCTTTGAAAGAACCGCCTGAAGTGAGTCCGACTTCAGCGGACTTTCAGTTTTGCGCGCAGGCGTTCGATGACCAGCTCGGGGACCAGCTCCGGGAGCCGCTTGCCGTAGCCGGCGACTTCCTTGATTAGGTGCGAGGAACTGAAAAAAAGCCTGGGATTCGAGAACATGAAGACCGTCTCGACGCCGGGGCTCATCTGTTTGTTCATCTGCGCCATCTGCAGCTCGTAGTCGAAATCGGTAACCGCGCGCAGTGAGCGGATCAGCACCTTGGCGCCGATTCGTTCCGCGTAGTCCACGGACAGACCGCTGAACTTGTCGACTCGGGCGCGTGGCTCGAGGTCGTGGATGACCTCGCGAATCATTTCGACGCGCTCGTCGCCGGTGAACAGCGCGCCTTCCTTGTGCGGGTTGTAAGTGACCGCGACGATCACTTCGTCGAAGATTGCGACGCTGCGGCGGATGACGTCGACGTGGCCATTGTGAATCGGATCGAAGCTGCCGGGATAAACCGCGACCAGCGGGGTGCGCTCTTTGCCTTTATTGGTCATTTCGTTTTGGCCGTCAATTGTTCTCCGGCGCGGCGAGCCGCCGATAAAATGCGATCCGGTGATCGCCGATCGTTGTAACAAATGCGCGCTCATGACCGCCCGGAGCAGGCGGCGCATCAGGCGCGCGTTTCGATTGTTCCACAACTATCCATCCGCCGGGCGCCACGAGATCGAATCCGCCGAGCAGAGTCAGTACCTCGGCACTCATGTCGTCCTTGAAGGGCGCGTCGACGAAGACCAGGTCGAACGCGTCGGGCAATCCGCGTAGGTCGGCGAGCGCGCGGCGGACGTCGGATACGATGATGCGCGCCTGATCGGAGAAGCCGACTTGCGCGAGGTTGGCGCGAATCGCGGATGCGGCGTCGCGCGATGAATCGATGAAGGTAACTTGCGCGGCGCCGCGCGAAAGCGACTCGATGCCGAGCGAGCCGCTGCCGGCGAAAATGTCGAGCACGCGTACGCCGGTGAGATCCATCCGCACCGCGAGGCGCGAGAAGATCGACTCGCGCGCGCGGGCCGAAGTCGGCCGGGTGTGAAGGCCTCGCGGCGCTTTAAGCCGCCGGCCGTGCGCCTCTCCTGCAATAATTCGCATGATGATCGCGGACGATAGATAACCCGTTCCACCCCGCGCTCGCAAGTTCGCAAGCGCTCGCGCACGCTCGCGGTTGATGTTGCGTGAGCCGGTGTGCCTCTGGCGCAACTGCGAAATTTTAGATACCAATCATTAGATTTCCGAACTCGCGAACTTTCGGCATTAAAGGTTCTGTAATAATACTGCCGCCATGCCTGAGAACCAGGAAAGCCCCAAGTTTTCTCAGTCCGCGCTGAGCGAGTACCAGGAAACTCTGAGCCATTACCCGACTCGGCAAGCTGCGCTGCTGCCGACGCTGTGGATTGCGCAGCGCGAATTCGGATGGCTGAGCGACGCGACCCAAGACTACGTGGCGCGGCTCATGGAACTACCGCCGGCGCATGTGCGCGCGGTGGTTTCGTTCTACACGATGTTCCATCGCAAGCCGGTCGGGCGCTACTTGCTCGACGTTTGTACGAACCTGTCGTGCCGGCTGCGCGGCGCGGACAAAATCGTGGACTGCATCCGTCGCAAACTCAAGATCGAAATCGGCGAGACGACGCCCGACGGCAAGTTCACGCTCGGATCGGCGGAATGCCTCGCCTCGTGCGGGACGGCGCCGATGCTCCAGCTCAACCAGGACGCGTTCATCGAAAACCTGACCGAAGAAAGCACTCTCAAACTAATCGACGAGCTTGCCGCCCGTGACAGCTGAATTAATCTCCGGCGCGATCATGGCGATCCTGATGGTCCTTATCGGACTGAATCTGTCGCTGTTCCTGCTTTATTTCGAGCGCAAAGGAAGCGCGCTGATCCAGGACCGAATCGGATCGAATCGCGCGTCGATAACCGGGTTTGGCAAACGATTCGGGATGCCGAACCTCGGGATCATCAACACGGTAATTGCCGACCCGGTAAAACTTTTCACCAAGGAAGATTTCGTTCCCGACGGGGCGGACAAGTTCCTGCATACGCTGGCGCCGTTTATCGCGCTGTTCCCGGTAATGATCACGTTCGTGATCATCCCGTTCGGCGACACGATTTCGATTGGCGGCCATAAGATCGATCTGACGGCGACCAATCTGAACGCCGGCGCGCTCTACCTGCTCGCGACACTTGGGCTCGGCGTGTACGGCGTCGCGCTTGCGGGATGGGCCTCGAACAACCGGTGGGCGCTGCTCGGCGGAATCCGGGCGACGGCGCAGATGATCTCGTATGAGCTCGCGATGGGACTCGCAATCGTGTCGGTGATCATGACGTTCGGCACTCTCAACCTGCAGGAGATCGTGCGCGGACAAGGCGGGGTGTGGTTTGGATTTCTCCCGCGATGGGGAATTTTCACGCAGCCGCTCGCGTTCGTAATTTTCCTGGTTGCAGGCGTTGCAGAATCCAAGCGCGTGCCGTTCGACCTGCCGGAGAGCGAGTCGGAGTTGATCCTCGGCTACTTCACCGAATATTCGGGCGGCAAGCAGGTCGTCTTCATGCTGACCGATCTTGCCGAGCAGGCGCTGATCGCGATGCTGCTGACCACTTTTTTTCTCGGCGGATGGCAGATTCCCTGGCTCATGCACGACGGCTTTCATCTTCCCGGCGGTGCGATCCTTGCAGTTCCGGCGCTCGCGGTTTCGATACTGGGAGTCATCGCGTTCCTCGTGAAAGCGGTCGCAGTCTGCGTCTTCCTGGGCATGGTGCGATGGACGCTGCCGCGCTTCCGCTACGATCAATTGATGCGCCTCGGATGGAAAGGACTCGTGCCGCTCGGACTATTCAACGTGCTGGTGACGGCATTTGTGATCGTAGCAACCGGGAAGGTTCAGTGATGCCGCCTTTTCTGTACCTCTTTCTCGGCGCGCTGGCGATTGTGTCGGCGCTCGGCGTGGTTGTCCAGCGCAACCCGATTCACTGTCTGCTTTCGCTTATCTCCACGCTGATGGTCATCGCGATCCTTTTTATCGGTGAAGATGCGGTGGTGGTCGGGTTCCTTCAGATCATCGTTTACGCCGGCGCGATCATGGTGCTGTTCCTGTTCGTTATTTGGCTTTTGAATCTGCAGACCGAAAGCGGACCGACCGGTCATATCGTGCTCAAAACTTTGGGCTCTCTGGCGGCGGCCGCGCTTGCCGCCGAGCTTTCTCTTTTCCTTGCCGCGCCACATCTGCAGGTGAAAATGATTCAGGAGCCCGCGGGCTATGGCTCGCTGGAGAGCCTGGCCGGAAAACTGTTCACCGACTACTTGGTGGCTTTTGAAGTGACGTCGGTGCTGCTGCTCGCTGCGGTGGTCGGCGCGGTGGCGCTCGCGCGCAGGATGCCGAATGCGGCGGGCGAGGGCGCATCGGACCCGAGGGCAGCAGGCGCAATCCGGGCCGCCCAAGCATCATCGCGAGTTCAGGGATGATTCCGCTCACCTACATGATGTCGCTCAGCGCGATCATCTTCGCGATTGGTGTCGCCGGCGTGATTATCCGGCGCAACGTTCTGGTGATGTTCATGTCGATCGAGCTGATGCTCAACGCGGTCAATCTCGCGTTCATCGCGCTGGGCAGCCGGCTCGGCTCGATGGACGGGCAGGTGATCGTATTTTTCGTGATGACCGTGGCGGCCGCTGAATCCGCGGTGGGACTTGGCATCATCATATCGGTGTTCCGCAATCGCGAAACCGTGCATGCCGACGAACTGAACCTGATGAGATGGTAATCGATGACGGTTGAGTTTCCAGCGCTCGCGCTGATTCTGCTGTTTCCGGCACTCGGCGTCGTATTCAGCTTATTCTTCGGCCGTAGGTTCGGGCGGGGCGCGGTCAACCTGGTCGGACCCGGGGTGATGTTCGCGGCGTTCGGCGTTGCGACCTGGGCATTTATGAAGTTGCTCGGGATGCCATCGGGGAGCGCACTGGCGGTTCAAATGTGGGGATGGATCGAGGCCGGGCAATTCCACGTCGAATTCGGACTGCGCGTCGACGCTCTCTCGGGCGTGATGGTGATGATAGTCACCGGGGTCGGCGCACTCATACATCTATACTCAGTCGGGTACATGGCGCACGACGAAGACTACGCGCGCTTCTTTACTTACATGAACCTGTTCGCGCTCTCGATGCTGATACTCATACTCGCGGACAACTTACTAATGATGTTTGTCGGGTGGGAGGGCGTCGGACTGTGTTCGTACTTGCTAATCTCATTTTGGTACACCAATCCACAATTTGCCTATAACGGACGCAAAGCGTTTGTGGTCAATCGAATCGGAGATGCGGGCTTTCTGCTTGCGATGTTCACGATTGTTGCGGCGCTCGGCGCGCACGGGGTGTGGACGCTCGACTTCGTACAATTGCGCGCGAATGCGGCGCTGATCGGCGCCGGCACTGCGACCGCGATCGGGATTTTGCTGTTCATCGGCGCGACCGGCAAATCGGCGCAACTTCCGCTTTACGTATGGCTGCCCGACGCGATGGTCGGCCCGACTCCGGTCAGCGCGCTGATCCACGCCGCCACGATGGTCACCGCCGGAGTGTACATGATTGCGCGGCTTGGATTTCTCTTTGCGATGGCTCCAGGAGCGCTCGATCTGGTTGCGACGGCTGGCGCAGTAACCGCCCTCTTTGCAGCGACCATCGCGCTCGTGCAACCGGACATCAAGAAGGTTCTCGCCTACTCGACCATCAGCCAGCTCGGCTACATGTTTCTCGGCGTCGGTTCGGGTGCGTTCGCCTCGGGTATCTTCCACGTCATGACCCACGCTTTCTTCAAAGGCCTGCTCTTCCTGTGCGCCGGCTCGGTGATTCACGCGCTCGGCGGCGAACAGGACATGACCAAGATGGGCGGGCTGCGCCGCAAACTTCCAATCACGTTTCTGACGATGCTGATTGCGACGCTTGCTATCGCCGCGTTGCCGCCTTTCTCGGGTTTTTTCTCTAAAGACCTGATTCTCGAAGCCGCGTACGAGTCCGGCCACTTCTGGTTGTGGATACTGGGCGTGATCACGGCGGGGTTGACGTCGTTCTACATGTTCCGTCTCATCTTCATGACGTTCTTCGGTGAGTCGCGGGTCGATGCCGACAAAGAGCATCACATCCACGAGGCGCCGGCGGTAATGACTATTCCGCTGATAGCACTGGCTATTCTCGCGACCGTCGGGGGATGGGTCGGATTGCCGGACGGCTGGCTGTGGGGCAACGCGTTCGTACGATTTCTCGCTCCCGCGGTCGGCACCTTTACGCCAGCGGTCGAGGGGAATGCGGGCGTGCTCTCCGTCGTTGCCCTTGTCGTTTCCGGGGCCGGCATCGCGTTGGCGTACTTCTTTTACATCAGGCTGCCGGGAATCCCGATGCTGCTCGCGTGGCGGCTGAAAGAGCCCTTCAATCTGCTGTTGAACAAGTACTACATCGACGAATTGTACAATCTAGTCGTCACGCGACCGCTGTTTTGGGTCTCAGACAGGGTGCTGAACCGCGCGATCGACACCTATGTGATTGACGGCGCTGCGAATGGTGCGGGAGAGACGGTGCAGTCGTCGGCGCAGGTCGTGCGCCGTGCCGAGACCGGCAACGTGGAACACTATGTATTTGTTTACGTGCTCGGCGCGCTCGGCGTCGTAGCCTACTACCTGTACCTGGTGGCGCACCGATGAGCGGCGGATTGCTCACGGCGTTGATATTCCTGCCGCTGCTCGGCGCTCTGTTCATTTTGATGCAGAGCGAAAAGCGCGCGATCTGGAACTCGGCGTTCATTTTTTCGCTGCTTCCGCTTGCAGTGAGTTTCTATATTCTTCGCGAATTCAAACCGGGGATGGCGGATTATCAGTTTGTCGAGCAGTACGATTGGATTCCCATCTTCGGCATTAGCTACCATCTTGGTATTGACGGGATTAGCCTGTTTCTCGTCTTACTGACTACTATTCTGATTACTCTTTCGATTCTCTACTCCGGCGGTGGTGATATCGAAGAACGTCCCCGTGAGTTCTGTTTTTTCATGTTGGTGCTCGAGAGCGGGCTGCTCGGCGCGCTACTCGCGGTCGATCTCTTCCTGTTTTACGTGTTCTGGGAACTGATGCTGATACCGATGTATTTCCTGATCGGCATCTGGGGTCACGGCCGCAAAATTTACGCTGCCATCAAGTTTGTCCTGTTCACGATGGTTGGCTCGCTGCTGATGCTGGTCGCGATATTGTATCTCGTCTATTCAGCGCGCGTGCATTTTGGCCGCACCAGCTTCGATTTGCCGCTGCTCTACCAGGTGCCGTTCACCTCGACCGAGGCGCGCTGGCTGTTCGCGGCGTTCGCGCTGGCGTTTGCGATCAAGGTTCCGATGTGGCCGGTGCATACCTGGCTTCCCGATGCGCATACCAATGCACCGACCGCCGGCTCGGTTATTTTGGCGGGCGTGATGCTCAAAATGGGCACCTACGGTTTCGTCCGCTTCGCGATTCCGCTGTTTCCGCAAGTAGCTATCGAGGCGATTCCGCTGTTCATGGCGCTCGCCGTAATCGGAATCATCTACGGCGCTCTAGTAGCTATGATGCAGCCTGACCTGAAGCGCCTGATTGCCTATTCATCGGTTAGTCACTTGGGCTTCGTGATGCTGGGAATCTTCGCGCTGAATCCCGAGGGCGTCGACGGCGCGATCTACCAGATGCTCAATCATGGTGTTTCTACCGGCGGACTGTTCCTGCTGGTAGGCATGCTCTACATGCGCCGTCATACGCGCGAAATTTCCGAGTTCGGCGGCTTGTGGCGCCAAGTACCGGTTTACGCCGCGATCTTCATGGTCGTAATGCTCTCGTCGATCGGGCTGCCCGGGCTGAACGGTTTCGTCGGAGAGTTTCTGATCATGGTCGGAGGGTTTCTGCGGACGCGCCCGGCGGTTGTGATTGCCGTGCTCGGGGTGATTCTCGAAGCGCTCTACATGCTGTGGACTTACGAGCGGGTAATGTTCGGGCCGATCACGAAGGCGGTGAATGAAACTATTCGCGATCTGACCGCGCGAGAGATTGCCGTGATGGTGCCGATCGTCGCGCTGATGCTTTTCATGGGCCTGTTTCCGCGCCCGCTGATCAGCCGGATCGAGCCGTCGGTGACTGCGATGTTGGCGCGGACCAATGTTGCGCAGGCGCGCCTTGACGCCGAGCGGAATTCTCATCGACTCGCCGAAATTGAAAAGTTTGTTCCGGCAAGACGTCTATCAACTCGCGAACCTGAGATTGCCGCGGCCGCGCCATGACCCCATTCAACCTCGCCGCAGTCAACTTTGTCTGGCTACCGATCCTGCCGATGGTTGCGGTCGCGCTCGCTGCGATAGTCGTGCTGCTGGCGGGCGTTCGGGTCGCCGACGACGATAGCGAGGGACTCGGTCTGTTGGCGCTGGCATCGCTGGGGGTCGCGCTGGTGCTTACCTTCGGAATCATCGGCCAGAACGGCCTCGCATTTGCCGGCGCGATCGCGATCGATAGCTATTCGGCGTATTTCGAAATCGCGATTCTGATCGCTGCGATGTTCACGGTGATGATGTCGCTCGACTACGCTGCCGAGAACCACATCCCAGGCGCCGAATACTATTCACTATTGCTGTTTTCGGCGATGGGCATGATGCTAATGGCTACTGCCGGCGACTTGATAGTCATTTTTCTCGGCCTCGAGACGATGTCTATTACGGTGTACGTATTGGCCGGAATCGCGCGCCGCGACCCGAAGTCGAATGAAGCCGCGATGAAGTATTTCCTGCTCGGCGCATTCTCTACAGGATTTCTGCTGTACGGAATCGCGCTGGTTTATGGCGCCACCGGCTCGATTAAGCTCGGTCCGATTCACGAGGCACTCGCGACTGGTGCTATGGGTTCGAATCCGTTGCTGCTGCTCGGCGTCGGCATGCTGGTGATCGGTTTTGGCTTCAAGGTCGCGGCGGTGCCTTTTCACATGTGGACGCCCGACGTTTACGAGGGCGCGCCGACGCCGGTGACTGCTTTTATGGCGGTGGGCGTTAAGCTTGCTGCGTTTTCCGCTTTTCTGCGGATCTTCCTGGTCGACTTCAGTTTGCTAGGCCCGCATTGGCAATCGGTGCTGTGGGTAATTGCCGCGCTGACGATGACGGTTGGGAATCTACTCGCGGTCGTGCAGACCAATATCAAGCGGATGCTGGCGTACTCGGCTATTGCGCACGCGGGATATCTTCTGCTCGGGATGGCCGCGGGTGCGCACTCCGGGCCGGCGATTCTTTACTATCTGCTCGGCTATGCGTTCACAAACCTGGGCGCATTCGCAGTAGTCATCGCGGTGGAACATCGCGGCGCGGCGAGCAATCTGATTAGTGACTTCCGCGGACTGGCCGAGCGTCAGCCGCTGCTCGCAGGCGCAATGGCTATCTTCTTACTATCGCTCGCGGGAGTACCGCCGCTGGCCGGCTTCGTCGGCAAGTTCTACATTTTCACTAGTGCGTTGCATCAAGGATACGTAGCACTGGTTATAATCGCAGTACTCAATAGCGTAGTGTCTGCCTATTACTACTTCTACGTACTGGTCGCGATGTATATGCAGGAGGGCGGTGTCGAAGTTGAACGCATGGGGACGCGTCCGGCGCTGGTCGCCGCTATTGGCCTCGCAGCACTCGCGACGATCGCGATTGGAGTTTATCCCCAGCCGTACATCGCGTCCGCCGCGAATGCATTTCACTCGGCCAGCGGCGTCGAGGCTACCCGCGCCGCAGCAATTGAACCCTAGCAAACTGCCGGGCTTCCGATGCTCGAGGCACCCAGGATCGCGGACGGAGCAATCGAGGCGGCGCTGCGTGAGCACTATGGAATTTCGATCGCTGCGCTCACCTTTCTTCCGCTTGGCAACGACTCCGCGTCCGCGGCGTATCGCGTCGAAGCTACCGATGGTGCGATTTATTTTCTGAAGACTCGCAGCAAGTCGGGTTTCAGCCCGGCGAGCCTGGCCGTTCCGCGCTACCTCCGCGACCTCGGCGTACCGCACATCTTCGCGCCGCTCCTCACCAACGCGCATTCCCCGTGGGTCATGGTGCACGACTTCGCGCTGGCTATGTATCCCTTTATCGAGGGCCGCATCGGTGGCGATGCCGGCATGTCCGAGCAATGTTGGATTGAGCTCGGCCGGATATTGAAGAAGATCCATACGAGTAAGCTTCCGCCTGATCTGATGCAGATCGTTCCGCGCGAAACGTTTGTCCCGTCCCGGCGTAGCGTAATTCCAGATCTCGAGAAGGCTGTGGGAGCGGTGAGGCTTGCGGATTCCATACATCGTGAACTCGCGGCATTTTGGAATTTTCGGCGCGACGAGATCCACGCGCTCGTGGATCGAGCCGACGCGCTCGGTAAAAAGTTGCGCGAGGCCTCCGACCGTCCGATTGTCCTGTGTCACGCTGACATGCACACACGAAATATTCTGCTCGAGGGAAATGAGCAGTTCTGGATTGTCGATTGGGACGAGACGGTTCTTGCGCTTAAGGAACGCGATCTGATGTTCGTGGTCGGTGGTATCGCGCGATTCCTGCTCGAACCGCATCACACCGAATGGTTCCTTCGCGGCTACGGCGACCCGGCAATCGATCACGATGCGCTGGTTTATTATCGCAATGCGTGGGCGGTGCAGGACGTTATCGCCTACGGAGAGCAGGTTTTTTTCATGCCTGATTTCAGCGAAGAGTCGAGGCGCCATGCGCTCGCCAGGTTCAAGTCACTCTTTGAACCGGGGAGCATCGTGCCGATAGCACTAGGCACAGGCGGCTCGGTGTAACGAGCGGGGAGTTGGCTACTTGCGGCGCGCAGGTTTTTTCGCGACGCGCTTCTTCACGACTTTGCGGCCTGCCTTAGGCTTCGAGGCCGCCTTCGGTTTCGCTCGATTCGCGGAACTCGGTGACGAGCCCGCGTAGGCGTCGGCTTCGATCTCGATCAGCATGTCGGGATGAACGAGGCGGCGCACTTCCACCATCGTGGTCGCCGGCGGCGAATCGGCGAAAAATTCCCGATGCGCTCGCGCCGCTTCCGCGAAGCGTCCGATATCGGTGACGAACATCCGAGTCCGTACAACCTCGTGCATCGACACTCCCGCACGCTCGAGCGCCGCCCGGATATTTGCGAGCGCCTGGCGCGCCTGCACGTACATCTGCCCGGCGCCGACGATCAACCCATGCTCGTCGAAAGCAGTGGTGCCGGAAACCGCGACAAAGTCGCCGGCCCTTACCGCCCGCGAGTAGGCCACGACCGGCTCCCACGGAGCGTTGCTGGAGATCCGCGAGATCGCACTCATATGCAGTCAGTCCTCAGAGGTCGCGCGCCGGATAGGCCTCTTCCAGTTCGCGGGCCACCGAGCGCATCGGCGGTCCGACGGTTCGCTCCGTGGGCATCAACCAGTTGAGAATCCGCGAGAGCCGTCCCGAGACAACCGCGGGACGCTCCGATCTGCGGACCATGTCGAGATCATGTTCGACGATTCGAGACCCGTGTCGAGATGCATTCTCAGGGCTCGAGAAGAAAGGGCGCCGCTCTTCCACCGTACTCCGTCCTCCTCCACAACATCCGCCACCAAGGCGCTGTGACTTATCGAATCATACAGATGGCCGCAAAATAGTCAAAATTTTTCTCTACACGGTTCTGCAAAAGGCGCAAACTTTTGTGTTGAGAAGGATACCGATTGTGCGCTTGAAGTTGCGCTGCACCTATCGTATTCTTGGCGCGTTTCCAATTTTGGGCCCAAGCGAACACCGAGTAATCAAGGAGAAAGCGATGCGCAAGGTCCTGCTTCTAGCACTAGTTTCGATGTTCTTCACTGCCGCGGCATGCAGCAAATCCGAAGAGACCGCTCCTGCGGCTCCCGAAGCGGCAGCCTCGGCCGCAGCAAGCGATGCGGGCAGTCCCGCTGCCGCAGCGGCCAGCCCGGCGGACGCAAGTAGTCCTGCCGCAGCAGCCAGCCCGGCGGCGCCATAATTTCTTTGCCGTTCTGAAGCGGGTTCCCGCGCGCCGTCCAGAGCCGTCGGCGCGCGGGATACTCGCTGATGGAGCGCCTAGACCTGAGAACGCTCCGAGTGTCCTCAGGCGGGCGCTTCCGCGAATAGATCGGCCCGTCAGGAAGATTCTCTCCCAAACATAACTGCCGCACCTCCGGGATCGCGCATAAGCCGCCCGCTGATGCTACGATGCGTTCGCTATGAGCAGCGTTGCCCAGACTCCAGCCGCGCCCGCCGAGCAAATGAAGCGAGGCCTTTCGCTATTCGACTCCGTGACCCTGGTCGCGGGATCGATGATCGGTTCGGGCATCTTCATTGTGTCAGCCGATATCACGCGCCAGGTTCGCACCCCCGGAGCGCTGCTGTTGGTGTGGTTGATCGCCGGCGTGATGACTGTCGCCGGCGCACTCGCTTACGGCGAGCTTGCGGCGATGATGCCTCAGGCGGGCGGGCAGTATGTCTATCTGCGCGAGGCGTACGGCGGGATGTGGGCGTTCATGTTCGGCTGGACGCTGCTGCTCGTTATCCAGACCGGCACGATCGCGGCGGTCGCGGTGGCGTTCGCGCGTTTTGCGGGAGTGATGTGGCCGGCGCTGGGTTCGGAGCTCTGGATCGGCGGCGGCGGAGTCGGGCTCTCCGGAGAGCGTGCCGGCGCGATCATGGTTATCGTGGTGCTGACCGCGGCAAACTTGCGCGGCCTCGACATGGGCAAGTGGCTGCAGAACGGGTTCACCAGCGCAAAAATCCTCTCGTTGTGCCTGATCGTGGCGCTCGGATGTTTGATCGCGCCGAACGCGGGTGCAATACACGCTAACTTCGGCAGCTCCGCTGCATTCTACGGCACCGATTCTTTTTCGCTCGCCACGGCGGGCGTGTTCGGTGCGGCGATGGTCGGTGCGCTTTTCTCGGCCGACGCGTGGGCGAGCGTCACGTTCGCCGCGGCGGAAGTGAGAAATCCAAAACGCGATCTCCCGCTCGCGCTCGCATTCGGAACCGGCGTAGTGATCGCGCTCTACATACTCGTCAACGTCGCTTACCTTTGCGTCCTGCCGGCGTCGGGACAGGCGGACGCCGCGAGCGTATTGGGGCGCGGAATCGCACATGCCACCAGCGATCGCGTGGCGGCCGCCGCGATGCAGGTGGTGTGGGGCAGAGCCGGCGCGACGATCACCGCAATCCTGGTGATGATCTCCACCTTTGGATGCGCGAACGGGCTCATCCTGACCGGGGCTCGCGTGATTTACGCGATGGCTCACGACCGGGTTTTCTTCGCCGCCGCCGGACGATTGAATCACGCGCGTGTGCCGGCCGTAGCGCTCGTGATGCAAGGGATTTGGGCCGCGATACTAACCCTGTCCGGTACCTATTCCGAATTGCTGGACTACGTGATCTTCGCGCAGTTGATGTTCTACGTGCTGACCGTGTCTGCCGTGTTCATCCTGCGCCGGCGGCTCCCCGATGCGCCGCGTCCATATCGTGCGTGGGGTTATCCGATCGTGCCGGCGCTTTACGTAGTCGCGGCTTGCGCGATCATGATCGACCTGCTGATCCTCAAACCTGGATCCACCTGGCCCGGATTGCTGATCGCGCTCAGCAGCGTACCGATCTACTACTTGAGCGCGCGCGGCCGAACCTGACGCCGGCGCTCATCGAGGCTCACCAAAACTTTCAGCGAGTCGGTCCCGAATTGGGATTGGCAGGCGGCGCAACCGGCAATGGCGAAATTCTATCGCCTGTGCCCGGCAGTGGAGGCGGCGGTATGGCGCCAATTCTATCGCCAGCGGCGGCGGGAGGAGCATCGTTAGTATTCCCGACGGTCTTGAGGGGATGGCCCACCTGCGCGCAATCGTCTTCTTTCAGCTTGCCCGTGCGAAAATCCTCGACGACAGAAGTCAAGATGAACATGCTGCGCTCGGGCGATCTATTGGACAGCTGAGACGCGTTCCGGGCCGACGCGGTCGCATCCTGTTCGCTCCTGGGAAGTCCATAAATCTGGAACACCTTGCATAGCGATTCGATTCCGTCACTGCGATCGCTGTCGGACATCGCGGCGACATCCGGGGCTTGAGGCGCAGGCGCGCCTGGACGGGAAGGGCCGATGCCGCGGAGGATTCCGCGCAGGAAGAAAAAAATCAAAAACAAACCGATGATGCCCGCAAGTACCCGTCCCGCCTTCTGCGACGATGAAAGTTTCTTCCACGGGAGCCATTCGATCCCGCCCCTGCCCGCGACATTACCGGCCGGCGGCTGCACTTTGGCCTCAGGCTTGAATATCTTCGGGGGCGCGCTCTGTCTGATCTCGTGCTTGGCAATGGACGGCGGCGACGACGGCTCTACCGGCGGAATCGGCGACTGCCCGGCCGGCTTCGCGGGCGCCAACGAAGCCGCACAGTAGCCACAAAATACAGTGCCCTCCGGGTTGTGTTTGCCACATTGCCTGCAGGCAGGCATCAGGTCACCTTAGCCTCGCGTCCACCAACTCTCGCTCGACGAGCGCGTGGACTGTCGAGATATGAAAGCTACAGCGAGCCGACGCAAAGTCAATACGGCAGGATGCGACGGCGTCACCGCAAATTCGCGACGCCATCTTATTTCATCGCGATCGCTTTCTGATTCGCCGGACGCGCCATGCACGTCTGCAGCCACTTCTGTGTGGCCGGAGTAGCCGAAAGATCCAATCCTACAAATGTGGCCAGGCTTGATACTGAAGCCACGTTCAGATCCGCGATGGTGAATTCCTTACCAAGCAGGTATTCGCGGCCGTGCAAACTATTATCGAGGACCTTTAGCGGCTTCTTAAGATCTTCGGCCGCCTTGGCCGCTGCGCTCTCGTCGCGCTGTTCTTGCGGCAGCAGCATGCGGTTCATGAAAACCGTCATCAGGAGCGGTTCGATCTCGGTCATGCCGAAGAAGCTCCACTGGTAGCAGGCGCCGTGTTGCTCGACCGTCGACGGCCACAGCCCGCTCTTGCCGTACTTTTCGGCCAGGTAGAGGTTGATCGCCATCGATTCCCACACGATCGTACCGTCGTCATCGATAGCGGGGATTTGTCCGTTCGGATTTATCTTCAGGTACTCCGGCTTTTTCGTACCGCCGTCGAAGCCGACCGGGACGTGCTCATACTTGAGCCCGAGTTCCTCGAGCGCCCACAGAGTTCGTCCGGCCCGCGATCTCGCCGTGCCATAGATTTTAATCATTGTTGTTCCTCCAACCGCTTAGCGCTGCGGATGCAATATGCCAGAATTGATCGCGATGTCATTAGGACACGTCAAACTTGCATTCGCAATTGCTGCGATGCTGGCATTTGCGGGGAGGATCGCGTACGCGCAAGACACTACGGTGCCGGTTCCAGATTCCTCGTACGGCGAATCCGCGAACAACTATCAGTCGCCAACCGATTTGCCGATGCCCGCGCCGGACGACCTGACCAATCCCAACACCGTGACGATTCCAATCCCCGGTGGCGGGGAGGTAACCGTGGACGGTCCCGACGCGCCGGACGAGAAGGGGATTCCGACCCTGCCCGGCTCGCAATGGGGCACGCAGACGCAGAATCCGTTCTCGCACGGCACCGGCCCAGTCGGGCCGTAGTTTTCCACCAATCTATTAATGCAAGCCGCCGGATGCGGTGATTCTCTCCCCGGTTAGCCACGCCGCATCGTCTGAGGCGAGAAATACGATCACCGGAGCGATTTCATTGGGCTGGCCGGAACGCGCGGCGAGCGGAGTAGCTGCTGATGCTGCATCTTCATTCGGACTGCCGACAAAGCCACTCGCGCGATTTCCTTCGGTGTCGACCACACCCGGAGCAACCGCGTTCACTCGGATATTCCTGCGTCCCAGTTCCTTCGCAAGCGCCTTCGTGATGGTGTCTATCGCGGCCTTGGTCGCTGAGTAGAGGCAGGAATTCGGTACGGGATTCTCACTGGCAATCGAGCTGATATTGATGATGCTGCCGCCGCTGCGCGGAAAATAATTCAGCGCTTCCTGAGTCGCCAGGAGCGTTCCCAGTACGTTCGTGTCGAACTCGCGATGGAACTCCTTCTCGGTGATGGCCTCCAACGGATCGAACTGAAAAACTCCGGCATTGTTCACCAGTACGTCCACCGAGCCGAAGGATTTCTTCGTTAGCTCGAACATCCGTTTCACATCGGCCGCTTTGGAAACGTCGGCCTGAATCGCGATTGCCTTGCCGCCTTCGCGCGTGATCTGCGACGCGACGCGCTCCGCTCCTTCTTTTCCCGAGGAATAGTTGACCGCGACTGCCGCTCCTTCGGCCGCGAGCGCCTTTGCAGCCGCCGCTCCGATTCCTTTGGATGCTCCGGTTACGATTGCCACCCTGCCAGCTAATTTTTTCATTACAATTCCCTCTAGTTCAAAATTGGATTCACGTTGCGCGAGCCTTTTTACGCGCTTCTCCTGGCCGCTCCAGAAGCCATCGCCATTGGGGCCGCAGTGAATTGATTCGTCTCCTGGTATTGGGCGATTGAGAGTCTCACCAGATCCTGTTTCAGCAGATAGAAAGATATGGCAAGGAGGGCGAAGTCCTTCATCAGGAATGCCGTGTTCTCCGTCATCGCTGGAAATCCACCGGCGGACGCTGCCCATCCATCCGGGAAGAACGGAATGATCGTCGTGGTCGACACGAATGAAGCAATTCCGCCGAGCGCGCCAAGAACTCCGGCTTTCTTGTTCCAGAATCCCCAGAACATGAGAGCGCCAAACAACCATTCCGAAACCCCCAGGAACCAGGTAGCTCCCCGGACGCCGAAAACCGGGTACATCCAGAAGATCAGAGGACCGTTAGTGATGTACGGAATCAGCGCCTTCGCCTCGTATTGCCACCATTTTTGATATCCAAAGAAGAGGAAGATGAGCACCATCACCGCGCGTAAGAAGTGGTAGTCGAGATCGCTATGCAAGAGTCCGAATCTGTCACACAATTTGACTAGGTACTTCATTGGCTGCTCCTTCGATTGACTGCGAGTTGTCAAGCTACGATGGCCGCGAGCGATTCGCCCAGCGACCAGACCGCCGCGCCGAACAGAACGATATCCTTGAGCAGGAACTGTCCCGGCATTGCCGAAAGGGCCGGGAAGCCGCCGAGTGAAGGTTCCCATCCGGGAGTTGAGATGAGAAAAGAGAGCGTCGTCGCGAACAGCCCCATCGCGAGAACGCTACCAATCGCTGATGCCTTGGGAGACACGAACCGCATGCTGACGAGAATGGCGGTTCCTATCTCGATGAACCCGAGCATCGTGGAGAACGATCGCACGCTGAGGAAATCGTACATCCAGCCGACGATCGGACTGTGCGCAACCAGTGGCTGGATGCCCATCGCTTCGTACGCTGTGAACTTCATCGCTCCGATCCACGCAAGCACCATGACAAGGCCCCAGCGCACGATCTCCTTGCCGATGTGCTCAATCGAGACGGCCTGTTCAACCGTGGTTCGTACGCGCACCATACCTATTGATATCGAGCTCATGATTATATCTCCTTGGCGCCGATTTCATCGCGCCGGAACGTTCAGCAATAACTGATTCAATCCTTCGGACATCGTTGGATGAGCGAAGATCGCGTCGCGCAGGGTCGTGTAGGGCAGATGACCGGCCATCGCGGTCTGCACGGCGGCCATCAGCTCACTGGCTTCGAAGCCGAACGCGGTGAAGCCGAGAATCGCGTCGCTGTCCTTCGCGATCAGCATCTTCATGAGGCCACGCGGCTCAGAAATGGTCCGCGTGCGGAGAATTTCGGCCATCGGCATCTTCACCAGCCGATATTCGATCCCGTCGCGCCGCGCCTCGGACTCATTTAGTCCGACCCGCGCCAGTTCCGGCTCAGTGAACATGCAGAACGGGATCAGGCGATTCTTCGTAGTTCGATTGCCGCCGTTCAGGTTGTCGTAAACGATGCTGAAGTCGTTAACCGCGACGTGCGTGAACATCGGGCTGCCCGCGCAATCTCCCATCGCCCAGACATTCTCGCTCGTGGTCTCCAGACGGTCGTTGACCTTGATGTAACCGTGCTCGTCGAGTTGGACGCCAGTCAGCTCGAGACCGAGCCCGTCGGTGTTCGCCCTGCGGCCCGTCGCAACCAGAAGGTCGGTGCCTTCGATCGCGCGCTTGCCTTGTCGGTCAGTTACGTGGACTTGGACGCGATCGCCCGAGCGTCCGTCCATCTGGCGAACTTCAGCTCCGAATAACACTTCGATTCCTTCGGCGACGAATAGATCGTGGAGTGCGGCTCCGAAGTCGGGATCTTCGTGGCTGGCGAGTTGCGGGCCCGGTTCGATCACGGTTACCTGCGAGCCTAGCCGGCGCATCGCTTGCGAGAGTTCGAGCCCCACGTAGCCGCCGCCCAGAACGATCAGGTGTTGAGGCAATCGATCGAGATCGAGAACCTCGACGTGTGTCATCGGGTTCGCGGCCCTGAGTCCCGGAATTTCGGGCAAAGCCGCGCGAGAACCGAGGTCGAGGAAGACGCGATCCGCGGAAACGGATCTTTTGCCGCCGCTCTTGAGATCGATTTCGACAGTTCGTGGTGCGACGAATCGCGCACTGCCCATGATCAATTCCGCGCCGCTCGCGGTGGTGCGATCGAGGTGCGCCTGATGAAGTCCCTCAACCATCAGCCGCTTTCGCCGCTGAACCGCCTTCATATCGACGCTCATCGATTCGGTCTTGAGGCCGAATTCCGCACCTCGCCTGGCGAGTGAGATGACCCTGGCGGAATAGATGATGTTCTTGCTGGGAAGACAGGCAACGTTCGGGCACGCGCCGCCGAGTGCTGCGCGCTCGACCACCGCGGTGCGACGGCCAGCGCCGGCCATGGTCCACGCCATAAACTTCCCCGCGCCGCCGCTACCGATGACAAGGTTTTCGTACTTCTCAATGTTGGGCATGGCTGAACTCCTTGAAATGAATTCGTGTGAACAGTGTCCCCGCTTGCCTGATGTCAGATATCGAAATCGTCTTGCGGAAAGTCGATTGGGAGGCGCGCGGCGTGGCTCATGTAGTTCATAAAAATGTTCAAAGCGACGTTGGCGGCGGTCTCGATGATTTCGCCGTCGCTCAAGCCGGCGGCACGGGCGCTTCGGAGATCCGAGTCGCTGATTTCTCCGCGCTGAACGATGATGGCGCGCGCCAGCTTCAGAATTGCGTCGGTCTTTGGATCGGCAGCGCAGGAGCGGATCGCATTTTCGATTTCTTCGGGGGTCAGTCCGACCCTTTGGCCGAGAAACGCATGCGCGCTCAGGCAGTAATCGCAAAGGTTGCTTTCCGCCACCGCCAGGGCTAGCTGCTCGCGGATTTTGTCATTAAGGGTTCCGCCAGCCAGCGCGCCGTCGAAATTGAGGTAACCCTCGAGCGCTGCGGGCGCGTTAGCAAGCACCCGGAAAAGATTTGGTACAAGCCCGACTTTCGCTTGTACCTGCTCCAGCAAATGCCGGGTTTTGTCTGTGACATCCTCAGGATCGACAGGTTGTATTCGGTACTGGTCCTTGGGTTCGCCCATCGCTGACTCCCCGGCGATTGGTTGAAGCAGTTCGATCGTCGTTTCCATGTTTGAATCGAGGCTTCTCTTGTGGCCGTTTGGATTACCTTCGAAGTGCGAGCGCCCAGTTCGGGTACACGACTTGTCGAAAGGACGGCGGCCGCGCGGGTTGGCAAGTTGGGTCGCGCGGGAAAAGATTTGCCGTGGCTGCGGTGAACGTCAGTCCGTGCTCGACTCTGATCAGCATGCGACCCATCGGGGCTCGATTGATGACGACGGCGGGCAACCACATCGAATCCCACACCCAAACCTTCGAACCGTGCCTCAAACTCATCTTCGCTTGGGTGCTCATCGCACAACCCCTCCCCAGTGGACCGCGCTCTCGAGCCCTGCCCGCGGCTCGAACGGTTTGATTACAGCGGCTACGAGAAGAAATTGTTCGAAGGTCATGTCCAGTTGGCGAAACCCTCCCTGGCAAAAGACGAACGCATAAAACTCCACCAGTTCGTCGCTGATGGTCGCAGGCAGGGTCGGCCGCGTGGAGGCTTCAGGAAACTCGCGTTGCTCGCGGACCGAAACCGGTCGAGCCGGCGCGATGCGCGCTCGCGACGGCACCTCGATCGCCCTGCGCGATGCGATGTTCAAGGCCCTGTTCGATAAAGCTAATGCACCCATGAAAATTCATCTCCAATTCAGCGCGCACCTTTCATTGTTCGCTCTGACGGCGGCCGCTGCGGGGGGAGGAGGCGCAACGGCCGCCGTCTCGGCTCGGAAAAACTTCGCCAATTCTTGCTCGCAGGCGATTGTGTGAGGGATAGAGAACACTTTCCGTGCCAGCCCTAAGGTTTCCTAAAACGTGGGTAAGGAGGCAGTTTTCGGTGTCCGTCCTCGGAAGCCGTCCCGCGAGGAATCGTAAAATTACGATTCCTCGCTAACCACCGCGTCGATGAGAATGTGCGATTGGTCAGGCGTCGATGCGATGAACGTTGTGCGGACATTTTCGTTCTCGCGCAACTGAGGAAAAGCGATCCTCGTTACTGGCCCGGAATATCGAGCAGCGCGCCGTCATCGTATGGTCGAGTATCGTCGAGAGACGCCCCGCCTTGTCCGTGGGAAGGCTTCGGGATGACTCCCCAGTCGCGATCGCGATCGCGGATCGCGTCCCTGATCGATTTTTCGCGACGTTGCAGGTAGCCGTTTCGCACTGCTGCATACAGATCCAGTGAAGTGTCCTCGACCTCGTCGTACTCAGTCATATGATCTGCGCGTTCGTTGATGGTGTACGCGGCGCTGCGTCCGATGTCGGCGCCTATGGGAGTGATGAACCACGAGAGCGGGTCCATGAAAGAATCCGCTGCGAAACCGATCGCGTCGCGCACGTCCAGCGGCGGCAATATCGGCAACACCAGGTAAGGACCGGGTTTGATTCCGTAGGTGCCAAGCGTCTGGCCGGTGTCAGCGTCGCTCTTATGGAGCCCGATGTGCGCGGCCACGTCGAAAAATCCGGCAACACCGACGGTCGTATTGAGCACGAAGCGCGCGATTTCTTCACCGGCTCCGGGGAGCCTGCCCTGCAGAACCTTGTTCACAAAGCGCCTGGGCATCGCCAGGTTGTCAAAGATATTGGCAAGGCCGTGTCGTACCGACTCTGGCAGCGCTCGAGCCCAGACCTTGGCCGCGGGTTTTAACGCGTAACGATCGAACACGTTGAAGTTTAAGTCAAAGGCCCGCGCATTAACTGGCTCCCAGGGATCATAGTCGATGCCCGCTCTTTCATCGGTCGCGCGAGCGGGCTGATCCGAGGCGAGAGCGGCTTTTTCGGCTGGGGAGTGTTGAGAGGAGCAACCCGACGCAATGGCAGCACCGTACAGCGTGACCGTAATCGCAAGCAGCGCAAACCATTTGGGGCGCGCGGACGTCATGAGGTCGCTTAACACTTTATTCCTCGTCAGGAACTGGCCTCGTCGCCGTAGCGGAACAGCCGCAACGCGATGACGAAGGATATGAGCCCGTACCCGAAAAGCACGCACAGCTCAGTTGAAACTCCGCTCAGGCCGCGCCCACGAAACATCACGTCCTGGATCGCCGACATCGACCACGTCGTCATCAGCAATTTGCCGATCGCCTGAACCGATCGCGGCAGATCGTAAAGCGGCCAGAACAACCCGCCGAAGGAAGCCAGTACAAACGCGACGGCTAGTCCGACAGGAATCGCCTGTTCGCGCGTGTGCACGAACGACGCAACCACGGCGGCAAAACAAGTCATCGAGGCAACGACCGCCGTCGCAACCGCGATCATTGCCAGCGGAGAATGGCCGAGTTTCAGCCCGTAAACGAAATGGCCGAACAGCAACAGCAGAAGCAATTGCGCTGTCCCGACGATCAACCGAGCAAGCAGCTTGCCGCCCAATAGCGATGCGGGACTTATCGGAGCGATCGAGAGCCGCGCGCTGGTGTTCCAAACTTCCTCTTCGCGCAGCGCCAGCGACACGCTGAAAATCAGCGTGAGCAGAACGAACATCAGACTGAACCCGGGGATGTTCTGCTCGAGCGAAGAGAATCCGGCGTGATCGCCGGTGATGCTGCTTTCGCGAACCGTGAGTAACTCCTGGCTGAAGGGGTCGCCGAGTGAGGCAGTCTCGCGATCGGCGAGCAGCATCACGATCTTCACCGCCTCGAGCGCCTGCCATTGCGCGGGATCGGTCAGCAGTTCGACGGTCGAGGGCTTTTGCGCGAGGTAGTGCTTGCTCAACTCAGGCGGCAGAATCAGCGCGGCGGGAGCGTCGTTCACCTCGGCGACGAGATGATTGGCCTCGGCGCGGGAGACCTCGCGAACGTCAAGATGCTCACGAAATGCGCGAATCAGCGCAGTCGCAACTGGACCCTGATCCTCATTGACGACCGGGAAGACGATGCTTTTGCTGCCGTCGCCGGATTGTGTGGCGGACGCGACGACGACGATCACGATGAGCGGCACGATCAGCAGCCCGATCAGTCCGAAGTGATCGCGGCTGATGAGCCGGAGATCCTTCAGCATCACGCTTAGGGTTTTCACGGCTACGCTTCTCCGCCCGAGTTGCCATACTTGCGCCGCATCAGGGTGAGGAGGTCGTCGACGCTCATTCGTTTCAGAAGGTCGTTCAGCTGACTGCCAAGGTTGGAGGTCAGGCTCACGTCCTCCACCGTGATGGCGGTGGCTTGCCAATTGTCGCCGGCAGGTGTCAGCCGATAGGTCACGTCGAAATCATCGCGCGGCGTAACGATCTTGGTGTCGACGACCGCGCCGGCGCCGGTGGATTGCTCGCCGGTATAAACGAACTTTGGATTCTCGAAGAGCAGAAGTTTTTGCACGTAGGTGCGCTGGAGAAGTTCGCGGAACAGACCGAGGAAGGTCTTCTGCTGCTCCGGTGTGAAGCTTGACCAGTGCGCACCGAGCGCCTCACGGCCCATCGCATCCGTGTCGAGAAATTTGCTGAACAGGACCGACAGGGCCGCCAACTTTTCATTGTGAGTCTGATCGCTCGCGACTATCGCGCGCGCCTGGTCGAGAGTCGTGCGCGTGTACTCGAGCGGGCTCGCAGCCCGAGCCGGAGCGGCCATGAGGAGTAAGACCACCAGCACGATCGACGTGGTTCGCATCAATCGCGAAGCTCCCTGCCGGTCAGGTGGAGAAAGAGGTTTTCCAGGCTGAGCGGCGCAATCCGGAGACGTACATCTCGAGCGGAGCGATTTATGATCTTCTGAAGAGGCCAGAGGTAATCGGCGGCGCGTTCTACATAGAGCCGAACCACCCCGTCGCCGCGTTCGATATGGCTAACTCCTCCCAGTGCCCGAATCCCGCCAAGATCGATTCCGGCCGGCAGTCCCCGCACCTCGACGATCTCCGCGAACTCCAGACCGCTCAGCAACGTGTCGAGCGTGCCCACGGCGACGAGCTTACCCTCGCTCATGATTCCCAGGCGGTCGCACAGTCTTTCCGCCTCTTCCATGTAGTGCGTGGTGTATAGGATAGCGGCGCCGTCATCGCGCAGCCCTCCAATGATTTTCAGGATCTGCTCACGCGATTGCGGGTCGACGCCCGCGGTCGGCTCGTCGAGCAGAATGAGTTTCGGCCGATGCACCAGCGACGCCGCGAGATTCAGACGGCGCTTCATGCCGCCGGAGAATATACCGACCTGTTCGTCGCGGTGATCCAATCCCACCAACGCCAGCAGCTCGTCGATGCGCTCGCGCAGCTCGAACCGGGGCACTCCATAAACGCGCCCGAAGAACTGCAGGTTCTCCGCCGCCGTGAGCGCCGGATAAAGTGATACTTCCTGCGGAGCAAGACCGACCATCTGGCGAACGAGATACGGCTCCTTGCGCGCGCTATGACCAAACAGCATCGCATCTCCAGCGGAGGGCCGCCGCTGCGTCGCGAGCATCGCAATCGTGGTGGTCTTGCCTGCCCCGTTGGGGCCCAGCAGGCCGAAAATCTCTCCTTCGTGGATCTCGAAATTCAATTCGCTGACAGCGATGGTTGTGCCGTAACGCTTGGTTAGGCCGGCAACGCGCATCGCGACAGCCTTTTTGTCGGTTGGCTCGTTCCGAAAGAACGGAGCTGCGGAATCATCGGGATCTTTCGTGCCCGGATTGTTCCGCAATGCAATAGTCGCTTGGTTGATTCGCATCTTGATGGTTGCTCAAAGGCCTCGCGGGGCTCTTTGCCCGCTCATCCTTTTCTCCGACGCGATTGCACTCGGCCGCCAACGGAGACCGCAGAGCGCCGAATCATGCGCGGCTTTTCCCCGGGACGTTTGTTTTTCTCCCAGTGGATAATCAAATTCCTCAAGTGACGTGGATCGATTCCCAAGGCATCGCAGACATCCTCGAAAGAGAAAGGTCCATCTCCCCTGTCATGGAAAATCCAGAACCGCGCTTCCCTGAATTCCCGATTCCGGCTCGGATTGCGCGCCTCGAGATTGCGCTGAAAACACTGCAGCGCATCGGCAAGGACGCCGCCCATCAGCCGCTTTATCGGCTCGACTGAAGCCGAGCCGCGTCGCGCCGGGTAAAATTGTGCGGGCATGACGGCATCGCCGCGAAGTTCATCGCCAGTCGTACCCATCATGGAATCGATTCGCGTATTTAGATCGTACATGAGTGACCTACCTTGGCGGTTCGTTTTATTACCGCAGCCTCAACGTTGCGTCCGAGGAAAAGCCCACGCGGCGGCGCTGTTCTGCTGGGGAGGGGCAGAGAGCGGGGCGTCCAACCGCATGGGCGATTTTTGCGGCACTATTTACTGGTTCTAAACCCTCCGTTTTTCTAAGCGTGAAAAGTGACCGCACAACTGGTGCGCCTTCGCCGGAAACGGCGTAAGTCAACTCAACGTGACGGCGTACAAATCACCTGATTACGCTGCGATCTTCGCGGTAGCGCGAGCCGATCCGCGATCACGCGGTACACGTCGACGTTCAATCCCATCCCGACGTGACTGCTCATCACCTCGACGTTTTCCACCGCGGGTGCGCCGCTCAAATCGATGCAGCTCTCCCAGTGCACGACGCCGTCGGTGCGCGAGTAGATGTGCGTGGTCGCAACGTCGGCCGGCGATTCATCGCTCAACATCAGTCCGCACTGACACTCCTCGCTGAGGCACCCGGGCGACTTGCCACGAATCGCGGCGACAGATCTGGCTACGGCCTCGACCGCAAGGTTGGTATGCTGCCGCACCTGCCGGATCGGCGAGCCGAGAGTGATTACGCGCTCGACCATTTCGGGCTGCCTACGCGCAATCTCGCGCGCGTAAACGCCGCCGAGGCTCTGGCCGATCATTACGATCGGCTGCCCGAATTTTTCGTAAGCGAGAACGAGCCGCTCGTCCAATTTCCGCATCGTCTCGCGCGGACACTCCGAGTTCGACAGGATTCCGGCATACACCCCGCGATGGCCGAGCCAGCGGCAGAAGTTCGCCATCGGCGCCAGCGTCAAGTCGCCGGCCAGGAAACCCGGGATGAGCATGACGACTTTGGCGTTGTCCGGCTGCACGTGCGGCCACGGATGCGCGAGTGCTCCGACCCAGTAGATGCTCGCCTCGAGCGGGACCCGTAACTCGCTCAGAGCGTTGAGCATCGACGGGCGCTTTGGCTGGCTTGCTTTTCGCGATTCATTTTGCGCGATACCTGGATTACAAATCTCGGTACTCGGCAGTTCGCGCGGCGATGGTCGGACAGCAGGCGCGTGCGCGTCGAAACGGCCGCCGCGCGCGGCTCGAAGCATGTTGAACGGTTGCTTGGCCTTGCCGTTCGCACGTTCTCCATCCAGGTGTCGACTTGAGTTCAGGTCTTTCGCGTCGCTCATTTTTTGTGTTCTCCGGTGCAAACGACGAAGCGGATACAACACGTTCCATGCCAAGCGGCGAGTGCCGCGAAGCTTGCGAAGAACCAAGATCTTTTTTGAGACAGCCAACACGATCTGATTACGAGGAATCGCAAAATTACGATTCCGCGCTAGCGACCGCGGCCGCGAGAACGCGTCGGTCACACTTCGGAGAGGCGTCGCGGGCTCATCCTTGAATCGTTTAGTTCGGTCTTCCGCAAAGAGGGCGGTAGTGGTATTGGAACGGCGGGCGGTTTTTGTCCGCGAGCACCCTAACATTGGGAAGTCGGATGAAGCGCGGGGAGACCTACAGATTTTGGCGCTCAGCCGCGCAATGCCTGATCGGAAGCATTGCGATTGCGCTGGTGACATTCGCCTGCTTTCGATTCCAGGCCAGACCCGGTATAGCCGCCCTTATCTACCTGTTTGTTATCGTCCTGCTGGCCGCTACGGACGCGTTCGTTCCATCGATCATTGTCTCCTTCATCGCCGTTCTGTGCCTGGACTACTTCTTCATTCCGCCGATTTTCTCCTTAGAAGTGGGCAACCCGGTGGACATTGTCGCGTTGATCGCCTTCTTAGGAACCGCATGGCTCATCACGCGCCTCCTGTTACTGCGCAGACGGGCCGAGGAGGCGCTGGAAATCGCGAACAGCGAGCTGGAAGCAAGGGTTCAGCAACGCACCGCCGAACTGGCGATGGCCAACGACGGACTGCGCGCTGAAATGCTCGAACGTCAGCGCGCCGAAGAGGCATTGCAGAAGTCTCAGGCGGAACTCGCACACATCACTCGCGTGATGACTCTGGGAGAACTGATGGCCTCATTGGCCCACGAAGTTAATCAGCCGCTGGCCGCCGTCCTCACCAACGCCCAGGCCTGCCTGCGATGGCTCGCGCTCGATCCGCCCCGCCCGGACGAGGCGCGGGCCGCGGTCGAGCGCATCGTCAGAGACAGCAATCGGGCAAGCGAAGTGATCCAACGGATCCGCGCGCTCGTAAAAAAGACCACGCCGCAGATGGTTGCGCTGGACATCAACGAGGTCATCCGTGAGGCTATTTCTCTGGAGCGCCGCGAGATGCTCACCCGGCAGGTATCCCTGCGGACGGAACTCGCGTCCGCATTGCCAACGGTGCTCGGTGATCGAATCCAGCTGCAGCAGGTGGTTATCAACCTGGTGATGAACGCGGCTGAAGCGATGGCGCCAGTCACCGATCGGCCGCGCGACATGCTCATTCGATCGCATCAAGAGGACGCCAACGAGGTACTCGTGGCGGTGACCGATTCCGGCCTGGGGATTGACTCGGCGAACGTGGACCGTCTGTTCAACGCCTTCTTCACCACCAAGCCCACCGGCATGGGAATGGGGCTGTCCATTTGCCGTTCGATCATCGTGGCGCACGGCGGAAAATTGTGGGTTTCGCCAAATGCGGACCACGGCGCGACGTTTCAATTTACTTTGCCGCGGAGCAGCCAGGGTGTGCTGTGAAAGAGGCTGACGCAATCGTCTTCGTGGTTGATGATGACTCGTCGGTTCGCGAGGCGATCAAGAGTCTCATCAAGTCCGTGGGGTTGCGGGTCGAGACCTTCGAAACCGCGCAACAATTCTTGGGGAGCAAACGCCCGGACGTGCCCGGATGCGTGGTGCTTGATGTGCGGCTGCCCGGACTAAGCGGCCTCGATCTGCAGCGCGAGCTGGCCGCCAATGACATCAACCTTCCAGTCATCTTCATAACTGGTTATGGCGACATTCCGATGTCCGTCACCGCGATGAAAGCCGGCGCGCTGGAGTTCCTCACCAAGCCGTTTCGCGACCAGGATCTGCTGGACGCGATCCAGAAAGCGCTGGAGCGCGACCGCGCTGCACGGCGACAGCGGATGGAAAATGCCGAGCTACGCGAGCGATTTGATGCGCTCACGGCGCGCGAGCGTGAAGTCATGCAACTGGTGGTGGCCGGCCTGCTCAACAAGCAGATCGCAGGTGAACTTGGCACCAGCGAGATCACGGTTAAGGTACAGCGCGGTCAGGTCATGAAAAAAATGGGGGCGGGATCTCTGGCTGAGCTGGTCAGAATGACGGAAAAATTGGGGATTCCAGCCGCGAAAGAGAAAGATTAGTCCACTCACACCAAGTTATAGGCCGCGCATACCAAGGTATAATAGATTTCGCCGATTCACGCGGGGTACGCTTTCCTCTCAAGGAGAAGCAAATTCCCGCTGTGAAAGAAATCAACAAAGGAAAGAACGACCCTCTTATCGCAATCGTCGATGACGATGCGTCGGTTTGCGAAGCTCTCGAGAGTCTGCTCCAGTCGATGGGGTTCCAGACCGCGAGCTTCACCTCCGCCCGCAGTTTTCTGGACTCCCCGCAACTTCCAAACGTGTCTTGCGCGGTTCTGGACGTCTCGATGCCGAACATGGATGGCCTCGAGTTGCAGCGCCACCTGGCCGGCACCAACCCAATCCCGATCATCTTCATCACGGCTCACCGCGACGAAAAGACCCGCGAGCGGGCGTTGCGAGCGGGAGCAGTTAGCTTCCTGAACAAGCCCTTCAGCGACGACGCTCTGATCGACTCGCTGCAATCCGCACTTGACGAATAGGTGACATCACTTACGGCAACGGGTCCCAAAACTTTGCAAGTCACGCACTGAGCATTCTGATTCGATAACGAAGCCACCAAATGAAAGGGCAATCAGATGAGAACGCAAACTCAGTACCCGGAGAACGAAGCGGAGCGCTTGAACGCACTGCGGCGATACCAGATCCTCGACACTCCGCCGGAACCCGCTTTCGACCGCATCGCGGAGATGGCCGCGACTCTCTTCCAGGTGCCGATGGCGATCGTCACTCTGGTTGACGAGGACCGCGTATGGTTCAAGTCGCGCCTCGGCGTTGACGCCGATCACTGCGCGCGCGACGCCGGGTTATGTTCCTCAGCGATTCAGTCGCCCGGGATTTACTACTTGCGCGACGCCGCTCACGACGAGCGCGCCGTCGGTCATCCTCTGGTGCCCGCCCTCGGCATCCGCTTCTATGCGGCCGCTCCTCTGCGCACTCCCGACGGCCTGAATCTCGGGACCGTGTGCGTTCTCGACCGGAAGCCGCGTGAACTCTCCGCTGATGAAGCAGAAATGCTCAAGATGCTCGCGGCGCTCGCGATGAATCAGATGGAACTGCGGCTATACGCGGAGAAGGTCGCCCAACTCGAGCAGGCTGGAACGATCATCGATGCTATCCCGCAGATGATCTCTGCGCTGAGCCCCGAGGGTCTTTTCCTGTATGCGAATAAGGCGGTGATGGATTACACCGGTCTGACCAAAGAACAGGTGATGACCGACGACCTCCGCAACCGTGTCTACCATCCGGAAGATCTTGAGAGACTGCGCGAGGAACGCCGGCAAGCTTTATCGCGGGGAGTTCCTTTTCAAAACGAACAGCGACTGTGCGGCAGAGGCGGCCAGTACCGATGGTTCTTGGTTCAATATAAACCGTTTCGCGATGGGCGAGGAGAGGTCATTCGCTGGTACGCGACTGCTACGGACATCGAGGATCGCAAACAGGCGGAGGAGAGAACTCTAAAAGAGAACCTTGCGCTGGAAAAGGAAAGGACTCGGCTCGAAAGCCAGAACGCATACCTGCTCGATGAAATCCGCGCCGAACAAAACTTCGGCGATATCATCGGCGGAAGTTCCGGCTTGCGCAAGGTGATGCAGCAGACTCAACTGGTGGCGCCGACCGATGCGACCGTTCTGATCACCGGAGAAAGCGGTACCGGAAAGGAGCTCATCGCACGAGCCATCCACGAGCAGAGTGCGCGAAGCGGGCGTGCCCTCGTCAAATTGAATTGCAGTGCGATCCCTGAAGGTCTCTTTGAGAGCGAGTTCTTCGGGCACATAAAGGGCGCGTTTACCGGCGCGCTCAAGGACAAGCCCGGCCGTTTTGAACTCGCCGATGGCGGCACCCTGTTCCTCGATGAAATCGGCGAAGTGCCGCTCGCGATGCAGGCCAAGCTGCTCCGCGTCTTGCAGGAGCAGGAGCTTGAACGCGTCGGTGACACGCACACGCGCAAAGTTAATGTCCGGGTCATCGCTGCCACCAATCGCGATCTCAAGAAGGAAGTCGACGAGGGTCGTTTCCGCCAGGATCTTTTCTACCGCTTGAGCGTATTTCCCATCGAGGTTCCGCCACTGCGCGAGCGTCGCGACGATATCGTGCCACTGGTCGCGCATTTCATCAGGCAAGGCGTGCGTCGGATGAAGCGTCCTGAACCGCAAATCAGCAAGACAGCACTCGACCAGCTCGCGGCCTTTCACTGGCCCGGCAACGTGCGCGAACTTCAGAACACCGTCGAGCGAGGCATCATCTTGTGGCAGGAAGGTCCGCTCACTTTCGATCTGCCCGCCTCAGAGTCCCACAAGGGTAGTGGCGAGCAGGCGAAGCCGGCAGCAAAGGGCGCGCTTCTCACCCTGGACGATCTGAAACGCCAGGAACGCGAAGCCATCATCAACGCTTTGAAACAGACCAACGGAAAAGTTTCAGGAGCGGGCGGCGCGGCGGAATTGCTCGGCATGAAAGCCTCGACCCTGGCGTCCCGCATCTCCTCGATGAGCATCAATCGCAGGACGCTGGATATTGAGGCGATGGAGTGATGACAAATGGTAATCAAGCCGAAGGAGTTTTCGCATTCTCGCGAATCACGGAAAATCGCGAAAGCGCCGCGAACCCGTTTCATCAACTGGCCCAGCAAATCACAAGGAAAATCCTGGAACGGCGGTGGGAACGAGCCTTGCACTATGATCTAGCGTTTGACCGACCGTTAGAAGTCTCTTCGAAAAGGAGAGTCTGAGATGTACGAACTCAATGACCCCGAAATCAATCTCGTTTGCCACCTACGCGCGTCAGACAACGAACCGGCTGAAATCATCACGGCCGGGAGTGGCAGCCGGATGCCCATGGTCGCGCCTCGCTTCCAGCCAATTTACCGAGGCGTGCGCAAGGTTCGACTCCATCCAGCGCGCCCGACCTTGCACATGCTGATACAGCGTCGGCTCAGGGCGGACGAAGAACAATCCCAGTAGGTTCTCATGTTCTGCTATCGACCCTCGCAGTTGAAGCCGGGACTGGTTGTCGCAGCGATGCTCCTGATCTCCTCGCTGACTTGTCGCCAGGCAACCGCGAGTGGAGTCGAAGCTCAGGTCTGCAATGTCAGCGCGGACTATTCCCTGGGCGTCGAAGATTACGCAGACGCGATTCGCATTCATCGCGAAATTCTGCGCAAGGATCCACGCAATGCGCTCGCTCACTATCACCTGGGTTTCGCTGAAGGAATGATCGGAGATCGAGCGACGGAGATCGATGAATATCGGCGCGCCGAAGAGCTTGGACTCAGAACTTGGGACTTATTCCTGAACCAGGGTTTAGCAGAGTTGGAAAGCGCTGACTTTGATGCAGCGGCGAACAGTCTGCGAACGGCGGTTGCCCTCGGCGGGGAACATTCTGAAGCGCATTTCAACCTGGCGCTCGCCGAGGAGCGGCGCGGAATGCTGGTCGATGCCGAGCGTGAGACCAAGGAGTCATTGAGGTTGAGTCCAGGACAAGCGGACGCGCGCAACCTGCTTGGTGTGATCTACGCGCGGGAGGGAAAGACCGTCGCCGCCACTCAGACCTGGCGTGACCTCATCCGAGATGTTCCCAGCTATCAGCCAGCGCGAGCAAATCTGTCCATCCTCGGCAGCCAAAATAAGGTAACCGATGCCGAGACGGCGGCCGCCGTCCCCACCTCTCCGGCCGCTGCCGTCTCGGCCCTCAAAAACATGCCAACAACACTCGATGCGAGACGATCAATTTGAAGGTACTACCAGAACATCGTCTTCCGCATTGCTAGATTCCGATCGAGCCCTTCCTGGATCTGCGACCGCACCTGTTCGGTGATTTGCTGCACCAGCAGCGTGTCCATCGCTTCCTCGGCGCCGTACGAACTCAGGTTGATCGGCTCGCCGAACTCGATCCGCCACTTGACCGGCAGCGGCAGCATGTTGAGCAAGATCGGGAAGCTGTCGGCGCGCTCCTGGGGAATCAACCGGTTGACCAGATTTGCAAGCAGGCGCGAGTTGCCGAGCGAGAAATGGAGTTCCTCGCCGCCGATCACTGAGACCGGGATGATCGGAGTGCGCGTCATCATCGCGAGCTGCACGAAACCTCCGCGGCCGAACCGCTGGACCCGGTAACGCTTGTCGCTGGGCTTGAGGAATCCCTTCGCGCCTTCAGGGAAAACGCCAACCACGAGATCGCGCTCGAGCAACCTCACGAAATCCTCGCGACAGGCGAGCGCCGCACCCTTCTTGCGGTTATCGAACGACAGGAACGGGGTGTCATAGAAAAATTCGGTCGAAACATAGTGGACGTACCGCGGTTGCCGATGCTCCAAATGCAGCGCGGTCGAAATCATCACCGCGTCCCACGCGTACGATCCGCCCGAGTGATTGGCGACGATCATCGCGCGTTCCGAGCGCGGCACATTATCGACACCGGTTGATTCGACCCGCCAGTAATTGCGATACAGCTGCTCGAACAGCGGCCACCACATCTGCCCGTACATCGGGTCGCAGCCGAACTCGTCGATCTCGTAGTCTCCCGCCAGCCGGCGGCGAATCAGTTCCAGGTATCCGTCGAGCCCGGGCTTGTCGCTGATTGGAATGTCGTAGTCGAAGACATCGCGCGACACGCCGCGCGATACCGCGTCAGTTTGCTGCCTCTCCTGCTTGTGGTCAGCGGTCTTCGGGCTTGGCTCGTGCGACTGTTTAATTTGCACATTGGGGTCTGACCAGGCGGCAGCATCGGCGATAGCGCCGACGAACGGCCAATGATTCGTGCTGTTGTGATTGGTCGAAGTCTGTTGCTGTGACATGTCCTTCTCTCCTGTCTGTGCTGAGCTGATCGGCCTCTCGATCTAACTGGAGGTCTCACCAAGCTTGCGGGTTTACGCCGCGGCGAACCGCCGCTCTTCCTGAGCAGCCTTTTTGAATTCGGCGGCCGGCTCGGCCCAGGTTCCGTACAGGTCTCGCACCGCCTCGCGGGTCGTGTAACTGAGTTGCCCGAACCGGAGTTTCGCGCGCGCGTTATCGACCACGCGGCCGTATCGAAGCGTGTGCAGATGATGCGCCGGCAGCGCGATGAGGCCCGCGAAGTTCGCCGCGCCTATCGCCGTCCCGAAGAGCGGCGGTGCGATCGGCAATCGGGTCCTGGCGCCGATGCGCAGCGCCTGGCTCAGGTAAACCGCTCCATCGCCGGCTACATTGTAAAGACCGGCGCAATCTTCGAGCGCCGCGCGTTTCAGGATCGCGATCGCGTCGCGTTCGTGACAGAACTGGAGCCGCGGATCGTATCCCCACAACGACGGAACTATCGGCATTCGCAGATAGCGCGCCATCGGCTCTTCACTATGACGCCCGATGAGGTCCGCAAAACGCAGGCAAGTGACTGCGAGTTTGCGCTTGCCTTTCGCGAGTAGGTTCACCGCGCCTTCAATCTCGGCAAGCTCGCCCGCAAATTTGGTCTTCGCCGGCGTCCTGAGCTTCGCGTCTTCGGTGAGGATCGCGGGATCCATCGGATCTCCGCCATAGACGTGAAGGGAACTCATCAGCACGAATTTCCGCATGCTCTCGACGCGCTGAAGGCTGGCGGCGAGATTGATCGTGCCCATCACCGAGATCTCATGCGCCTCCTCGGCGCTCGCCTCGTCGTCGCCGTAAAAACCGCGCTGGAGATGCAGAACGGTATCGGGCCGCACCGCGCTCAGAATATGGCCAAGCGCGCGCGAGCGCAGGTCGGCCACCATCACCTCGGTGCGCTTGAACGCTCGTCGAGGCTCGCGGAAGTCGACGCCCGCGATCAGCTCGATCGAGTCGTCGTCCTCGAGTTCGCGGACGAGCTCGGCGACGACGCGATCACCGATTCCAGTGACCAGGATTCTTCGTTGTTGTTGATCTCCCATCGTAGTCGAGGCCTCCTTGCTGGGCCGCGGGTACGGCCCGGTTAAGCGCGCCAACTGCCGGCTCGGCGGAAAGCGCGACGACTACGAAACGGCAACGGGGGATGAAGCCGCTCCTTTTTTCAGACCTCAGTCCACGAATGGAACTATTGCAGGACCCCACTCGAACCCACCCGCAAACTTCTCTCGAACATAAATTTTTCTGACGCCGTATCGCAATTGAAATTCAGAAAAAGATGCAGCAATTGTCGCCTTCGCGACGCATCGAAACATCGACGTAAAAGATCGTTCGTGAATGTGAAAAAAATTCGTTACACAGCGAAAAAGAACATCACGGAGCGTGCGGCGCGCCGTGCGGAGTGGAAATAGTCGAGAGCAGTGTCAAAAAGTGTTCAGTAAGCGGCGTCGAGGATCGCAACCAGCTGCTCGAGCGTCACTTCCGCGCCGACCGTGTTCGAGCGCTTCACCTCTTCGAGAACTGTGCCCGCGATTTTGGAGATCTCCTCGCGCGCAACACCGACATCGCGCAGCCGCGTCGGCACTTCGAACTTGCCGATAAACTTCGCGGTCCGATCGGCGCATTCGAGCGCTGCCAGCCGAGGATTCTGCGTGTCGAAACGCACCGCGAAGCCGTCGGCGATTGCGCTGAAGCGATCCGCCGCGATGCCCGCCATGAAGCGCATCACGTGCGGCAGTGTGATGCATGATGTGACGCCGTGCGGAACGTTCCAATAGGGGCCGATCTGATGCCCGAGCGCGTGCGAGATTCCGCCGCGGGTGTTGCTCATGCCGAAAATCGAGAGCCAGGCCGCGAGCTGGCATTGCACGCGATGCTCGAGTTCGTCGTCGCCGTGGCTCTTGAGCGAGGGCATCAGATGGCTGTTCAGAAGCGCAATCGCGCGCGACGCGAGCGCGTCGGTAACAATCTGATGACGCGTCGAGTAACTTCCCTCGACCGCATGATCGAGCGCGCGCATCCCGGTCGATGCCCACAGCCAGGCCGGCGTCTCGACGGTCAGCGCCGGATCTAGGATTACCACTTTGGCCTGCAGGCGCGGGTCCGCTACGCCGCCTTTCACTTTGGTCGCTTCGTTGGTGACGCCGCCCGCCGGGGTGAACTCGCCAGCCGACAACGTGGTTGGAATTGCGATGTGGAGAATTTCGCGGACGTCCATCAACGCCATCGCGGCGTTCTTCACCGTGTCGATCGGACTGCCGCCGCCGAAACTCACCATCGCGTCGGCGTCGACGCGGCGCGCCTCGGTGACGAGTTCCGCGACGGTCTTCGAGGGCACGTGTTGCGCCGCGCCGGTGAACACGCCGGCCAGCGCCGATCCTGCGGCGCTCTTCACCTTGTCGAGCAGCTTCGAGCGGCCGAGCGTCTTGCCGGTGACGATCAGCGCGCGCTTCGCGCCGCGGCGCGCGAGTTCGCGGCCGAGCGACTCGACTTTACCGGCGCCGAAGATCACGTTCTCGAGCCGCGTGAAATGATATTCGCCGAAGGTCTTGTCCATTTTAGTTTCTCAGCGCGTGAACGCCGGCATCACTTCTTTCGCGAACATCTCGATCGCGTCGGGCATCATGAAGTTCAGGAAGAAGTAGGTCATGCCCAATTTTTCGATTCGCGAAGTGAGTTCGCGCTTGATGTCATCGGGGGTGCCAATCAGCACTTGCAGCGAGTCGCGCACGTTGTCGTTATTCTCGATGCCGAGCGACTTGGCGGTTGCGGTCGCCATCGCGTCGGCGGTGGCGCGATCTTTGGCCATCAGGACAAAGCCTCCGCCCGAAAGTTCGAGCGCGTCATTTGCGCGGCCGGCGGATTTCAGGAATCCGTGAATCATCTCGATGCGTTTGGCGACCTTGGTCCGATCGAACTTGAGCGCTTCGGCGACGTCGACGTAACCCTTGGTTACCGGCGGATTCAGATTCAGGATGTCGGCCTCCTGCGCTGCGATTTCGAGCACGCGTTTGCCGCCGCCGCCGATCAGGATCGGCAGATGCGGCCGCTGGATCGGCTTGGGCTCGCAATAAGCCTTGTCGATTTTGAAATACAGCCCGTGATGAGTCGGCTCGGCTTGGGTCCACATCGCCTTTAGCACTTTGATCCCGTCGCCCATCTGCTCGATGCGCTCGGCGTTGGACGGATACGGAAAACCGTAGGCGTCGTATTCTTCCTTGAACCATCCGGCGCCGATTCCGGCGATCAGGCGGCCGCCGCTCAAGTTGTCCAGCGAAGCCATCGTCTTCGCGAGCAGCGCGGGGTTGCGATAGGACATCGAGGTGACCAGCGGCAGCATCCTGACGCGCTTGGTGGTCGCGGCGACCGCACTGAGCATCGTGAAGCATTCGTAATGCGGCGCGTGCTCGTTAGACATCAGGCCTTTCATGAAAAAGTGGTCGTCGATCGAAACGGAGTAGTAGCCGAGGTCCTCGGCACGCCGCGCCGTCGCGAGCATCGCGACCGGATCGTTATCCGGAAGTCCGACATTAAATTTGATTGGTTTCATCTCTGCTGCTCCTTGAATTCACGATTATGCATTTTTTTAAGCTGACGTGCGATTCGCGCGCGATTTTTTAAGCTGATGTGCGATTCGCGCGCGATGCGCACTCTGCCGGATTACGGCGGGGGGTCTCGATCGGGCTCGCCTCGGGAAATTCCGCCGGCAGTTGCCATCTTGTCTTTAAGTTGACGTGCGATTCGCACGCGATGCGTGCACTGCCGGATTGTATTGGAGCGTCCGGGTTCGGTTGGATTGGAGGTGTTGGCATGGTTCATTTGGGCGCACGTAGAGATAGTCTCACGCGGTTGAGATTTGCGTAAGGCTGAACAGTTCAGCCCTGAACTTTCGTGGCGATCCGGAGAATCAGTTGCGCTCATAGTTGTTGGGGGAGAGGGGGTTGGAGGGGGTAGAGGGAGGGGTCGGGTGTGAAATCACATTCGAAGCGGGTTCGGAGCAGACCGCTGCGCGCGGGGCGGCAGGCCGCGGACACCCTCACCCGCGCGCGAAGACGGCGTCGGCCTCTCTCTGTCAGGGCGAGGCTGGCGCGAGCGGATTGAATTCGGCGGATCGGCCTGGCCTGCCCCAACCGATGTCGAGGTATTTTGCGCCGAGAACGATCCGGGATTCTTCGCTGCGCTCAGAATGACAAAAATTTTCGTTCGAAGTGTTGCGCGGATTGGGAGTTTGATGATGTGAATGGTGCGAGCGAGCGAGGCCAACGAATCTACGCGGCGGGTTTTGAAAATTGCGGGGATTGTTGTGGGGGCGATCGTTGTTCTTGCGATCGTTGGGCTGGTGGTTTTGTTGCAGGGGCCGGGGGTTCCTGGGCATTCGGATTATCAGATTGATCTTGCGACGCTTAGGAAGCTCGCGGATCAGCAAGCGGGGGTGCGGCCGGTCAAAATCAATGCGGCTGAGGTGGCGCGGGCCAATGTGCCGGCGGCGTTTTTTCTTGGCGGGGTGCGGTTCGATCGGCAGCCGGCGGTTTTTCCTGCGTACCAGATTCTTTATCCCGACAATTCGATGATCGTCGTCGATGCGCCGCCGGGACGCGCGTTCTTCGAGGCGCAATTTCCCGGCGGCTTTGATGACGCGGCGTATCACGCCGAGCAGGACGCGCTTGCGCATGCGCGCGCGATCGTGATCACGCACGAACACGCGGACCATCTGCAGGGAATCGCGGAGTCGCCGAACCTGGCCGCATTCGCTGGTCATCTGATGCTGACGCGGGAGCAGCGCGACGATATCAAGTGGTTGAGCGCGTGCAAGTTTCCTGAGAACGTCCGCGCGTCACTCCATTCGCTTGAATACGATCACTATTACCCGCTCGCGCCCGGTGTGGTGCTGATCAAGGCGCCGGGGCATACGGTGGGCAGCCAGATTGTGTACGTGCGGCTCGCCGACAACTCCGAGTATCTGCTGATCGGCGACGTCGCGTGGGCGATGGAGCAGGTGACAACTCCGAAATGCCGCCCGCGGCTGGCCGAGTTGATGATGGGCGAGAGCAGTGAGCAAGTGACCTCGGAGCTGCGAGCGCTGCACGATCTGGCGTTTGCGAATCCCAAGGTGCATATCGTAGTCGCGCACGATGCAATACAACTCGCCGACTACGAAAGCCGGGGCAAAATAGGCCGAGGCTTCGCGGGCGCCGCGGGGCATTGAGCGAAGGGAAGAAGCAGCGACTAGGAATCTTAGTCACGCCTGCGCGGCTGGCGGCAGGGGCTGGACCCCTGCACCCATCGTCCATACCATTCAAGCGCAAAATCCCGAGGACGGTATTTTGCTCTAGGTCGGGTTTCGGAGCGGGGTGGCTTCGCTGGCCCTAAGTGGAGTTGGAGTGCTTTGCGTCGAGAAAGATCCGGGATTCTTCGCTGCGCTCAGAATGACACAAGTGTGGACTTCAGGCGGGTCCTTGATCTTATCTAAGTAGCGAAAAGTCTATGCGGGGGACAATTGAAAGCTTGGGCCAGATGTAGTGTACGACCTTTGGTTGAAGCCGAAAGACGCGGGACAGTACCTGGACGGTTCCTATGAGCGAGTAGAATATCAGGGCTTGAAGTTGTGGCTGCGAAAGGACTCGACGGAGATTAATTGGAGCTTGCTCGGCGCAGAGAACGGCTGACGTTTAAATTTCCGGGTAGTTGGCAAGTAAGTGGAGATCCAGGGATAGAGTTTCAGGTGACGCTCGCGCGCATCAGCACGTTGGTTCTGTGTGCCGTGCGGCTCAGTGGGGCGAGTGTTGTGAAGCCCTGCTTCGCGAACATCGTGGCGGTTCCGTTGGTGGACGAGTTTCCGAAAGTTCCGGGTCTGAAGTGGGTGATTGGATAGCTTTCGACGGTGCCGCCGCCTTTTTTCTTGATAGCTTCCAGAGCGGCTCTGAGCGCGAGGGTCGCGACGCCGCGTCTGCGATAGCGCTTATCGACGACGAAGCAGGTTATTCGCCAGAGTTTTTGTGTGCCGGCTTCCGGAGCGAGGCGGCGATAGCCGTGGGTCTCGTCGATGCGGGGGAATTCAGTTGCAGGCCCATACTGGCACCATCCGATTGGGTCGCCATCCAGGTAGACGAGTATCCCGTGGGTGCGGCCGCGTTCGACTAGGGTCTTCTTGTCGCGGCGGTTTGCGATGCTTCGCTCGGTCCTCGGGCGCGAGCCGCTCGGGCCGGGCGCGATGCGCGATCGGTGGAAGTGCATGCACCAGCAGAAGTCCCATCCGTTGCCGCCGCGGGAGAAGAGGCGCACGAAGTCGGGCCAGGTTTTTTTGGAGAGTTCTTTGGTTGTGTAGGTCGGCATTTCAGGATCGCGCACTCAGTTTGGATCGCAGAACCCTCACCTGCCTCGTCGCACTGCGACGAGGCGTCCTCTCCCGTGAAATAACGGGCGAGGTTTGGGAGAACGGGCTTCTCAAAAAAGGTATGGGCGAGAGATCAGACTTCACGGGTTGATTATTACCACGGTGCCGGTGGGGAGGAGTTTGTGTAGTTCGTCGATGTCCTGGTCGGTCAGCGAAATGCATCCGGTGGTCCAGTTGACGTTGCCGCGATTGAGAATTGGTTGGTCGCTGCCGTGGATTCCGATTCTGCCGCCGACGCCGACCGGACGGCCGTCTTCAACCGGTACGACGCCGCCGTCGCGCAACTGCTCGTAGCGGCGACGGTCGAGAACGTTGGGATAGTTCAGCGTGAGGAACCATTCCCATCGCCGGCTTGGATGCTCCTCGACGATCGTATAAACGCCCTCGGGTGTACGCCGATCGCCCTCCCATAGTTTGGTACCCGGCTCGAAGCTGCGCCCGAACACCGCATGATAGGTCTTGAACGTCCGGCCCTTGTAGTAGACCAGCAACTGATGGCGTTTCTTGTAAATCGTCACCGACCAACTGAGCGGATCCATATACGAACTGTCGCGGGTCGCCCTGTAGGCGAGCTGGCCCGGGGTCGGAGTGAGATCGGTGACGACACCGTCGATGTGTACGCGGGCGGGCGGGGTCGGTGTCGGAGTCGAAGTTGGAGTTGGGACGGTCTGCGGCTCGGGGGAGGGCATCGGGGGATCGACGTACTGCACTTGAGTCGGATCGTACGGCGGCGGCGGCGGCATCGTGCCCGCCTTCTCCGCATCGCCGGCCGTGACGGGGTTGTTATTCTTCAACAGGATCGCAGCGGAGGAATCGGCGGCATCGGCTGAGCGCGTCGCCGAGGAAGTTGCGACCAAGAAGACAAGTGATCCTGCGGCTGTCAGTCCGAGGAGGTAAGAAATAATCCGGCCCATCAGCTCCCACACGTATCGATCATATCCAGTATTCATTTTGGAATCGCTTTGAGCGAAGATCAATCGCAGTAAAAAATTGACGATTTTTCGCGGAGCAATTCGATCATGGATGACAATTTCGCACGGGCGATGGCGGCGCTGACCACCGGAATCTACGTGCTGACGGTGCGGGACGGGAGTCGATGCCATGGGATGTCGTCGTCGTGGGTGGCGCAAGTCTCGGGAGACCCGGTGTTGTTCACTGCGGCGGTGGACATCGCGCACTTCAGCAACGCGGTGATCGCAAGGACCGGCGTTTTTGGAATGAACGTCGTTGGCCGGCGCGGTAAGGAACTCGAGGACTACTTCTATTCGGCGCGTGCGCGACGGGAAGACAATCTCGAGGGGATCGAGTTCGAGCTGTCGCCGTCGCTGCAAGTGCCGTGGTTGAAACTTGCGATGGTCGCGATCGAGGCGCGGGTGGTGGATAGCATGGTCGCCGGAGACCATACGATTTTCGTTGCGGCGCCGGTTGGGGTGCGAGTGGGGGAGAATGATCGTCCGCTGACGTCGCTGGATTTGGACTATGTGTATCTCGGCGGGAAGGGAGTTATCAGGCGGGATCGTGCGGAGTGGGATTGAACGGGGGGACTAGGAATCTTAGTCACGCCTGCGCGGCTGGCGGCAGGGGCTGACCCCTGCACCCATCGTCCATTCAAGCGCAAAATGGCGCGAACGCCATTTTGCTCTCGGTCGGGGTTCGGAGCGGGTCGGCTTCGCGGGCCTTGAGCGGGGAAGATTCTGGCCCGAGGATGATTCGGAATTCTGAGCGAAGCGAAGAATGACAAAAATTTGATGCGGCGAAGGTAATTTGACGGTTTGTAAAATCGTCTGATAGTCTCCGCGCGGCGGAGAGAAGAGCGCGATGGCGATTGAGAAGAATGAGTTGCGACGGGTGATGGGTCATTTTGCGACCGGAGTCACCGTTATTACTACGCTCAGGAGCTCGGGCGAGTTGCATGGGCTCACGGCCAATGCGTTCACTTCGGTCTCCTTGATTCCGCCGCTGCTGCTGATTTGCGTGGACAAGAAAGCGGAGAGCTATCCGTGCTTCGACGAGAGCGGGGTATTCACCGTCAACGTGCTGGCGGCCGACCAGGAGGCACTGTCGCGGAGGTTCGCGGTTAGCGGCGGCGAGAAGTTCGCGGGTATCAGCTATAAGATCGGGGCCAACGGCGCACCGATCCTCGATGGCGCACTGGCGTATCTCGAATGCAAGGTGACGCATAAGATCGACGGCGGAGACCATACGATTTATATCGGTGAAATTGAGCAGGCCGAAACCAAAGAGGGTAAGCCGCTGCTGTTTTTCCGCGGCGGATACCGCGAGATCGGCGATTAGACCGCCTGCCCAATCGTGAGCGCGCCCAACCGAATCCCCGGACTCAGCGTTTTCCTGCCGTCGCATAACGAGGAAGGCAACGTCGAGCGGGTCGTTAAGTCGTACCTGTCCGAGTTGCCGCGGGTCACCGACGACTACGAAGTGATCGTCGTCAACGACGGCAGCCGCGATCGGACCGGCGAGATCGCCGATGGAATTGCTGCGGCGGACGCGCACGTCAAGGTCGTGCATCATCCGGTGAATCGAGGTTATGGCGGCGCGGTGATATCGGGAATTTGCGCGGCGACGAAACCATACGTGCTGCTATGCGACGGCGACGGGCAATTCGATCCCGCGGATATCGAGCGGATGACGCCGTTTGTTCCGGAATATGATGTGGTGGCAGGCAGACGGGTCCATCGCGCGGATCACTTGATGCGCCGCATCAACGGCAAGGCGTGGACTACGCTGGTGCGCGTCCTGCTGGGAATCACAATCAGCGATATCGACTGCGGCTTCAAAATGTTCAAGCGAGAGAAACTCGACGGGATGGAGCTGCGGGCGCATGGCGCGATGATTTCGACCGAGCTGATGGCTCGGCTGGCGGGCCGGGGCGCGAAGGTCAAAGAGGTCGACGTGCAGCATCTGCCGCGCCTGACCGGGGAGCAATCGGGGGCGAACCTCAAGGTGGTTATGAAGGCGTTCAAGGAGCTGATTGCTCTATACCAGGAGCTAAAAAAGGAACGACGGAAGAAGAAATGAACGGTTGAGGGGCGCTGGTGCAGACGCAAAGCGGATACAGGAATAGACCGATTGGGGCACGATGGGCCGAATCGGCGGCGAAATGTATCGAAGTTCCTTGGAGATCTTGCTCCAAGGGCCGTGGCACAGCTATAGCAATACACCAAGTATGACACCCGCGGCCCATTAAGGGTCGCCGATATCAAGGAGATCCAAGAATATGAAGCGCACCCTTTCCATCCTTTCCGCAGCGGCCTTCGCGGCGGCGTTGGCAATGCCGGCATTCGCACAGAACGCGGCTCCGGCGGCAGCGGCCTCGGCGGCAGCGCCCGCAGCGGCGGCGCCTGCGGCTGAATCGAGCATGGCAGCCCCGGCCGCGGACGCATCGCCAGCCCCGACCAAGAAGCATCATCGCCGTCACAAGAAAGCGGCGGCGAGCGCCGACAGTGGCGCGATGGCGGCACCGGCGGCGGAAGCCTCGCCTGCAGCGGCGGCTCCAGCAGCCAATCCGTAAGCTCGATTAGCGGATAATTCGGAAGGGCGGCCGCATCGCTTGCGGCCGCCCTTGCTCGAATTGCGAGGGCATATCGAGTCTTCGGGAGTAGCCGCGGAAGCGGAGTCTGGCTCCGCAAGCCGAGGCTCTGCTACGCGAAAAGCGCGATTCATTCGGGCGCGCGACCTTAAAATGCGCGGCACGCTCTTCTTTAATCGAAAATTCCTGCTACCATCAGAATTCCTCCTGCGCGTTCGTGGGTCGTGGGACGGACTAAGTCGTTGAGCTTTAGCAGGTCGAGCATTTTTCTTATTGCCGCGATCGCACTGGTATTCCAGTCGCCGATCAGCGCGCATGCGAGCGCCAAGAGCAATTCCTACGACGAGCAGGTCTGCGATCCGCTGGCCGACTATTTCTTGGGGATGGAAGATTACAGCGAGGCCATCGCGCGCCATCGCATCGTTATCAGCGACGATCCAGCCAACGCGCTCGCACATTACCATCTGGGTTTCGCGTACGGCGTCGTCGGACAGCATCGCCAGGAACTCGCCGAGTATCAGAAGGCCGTCAATCTGGGCCTCGACGACTGGCAGTTGTTCCTGAACCTCGGCCTGCTCTACCTGGAGACCGGGCAGACTCGCGACGCGACTGAAGTGCTTCGCCTGGCGGCGCTGCTCGGACCGGAGCAACCCGAGACGCATTTCAACCTCGCGCTGGCATACGAGCGGCGCGGAGCGCTCGCCGACGCCGAGCAGGAAGCGCTGCTGTCGATTCGAATCGATCCAAGTCAGCCGGACGCGCGCAACACGCTTGGCGCAATCTACGCCGAGGAAGGCAAGTACGTCCGGGCGAGCCAGGAATGGAACGAGCTGGTGGGTGAGGATCCCGGTTACACGCCGGCGCAGACCAACCTGAAGATTCTTAATCACGTCGAGAAGGGCGCCCCGATAAACGGCGCCGAGCCGAGTAGCTTCATCCGCGTTCCATGAGCGCGCAGGATTATATCGCCGGAGACAAGCAGCAGGAGGAATTGCGGGTGGGGAGGAAGTTGTCACGGTGGAAACTGTCACGAGCGCGCTGGACGATCATCTCGACGATCTTGCTGTGCACCGCGGTCTCGCTGGCGGCATCGCCGGCGTCGGCGACTGCGCAGTGGCGTCGGCGCAAGACCTCGCACGTTTCGCATGTGAAGAAGGCCTACTCGAGGTCCGTGGCCGGCGGCCAGTTGTACAAGGCCGCGCTGCTCGAAGATGCGGACAGCGGGCGGGTGCTGATGTCGTCCAACGCCGATATGGATTGGCCGCCCGCCTCGATGGCGAAGATGATGCTGCTGCTGGTCGCGCAGGAGCAGATTAATTCGGGGCGGTTCAGGGCCGACGATCCGGTCAGAATTTCGGAGCGCTCGGCGCATACCGGGGGCTCGCGGCTCGGACTAAAGCAGGGCGACGTTTATCCGCTGCGCGAGTTGATGAAGGCGGCGCTGGTCAAATCGGCCAACGACGCGGCGGTCGCAGTCGGCGAGAAGATCGGCGGATCGATCGAGGCGATGGTCCGGATGATGAACGCGCGGGCGCACGAACTCGGGATGACGCACACCGTGTATAACACCGTCGACGGGTTGCCGCCGCGTCCGGCGCACGACGTTGACCGCACCAACGCCGAGGATCTCGCCACAGTGGGCCGGGCGATAATACGCGAGACGAATCTGCTGGCGTGGTCGGGACAGGAGACGATGGATTTTGACGGCGGCGTCGCGCAGTTGCACAACACCAATCATCTGATCGGACATTTCGAAGGATGCGACGGGCTCAAGACCGGCTTCACTTACGAGGCGGGGTTCAACGTCACCACCACGGCCAAGCGCGGCAACATGAGGCTGATCGCGGTGATCCTCGGCGCGCCATCCAATCAGCAGCGCTTCGCGCAGGCGGGCAAGCTGATGGAATGGGGTTTCGATAACTACACGGCGATTCCGCTGCTCAAGTCGGGACAGCCGTTGCCGGTCCAGGTGCAGGTGCATTCGGGGCCGTTGATTCAGCCGGTCGCGGCGGCGGATCTGAAAGTTGTGGTGTCGAAAGCCGATGCCCCGACCGTCCAGGTCGTGTACGATGTGCCGTCGTCGATCAACGGGCCGGTGGTGAACGGAGAACCGCTGGGGCGAGTGGTCGTACACAACAATGGGCAGGTGATGACGGAAGTGATGGCGATAAGCCCGATCACGTTCGCCGCGCCGACCGAACAGACCGGCGCGGGCGAGGCGTACAACGCGTCGGCGCCGCCGCAGTACAATTCAAATCAGGAGAGACAATGAAGGTAGCATCTGTCCAGCGCAATCGGCGCAAGCGCAAGCTGGCGCGCAAAAAGCGGAGCGACTCGCATCAGGCAAAATCGAGACTGAGGAAGATGCGGCGGACGAGGATTCGGGGCAAGTAAATCGGCATCGTTCGCGGATCCGCTATGAGCGGGCGGGCATCTCCGGCCGCCCGTTTTTTTTGACGAAGTGGAAAGATTTTTGGGCCGAAATTGACAACGACCGTTGCGGTTGGGTACCTTCTGACGTGCACCTCGGATCGCAAATCTTTTACATTGGAGAAAATTTCTGGCCGAACTCTCGGTGATTGCCGTCGTACCTGCGCGGTACGGATCTTCCCGCTTGCCTGCGAAGGCGTTGGCGGAGATCGACGGGGTGCCGATGGTGGTGCGGGTTTGGCGGCAAGCTTCGAAAGCAAGATTTTTGTCGCGCGTTGTCGTTGCCACTGACGACGAGCGAATCGCGGCGCCGGTGCGCGCTGCGGGCGGTGAGGCGGTAATGACTTCGCCGACGCATCCGAGCGGCACCGATCGAATCGCCGAAGTTGCGTCGCTGATCCGCGCCGACATCTACGTTAACGTCCAGGGCGATTTGCCGTTTATCGAGTCGGTCGATCTGGACGCACTGGTCGCGCCGATGCTTGGCGACGAAACGATCGCGATGGCTACGCTCGCGACGCCGATAATCGACGGTCACGAGTGGAATAATCCGAGCGTGGTGAAAGTCGTGTGCGGCGCCGACGGGAACGCGCTATACTTTTCGCGTAGCCCGATTCCACATCAGAGAGACGGCGGAATGCCGCGCGAGGCGCTGCGCCATATCGGAGTTTATGCGTACCGGCGCGATTTCCTTTTGAAATTTGCGGCGCTGCCTGAGGGCGTATTGGAGCGGGTGGAAAAGCTCGAGCAGTTGCGCGCACTCGAGCACGGTTACAAGATCAGAGTGGTCGCATCGGTGAAGCCTTCGATCGAAGTGGATACGGAAGCAGACCTGATGCGCGCGCGCGAGGCGGTTGCGGGTTCAACTCGTTGACGGTGGGGAGGGATTCAACGTGGAGCGCGGGAAAACCAAATTTATTTTCGTAACCGGAGGCGTGGTCTCGTCGCTGGGCAAGGGACTCGCGGCGGCGTCGCTCGGCGCGTTGCTCGAAGCACGCGGGCTCAAGGTCACGCTGCTCAAAATGGATCCCTACATCAATGTCGATCCCGGCACGATGAGTCCGACCCAGCATGGCGAAGTGTTCGTAACCGACGACGGCACCGAGAGCGATCTCGACCTCGGCCATTACGAGCGTTTCGTGCAAACCCCGATGGGCCGGCGCAACAACTGCACCACCGGCCAGATCTACGACACGGTTATTCAGAAGGAGCGCCGCGGCGACTATCTCGGCGCGACGGTGCAGGTGATTCCGCATATCACCGACGAGATCAAACGGCGCATCGCGAGCGCAGCGGAGGGTGCCGATCTTATTATCGTGGAGATCGGCGGCACGGTCGGCGATATCGAGAGCTTGCCGTTTCTGGAAGCTGTGCGCGAGTTCCGATGGGATCACGGCCGCGAAAATGTTTTGTATCTGCATCTGACGCTGGTTCCGTTTATTCCGACCGCGGGCGAGCTCAAGACCAAGCCCACTCAGCACAGCGTCAAGGAGTTGACTGGACTGGGCATCCAGCCCGACATCCTGCTCTGCCGATGCGACCATCAACTGGAGAAGAAACTCAAGGCGAAGATCGCGCACTTCTGCAACGTCGAGGAGAATTGCGTTATCTCGGCGCCCGACGTGCCGACTATCTACGAAGTACCGCTGCGCTATCACGACGAGGGGCTCGATCAGCGCGTGTGCGAGAAGCTGAACATCTGGACCGGCGAGCCGAACCTCTCCAAGTGGCGGCGGGTCGTGAAGACCGCGCAGAATCCCAAGACCGCCGTCAATATCGCGGTGGTCGGCAAGTACGTAAATCTGAAAGATGCGTACAAGAGCCTGCACGAGGCGATCGCGCACGGCGGGATCATGAATGACGCGAAGGTCGTCGTCGATTACGTCGATTCCGAAGAGCTGGAAAAACAAAACGTCGAAGAGCGGCTCGCGCAAGCGCACGCGATAATCGTTCCCGGCGGATTCGGCATTCGCGGAACCGAGGGGATGATCCGCGCGGTCCGCTATGCACGCGAAAACAACGTGCCGATCCTCGGCATCTGCTACGGCCTGCACATGATGGTGATCGAGGCGGCGCGCGACCTGCTCGGATTGAAGAAGGCGAACACGTCGGAGAATGCGCCCGACTCGCCCGACCCGGTAATCGACATCATGGAATCGCAGAAGGAAGTGTCGAAGAAGGGCGGCACGATGCGTCTTGGCGCGTATCCATGCGTGGTGAAGTCGGGCTCGCTCACCGCGTCGCTGTACCGCAAGGCGCGCATTTCGGAACGCCATCGCCATCGCTACGAAGTGAACAACTCTTACCGCGAGCGGCTCGAGAAAGTGGGGCTGATCGCGACCGGCACTTCGCCCGACGACCGCCTGGTCGAAATAATGGAGCTGAAGGGGCATCCGTGGTTTCTCGGTTGCCAGTTCCATCCTGAGTTGAAGTCGCGCCCGCTCGATTGTCATCCGCTGTTTCGCGGGCTGGTCCGCGCTGCGGTGCAGCGGCGAGCTGAACTCGGGGTCAAGCCGTCGAAGGTGCGGGAGCTGCGATCGGTATCGTGAGAGTAGCCCAGGTCAAAGCGGGCGACGCCGTGTTTGGCGGGCCGGCTCTCGTGATAATCGCGGGCCCGTGCGTTATCGAGAGCTACGAATCATGCTTGCGTCACGCGACCCGGATTCGTGAGATTACCGAACGCGCGAAACTGCCGTTCATTTTCAAATCATCATTCGACAAGGCTAACCGCACCAGCGTGAGTTCGTATCGCGGCCCCGGGCTGGTCGAAGGGCTCGACATTCTCGCGCGTGTGAAGCGTGAGGCCGGAGTGGCCGTCCTGACCGACATTCACGAACCCGCGCAGGCGGCGCTCGCGGCGAAAGTCGTGGACGTGATCCAGATTCCGGCGTTGCTCTCGCGCCAGACCGATTTAATCGCGGCGGCGGCGAAGACCGGATGTGCGATCAATATCAAGAAGGGACAGTTCCTCGCGCCGTGGGACATAAAGGCGGCGTTCGAGAAGGCGGAGGCGGCGGGCAATCGGCGAATCATCGTGACCGAGCGCGGCTTCTCGTTCGGATACAACAACCTGGTCTCGGACATGCGCTCGCTGGTGATCATGCGCAGCTTCGGATACCCAGTGGTCTTCGATGCGACTCACTCCGCGCAGCTTCCCGGCGCGGGAGCGGGTGGCGAGCGCTCAGGCGGTCAGCGCGAGTTCGTTGCCCCGCTCGCGCGCGCGGCGGCGGCGGTCGGAGTCGATGGCATTTTCATGGAGGTGCACGAGGACCCGGACCACGCACTCAGCGACGGTCCGAATTCGTATCGTCTCGACGAACTTGCGGCGCTTCTCGACAAGCTCAAGCGAATCCATCAAGTGGCTCGCGAGGCTAATTGACTGTCTCCGATTGCTCGCTCCGGCCCAATTCATGGGTGCAATCGCACGGCGTTTTGCAAGTATGGTGCCGACTCTCGGCTTGGACTAAAATTCAATCTGTAAGCATGGATTTTGGGGAAAATTGCCTGTGAGTCCGCGCAGAATAGCCAAGGCATTGGCCGGATTTGGCGCTATCGCGATAGCCGTCTTGCTGATTGCGACGGTCTGGATCGTACGGCATCGTTCCGCGACGCAGGTATTGCAGACTGTGGCGGGAATCGTTCCCGGCACTCTTTTGCATGCGCACAATTTCCACTGGACCCAGATGAAAGCCGGCGAACGGGAGTGGGTGCTGACCGCCGGCGAGGCGAGCTATTCGACCGACAAGACTTCGCTGAAGCTGACCAACGCGGAAGTCACGATGACCTCGAGCGACGGGAAGCCGGTGGTCGTCAATGCGCCGACGGCGCTCCTGGCGATGAATGGAAATCATGTGACGCGCGCGTTCCTGAGCGGCGGTACGGTCATCCACTTCGGCGATTATATCCTGAGCACCGATTCGGCCACGTTCATGCCCGATGAAGATCAAGTCGAAGCGACGGGGCTTGTCACTGTGCTGGGCGAAGGGCTGCGAGTGACCGGCGTGGGCATGACGGGGCATCCCAAGACGCGAGTATTCCAGCTCCATGAACAAGTAGAGACTGAATTCACGCCGCCGAAAGATCGTGAAAAAATTAAACCAAGTTAATCGGGTCGCGACTGTCATTGCGATCGTGGCGATCGGGATCGTCGCGATTGCGCTCGGATCACCGGCGGTCCGGGCCCAGGATGGCGTCAACGCGCCGATGTCCGTGCCGTCGTCGGTGCCCGCGATGGGCTCGGGAACCGTCGGGGACTCGATTCGCGCGGGCCACGCCAACGATGCGGCCGCACCTGCCGCGCAGCCGGCATCCAGCGACGACATGAGTGGCGATTCGATCAGCGTGACGGGCGGAGTGCCGGGCGGTTCCACGACGTCGGGCGCATCCACTTCGGCGCCCGCGGCTCCGGCCGAGGCGAGCGCGCCTCCGGTGACGGCACCGCCTGAAGCGAGTGCACCAGCAGCGGTGGCTCCTGCAGAAGCGAGCGCGCCTGCGCCGGCAGCACCTTCGGAAGCTAGCGCGCCTGCGCCGCCGCCACCGGCAGAAGCGAGCGCACCTGTAAGCGCACAACCCGCGCCGCCCGTGACCGCATCGGAACCCGCTCCGGCAGCGGTCCCGTCTGTCGCGCCGGCTCCAGAAGCGGCCGCGTCACTTTCGACTCCGGTGACCACGGCTGCGGTGCCAGCGTCGGGGACTCTGGCGCCGCCGATGGTGATGGCGCCGATTCCTGCTGAAGTCGCCCCCGAGCCGGCGCCATCACCGGCGATTGCTCCCGCCGCCACAGAGCAGGCTCCGCCCCAATTCGAGCAGACTGCGGGTAAGTCCGGCAGGGGCCAAACCAAGGACACCAAGGTCGCGTCGAACGAACCGCAAGAAAACAATCCGACCGGGCTTCAATTCGGAAACAACAAGGGCCCGATCCATATCAAGTCGGAGTCGATGTCTCTCGACTATCAGAATCATTCGGTGCTCTGGACCGGACACGTGCATGCCGAGCAGGCGAACGCGCAGCTCACCAGCGACCAACTGCGGGTCAACTATTTCGATAAGGATTTTAAACAACTCAAGGACATGGTCGCGGACGGCAACGTGCGAATGAGCCAGGGCACTCAGTGGGCGACCGGCCAGCATGGGGTGATGGATCAGACCAAGCGCACGATGGTCCTGACCGGCAGCCCGGTGGTGCACGACTGTGCAAATCAAATCACCGGCAAACGAATCACCGTGTACCTCGATACCAATCGGAGCGTGGTCGAAGACGCACGCGCCGTGATCTTTCCGCATAGCGGGAAGGGCGAAGACTCGGCACCGACTCCCGGCTGCCAATAAAAATCCGCGATGGCGCTTGAAGTAAAACTCGGGCAAGACCTGCGGCTCCGCCAGCAGTTGGTGATGACGCCGCAGTTGCAGCAGGCGATCAAGATCCTGCAGTTGTCGCTGCCTGAGCTGGAGGCGATCGTACAATCGGAACTCGAACAGAATCCGATGCTCGAGCCACTCGATCAGAGCCCCGCCGAAGCTGCTTCAGAATCCGAGCTGCCCGATCCGGAAGCGGCGGCCGCGTCCGACGGGGAACCGCTGCCCCCGGAGACCGACGGCGCGCTCGGCGCGAATTCCGATGACGATTGGGAGACCGGCGCGCGCGAAGAAAAAATCACTCCAGCAGTCGAGACGGAGGCGCGCGACGCCGCGCTGGAGATCAAGGAGCTGAACAGTCTCGAGAAGGTCGACTGGCGCGAATACCTGGAGACCTACTCGAACAATTGGCAGGAAAGCACCCCGTCGGACTCGGATCCCGACGACGACCATCGCAGCGCGCTGGAAAATACTCCGATTCGACGAACCTCGCTCGAAGCGCACTTGATGTGGCAGTTGCCGCTCTCGAACCTGAGCGAAAACGATCAGAAAATCGGCGCGACGATCATCTACAATCTGAACGACGACGGATACCTCGAAACTCCCGTGGACGAGATGGCGGCGCAGCTCGAAGTCCCATCTGCCGACGTCGAGCGCGTGCTGGGCCGCTTGCAGCGCTTCGATCCGCCCGGAGTCGCGGCGCGCGATCTGCGCGAATGCCTGCTCGCGCAGTTGCAGAACCTCGGGATGGAAGAATCGCTCGCGGCGAAAATCGTCAAGAACCATCTCGATTTGCTCGAGAAGCATCGCTACGCGGAAATCGCCAAGGTTCTCGGCGTGCCGGTCGAAACGGTGGGACAGGCGGCCAAAGTAATCTCGCTGCTCGAGCCCAAGCCGGGCCGCGACTACGGCGGTGCGGAGCCGACCTACGTGGTGCCCGACGTTTACATCCAGAAAGTCGGCGAGGATTACGTCGTGACGCTCAATCGCGACGCGGTGCCGCGGCTTCGGCTCG
>Ga0210407_10000285_pt1 | contig 61002 bp, 57 predicted proteins | sample IncBWC27MmetaG_FD_150860 | JGI IMG/M metagenome (GOLD analysis project Ga0210407, IMG submission 150860) | Forest soil microbial communities from Barre Woods Harvard Forest LTER site, Petersham, Massachusetts, United States - Inc-BW-C-27-M | ecosystem: Environmental > Terrestrial > Soil >...
CGAGGCTTTTGACTTTGCTGTTGACTCAACAATCGGCCCAAATCTCAGCGAATCCATCACCGCAACTGGCCGCGCACCCATGGTGAAAATATCGCGCAGAATTCCGCCGACTCCGGTGGTCGCTCCCTGAAACGGTTCGATGAACGACGGATGATTGTGAGACTCGATCTTGAATGCGCAGGCCCAGCCGTCGCCGATATCGATGATGCCGGCATTTTCGCCCGGGCCCTGCAGAACGCGGCGGCTGTGCGTGGGCAATCGCTTGAGATGAACGCGCGAAGACTTGTAGGAGCAGTGCTCGCTCCACATGACGCTGAAAATTCCGAGTTCGGTGATAGAGGGCTCGCGGCCGCCTAGAAGTGACTTGATCCGCTCGTATTCGTCAGGCGTGATGCCGTGGCTGCGCAGAATTTCAGGAGTGATCGCCAAGGCCGAGGTGGTCATGGAGGGAGTCTCTATTGTCGCATTTCTGGATTGCGATGGGTAGATGAAAAAGTCGAAGGCACTTCACCGTCGAGACGCCGAGATCGCAGAGAAAACCTTTAGGTAATTTCTCGGCGGCCTCGACGTCTCGGCGGTGGAATATGGGTTTCCGCGAATATACTGGGAATCCGCATGAAATCCATCATTGTTGGCACCGCCGGCCACATCGACCACGGGAAAACCGCGCTGGTCAAAGCCTTGACCGGGATTGACGCCGACCGCCTGGAAGAAGAAAAGCGCCGAGGAATAACGATTGACCTGGGATTCGCGCACCTCCAATTGTCCGGTCCGGACGGCGAACGTCTCCGCTTCGGGTTTGTTGACGTCCCCGGCCACGAGCGTTTCGTCCGCAACATGCTAGCTGGAGTCGGCGGAATTGATCTGGTCCTGCTGGTCATCGCCGCCGACGAAGGCATCAAGCCGCAGACGCGCGAGCATTTCGACATCTGCCGGTTGCTGGCGATTCGGCGCGGGATTACCGTCTTGACCAAGTCTGACCTGGTGGACGCGGAAGCGCTCGCGCTTGTGCGCGACGATGTGGAGGATTTTCTGCGCCGGTCGTTTTTAGATACCTCGAAAGCGCCGATCATCGCCGTGAGCGCCTTAAAGGGCGCTGGGCTCGAGGAACTGAAGCGGGAGTTGATTCGCGTTGGACGTGAAGCTTCGGCCAAGGACTCCGCAGCCATCACGCGGCTGCCGATTGACCGCGTGTTCACCATGAAGGGATTCGGGACGGTGGTGACGGGAACACTGGTCGCAGGCACGATCTGCAAGGAAGATGAACTGGAATTGTTTCCTGCCTCTAAACGCGTTCGGGTGCGAGGAGTGCAGGTGCACGGAGCCGCGGCAGAAAAGGCCGTCGCCGGAGAACGCACGGCGCTGAATCTTGCCGGAGTTGAAAAGCATGAGTTGCAACGTGGCATGGTGCTGGCTTCGCCGGGCTTGTTGCAGACGTCCTCCCGCATCGATGTGAATCTCTCCTTGCTGGGATCCGCACGGCCGCTGAAAACCGGATCGCGAGTGCATCTTCACGCCTTCGCATCCGAAACCATCGCGACCCTGAAACTTTACGAAAACAAGCAACTCGAGCCCGGGGCTGATGCTTTCGCACAACTGCGATTGAGTAATCCCCTGCTCCTCGTGCCCGGCGACCGATTCATCATCCGGCAAGTCTCGCCGGTGGTGACGATTGGGGGAGGAGTGGTGCTGGACGCCATGCCGGTGCAGAAAATGCCGCTGGCCGCGCGGCTGGAGTTTCTGAAGATTCAAGCAGCAGGCGATCCGAAGAGCGCGCTGCTGGCGCGAATTGCCCGCCGGGCTGAGCAGGGGTTGGCTTTGTCGCAAGCTGTGGCGGAAACGGGATGGCGCAAGGAAGTTGTGGAAGCCCATCTTAAGGAAGGGCCTACGGCGTTTTCTTTGGGCAGTGTGCTGATTCACGGCGAAGCATTTGCGAGCGTTATGCGGGCGATCTTCGCAAGCATAGCGAAATTCCACGAGCAGAATCCGCTGGCTGCGGGGATGACCCTAGCCGCGCTGCGGGAGAATGTCAGCGCAAGTGTCGAACTTTTTGACTTCGCACTGGATTCGATGCTGCGAGCTCGAAAAATCGAGGTTACCGGCGAAGGCTTACGGCTGCCCGGACGCGGCGTGGTCATGAAAGATGAAGAATCGGAATCGCGACAAATCATTGAACAGAGCTTCGGCTCCGCTGGGCTGAAAGTACCGGCGTTGAAGGAAGTCCTAGCCGGATTGAAGATCGATCAAGTCCGCGCGCACAAGCTCGTGACCCTGCTGCTGCGCGAAAAAGTCTTGATCAAAGTTTCGGACGATCTGGTTTTCCATCAATCCGCGCTCGCCGAGTTGCGCAAGAGGCTGGCGGCGCAAAAACTCATTTCCCCCAGGCTCGACGTGGCTCGCTTCAAAGACCTCACCGGAGTCAGCCGGAAGTATGCGATACCGCTGCTGGAGTATTTGGACCGGGAGCGGGTGACGAAGCGGGTGGGGGATGCGCGAGTGATTTTGTGAGGGTGGGCGGCGAGTACGCCAGCTGCTCCATTCGAGCCTGGGGTAGGCCATTTTCCTCGCAGCTGAAGTGATAAGGCTCGTTTCCCACAGCTTCTCCACAACAATCCTCCTCAGCTATATTCCTATTAGCGCCGCTCTGGCTGACAATCCTGTTAGCGTTTCATTAACCGCATGGCCCTCGCCAATTCCAACGATTTCGCGCAAAGCCTCAAGCTGCAGGCGGACATTGTCCGCATTGTGGGCGACTACGTGTCACTGAAAAAGGCGGGTGCGCAGAACTACTCGGGGCTGTGTCCCTTTCATAAGGAGAAGACGCCGTCGTTTTCGGTGCATGCGACGCGGCAGTTTTATCACTGCTTTGGCTGCGGGGTTTCGGGGGACGTGTTCAGTTTTGTCCAGAAGATCGAGAACATTACCTTCCCCGAGGCGATTCGTGCGGTGGCGCAGAAGATGGGCGTCGCGCTCCCCAAGCAGACTTTCAGCACCGAGGCCGAGGCCAAAGATGCACGGCTGAGGACGGCGTTGCTGGAAATCCACGAGCGGGCGTGCGCGTTTTTTCAGGAATGCCTGCGGAGGCCCGAGGGAGCGCGCGCGCGCGAATACCTGGCCGGACGCGGGCTGAACGAGGAGACGATCAAGCAATTTCGGATTGGCTTCGCGCCGGATTCGGGTTTCGTGCTGCGCGACCGGTTGAAGGGTGAGTTCGGCGAAGAGGTGATGCGGGAGAGTGGGTTGTTTTCGTGGAAGGAAAGCACTCAGCACTCAGCACTCAGCACTCAGCCAAACAGCGGGTCCCTCGACTCCGCCGGGCAATCCGCAAGCGGATCGTCCGGCTCCGCTCGGGATGACAGGGCTTTTGAGGGGAGCGGCGCCGGCTCGAAGCCCGAAACCGGGTTTTCTGAAGCTCGAAGCCTGAAGCCTGAAGCCGCTCTTTCTGCCATGTATTCGAAATTCCGCAACCGGATTATGTTTCCCATTGCCAACGAAAGTGGGCGGGTGATTGCGTTCACCGGGCGGACGCTTTCGACCGACGAAAAGGCTGGGCCGAAGTATTTGAATTCTCCGGAGACGGCGATTTACTCCAAGTCGCGGGTGCTGTTCAATCTGAATCTGGCCAAAGAGGCGATTCGCGCCTTGAATTATGCGATCCTGGTCGAAGGTCAGATGGATTGCATTTCAGTGTTCGCGGCGGGGTTTCACAACGTGATCGCCAGTTCCGGGACGGCGTTCACCGCGGCGCAAGCGGGATTGCTGGGGCGGTTCAGCAAACAGATTGTGGTGAACTTTGATCCCGATGCGGCGGGGGCGAAGGCGACGGAGCGCACTTTGGGGCTTTTGATCGAGGAGGAGTTCGAGATCAAAGTCCTCACGTTGGAGCCGGGGTTCGATCCCGATCTGTACGTGCGCCGCAAAGGACGAGAGGCTTACGCCAAGCAGCTCAAGAGTAGCTCGCTGCCGTATTTTTCTTATCTCATCGAGCGGGCGCGTGCGCAGTTTCCGGTGCGCAGCGGTGAGGGCAAGAAGAAGGCGGTGAATTATCTGCTGCCGCATGTGCAGCGCGTGCCCAGCCGGATCATCCGCGACGGGCTGGCGGAAGAAATTGCGCAGAAACTGAGCATCGATTCCGCCGTGCTGCGGCAGGAGTTAAAGCATGCGGCAGCGGACCGCAAGAGCGCGACGGTAAAAACCTCGGCGGAGTCGCAGATCACGGATGCGGAGAAAATCCTGATTCGCGCTCTGACTTCGGGCCGGCAATTTCAGAGCGAAGATTACGTTTCCGACCGCTCGGGCGCGGACGATGCATTCGATCCGGCGCGGCAAGCGCGGTATGTGCTCTCGGCCGAGCGGTTGCATGTCGGGCTGGGCACCGAGTCGCTGATCGAAGCGCTGCTGAACGCCGTCGACGGCGCGGAGTTGATGGATTTGCCGATTGCGGACGAAGAACGCAATTTGCTGGCGGCCATCCTGATGAAGGATGACGAAGAGCTTACTGCCGAGCGGGTTGAAGGCGCGGTCAAGGGGCTGACTCGCGTACAGATTCGGCGTCGGCTGCAGGAGATCCAAAGCCAGCTGAATTCGTTGCGCAGCGTCGACGCCAGCCAGGTCAATGCGCTGATGGACGAGAAGATGCGGCTGAAGCGGGCCTTGATGAACCCGGCGTTAGGGTCGGATGAGATTACGGCGGCCTCCGCGGATTAGCGCCGGTTCGGAATTACAAGACGTTCTTTTAGGCCGGCTTGACAGGGCTTAAAACGAACGATTACAAAGTGTGCAGATAAGCGAGCAGGTCGTTGATCTGCTCCTGGGTCAGGACCTGCCCGAAGCCCTGCATATTATTTCGGCCCATGCGGATGATGTCGCTGACGCGGTCATCGTTGGCGGGCATTCCGCTCACCGTCAGATACTGGCGCTGGAAAACACCTTTCAGGCTCGGACCTTTGCGATCTTTGGACGAATACGCGGAATGGCAGCGCTCGCAATTCTGATCGTAGATGTGCCTTCCGGAAATCTGTTGTGGGTTGAGTCCCAACTCGGCATCGCTCTTCCGCCGCTCGACTTCGCAGGCCGTCAGGGAAAGAAAAATGCAACACAAAAAAGCAGGTACAGTCGAGATCCGGAGGTTGGAACGTAAGAATGCGAGCATGGGAAGGCTATTTCCCTGGACCATTCACTGCTGCTTCGATCACCCGGTCAATCACGTCGTTCACTTCTTTTCCTGGCAGGCTAAAGTTGTTGGTGAGAATCGAGAAAGCAACCGGCTCTCCTTTTGAGGTCACAGCGTATCCAGAGAGGCTTTTAACTCCGCCCAGCGATCCGGTCTTGGCATAAACGTGGGCTGCGGGGTCGAGGTCTTTGCAGCGCTCGGCGAGCGAGCCATCCACGCCGGCAGCGGGCAAGGAATCGTGGAACTCCTTGCCCCAGGGTTGCGTTGAGGCGTAACGCAGCAGTTCGACTACGGCGTGCGGGGTAACCAGATTGTCACGCGACAAGCCGGAGCCATCGTAGAAGGCGTAGTCGTCGGCGGAAATGCCGGCGGTGTTGAGGAAGCCGTGGATCACTTCGAGTCCGGCTTGGACCGTCCCGCCGGTGCCTTTTTCACGGCCTAGAAGGCGGAGCAGGATTTCCGCATGCAGGTTCTGGCTGACTTTATTGATCACCTGAATGTCTTCGGAAAGCGGCGGCGATTGATACTCCGCCAACACTAGCGGCCCCGCCGGCGCGGTGAGTGAGTGCTCGTCGCCACCGTGGCTGGAGGCGATAACGATGGTGGTAAACGTCGAAAGGCTAGCCAGTTCGGTATGCCGAGTGCGATCTTTGCCATAGACGGCAATGCCGCGGACTTCGAGCAAGTGGCGGAACAAGCTGGCGGCGAATTCGGCCGGGTCTTCGATCGCTAAGCCCTCGTTGGCACCCGCGTCGTCCATGGGCATCGTGCCCCAGAGCGTCAACACGGTCGCGCCGGGCTCGCGATTGATGTAAAGCTTGCGCCCCGAGCCTGCAGGCGTGGTCATGACGCGACTATCAATCGTGTAATAGCCAGAAAAGGGCGTGAGGCTGACGAAGGCCTTGTCGCCGGGATGAGTTCCCGGCTGAATGTTCACGAAAATCACGTTGTCATTGATAGTCAGGGCGGAAACCGGAGCACCCTCGGCCCAAACCAGGTCGTCCTGACTCCAGCCTGCGCCGTAGCGTTCGAAAGCGAAATAGGAGTCGTCGGCGACGACGTCTCCGTCAATGTATTTCACGCCTTTTCGCGACACTTCATCGGCGAGCTTTTCGAGCACCAACAGCGGATCGGAGTCGCGCTGGGTGCGCATGGAGTAAGGCATCTCGCGTCCGGAAAGCGTAGGATCGCCGCGGCCAACCAGGACCAGATCGCCGGCGAGCCGTCCGTATTTATCGAGCGAGCCGCTGGTTTCGACGCTGGTGTGAAATTTGTAGTCCGGCCCAATCAGTGCCAGCGCTGCCGCTGTGGTAAACAGCTTTGTATTCGAAGCGGGCGTGAACAGCTTGTCCGAGTTCAGCGCGTAGAGAACTTTGCCGCTGGAGAGCGACGAGATTTCAATTCCCCAGTAGCCGCGCGCGAGGTCGGGCTGCGAAAGGACAGCGTCGATTTGTTTTTGCAGCGAGAGAGGCTTCTTGCGAGACGCGGCTTGCGCGGCGTTGATCAGAAGAATGCAGGTCAGCACGCAAAGTAGAAAACCCGACAGTAGTCTGCGGAACCGCATTTCGCCTGATTGTAGCATCGGCTTGCACTCGGCCTCGGCGCAGAAATCCGTTTAGAATCGGTGGCATGCGTCCTGTGTTCACATGGAATCTGGGCTCCCGGTCGCTCGAACTGGGCAAGCGCACGTTGGTGATGGGGATCGTGAACGTGACGCCGGATTCGTTCTCTGACGGTGGTCAGCACTTTGCGCCCGATCAGGCCGTAGGCCACGCGCTCAAATTACTCGACGACGGCGCCGACATGATTGACGTTGGCGGAGAATCTACGCGGCCGGGAGCGCGTGTGGGGAGGGAAAACCCGAGCGTCAGCGAAGAAGAGGAGTTACGGCGGGTGCTGCCGGTGATTGCCGCGGTGAAGCAGGCGCGGGCGGCGACCTTCGTTTCCGTTGATACTTACAAGGCGAAGGTCGCCGAGGCAGCGATCGAGGCTGGAGCGGAGGCCGTAAACGATGTTTCAGGCTTCCAGTGGGACCCCGACATGGCAAAGACCCTCGCCAAGCTGGGCTGCGGTGCGGTGCTGATGCATACCCGTGGTTTCCCGGACGATTGGGCGTCGCTTCCCCAGGTGCCGGATTTGGTTTTGCTGGTAAAGCGGGAACTCAAGCAGCGGGCCGACGCTGCACTCATGGCTGGGATCAAGCGCGACCGGCTGGCGCTCGACCCCGGCTTCGGATTCGGTAAGCGCTTTGAGGAAAACTATCCGCTGCTGCGGCGCTTCAGCGAGTTTCAGGAGCTGCATTATCCGCTGCTGGCCGGGGTGTCGCGAAAGTCGTTTCTGGGGCGGGCGCTGGCGAGGAACGGCGGGGATGTTTCAGTAGAAGAGCGCTCGTGGGCAACGGTTTCCGCGGAGGTGATCGCGACGATGAACGGAGCGCACATCATTCGCACTCACGACGTGAAAGCCGCCGTCGACGCCCTGAAGATCGTCGACCTGGCGGCTAATTGAAGCTTCGAACTAGGTCGATCGCATCCCTGGCCTCATTTTGCCGTGACCTGTGTCAGCGCTCCGGCCAGTCTCATTTTGAACATGGGACTGGCGGTTTTGTTCGCGATTTCGCCCCGCGCTCGGTCCGGACGGCGGGTTAGATCGTGACGCGCGATTCCCGACGTGGGTTGCCACGAAAGTGTTGCATTTTTTGATTCCCTCGGGGTAAGATGAGGCTGGACGCGGGATTGAGCGTCCGTTTCTGTGAGTAACTGCCCGTTTTTTTCCTGGGTCCCGAAACTAAACGCGTTTGTCCCAAAACCGAACAGCAGGTTTGCCTCTGACCAGCCTGTGGAGAGACCTCTTATGTCTTGGTACGCGTACTGCCTCACCGAACAGCGCCTCACCAATGGAACACGTACACGCCGGCCGTTTGTCCTGGAGGGGATTCAGGGCGTAAATGGGGCCACAGTGCTCAGTTATCCGAGCGGAGAATTTGCGGTGATCGTTAGCGAGATTGATCCCGCGACCGCCAGCTTGGACGAAAAGCACGTTCTGGAGCATGCGCGAGTAGTTGGTTCATGCTTCCGGACGGGGACGGTGTTGCCGTTCCGATTTGGGACGATTTTTGATACGGATGAGTCGCTCCGGCACGCGGTGCGCGCCAACCGCCGCGCTTTCGGACTGAGCGTTGCCCGACTCAAGGGCAAAGCCGAGATGCATGTGAAAGTGCTGGTGCGGGACGGCCAGCTTCGGCAGTTGCAGGACGTCACGATTCCGGATACGGTCGGCGGCGATTATTTGATCAAGCTGAGAGAAAAGGCCATGTGCGACCGTGAGCGCCAGACCAAGGCCAAGGCGCTCTCGGTGCAAGTGCACAGGCTGTTCAATCCGCTGGAAGAGGAAATTACCTGCAAGCGGGTTGACACCGACGGAATGCTGATTGATATTGCCCACCTGATTGACTCCAAGCACATCGAAAAATATCAAAACCGAACTTCGAGCGCTGCCAAGCAGCTCAAGAATTGCGAAGTATCGGTGAGCGGGCCCTGGCCTCCGTATCACTTTTTGCCGGGGAAGTTAAGGACCGTGGCTTAGGGCGCGGGTCTTTTCTTTCGCCCCTTCGGGGCTTAATTCACATTCTGGCGTCGGACCCAGGGCTCGCGCCGTGGGCTGCATTCTTTCGCCGCTTCGCGGCTTTGGGCGGTGCAGATTCGCGGCTGTTGGCGGGCTCGCGATTTTCTACGATTGCTTTCGTGTGATCGTTTGCGCGGCGAGTGCGGAGATGGCCAGCGCTGCCAGCGTTGCAATCACGGATCCGGTGAGGAGCACCTGCCTCGCGTGGGCCGCGGCGATCTCAACATCCGCCAACGGATAGGCCAGTCGCACCGCTCCTCCTGAAACCGGCACTGCCACGTAGAGCACGGGGATCCGGTTGCGGTTGCGGGTCTCGATCCCGATGTCGCCGCGGAGGGCGGTCACAAATTCCGCACGCTGGCCTTCATTTTCCAGAGCAGCAACCGGAACTTGCGAATCGGCGATCACTTTTCCGTTCCCATCAATTACCGTAGCGCGCGCGCCCGCGTGCTGGCCTTCCTGAGCGGTGATGTCTTCCATCTTGCTAGTCCGATCGGTGTTGATTCGGCTGGCGAATAGCTGCGCCTTTTCGGTGAGGCTGCGTTCTGTCTCCGCGCGCAGTGCGCTCTTCCAGTAGCGGTCCACGGTGAGGCCAACAGCGATATCGGCTGCGCCGATCATGGCCACGAACGCGAGAAATAGAATCAGAAACACTCGCGGGCGCGCTGGCTTCTCGCCAGTGGCCTTCGGCGTTGCCGGATTACTTCCCATTGCCCAACGCCAGGGCGAGCAGCGCCTTCTGCTCAACTTCGTGCGCTTTGCCCGAGCCAGTAGCGGGGCTGGGGCTGGCGGAGCGCTTTACGGCGAGCACGGTTTTGCCGCCTGCCAGCGGGCGCAGGCGGCGAAGCATGTAGTTCATCGCGCCCATGTTCGACGGCTCTTCCTGCACCCAGACGATCTCGCGAGCGTTGGGATGGCGATTGAGTTCGGCCGTGAGGTCGGCTTCAGGGAAGGGATAAAGTTGCTCGACAAAGGAGATGGCGGTGGTGGTGTCCTTTTTCTTCTTACGCTGCGCTCGGAGTTCATGGCCGATTTTTCCAGTGCAGAGAAGAATCCGGTGAGCATCGGCGATTTCGCGGTCTGGGCGTACCCGCAAGAAGCTGCCATCGGAAAACTCTTCAATCGGCGACGCCGCGTCGGGATGCCGCAACATGCTCTTCGGCGTAAACACTACCAGCGGCTTCCGCCACGAGCGAAGCGCTTGGCGACGAAGAAGATGAAAATACTGGGACGCGCTCGAAGGTTGGCAGATCTGGAAATTGTCGAATGCGGCGAGTTGCAGGAAGCGCTCGATGCGGGCGCTGGAATGTTCCGGGCCCTGGCCTTCGTATCCGTGCGGCAGCAGCAGCACGACGCCCGAAAGCAGGCCCCACTTGGCTTCGCCGGCGACGATGAACTGGTCAATGATGGCTTGGGCGACATTGGCGAAGTCGCCGAACTGGGCCTCCCACAGGACCAGCGTCTCGGGAAAGTCGCGGCTGTAACCGTATTCAAATCCGAGCACGCCGGCTTCGGACAAAGTCGAGTTGTAGATTCTGCAATGAGCTTGCGTGTCCGAAATGTTTTCCAGTGGAACGTATTCCTGCTCGTTTTCGATGTCGAGCAGGACCGAGTGCCGTTGGTTGAAGGTACCGCGGCGGCTGTCCTGTCCGCTTAGGCGGACCGGGGTGCCCTCCTTGACCAGGCTGGCGAAGGCGAGAGCTTCGGCCATGCCGTAATCCACAGTGCGCTTCCCGGAGCCCATTTCGGCGCGCTGCTCCAGCAACTTTTTTACTTTGGGATGAATGTGAAAATCAGCTGGGTAAGTTGTGAGCCGTTCCGTGAGTTGAAGCAGCTCATCCGGCGGAACGGTCGTTTCCACATCGTATTGCGGCTTGTAGCGGCCGCCGACGAATGAATCCCAGTAGGCGGGCAACTCGCGCAGGAGTGGCTTCTTGCGGATGCTGCCGGCGAGCTGCTGCGCAGCTTCGAGTTCGGCTTTGATGACGTCGGCACGCGACTGCGCGTCTTCGATGTCCACATCTTCGGCGTAGATTTCCCAGAGTGGCGGATGATCTTTAATGGCCTTGTAGAGCCGGGGCTGGGTGATGGTCGGGTCGTCCACTTCGCTGTGACCGTGGCGGCGATAGCCGATCAAATCGATTACCACGTCGCTGGCGAAGGTGTAGCGGTAATCGAGGGCCAAGCGGCCGATGCGCAGTACAGCGTCCACGTCCTCGGCATTCACGTGAAAGATGGGAATGCTCTGGCGGCGGGCAAGCTGCGCCGCAAAACGCGAAGAGTGCAGTTCGGAAGAAACCGTGGTGAATCCGATCAAATTATTGACGATCACGTGGACGGTGCCGCCGACGCTGTAGCCGGGGATCTCGGCATAGTTGAGAGTTTCGGCTAAGACGCCTTGTCCGGCGAATGCGCCGTCGCCGTGAACCAGCAGTGGAAGAAATTGTGCACTGCCGCCGGGGCCGGCGCGTTCTTGCTTGGCGCGCACGCGTCCAACCGTGACCGGATCGACGGCTTCCAGATGGCTGGGATTTGAAACAAGGTGAATGTGAACGCTGGCGCCGCTACGAGTGACGTACTGTCCGGTCGCGCCCATGTGATACTTCACGTCGCCGCCGCCAAGAACGCTGCGCGGATCGACGTCTTCGAATCCGGCGAAAACTTCTTCGGGCGGGCGCTTGGCGACGTGAGTGATTACGTTCAGACGTCCGCGATGGCTCATGCCCATCACCAGTTCGACTGCGCCGTGTTGAGCAGCGCCGTCGAGAATTTCATCCACCAGCGGAATGAGCGCGGTGACGCCTTCGAGTGAAAATCGCTTGGTACCGAGATATCTCTGCTGGAGCACTAACTCGAAAAGATCGGCGCGAATCAGAAGATCGAGCGCGCGTTCCTGGTCCACTGCAGGCTGCGGGCCTTCGAGACGCTCCTGAATCCAGCGGCGGCGTTCAAGCTCGGGAATATGAGTGAATTCGGCGCCCACAGTTCCGCAATACGCGGCGCGGCCTTCCTGCGCGAACTCGCCTTCAATCTGAAGATCGGGTTGCGAAACTGGCTGCAAGAAACCGAGAGGATCAAGATCGGCTTCGAGGTATCCCCATTGGCGGAAGAGGTCGAAAATCCGCTCGCGTTCGTTGTTGGGAGCATCTATTACTGCGGTGCCGGAGGAATCGCCGGCTCTGGGCTGTCGGGTGGGCATAAGGACACTTACAGGATAAAGGATGTGCCAAGCGACGTGCTGGTTTCACAAGTAACTTTTTTCAGGTCTAAACCGGGCTGTCATCCTGAGCGGAGTTTGATCTTCGCGAAGCGAAGATCAAATGGAGTCGAAGGATCCCTAGGCGTTCTAGTACATCAGGGGTGCATCAAGGCATTCTCCCGACGAGGGCGCGGGGAGAATTCCCTGAAACGGCATGGGTAACTCTGGCATGTAAGGGGTCCTTCGACTCCGAGAATGGCCCGCTTCGCGAACCATTCCCTTCGCTCAGGATGACAAAGAATAAATCACGGCCAGGGCCGACTATCCGCAAACCGGCTTACGGCCAGCGCTTGGCGCTGTCTTCCCAGCCCGCGGCGCGGGCGGTAGGTTGGCCAACCGCTACCTGCGGTTGCGGGATGCGAATGGGTTGCTGCGGCGCGGGCGTGGCCAGGGTCGGCTTCGCGGTAGCGGTGTCGGAAATCGACTCGCTGGTTTCGGAAAGCAGCGGGGCCGCCACCCGCAATGCCTCTACTTCTTTTTCCAGTCGCGCTAGTTCCAGTTCCTTCTGCCTCAGAACCTCATACACATTTTTCATACAGGGCACCTGTTTAGAGAGCACATTTGCAGATACAACCAATTGATCGCAACTTTATGCAGCCAAAAGGAATTTGTCAAGTAAGGAAGCGCGGAACGGGGCTGTTCAAGCCAATCCAGCCCAAGCCTGCATAGTGTAGTCTCTTTTTGATGCGATTCCGGTTGACATTTCCTCTGATTTGGCTGCTGGCTCTGCCGTTGCTTCTTTCCGGCGCGATCCAGATGGGTTCAGCGCAGGGGGCAGCCGCCCAGACCCCAACCGTGGCCGCCGACGACTACTCGGGTATGTATACCTTTCTGAAAGATGGCGAGTTCGTCCAGATCACCATTGAGGGCAAAGGAACGGTCAGCGGCTTCATCTCCCGGTTTGGAGATTCGGAAGGCGACCGCGGGACGTTTCTTAACCAGTTTTTCAAATTCGGGAAGAGTGAGGGAAACAAGCTAAGTTTCACCACCGAAAGCGTTCACGGCGTTTGGTTCACTTTCGAGGGCGTGTTCGAGAGAGGGCCGGGCAAGAAGCCGGATGAGGAAGCCTACTACCTGCTGAGGGGAGTTTTGACCCGCTTCTCTACCGACACGGAGAAAAAGGTCACGTCGCAGGTCACGCAAGTCGAGTTCAAGTCTTTTCCGAGAGACGCGGCTCCGCCGCAATAATTCGGCTTAAGTTCCACAGCATCTCATGAAGCGCTGAATCTGATCTTCGGTGGTACGCCAAGACGAGGCTGGATCGTCGTAAAACCCTTTGTACCACTCGACCGTCCAAGCAATTGCTTCGTCAATGTGTAGTGCAGGCTTCCAGTCCAGACGAGTCTGCGCTTTTTGCGTGTTCAAGCGAAACACGGGATGGGAGGGGGCTTTGTCGGGACCGAAAACCAGCTTTCCTACGCCCCAATGCTTGACGAAGTTCTCCGCCAACTGGCGCACCGAGATTGCGTCTTCCCCTTGCGGCCCAAAATTCCAGGGACCGGAGAATTCCTGGCCTCGTTCATACAGTTTTTGCGCCAGCAAAAGATGGGTATGGACGGGCTCCAGCACGTGCTGCCACAATTCAACTTTGGACGATTCGCGGACCACGATCGGCTCCTCCAAATTGATTCCGCGCACCATGTCCTGGACCAGTTCGCCCTCGGTCCAGTCGCCGCCGCCGATCACGGGTCCGCTGCGCGCGGTGGCAACGGCGGTCTTGCTGTCGTGGAAAAATTCCGTAGTGTAGGCCGAGGCCGCAAATTCCGCGCAGGCTGTGCTTGAACTGTAGGGATCGTCTCCGCCGAGCGTGTCGCGCTCGCGCGCGCCGCCGATGGCATTGCGGTTTTCGTAACATTGGCCGCTGTTGGCGATGACTACCGCCCGGGCCGAGTCTATGTGGCGCGCCTCATCCAGAATGTGAACTGTTCCCATGACGTTGGTGGCAAAGGCCTCCGCTGGATCGATCTGTGAACGCAGGGCGGAAACCTGTGCGGCGTAGTGGATCACAATTTCCGGCTGGAATTCGGCGAAGAGATTCGCCAGCGCTTCGCGGTCGCGGAGGTCGCCAAAAATGGAAGTCATGCCGCGGTCGAGGAGCGTGGCATCGAAAAAATTCGGCCGGGTTCCAGGGGGAGAGCCGAATCCGGAGACTTGGGCCCCGAGCAGCTTTAACCATGCCGCCAGCCATCCTCCGGCAAATCCGGTGTGGCCGGAGACGAGGACTCTTTTTCCGCGATAAAAATCGGCGAAGGGGTGCGCCATCAGCGTAGCCAGTAAATAATTGCAGCGGTGAGGGCCGTCACCAACAGGCTGGCGATGGTGTATCCGTGGGCTTCGATCCAGCTTTCCTGCTTTTCAAGGGCAAATAATTCGGCAGCAGGATTGGGATCGGGCTTCGGGTAAGCTTTCCGGTCACGCCTCGGGTCATAGTTTGGATCGTCTCGGTGGGCGTCGCAATCCACGCACACTGTACGTACGCCCGAGACCGGAAAGCCGCAAACACTGCAAGGGTGAACATCCGCTGGGGCTGAGGACAGAAGGCTTGCTGCTTGCGCGGGTTTCAATGGCGCCGTCTCTGGCGCATGCCACAATGCCGGACGCAAGCGCGGCGCTGGCTTTTCTGGTTCGGCCTCGGCGATCAGGCTTTCGGTGTGCTCGGCCGCATCCAGATGCTCGAGCGCGGTGCCGGCCATGGCCGCGAGGCGGTTGACGGCTTCTATGTCGGCGTCCCCGAACGCGCATGCACCCGGAGCCAGTTCGAAGAACCCGACCACCTTCTCGTCCTTTAGCAGCGGCACTGCGAGATGAAAGCTCTGGACGGATGTCTCGCCGGAAAGGCGCTCGACCGCAAGTCTTGTCGCCCGGCCAGTCTTTATACATTCGTCCAAGGGATGCCGGGTGATGTCAGCGGTGGTTCCGGGTTCCGGAGCGGAGCCTCCGGTCGCTGCGCAATAAACAAACTGCCCGTCCTGATCGAGAGCGACCGCGACACTGTCCGCGCCGGTGAGAAAGCGGGCCCGCTCCGCCAGCAACTGCACCGAGGCTTGAAATTCCATCGCTGCCGATTGCCTTAGGTAAACGAACCCCGGCGCACCCGAGTCGGCGACCGGCACGGCAACGGGATAGTACACCGCTTCTCTGGTGGCTCTGGAGGTCATGTAAAGGGGCTTAAAAACTATACCTATCGCTAGGCGGAGTGTCTCTCCCGCCGTCCGGCAGTGTCAAGAACGAACCGCCTCCTGACCTGTCTAAGGTCATGTGGAGGCGGGTTCCGGAGCCCGGGGTTGAGGTTTTTGAAGCGCCATTTTTCGGCTCGGCGCTGCGTCCTGAAACCGGCTCCTCCCGAATCGGGACGTTTCCCCCCATCTATCCCGCAAGTGTTTGCCCTGTACCCACATGCCGGTATGACCAACTTCCGATGAATTAATCGTGGTGACGGAAGTGCTTTCCCCTAATCCCGCGGACTATGCAGCCATCCGCGCACTGCGGCCGAACGTTATGGCGGTGGCGTTGCGCAATCTGCAGCATGCGGTGAACCAGTCCGAGGACGTGATCTTTTTTACTGATCCTGCAGGAGTGATTGAGCGGGTTAACCCCGCTTTTGAAACGCTCACCGGGTATTCGTCGGTGGAAGCCGTTGGCAAAGACCTGAGCTGGATCGCCGCCGAAGGGCCGTCGTCAGACGCCTACCGGAAGATTTGGGAGCAGGTGTTCCAGGGAAGACCGTACCACGGAGCCTTACAGTTGCGCTGCAAAGAAAAAGAAGGTGATGCGTGCGAACTGGACGTATTGATCGCCCCCGTACTGGACAGCAAAGGCCGAACCGCCAGCCTCTTGTGCACCGGAAGAGACACCAGCGAGAAGCGCGAACTGGAAAGCCAGCTCAGCCAGGCGCGAAGAATGGATGCCATCGGCATCCTAGCCGGAGGTGTAGCCCACGACTTCAACAACATGCTGATGGTGATCAGCGCGTACGCCGAACTGGGGCTAGAGTCGCTTCCTAAGGAACACCGGCTGTGGCGCAACCTGCAGGAAATTCTTGCCGCATCGCGCCGGGCTTCTGACTTGACGCGGCAACTGCTGGCCTTCGGCCGCGGGCAGGTGCCGAACTCGCAAGTGTTCAGTCTGAACTCAGTCGTTGAAGAGGCTTGCGGAATGCTGCCCTGTGTGATCGGGGAAGACATTGAAATGCAAGTTGACCTCGGTAAGAACTTGGGGCAGGTGCGGGCTGACTCCGGACAGATCGAGCAGGTGCTCTTTAACCTGGCAATCAACGCGCGCGACGCCATGCCGAATGGTGGGAAACTTAGCATTGAAACCCGTCTCTCGGACGTGCGCGACAACGGCTTCCGAGAGCACACAGCGAATCCCGCCAGTGGATACATTGTGCTGACCGTCTCCGATAGCGGCCATGGGATATTGGACAAAGATCTGCCGCGGATTTTTGAACCGTTTTACACCACGAAACCTGAAGGTTCGGGCACCGGCCTGGGGCTGTCAATGGTCTATGGGATCGTGCGCCAGAGCGGGGGCTTTATCTCAGCCCACAGCGAACCTGGCGATGGCAGCACGTTCAAGATATTTCTCCCCGTGGCCGCGCCGCCGGCACGCGAAATTGTCGACTCCAGTCCGGCGGAAAAACCCGTAAACGGCGGCTCGGAGACTCTGTTGATAGTCGAAGATGAAGCTGCGGTGCGGCAGTCCGTAGTCGAGTTCTTGTCCACTATCGGCTACACCGTGCTCTCGGCCGCCAACGGCAAGGAGGCCCTCGAAAAGGTGAGGACCTGGATCGACATGATTGATCTGGTAATCACGGACGTGGTCATGCCAAAAATGAGCGGCCCCAAGCTGGCGAAAAACTTGGCCTCGCTCCGCCCAGATCTTAAAGTTCTGTTTGTCTCCGGGTATGCAAAGGATGCGGTCCAGCGCAAGGGTCTCGCCGACCTGTCGCACAACTTTTTGCAGAAGCCCTTCCCTTTGCGTTCGCTGGCCGCAAAAATCCGCGAGGTGCTGGAACAACCCGCCCTGGTACGCGCTGCCAGCGCGTCCGGGACGTTGTAGTCCACTCCCTCTCGTATAATTGCTCCCCAACATGGGTTCTTCATTTTCGCGCCCCGATTCCGGCGCCGAACACGAACTTTCAGCAGCGGCGCCTGCGGCAACGGCCAACCTCCGCGCTTCATCTCTGGGCGTAATCTTTCTGTTGTGGACGGCAATCTATTTTGCTGGAATATTTACTCCTCCCCTGCTCGACGACGTTGACACCATCCACGCCGAAGCCGCGCGCGAAATGGTTCTGCGCCACGATTGGGTCACGCTTTACACCGACGGCATCCGCTATCTGGAAAAAGCTCCGCTCATGTACTGGGGAGTCGCCGCCAGTTACGAAATTTTCGGCGTACATGACTGGAGTACGCGCCTCCCGCTGATGTTGGGAGTGCTGGCTCTTTTGCTGGCAACCTATGCTCTAGGTACGCGGGCCTACGGCGAGCGCGGCGGACTTTATTCCGCGGTGGTGCTCGCGACTTGCCTGGGGCCGTACATTTTTACGCGCTTTCAAATTCCCGACATTATTGTTGGCCTGTGGATGGCACTTAGCGCTTTCTTTTTTTTAATCTCACTGGAACAGGAGGAGCCTTCGCGCTGGGTGTGCTGGGGATTCGCCGCCACTTGCGCGCTGAACGTGCTCACCAAAAGCCTGATCGGGCTGGTATTTCCTCTGGGGACGATTTTCTTGTATTTGCTCATCACCGGAAACCTGCGTCACATCCTGCGGCTGCGATTATTTTCCAGCAGCCTGGTGTTTCTGATCATCGCTGCGCCGTGGCACATTCTGGCCGCGTTGCGTAATCCCAGTCAGGGCGCGGTAAGGGGCTTTCTGTGGTTCTATTTCGTTAACGAACAGTTTCTGCGTTATCTGAACAAGCGCGTCCCCCCGGGTTATGACACGGTGCCGTTGCTGATTTTCTGGGGACTGACTGTGTTGTGGCTCGCCCCCTGGATGGTATTCCTGCCCCAGAGCCTTAAACGGATTCCGTGGCGATGGCGCGAACTCCGCATGCAACTTACTTCCGCGCAGCGGTCCAGCCTTTTCTTTTTCCTGTGGGCGCTGGTGATTGTCGGGTTCTTTACCCTCTCCACTCGCCAGGAGTACTACACGATTCCCGCAGTCCCGGCGCTGGCGCTCCTAATCGGCGCATGGCTGGGAAAAGAATCTGCATCGCCGGAATCCGAATCGCGCGCCGGCAGAATCTCTTCCTGGGTATTATTCGTGATCGTGGCCATCGGTTCGGCGGTGGGCGTCGCGCTGGTGTTCTCCTCCAAACCGCCCGCGCCGGGAGCGGATCTTGCAGATCTGCTGCGGAAAAACCCGCAGGAATACGATCTTTCGCTCGGCCACTTTCTCGACCTGACCCCGGAAGCGCTGGGAATGTTTCGCCCGCAACTGATCGGAGCCGTGGTTTCGCTGTTCGTCGGGGCCGGAGCAAACCTGTGGCTCCGCTATCGGCGCAAGCCTGAGTACGGAAACCTGGCCCTGGCCGCGATGATGATCGGTCTGCTGACCTGCGTGCACGCTGCCTTTGTTAAATTTTCTCCGGTGCTCTCGTCGCAGCAGCTTGCCGCGGCCATTGAGCAGCATTATCAGCCGGGGGATGTTGTGGTGATTGACGGCCAGTATCACGAGGCCTCGACTTTAAATTTTTATCTTCAGATGCCGGTTCAGGTGCTGCACGAGCCCAGCGGCAATCTCTGGTATGGCTCCAAATTCCCCGATGCGCCGCACGTCTATGAAACACAGGAATCGTTTGACCGCCTGTGGAGCAGTCCGGCGACGGTTTTTCTTTGGACCGACCAGGATGCCCCCAAAGAGCTAAATCGACTGCCACAATATTTTCTGCTGCGCCGCGGGGGGAAGTCGGTCTTTACCAACCGGGAGCTGGGGCGGTGATCATACTCCTCTGGCGCGCGCTTCTCGGGATCGCGGTATTCGGACTGATCTGCTCCACGATTTTTCTTGTGCTGGTCTTGATTGCGGCCGCGCGATTCAAGAAGCGCGCCGACGCCGGCCGTCTTTCAGTCTTGAACTACGCGGGCGATCTTCCGCCGGTTACGATTCTCAAGCCGATGCATGGTATGGAGGAACGCCTCGAGCAAAATCTGGAGAGTTTTTTTCAGCAGGACTATCCGGATTTCGAAATCATCCTCGGCGCCCGTAGCGCGGACGATCCCGCTCTCGCGCTCGCGGACCAACTCCGCCTTCGCTATCCGCAAGTAAAGAGCTGCATCGTGATCTCCGGGCCTCCAACATGGCCTAACGCCAAGGTGTTCACGCTGAGCAAAATGATTCCGTTGTCGCGAAATGATTTCTTCGTCATCAGCGACAGCGACGTTCGCGTGGAGCGTGATTTCCTGCGCAACGTGATCCCGCCGCTATTGAATCAGGAATCCGGCGAACAGAAATCCAGCGACCCGAAACTTGGCCTGGTTACGTGCCTGTACCGCGGCGACCCGGCGGCGGATTTCTGGTCGTTGCTGGAGGCGCTGGGAATGTCGGTGGAAATGCCATCCGGCGTGGTGGTGGCCGACATGCTCGAAGGAATTCGCTTCGCTCTCGGCCCCGCGGTAGCGTTCCGTCGCGATGCTCTCGAAGCCATCGGCGGAATCGCCGCCACCGCTGACTATTACTCCGACGACTACGTGCTGGGCAACAAAATCTGGGCGGCCGGATACAAGGTCATTTTTTCGCATCACTTCGTGTATCACGTGCTTACTCCGCGGCCGTTCTTCCGAACATTAGGCGACCAGTTGCGCTGGATGAAGAGCACGCGTCACTCCCGCCCCTGGGGCCACCTGGGGACAGGCCTGACTTTCGCGATGCCGTTCGGCGTAATCGGATTTGTCGCGGCGGCGGCGCTCGGAAATCTGCGCTTCGCGGTCGCACTGCTTGCAGTAGCGTTTTTCAATCGCGTAATTCAATCGCTCGCAGTGGGATGGGGACTGCTGCGGGACCCGCGCGCATTGCAGCTTTGCTGGCTGTATCCGCTGCGCGACTTTCAGGGATTCGTAGTCTGGGCCGCGAGCTATCTGAGCCGCAACTTCTATTGGCGCGGAGAGACCTATCGCTTTGCTGCCGGAGGGAAGATCGTTGCTCGGGATCGCAAAGCGGTGAATGCGATCCAGTGACGGAAAGCTCCTGATTCTGAATTCGATCTGGCTTGTTCAATCACAGCGCGTCAGCTTCCCGTTCTTCAAACTAAAAACCTCTCCCCGCCAGACAATCTTCTGTCCAGCCAGTCCACCGAGCCAAAGAAAGACTGCCAGAAAATCGCGGACGGGAAGCAGCCAGATGGATCGCATGAATTGTCGATCGCGCAATACCAGGCGTGCTGTCAGCGCCGCCATAGCTGCGCGAACCGCGAGCGCGGCGGCGAACAATCCCCAGGCCCAGTTCGCTCCCCGCGCAAGAATCACGGTAAGCACAGCCCAGGGCAGGGTGAAAGTGAAAAGCAATCCTGCATAGCCGCCGGGACGGGAGGCCCGAATCGTCCGCGCCCACCTTAACTGGTGCGATAAAAATTCGGCCACGCTGTAAGCCGGCAAGTACGTTTCAACCACCGATTCCGAAAGCTTTATCTTCAACTTTCGATCCGCGATCCGCCGTCCCAGTTCGTAATCATCGGCAAGATAGTCCGCGATGGCTTCGAATCCGCCAATTGCTTGCAGGTCGCGCTTGCGCAATGCGAGCGTCGATCCCAGACCGAAGCGCAGGCCGCCTTCAATCTGCCGCGCCGCCAGGACTCCTGCCATGAAATCGGTGCTGATACTCAGGGACTCTAATTTTGATGCGACCGTGTCTGCCGCAACTCCGCGATAAAGGCAAGTGACCAAACCCGTGTTCGGCTCTTGCAGTTCAGTCATAACGGTTCGCATATAGTCTTGCGCGACGCGGATGTCGCTGTCATTCACGAGAAAAAAGTCGTGCGCCGCAACCGCCGCCAATTGCGCCAAGCTGCTGACTTTACCGTTTGCTCCCAGATGTTTGTCGCATCGCACCAGCCGGATCGCGTGATCAGGAAATTCTGCGATCAGTTGCTCTACCAGCGGAATCGCCGGGTCTTCCGATTTGGTGATGCCAAACAGAATTTCGTACGCCGGGTAATTCTGCACACAATGAGACCGCAGGCTGGCGTACATCTCAGGATCAGTTCCCTTGAGCGGCTTCAGAATGGAGACCGGAGGAAATCCATTCTCCGGAGCGGAAGTTTGTGTTCGCAGTGCCGCAAAACGTGCGGCGGCCCAGATGCACAGGGCGCAATACATCACGCTCACCGCCGCAACCAGAGTTGAGATCATGAGCGGAAGGTTCGCGAGATTGAAGGTCATCGGCAGAGCGTCAATTGTGCACTGGCGCATGAAGGCAGCGCAAACCCCGTGCCGAGCTTTGCGGATTGCGGCGAAAGCAACGAGTCAAGAGCCCAGAGTCAAGAACCGTGAGCCAAGAGCCGCTCTTACGTTTCCATGCCGATGTGACACACGCGTCCGACCAGGCACTCGGAGAGGCTCTCCTTGTCGTCGATCGGCAAGACTTCGACCGCGTAAGTCTGGTTGTGGGGACGGAGCACAATACTCTTTCCCGCTAGTTCCACGTAGCGGATCTTGGATACACCTTTCGCATACACCGCATACATGTTCAGTTCACCCTTGCGGTACGGCTGGAGCGAGTTGTAATGGCGGTCGATCAATACCGTTGCCCCGGGAAGAAGCCGCGGGTACATGCTCATGGCGTCGCTGTCGGTTTTAATGGCAACGAAACGCTCCCAGTCGCCGCGTTTTCCGTGCATCTCGGGGCGCAGCTTGCGCAGAAAACTTCTCCTGAACTTCTGGATCTCCCGCACATTCATGCTCATGACTAGGGGCTGAGTCGCGGCGACGGCGCTTTCGACCACAAAAATATTGTCAAACTCGTCGTCGCTGGGGGGAGGAATACTCGCGCGCTTGTTGACTTCGGCGGGGTCGAGCAAATCGAGGACGGAGAGGTGCTGCACGTTCAACACCCGGTCCATGCCCTCGAGGCTCAGGCTTCGCTTGCGGTTCAAAAAGTTGGAGATGTGCGCCTGCTTGAAGCCGGTCTGCTCGGCCAGTCTCAGGCCCGTAAGATCTCCTTCGTCAATTCTTTCCCAGATGGCCTTGCGCAGATTTTCTTGCAGGCTTTTGAATTTCATGGCCTGAGTATAGCAGGGGGCTATAGTCAATGCATGACAATTCTCGCGCAGGACGAGAATCGCTGCGGCGGAGCAGGAACAGCGCGAGACCGCGCCAGGCAGATGAGTTGCCGAAGGCCACGGCGCTTTTCCACAACCAAAATGACAGAAGCGTCGTATAGCCAGCAGGCAATGTGCGCTCAAATGCAACATCTAAAAGGAAATGCGACTTTGCCTTGACTCGGAAAATCTTGCAGCTATAGGATTGGACTCGCGATATAACCAGATCGCGGTCTCTGAGGGGAGAAAGCAGGCAGTCGAATGTCGCAATTACCAGGAGAAGTGGAGCAAGCCGGGTTTAACGAGTTTCGCCGTAAAGTCCGCGCCGCCGAAGTGCTGTCCGCGGCCATGGAGCGCCTTCTGACGACCATCCAATTCAGCGGCCGGGTCAGCGTGGTGGTCCACAATGGCCGGGTACTGAAGTCGGGATACGAGGAAGGATACTTCCGGCATCATCCCGCGACTTGATCCCGCAGCCGCCGTACCCACCCACAATTAAATAAATCCAGCCAGGTCGTCGTAAGAAAAACGTGCCCTGTGATCCGGGAGACCGGCACAGGGCTTTTTTTGTTTGGAATTCAAATTTATGGAGGCATTCCATGGAACCTTTAGAAGCAGGATCGATTCAGTTGGAGCTCAAATATTGCGAACGCTGCGGCGCGTTGTGGCTGCGGCCCAAAGGCTCAGACTTGTTGTTCTGCGCGGGTTGCGCGCGGGCGATGGCAGGGCTGCTGCCCGGCTTGCGTCTGGTGCCCCGGCGGCGCGGAGCGCCCGAAAATGATCGGCTAACCCAAGTCGCGTTCTGGAGCGAAGGAGGTAACGCATGAGCACGACCCCTTCGCTGGAACCGACCGCTATGCTGGCTTCCGGATCGGTAGAACTTCTGCGCAGCCTTGAAGCCGATGCGGCTTCTCCCGAACTCCGGAAGCGCGCCGCGGACCTCTGGCTGTATCGTTCGCGCACTGCTGCTCTGCTTAGGCGATATCTGCGGTTTTCGATTGAGGTGGGAAGGCTGCCCTCCATTCTGGGCCGCGAGTTGTTTCGCTCCAAGGTCACCTCCTACCGCATGTCAAGCTTCGAGGATGCGGTGATTTTTGTTTATGACGTGGAGCGCGCTCTCGCGCAACTGAACGTCTTTGGGCAACTCCTGATCGCAACGATAATCTTCCAGGAATACACGCAGGATGAAGCTGCGGAGCATCTTCGCTGCGCAAGGCGGACCATCTGTCGCGAATTTCCAGAGGCCCTGGACCGGGTTTCAGAAATCTTCCTGGACGGAGGATTGCTGAACCGCCTGCCTTGCCCGGCTGTGGAAAATTCTTGTCAAGGGGGGCGAGACGCCGATCTTGGATTAAGTGACTGCAAACAAGGCGAATAAATTTGTGCAAAGTATGGCACAATTTTCTTTTCAGAATGCTATTCTGAAAATAGAGAGCAAGAAAACAGAGCGCGCCTTGATGGCGCGCTTTTCTTTTTGCTCCCGCTGACTGGCCCATGAAGAAAACTTTATCCGTTCAGGACGCCCCTGCCGATCTCTCTGCACTGCGCCGCCAGATCACGGATCTGGTAGCGCGGAATGCGGTAGCGATGGTGCAGCAGGCTATCGACGCGGTTAATGAAGAGGGCCAGTATCAGGCGATCAAGTATTTGTTTGAGATGATCGGACTCTATCCGGCATCGGCGGCGGAAAATTCTCCGGGCGAAGATTCTCTGGCCAAGGCGCTTTTGCGTCATCTGGGGCTTCCAGAAGTGCTGCCGCCAGAGCCCTGGCAGCGAAAGAAGGAATCCACAGCGTCTGATCCCTTAAAATGAAATCCATCTCGTGGCGGCCTTCGGAGCCTGGTTTCTCCAAGGCATTGGAACGGCAAACGAGAACTTTAGCGTCCTGGTATGGGTTTGCCGGGTCGGCGGGCTCGGCGCGGACGAGACACGGAAACCGTGGGATGGACATGACGTGGGTGACGGGACGGATCGCAGTCGGCGGAGGCATTTGGTCGGCGGAAAATATGGCAGCGGTCGCCCGCGCCGGAATTACGCACATCATTGACATGCAATTGGAGTTCGATGACACACCGCTGGCAGAGCCGCTTGGGATCGAAGTGCTGTGGAATCCGACCGACGACGATTTTCAGCTCAAGCCGCCGGAGCTGTTTCAGCGTGGCGTAGATTTTGCGCAGCAGGCCCTTGAAAACGACGAGGCGCGTTTGTTCATTCACTGCGCCGCCGGGGTCCACCGCGCCCCGATGATGACGCTGGCAGTGCTGTGCTCCCAAGGGTGGGACCTGGAGACCGCGATGGAGACCATTTCGTCGCGGCGTCCGCTGGCGGATTTCGCCGAGGTGTACGTCAACAGCGTTGAGAAGTTTTTGCAGCAGCAGCCGACGCAGGAGATCGGCAAGCCGCTAATCGAGTAAAACCATGGACCTGGAGACGGTTCATTTCAGACTCGGAGGATTTATGTTGCACGCTGGCCGCCGGAATGGGCGGCTTTTTTGTTTGGCGGTGTGTTGGGCCGTCGCGGCGATCCAGGCAATCGCTCAGGGACCCGCTCTTACGACCGTCAGCGAAGTCCATTATCGCGGCCGCGACCGAGCCATGGCGCGAGTGACCAACCCTGCCAGCATCGCCCAGCAGCAGAGCGGGATTGACGACGGCGTGCGCAGCCTGGTGCACCACGTGAAATCGCCGCTCGCCCGCACCAGCGCGGATTGTGAGAACGGCGCGCTGGCGGTTGTGACCGACGGCGCGACTGCCGGCTGGACTGGCAAGTACCGGACCTGGGGCGACTTTCTTCCCGGAGGCGCGGCGGACATTTTTCCCGGTGACGCGCTCAACGTGAATGTACCCTCGTGGGCAGCCCTGTTTCAGGCCATCGTCAGCGAGGTGCAGATCAGTTGCGACGATCTATTTGGCGAGCACAGCCTCTATGAGATCCAATTCGCCGCCGCTGTCACGGAAAAGTTTGCTTTCGAATTCGATTCCGCCGTGCTGGCGAATGTTCTGACCGCGGCCGCGCTCAGCATACTTACGCCGATCACCAACACTCAGGTCGGGACTACGGTTTTGCCGGACCTGACCGCGGCCGCAGTCACGCTAGTGAGTTCCACAACAGCAAGCCTGGATGCGGGAATCGCGCCCCCCGCGGGCGGCGGAATTGAATGCAGATGGAGCGACCTCGGCTGGGGTCCGGCCAATGATCAGAATCTGGCCGGACGCTTTACCACGCAGACTTTCACGCTGCCGCGTCTGGCGAAGGTGCAGAATTATTTTCTGCGCCAGTTCGACGCGTCGGTGCCGCCGAAATATTCCCGATACTCTACAGCGCTCCACATAGATTATCCGTATTAGGACCGGCTGCTAGCTCCTAGCAAGCCGGCTTGCGGCGGTCCCAGAAACTTGGTTGCTAGAGGCTAGCAGCTAGAAGCTTCCTTATGTCTAATCGCACCGACGATACCCAAACTCGCGACTCGGCGAATCATCCGCTGGTGATGCGGGTCAGCGAAAGCGACTTCCAATGCGAAGTCCTAGAAAAACTTGCCCGCCTGGAAGCCAAAATGGACATGCTGATTGGCGGCGGACAGCCGGGGCGGATGGCGATTGCCGAAGAGCGGATCGAAAAATTGGAGCGAGCCGACATTCGCCGCAGCGTTTACGACCGGGTGGTGAATGTCATCGTCACCACGCTGGTGAGCGCGCTGATCGCGTTTCACGACAAATGGTGGAAATAGGACATCGGGCGATCTGGCGATCGGGTCATCGGGCGATGTTAGTTGCGGCTCGCGGTTGCTTCCACCTTTCGTGCGTTGATTGCACAACCCCAAACATGAAGAACTAGCAATGTAGCCGATGTTTGTCTTGAAAGATGTTTTGCCCGGATCGGTGTCTAGCTGGACTGATGTTCACGTCCCGAAAGAAGTAACCAATGAATTGCAACTTGAGCCTGGCCGCCCTGGCGCTGGCGCTGCTCACCCTGACCGGGTGCGCGGCCCACAACCCGAATGCTTTTCGAACCGTGCTGGAGCCAAGTTGCCTCCTGGAGCCCATCGTGATTGAAGACTGCGACGTCAACCGTGAACCGGTGTATTGCCGCAAGGTCAAGCTCCGCTACCGCGCGGGCTGCGAGAAAATCGAAGTGATACAGGCGAAAAAATGATCGGGTGATCTCACGATCGGGTCATCGGGCGATCTTTCAATTTGTCCCGACGCCTCGCCACGTGCAGTTTTGGAAGCGCAGCCGGAATGCGTCGGAAACTGAGAGCCGAGAGCTAAGAGCTAAGAGCCAAGAGCCGCTCCTAGCCCATCATCGTCGTGTGCTCGGGCTGGATCTTGTACATGACGCGGACTTCGCTGGGCTGGCGGTAGGGATACTTGTCGGCGCCGAGATACTTCTTGGCCATCTTGTCGATATGGGCGTCGGCGCCCTGCTCGGTGATCTCGACCACGCGGCCGCGAATCTCCAGATAGCGATACGGATTTTCAGGATCAATCACGGCCAGCGCCACCCGTGGATCGCGGCGGATGTTTTTGTCCTTTTGCCGGCCCTTGGCGGAATTGACGATGACGAGGTCGGCCTCCAGGTCGCACCAAACTGGCGTCACCTGCGGCTGGCCGTCAGCCATCAGCGTGGCCAGGCTGGCAAAAGAGCGTTTGCTGAAAAGGTCGCGGTACTTCTCAGGAATTGGCATGAATCCTCCGTCGCTGGAACTAGACCGCAGCATTATAGAACGGAGCGAGAGGCGAGTGGTGCCGGGGGTCGACGGACGGCAGTCTTCGGCGGGCGGGGCTGCCGCTTCAGAATTCTACGAGGATGAACTTTGCCGGACGCTGGCCAGAATTCGTCAGCTTGAACTCAGACCCCCCGGGGAGGATTTTGACTTCTTGGGCACTTAGTTGGACGGCTAGATCTGATCCGTCCGGGCCTTGTTTGCGCAAGTCCAGATCGGTAACCGCAAGCAAAACGTGGTTAGGGCTCGATACGGACAGTTCCGCGCATGGAGCGAGTTGGGTTTTTGAAGCAGTCAGAGCGCCGCGGCTGAAAGACACGGTCCAGGTGGGCTTGAAGTCTCCTGGATCGGCGCGTTCGGGATCTAAGGGAAACAGATCGCTATCGTAGTTCCCATCCCAAGAGTTGTACTGAGCGCCGTGCATGGTTTCGACGATGAGTTCACGAAAAGGGTTGATCGATTCGTTGCGAATCACGAGCGTCTTGGGCGAATAAATAAACCGTGCTTCGGGACCGTCCCAATCGCGACTGATCGTGGCCTGACCCTCTACTGTGTTTGAACTTCTGCCCTGCCCCGCCACGATATAGAGATAAGGGTGAGAGTTGCAGTGCGACTTTGTGCTGGCGAGGCGCGGAAGCTCCAGTAGAAAAACGCGAGCGTCCTGGTTTTGGAAAAGAAGCTGGTGATGCGGTTCGTCCGCCACATCCAAACAGGTCGCTGTTTGGGCCTGCGCCGGCACGAGGCGCGCCGATACAATCAAGAGCAGATAGGCGGCCAACGGTACTCTCATGGCGCTATTTTACGTAGAGTCCATCGACTGGAAATGTTACGTCGGACGTTGGACTACCGCATCCTTCTTCCTTGAAACTCCTTGCCCGGCGCCGATTCTCTTGGGATTTTCACAGATTGAAAAATCGTTTTTCATCGGTCGTTCCGATTCGGGAATCCAGCAAACGCGCGGATTTACTTATCTCACGGATGCCCTCACGCTCCCCTTTTAGATCGCTTGCACCACTTCCGCTGCATGGCCCTGTGAACTACCTGCACCTGATTGAAATTACAGCACTTACAAGCCAGCTTTTTCTATTGACCAAAAAAATACAGGGTGTACAACAAGATCGTTCTTTGACAGTTTCTGAAGTTTTTCCGGTTGGTGCCGAGTCCGGGGCTCAAGCGAAGTCACCTGAGGCAGAAGGCAGAAGCGAAACGTAAGAACGTCGGGCAACCGACGGCTCTGGCGAGCAGCAGCTGCAAGATGACCGAAGGAGGGCGAGCAAGGGTCGATTGCGACGCGCTGGTCGAGGAGAACAGGAAACCCAGTTAAAGGCAGGATAGAGTCCCGAAGGCGTTGAACTGATTTATCCGGTTGGCGGTAAGCCCGGAGCCCGAGCAACGATCGTTAGGATGTGGTCCGCAAGGATAGCAACCAAAGCAGGTCGGCAAGGGTCGAAGCGAGCTACTGGCCGAGACGAATGAGATCAACATCACCGACGGGACTCTTATTTTTTTACATGCATCGATTTTCTTTTGTGCTTGCGCCGATGCTTGCATCCGGTGCATCATAAAGGCAGCAGCGCTGTTCGTCTCATAGGAAGCGGCCGGTCTTCAAATTAGCTCCTCCCCCTTAAAGAGCGGCCATTTTAAGCTTCCGAGACGGAGGGCGCTGCTTTTTTCTTTCAGCCATCAGCCGTCAGCTGTCAGGAAAACCACTCCTCGCTTTCATTCCCTTGACTCTTGTTATTTCCCGACGGCTTTATCGTCGCCGAAACCTGTTTTCGCCGGCAGCTACTTTGCTGCACGCGAATAGAAGGTTCCTCTCCCGCTTCGCAAGTATCGGAATGACATGAGCTAGGGGAGTGGAGCGAGGGAAGATTTTCTCGATGGCTTACAGCTGAGAGCTAAGAAGCTACGGCCCCTGGATCAATGCCAGTTTCGGTATCACCAGCCGGGCGCGGAAGATGCGATTGGAGACTGGCTCTTCGGCAACCACATCTACGTTCACTTGGTAAACGCCCCAAGACGGGGTGTCGCCGAAGGGGATCTCTTTGTCCCGAGTGTTCATTTTCAACGGGAAATGCTGGTAGCCGATGGCGGTGGCACGGCCGGTTTCGTTCACTGCCAACACGACCATGGTCAGATCGAAGTCGCGGCCGGTGCGGTTGGAAACCTTGATTGAGCCTTCGATCCGCTGGCCGTTGACTTTGGCCTTGCGGACCCACTCGAGGCCCAGCGGCGCTTCCAGCGAGAGCTTGAACTTCTTCTGCAGTTGCTTGGCCGGACTGTCGCTGTCGGTCAGCAGCAAGCTGAATTCAAATTCGCCCGTTTCTTGAGGTGTGCCTGAGAGTTCGCCATCTTCGGCCAGCTTTAATCCCGCCGGAAGCGCTCCGCCATTGAGATGCCAGTGATAGAGTCCGACCCCTCCCGCCGCCGGGAGGCGAAATGTGTACTGCTGCCACAAAGACGCTGTAGGAAGGCCCTCAACCGGAATGGAAAGCGCTCCAGAGCTGGACGCTGACTGTGCGCATACGGCCAGCGTCAGCAGCAGAAATCCGATCCCGCAAGCGCAATGGAGTATTGTTTTCATCCCCGGAACCGTCGTCCTGAAACTCTAGGATCGCCGTTTCCGGCAAAGTTTGCAGCAAAATAGTGGATGCCGCGCCTTTAGTGCTGCAGTTCGATGGTCCCGGACGTATTGGTTCCGCCATCCACCTGCAAGGCGTAGGCGTCCGATGCCGAGACCGCGTAGGTCACCAGGGTCAGAGGGCCGGTGCCGTTGTTTAAGGTGGCTACCGCGCGGCCATTAGTAGCGACCGCGTAGGGGCCGGCCGGCGGGCCTCCGACGGGTGGCTGCGCCCCCAATCCGGTGCTTGAAGCGTTCACCAGCTCGCCCACCGTCGCTCTGCTGGAGCCATCGAATTGCGCGGTTCCGATGCGGGCCAGTATCTCGTTATTGAAGAAGTCAATTCCGTCCATCACCATCGCGTACTGGCCTTTCATGGTGGATGCGGTGAACGAACCCACGGTTTGAAGGTCGGCAGTACCATCCTCGACTCGACTTGGGTCATTGACCAGGAAGAACGCACGCGATGGGGTGACCATCCAGAAAACTTCCTGCACCCCGCCGGAATTCAGACTTGCGGCCACGCGGCCATTGGGTTGGGCGGTGTAAGTTCCGGTGTAGCTGGGGTTCGAATAGTTACCGTTCTGCATGGCGTCACTGGTATAGGCAGTGATCGCGCCTCCGGTGGCGGTGAGTTGGCCGACGGTGGCGGCGGCATCGTAATTGATTCCGAAGTCCCCGCGGCTGCCGAAGGCGTAGCTACCTGAGAGTCCGCTGCCTACGGCTCCGCTTTGCGCCTCAGCGCTGCCGGATGCGACGATGCCCGAGTTAGTGACCAGCAAAGCTACCTTCCCGCCGTTCACGACGTAATACACAAGGTTGGTCACGGCGTTGGTGCTGTCGGTGACGCTCGCCAGGCCGCGTCCCTGTAGATTGGGAGCGTTAAAGGTGCCGGAAGTCAGGGTCAGCTGGCTGCTGGTTCCGCCGGAGTTCTGGTCCAGGGTTCCGGCGGTCACGGCGCCGCCGGCGAGGGTGAGGGCCCCGACCTCGGAAACCGGGTTCACTCCGAGCCCCGCGACGATCTGGTGCAGGCGGAAGACGAAGGTCCCACCGGGAGCGCTGGCGGAAGTCTGTAATTCGGCGACACCTCCGCCGTCGGCGAAATTGTCGGCTTCCATCAAATAGACCTTAGAAGAACTGGCCAGGGTGATGGCGAAAGTGATTTGGCCGAGCGCGGTGGGGCCAATGCACAGGAACCCAGTTCCGTCATTCGCAACGGAGTAGGTTCCGGTAATGTTGTTCTGGATTTCGCCTCCGTTTGAAAAATCGTCGCTGCCGCCGGTAATGTGACCAGCCGCGTCGGCGGTGAATAGGCCAATTTCCCGGTAGGGGCCAAGCGTCGAGGCGCCGTGGATCTGATACACGTAAGAGCCGTTGAGGCTGGCGACGGAGTAGGCCCCGGTCGGGTTGTGCAGCACGACGCTGCCTCCGGACCCGCAACCGGTCGCCGCGATGAGAGAAAGAATTCCGAAGGCTAGCGAGAATTTATGGATGGGTCGCACGGGAGCAGCTCCTGCATAACAAAAATGCTAGTTCGATCGTGAACTTGGATGTAGCGATGATTTTAACCCTGGCCAGCGTAAAAAGTTGTTAAAGGGTAGTAAAGGTTTGTAATCTGGGAATGTAACCAGCGGAATCCCGCGCAAGGTTTCAAGGTTTCAAAGTTTCAAGGTTTCCTTCTGGCCGGGTGGCTGGCGAACGGCGCCTCTTCTTTAGTATGGGCACGATCCAGACCACGATCCGGTAACCGAGCAGAACCGACAGGATGGCTCCGTACACTAGCGGTTTACGAATGTCTTTTTTCACCAGCCACAAATAGTGGATGACCCCGGCTATGGCGCTCACGTAGATCAGCCGGTGTAGCGCCTGCCAGCGTTTTCCTCCCAAGCGTCGAATCCAGCCAGCGGTGGAAGTCAGGGCCAACGGAATCAGCAGCAGAAATGCGGCGAATCCTACAGTGATAAATTTGCGCTTGGCGATGTCCGCCAGCATTTCATGGAGATTGAAGAACTTGTCGAGCCAGATGTAAGTGGTGAAGTGCAGGCAGGCATAAAAGAAAGCGAACAGGCCGAACATACGGCGGAACTTGATCAGCGCGGGCACGCCCAGGAGTTTTCGCAGCGGGGTGACGGCGAGGGTGATGAGGAGCAAGCGCAGGGTCCAGTCGCCGGTGGCGTGGGTGATCTTCTCAATCGGATTCGCGCCCAACCCGACTCCCCAGGTGCTCATGTCGGTTGGAGTTGGACCAAAGAACTTCCCCATCAGCACCGCGAGAGGCATCAGGCAGGCGAGGAAGACCGCGACTTTGAGGAAGCGAATCATCAAATCGCGTCTAATAATACTTTTTCAAATCCATTCCCGAATACAATCCCACGACTTGATCATATCCGTTGAACATCAGGGTGGGGCGTTTGAAGAACTCGCCTAGTCTTCGTTCCGTTTTCTGGCTCCAGCGCGGATGATCCACGCTCGGATTCACATTGGAATAGAACCCGTACTCGTTCGGAGCCGAAATGTTCCAGGTGTTCATAGGCTGCTTGTCGGTGAAGCGGATGCGGACGATCGCTTTGGCGCTTTTGAATCCATACTTCCAAGGGACGACGAGGCGCAGAGGCGCGCCATCCTGATTGGGCAACGCCTCGCCGTACATTCCGAAGCAGAGCAGCGCAAGCGGGTGCATGGCCTCGTCCATTCTCAGGCCTTCGACGTAGGGCCACTGCAGCACATCGCGGCGTTGCCCCGGCATCTGCTTGGGATCGAGCAGGGTGGTGAATTCCACGAATTTTGCTTTGCCCAGGGGCTGCGCACGCTTGATAAGTTCACTCAGCGAAAATCCCACCCAGGGTACGACGATGGACCAGCCTTCGACGCAGCGGTGTCGGTAAATGCGTTCTTCGGGCGCGGCGAACTTGAAAATCGAGTCCACATCCAGGACCTGCTTTTTTGGCACTAGGCCGTCGATGGTTACGGTCCATGGCCGAGTCTTGAAATTCTTCGCCAGATCGGCGGGTTCCTCTTTCTCGGTGGAGAACTCGTAATAATTGTTGTAGTGGGTGACGTCGTTGTAGGGCGTGATTTTTTCCGTGGTGGAGAGCGGACTGTTCTGGATGCCGGCAATCTTTTCGCCCGCGAGGGCCGCCTGCGACGGAGAGAGCAGCTCCTTGGCCGCAAAGCCGGTCGCGGCCACCGCGGCTCCGGTCATCGCTATCCCCGCCAGGAATTTGCGTCGGTTCAGATAAAGGTCCTTGGGCGTGATCTCGGAAGAACGAATATCGTCCACTCTCTTAATCAGCATGGCGAACTACTCCCTGTGGAGGCACCTGGTTCCTCCTATTCTAGATGTTATGACTCGCGAGTCAGGTTAAAGTTTCAGGAGCAGGGGTGGGCTTTCAGTTGCCCGCCGACAGGTGCGAGTGTAAATGAACCGGCGCCCGGTGCTTCGCTTCCGCATTTCTCTCGCGAAAGTGTGCAAGGTTTTGCAGCATCGCGTGGTTATGAGCAATCCTCTCCAAGCTTGCAAGAGGCCCGCTACTGCTAAAGAAAATCGTTAGAATCCGCGATGGATGGGCGGTTTGCGGGGTCGGCGAGGATGCGGCGCTACAAAAGAATTTACAATTTCGCGAAGGAACTGATTGAATCACCACGCTTTCCTATGTTAGCCTCAGTCGCCTTTAATTACGCGGGTTTTGCCCGACAGTAATGACGAAGATGAAGGGGAGGAGCAACATGCGGAAAAGTCTTGGAACAATCGCGATGTCCATCGCGCTTTGCGGATTCGCAGGCCTGGCATCAGCGCAAACCGCCAGCATTCAAAGCAAACAACTGCCCATCAGCGCTCTGAAGAAATTTACTCCTAGAACGGCACACTCGGCGGATCCGTCATTTACGGCCGGCCGGGTCAAGTATTCTCCGAACGGCACCAAGATCACTGCGGCGACAAGCCTCGCAACCAGCGGGCTGCCAGGAGTGGATTCGCTTACCAACTGGTCGGACCAGTTCACCGAGCCCGGCTTCGATTTCAACGGCAATCCGCAATCGGTTTGGCCGTACACCATGGTGGGCAATCCTCCGGAGTCGAACCAGAGCACAACCTTCCGTGCGCCGATTGTTCCGGTCACAGTCAATCTTCTGGCTCCGGACGGTACGGTCGCAGTTTTCGAAGGCCACCCGCTGTCGTTTGTTCCTACGCCTGCGATCATCAGCGCAATGGTTGGTTCGCCGGTCTTTCAGCCCTGGTTTTACACTTCCGGCGTTGGTCAGTTTAATGACCAGCAAATGCGGGCAGAGTTCGCGAACCGGCTTCACGGAAACGCTTGGCACAATCTTCTGGCGCCCGTTGTGCGTACGCCGCGCACCATGAACATCCCCTTTGGCTTCTGGTTTTTCTTTACCGACGCCAACAACAATCCCATCGCCGCGGCGGTGGATGAGAATACCTTCGGCAGCCTGCTCTTTCCACCGACTTCCCCAGTGGACAACAGTACGGTCATTGGCGCCGCCGAGTTGGCGCACGATATCACCACCAAAGATATTTCCACCTTTGCGTTCAACAATGTCTATCTGTACCAGGGCGTTATCAACAACTGCTGCGTTCTCGGCTTTCACACCTATGACTTCGAGCCCGGCAACGGCGAGAACGGAATCTTTGCGCACCTGTTTGTGTTGAACTATTCCAGCTGGGTATCGCCGGGGTTGTTCTTCTTCGGCTTCGAGGACGTTACCCCGCTCAGTCATGAAATGTCGGAATTATTCAACGACCCCTTCATTGACAACGCGACGCCGTGGTATGAGTCGGTCGATCCGTTCCTAGGAGGCGGTCTTTGCCAGGACAACCTTGAAACCGGCGACGTGATCGAAGTTCTGACCGGCAATCCGGTATTTGCGATTTCGATGAACGGCAGAACTTATCACCCACAGAACGTGGCGATGTTCCCGTGGTTCGCGGGCCAGTCTCCGTCCACGGCGCACCTGGGGGCGTACAGCTTCCCCGACGAGACCACGCTGCCGGCCCTGTCTCCGAAAAATCTGCTGCCAGGGTGCGCGCCCGGACCGTGAGAGCGTAGCTTAGTTAATAGTGATCGCGGGCCTAAGTGGCCCGCGATTTTTTGTTTGGTGGGAGATTGCCCTTGAAGCAGGCCGCTAGCTCTTGGCGTGCACAACCAGGGCCACGATTACGACCAGACCAGCCACGACAGCGATAACAACGATGCGACTGCGGGCGGGGTCAACGTGTCGTCCAGCAACGGAGTTGTACCCCCCGTATCCAAGCCGGACTTTCTTGACGTCCTCATACTGGATCGTGATCGTCTGCTTCTCGTCCACTTCGTAGAGGGAAAACGAGCGCTCGCCCGAGTTCCGCAGGTCGCCGTGATATTCGGGCTTGCCTTTCATAAGCAGGGTGACCTCAGCTCCGGCGGAGAGGGACCTCACCTTGTCACGAATCTTCTGCGCCCCCGGACTCAGAGGCAGGTTGGCTTGTTGAGCTTGACCTTGTTGGCCCTGACCTTGTTGACTCTGGCAAAGAAACGCCCACAGAAAGACCCAGATCACCGCCGCGACGCGTGCTGGAGAAGGCGCTGTCACAACGGCGCAATCATAGCATTCTGAAACGACTCAGTGGAACAATGCGGGGTAGAGTGCCCCTTCCTCTCGCGGTTCCCGGGAGGGCCGCGGAAGAAACCAGTTTTCAGCGGCCCCAACCCTCCCAATCAGCGACGGTCGCCGGGGTCGTCGTCCTTGTCTTCATCTTTGTCTTTGTCGTCGTCCTTGTCTTTGTCATCGTCGTCGTCGTCGGCCTTTCCGGCGGCGGCAACTCGGATGCGGCAGGCGAAATTGATTGAATACCATTCCTGTGGCGTCAAGACTCGGCGTCCCCGCCCCGGCCAGGGATCACGGACGATTGCGCTTTGCACATCGCCGCTGCCGTACGCGTTGCGCAGATAGACCAACGACGTCAGCACGACCGCGTGCCCGAGCGCGCCGATAATCAGCGGGAAATCCTGCGCCAGGTCCTGCGCGGCGGTGACGGCGTTCGCGCTGTATACGTCGCCGCTGGCGGTGAACTTACGCCCGTCCTCTGATTTCCAGGTGCGGTTGAGGTCGGCGACAATTTGCGCGGGCTGACCGGGCATATTGACGGCCTGACCCCAGGTCTCTTCCACAATGCGCCGCTGGGGCACATCGTAGTCGTAGTAGCGGAATACCATTTCAATGCATGCCGCCCAGCACCACTCACTCTGCTGCTGTAGCGCGGTCGAATGGATGAGGTCAGAATCGATGCCAGCTTCGCACTGCTGCAATCCGTTGGGCATGAACGGCGTGCACTGCAAATCCGCATACATTTTCGGCGCCGCTAACAATGCGATGCCGCCGGGCGTGATCTTCCAGAGAAAGTCTCTGCGGTTCATCTTTCCTGCCTCCCCTTCAGTTTTCGATCCATACTGCCGCACATTCCCGAAACGCGAATATCGAAGTAATTTACCGATTGGCACAGGATTTTACTCGAAGACGGGGATTTTGTTACGAAATCGGAACAAGCTTGGCGGGGTGGTTTCGGGTTGTGTTAGTTCCGGGAAAGGTGGGCCGTGCTGCCGGGTGTAGAATGAACGCCGAATTTAAGGAGGCCCTCATGGCCGCATCAACTGCAGAGCTCTCTCGCCGGATTTTCGAGGATGTTTGGAACCGCAAGAACCTCAACGCTATCGACGAACTGATCGCCGCCGATTACGTTCATCACGACGCCAGTTCCCCCGCCGTGCCCAGGGGAATCGACGGCTACAAGCAATTCGTTAAGTACTATATGAACGCCTTTCCGGACGCTCATTTCACCATCGACGATGAGTTCACGGCCGGCCAGAATGAAATCACGCGCTGGACAGTCGCCGGAACACACGAAGGCGAACTGGCCGGCATACCGCCCACCGGACGCCGCTTTTCCGTAACCGGAATCAGCATTGCCCGCATCGCCAATGGAAAAATCACCAAGAGCTGGAACAATTGGGACGCCCTCGGATTAATGCAGCAACTCGGCGTCGTGTCTGGGGAAACCAAAGGGCGCGCGGCGTAAAGTTTTCTCTGCGGAATTAGGAAGCCGCAAACCCTCAAGGTGCAAGCTGTCGAGCAGCCCGCCCCATGCAGTAACTTCACCCATCTGTTTTCACTCGTCGTGCTTCGTGGATCAAAATTAAAGTCTCAAGTATTTGGCGGCCCAGAGTCGACGCTGCGTCCATTACCTTCAAGTTAGCGCGCCAAAACGCGAGCGAGACGGGCCGCTGTCGAGAACGGGAAAACTCAGCAAAGACATCAATGAGTGCTTGGTCCTTGAGGTGAATTCCACGGTCATCCCTTGTTCCGTACGGGGTGAACAGACGAATCCGCTCAGCGCGTACATCCGAGTTCGACAGGTCAACCTCAAGAGTTGCATCAAATGGGAGGATGTGATGAAACGCGTGATCCCTCGCGCGCGAGATCACCGCTCTGTACTCCTCAAGCTTCTCTTTGCGCCCCAGCGCCAACCATGGAAGCTCGCCGAGTGCGGCGCGAAAGGCCCACTGTGCGTCAACCGTACACCAGAAGACAAGAGGTTTTAGATCGCAAATGCTCACGAACAGAAAGAGAAGTGGCACGACGTCGGAGCTGAAGTTGTAAGCTATCCTCAAGACCTCATGCAAAGCATGTCGGTCTTCCGGGGCCGCGATTAGGGCATCCAGCGCCCTTCGGTACTCCTTGACTTGGGATCTGATGGCCTCCACGATTTTTCCGAGAATGGTGACATCAGCATCCTGTATCCGCGTCGTTGGTATCGCCACGTCGGCAGTAGCGGCGTCAAGCAGCTTGTCGTAGGACTCCGCAATCTTTATTCTCTCGCCAGTGGACAACCCTCCCTCGTTCCTAAAATCAGAATCTATCTTGCCCAGCAGGTCTTCCATTGGAACGAGTGCAGCAACGGTGTATGTTTGCGAGTCCGTTTTCTCAATTTGTGTTTTCAGCAAGGGGTCAAGTCGTAGCTGCGTGATTGTGTTAGCGTTGACACTCTGCGTGCTTGGGCGCAATCCCTTCATCTTGCCCACGAGAACCAAAAGTAGATCGCCAGCGGATCTGATCTCTTCATCGACCGCGTCACTTAGAGGTTTACTGGCGAAATTGTCTTGTACTGTAAGCAGCTTGTAGCTGTCTCTAATGAGGCGATCGTCAACAACCGCGACATCCTCGACTGCAACGTGCTTTCCCTTACTAGCCAAGCGCGCTACAAGTCTCCGAGACGATTGATTAGTGCGTAGAGAGCGACTGTCCCGAAAAATGAACGAACTATTCAGGAGGAGTCGGGAGCCTGTCTGGCGTCCTACAACCGCTGCATTGATTGCGTCGTTCGATTCTGCAATTTGCTTCACTGCGGCCGCGGTTGCTTCCCGGACTCTTTCTTCAACCCGGAAGCCGACAGTAGGCATAATGCACCTCAACTTATCTCAAACATCTTTCAACCCTAGGCTGCGAGACCGAGCAATCTCATCATGACGCTGGCTAGCTCGAAGCTCTTCCGCCAATCTGAGGAACAACGTCCTCCATTACGTAATGAACAAATTGCTTTCCGAGTTCAGTTAGCACATACGGCTTCGTATCCTCAAAGGAAGACTCCATCACACGACTTGAAGGCCCACGGTGGCCACCTGTTTCACGCTTATAGAAATTCCCAAATGCATCGGTGTCCCGCTCCTGTCGGATGACCCCGCCCGTGCTCAGATCGCGAATTAAATACCTAAAAAGGTCGGCCTCAGCGGAGTTTTCTCGTGGCCGGGCACCGTGAATGTTATCCCATATGCGTGCCCGTGTTATTCCCGGGTGTCTGTAAATCTCCTTAATAACTAGAAAATGAGTTTCGTGATATTGATCGATCCATGCGATAAAGAGCCGCACGAGATCGTCAGCACAGAGCTTAATTGCGCCAGCGTTGGTGATAAGCTTTTTCAACATTTGCTTCTTGTCTTGCGTATCCGCTTCGTCCCAGGAACGAAAACATCGCTTAACAAGATTCAAATATTCCGGGGACTCAAGCCGTTCATTGATCTCGTCGCCAAAATTCTCCAACCGCGCGCAAATGTCACTCAAGGCCCCGACTAGCTCTCTAGCTTTTTGCTGGTGCTCAGCAAGCCAAACACGGTGAAGTTCATTCACCCTTCCCTGTTCGATTTCTGCGTTCAAGCTCGCGCTCGCGGCAATGAGACCACCGATCCACGGAATACTGCTGAGTGCCGCGACCAGAAATCGCGCATATTTGTGCTTACTTCCGCTTCCTAATTTTTCGCCCAGGGCCTCCTCTGCGGCCTCGAGCTTGTCCAGCACGATCGAGTGTGGTGGAAGTTCCTCCGGAACCATTTTCGCCTCCAAAAAGATACAGGACACGGCGTCCGCCGTGCCCCGGGATTCACAGCTTACGTGTATTCGCTACTGCTGACCTCAGCGGCTAAAGCCGCCCAAGTGCATTATCGTTTCGGCAGCCGTGCCCTACAAGCGATCTACCCGCCCAACGCATCCACCCAGCCTAGCCTAGGCATCTGTGGCATCGACGGGAGTGGTGGAAGTGGAGGCATCGGTGGCATGTGAGGCATCTTGGGCATCCTCGGCATAGTCATGGTATTCCGCAGTATGTAGCTGTCGTTCACTAGCTGTCCGAAGTAAGTGCCGTCTGCCCTCCACACATGACCCTCTTCGATCCACCCCGTATATCGGCTACTCGAATCGAACAGGTTTCCATTGTGAATGAAGCCGAAATACTGACCGTTCCACTTGAAAATGGTACCCATACGTTTACTCCAAGGACGAACCCCTAACTGCACCCGCTGGTGCTTCCGCAGCTCATGCACTTGTAGCAACTGCCGTTTCTTACCATGATCGAGCCGCAGACGTGGCAGGTGGGCGCGTCTCCGAGGTCGATCATTGCGGCCAGGGCGTCGGCGGCGTGGACGGAACCCGCTCTTGGCTCTCGGCTCTCAGCTCTTGGCAAACCCTCGCCGGGCGAGGGATCCCGCACACTTCCCAAGTCACCGGCTTCCGGCAACTGCGCAGTCGATCCTGCCAGCTTTGGCCGCAGGTTCTCGAACAGCAACTGCTGCTGGCCGGTTAGGAAGCGGAGTTGGAGCCAGCGGAAGATGTAGTCCATGATCGACTTGGCGAAGCCGATGTCGGTGTTGTTGGTCCAGCCGCTGGGCTCGAAGCGGGTGTGGGCGAATTTTTCGCACAGCAGTTTCAGCGGGACGCCGTGTTGCAACGCCAGCGAGACGGCGCAGGCAAAGCTGTCCATAAGGCCGGAGACGGTGGAACCTTCTTTGGCCATGGTGATGAAGAGTTCGCCGGGGCTGCCGTCCTGGTAGAGGCCGACAGTGATGTAGCCTTCGTGTCCGCCAACGTTGAATTTGTGAGTGATGGACATGCGCTCATCGTCGAGCCGATGACGGATGGCGCGCGGCGGCGCGTGCATGTCTTGCTCTTGCTGCGGCACGGCGGGGGCGCTGACTGAAGCCCCGTTGGATTCGGCGGTCTTGGTCCCGGCAGCCGACAGCGGTTGCGACTTCTTGCATCCGTCACGATAGACGGCGACGGCTTTCAGGCCCAGCTTCCAGGCCTGGAGATAAGCTTCCATGATGTCTTCGACGGACGCCGACTCAGGCAGATTGACCGTCTTCGAAATTGCGCCAGAGATGAACGGCTGCGCCGCCGCCATCATCTTCAGATGTCCCATGTAAGCGATGCTGCGTGTGCCTTTGGCAGGCTTGAACGAGCAATCGAAGACGGCCAGGTGATCGTCTTTGACCAGCGGCGCGCCTTCGATGGTTCCGGTGGCGTCGATGTAGCTGACGATGGCGTCCGTCTGCTCATGGGTGTAACCAAGCTTGAACAACGCCGTAGGAACGGTGTTGTTCACGATCTTGATCATGCCGCCGCCAACCAGTTTCTTGTATTTCACCAAAGCCAGGTCAGGCTCGATGCCGGTAGTATCGCAATCCATAAAAAATCCGATGGTGCCTGTGGGCGCTAGGACGGTGACTTGCGAATTGCGGTAGCCGTGCTTTTCGCCGTTGGCCAGGGCTTCGTCCCAGCAGGCTTTGGAGCCTTCGTAGAGCGCGGCTGGAATATTGTTTTTGTTGATGTTGTTCACCGACGCGCGGTGCATGCGGATTACGTCGAGGAACGGTTCGCGGTTGATGTAGAAGCCGGGGCAGGCGCCTCCGGGCATGACGTTTGCGCCTAGATTGGTTTCAGCTAGCCCCTTCAGCGTCGGCTCGGTGATGGGAACCAGCGGGGGGCATTGTTCTGCGATGCGGCTGGATTGCAAGTACGCTTCGCCGCACATGATTGCGGTGACGCAGGCGGCGTAGTCGCGGCCGCCGTCGGAATCGTAGGGGAGACCGCAGGCCATCAGGAGCGCGCCGAGGTTGGCGTAGCCGAGGCCCAGAGGACGGTAATCATGAGAATTTTTCATGATCATTTCCGTGGGATAGCCGGCGTTGTCCACCAGAATTTCCTGGGCAGTAATAAGGATGTCCACGGCGTGGCGATAGGCCTCAACGTCGAAAGTCCCGTTGGGCGCGAACTTCAGCAGATTCAGGCTGGCCAGGTTGCAGGCTGAGTCGTCGAGGAACATGTATTCGCTGCACGGGTTGCTGGCATTGATGCGGGCAGTGTTCTTCGATGTGTGCCAGCGATTTACCGTCGTGTCGTACTGCATGCCGGGATCGCCGCAGCGCCAGGTGGCGTCGGAAATCTTGTAGAGCAATTCCTTGGCTTTGAAAGTTTGCATTGGGCGGCCGTCTTTCACGGCGCGGGTGGAGAAATCTGCGTCGCGGAGGACGGCGTACATAAAGTCGTCCGTAACGCGGACGGAGTTGTTCGCGTTCTGGAAGAAGATGGAGGAATACGCTTCGGAGTCGGGAGACGATCCGTCGTATCCGGCGGCGACTAGGGCGTGGGCCTTGGCTTCTTCTTTGGATTTGCACTCGATGAAGCTGATGATGTCGGGATGGTCGACATTCAGAATGACCATCTTGGCGGCGCGGCGAGTTTTGCCGCCAGACTTGATGACTCCGGCAAAGGCGTCGAAACCCTTCATGAAGCTGAGCGGGCCGCTGGCAGTGCCGCCACCGGCAAGGGTTTCCGTGGAAGAACGAAGCGCGGAGAGATTAGTCCCGGTGCCTGATCCCCACTTGAAGAGCATGCCCTCGGTTTTCGCCAGAGTAAGGATGGAGTCGAGCGAATCCTGCACTGAATTGATGAAGCAGGCGGAGCATTGCGGCTTGGTGTATCCGGTGACTCCGAATTCGACTCGATTTGCGACAGGATTCCAGTGCCAGTTGCGGCCGTCAGAGTTGGGCTCGATGCGGTCGCATCCTACGTTGAACCAGACCGGCGAATTGAACGCGGCGTACTGGCGGATGAGCAGATGCACGAGCTCGTCGTGGAATGTTGCGCCGTCTTCTGCGGTGCGGAAGTAGCCCTGGGTCATTCCCCAGTCGCGAATGGTTTCGGCGACACGGGCGACGAGCTGGCGGACGCCGGTCTCGCGTTGCGAGGTGCCGACCTCGCCGTGCAGATATTTTGAGGCGACAATGTTGGTCGCGGTCACCGACCAGTCTTTGGGAACCTCGACGTCTTTCTGCTCGAAGATGATTCCACCCTTCGAGTCAGTGATTTGGGCGAGGCGGTATTCCCATTCGACTTCGTCATACGGAGAGATTCCCGCCTTGGTGAAGAATCGGCGGATGGTCAGGCCGGTAGCCTTCTGCCTGGGGGCGGTAGGGGCGATTGGGACGGCGGTTGTCGTCGGCTGTTGGGTTTGGATCTCGGGCATGTTTTCTCTCCCTGGTGCTTCCTAAAATCTTTAGATAATTCTCTTCGTTACGACGATCTTGGCTACAGAAACAAATTTCAAGAAAAGCGAACGCTGCGGCTGCTGAGCCGCCGCTTCTTACTGGTCACCTTTTACCGGTCACCGCTTCTAATTACGGCACTGATTGACAGGGGCGCTGGGTCGGCGTGGACGAAAGCGATCCCCGGTTTTTGTCCGAATGCTGCACCGCGTTTCCCGGATTGAAGCCGCCTGAAAACGACGCTTTTACCTCTTCTGGGATAGCAACAGTACTGCTGTATGTAGTGCCTGTCAATAGGGAATCACTACATATTGTATCGTATTGAATTAACTGGGTGAATTCCTGTCAGCGGACTTCTTTTCCACAAATGCCTCTAAATATGCATGTTGCCGGCTGCCGGAGCCGCACGGATGTGCTCGGACGAGGGCGAACGGAATACAGACTTTGGTGCGGCGTGCGTCGTTTTCCGCGTCGTTTCTCGTTCCGTTTCTCGCTCCATCACGACGTACACGTCTTCAAAAATTTCTCGCTGCGCAATCCGCAAGAGGCCCTCGGAAGATTGCACCAGATAATCTCCCGGGCTTCCGCGATGCTCGCGGCCCAACGGGTCGGTGAAGGCTAGCGGTTCGGTCAACTGTCTTGCGCGAACTAAAAAGCGAGTGCGGTAAGTGTTCCAAACGGATGTGGATTCGGACATGACTTCGGCTCCGGGCTTCAGGCTCTCGGCTTCAATTGTTTCGAGCTTTAGATTTCGAGACTGCCTGACTTTCAATTCCTGCTGGCTGGAAATTCGTTCGCAGTGTTGTGAATGTACGCGCGGAACTCGATGCGGTCAATTCTCAAATTTTGGTGCAATGACGAACTTCCTGAAGTGAAAGTTCAGTCGGTGGCGGAGCATAAAGGAGTTGTTGAAAGGCGTGCTGGACGTGGGGTTGCGCGGGAGTCCCGAAAGAGTCATGTGAGAGCGGGCCGTTTTTTATTTTTTCGAGGACCGATTATCCACATGTCAAGCACAGGAAATGCAGAAGACAGATGGTTCGTGGTGATGAGGATTGCTTGGAGCCAAGACCGATTCAAGCAGCGTGAGTGTTCGGTACCCTGCCAACCCTCCTTTTTAAAATAAAAAGGGCCGCAACTAATTGGCTAACTCTGGGGTTTGGGTATTTGTGCCTTCTCAGGCTAAATCAGCTTCAAACTCTCTGCGGCCCGGGTCAGAACGCGATCCGAGTCAGAATTAGGAAATCATGACCTATCTAAGGTACGTCGCAATGTGTGGGATCTTGCTTTTCGGCGTGCCAAAAGCGCCGGCGCAGGGTTCTTATGACCGCGGGGCGGATTCCAATTACGATAACTCGTCCAACTACGATTCCTCGGACAACGACTATTCCGACAACGATTACTCCAACAATTACGATTCCTCCAATGTCGGATCGGAACCGGTCTGCCCGTACGGCTACTACTCGTACTACCCGTATGCTTGCGCACCCTATGGTTATTACGGGCCGACCTACTTTATTAACGGCGTTTTTATTGGGGTCGGTCCCTGGTATCAGAGCTACTACGGAGGCGGTTACTACGGGGGTGGCGGAAATTACGGTGGCGGCGGAAACGACTATCGCGACCAGGGAAGAGGTTATCGCGGCGGCAATGGAAGTGGCTACCGAGGAGGCTATGGCGGAAACGATTATCGCTATGGAGGCAGGGGCTACGGTGGCGGTTACACAGGTGGTCGTGGCTTCCGTGGCAATGGCGGATTCTACGCTGGCAATCACGGCTTTCGTGAAGGACATCAAGGCGCTGGCTTTTACGGTGGCCAGGGATTTCGCGGCGACCAGCACCGCGGCGGTGGCTTTCATGGGGGCGAAGGATTTCGCGGCGACCGGCACCACAATGGCGGTTTTCATGGTGGCAACGGATTCATGGGCGGCGGCCACCACGATGGTGGCTCTCACGGCGGCGGATTCCACGGTGGCGGCGGACAACATGGCGGCGGTAGTCATCATGGCGACGGTGGACACAATGGCGGTGGCGGGCACCACCATCGGCGGTAAGGGATTCATCACATCGCATTCAGCTGCACGCGACGATGGGCTCCGAACCAACTCAGAGTCCGATGCTCCAATTCTGCGGGAGCAACGGATATAGCGCCGCAGTGGTCAGCGCCGGAGACTTCCAAGAGTTCGACCTGAGGATTCGCGAGCTTGATTCTGCGGGAGTGGCGCACGGGGATATTGCTGTCAACCTGGCCGTGGGTCAGGAGTACTGGAATGCGTGTGTGAGCGACTGCGTCCTTCCCGCTTCGGTCGAAATGACAAAGCTACGGAAGAAAAAAGGCGGGCGAGGACGCCCGCCTCCCCACAATCACAGAATCACATCGACTTATCTTGCCGCTAACGCTGGTTCCAGCTTGCCGGACTTGAATGCTGCGTAGCGGCTGTTGATTTCTGCCCAGTTCACTGCGTTCCACCAGGCGGCCAGGTATTCGGGACGTCGGTTGTTGTATTTCAAATAATAGGCATGCTCCCAGACGTCGTTGCCGAAGATGGGGTAGAGGCCTTGCGAGATGGGGTTGTCCTGATTGGCGGTGCTGAGGACCTGGACTTCGCCGCCGGATTTGCCGGCCAGCCAGACCCATCCGCTGCCGAACTGTTTGACGCCGGCGTCGTTGAATTTGGTCTTGAAATCGGCGAAAGTGCCGAAGGCTTTCGTGATCGCGTCGGCGACGGGGCCGGTGGGTTCGCCTCCGCCCTGGGGCTTCATGATTTTCCAGAACATGGAGTGGTTGACGTGGCCGCCTCCGTTGTTGCGGACGGCGCCGCGGATGTCTTCAGGAAGCGCGGAGAGGTCGCGGATCAAATCTTCTGCGCTCTTGGATTGCAAGTTGGGATATTTTTCCAGGGCCGCGTTCAGATTCTTCACATATGCGGCGTGATGCATGTCGTGATGCAGCTTCATGGTCGCGGCATCAATTACGGGCTCGAGGGCAGAGTAGTCGTAGGGAAGGGCTGGTAGTTCGTGGGCCATCGGTATTCCTCCAAATAGAATGATAACGGTTTTGCCGGAAAGGATTCAAAGAGCAGTGGCAGTGATCAGTCGCCCGAGACCGGCAGTTCAATGACTACTAGCCACTGACCACCAGTCAGATGTATGTTACTCCGGTGGTGCAAAGGGGTTCAGATTCAGGACGCGGCGGTTAGACTTTAGATTCCGAGAACTGCATTCCATGCCTATCCGTCCGTCCGATCCGTTGAAGCAGCGCAGCAAGAAGGAAGGCGCTGGAAATGAAAGCAGCGAATCGGTGCCGCGGAGCACGGCCCTTCCGGACCCATCCAAGTTGCGGCGCTTTCCGCGTTATCCATTGGATGTTCGAGTTTCGGCCAAAGTCTTTCGCGCTGATGCGCCGATTGAGTTGTGGGGGCGCTCTATCGAATTCGGGCAGGATGGGATTGGAGCGACGCTTACCGGCGAGCTGCAGCCGGGTGAAGTGGCCACGCTGGAACTGTCGCTGCCGGGCCAGTCGGCTCCTTTGAAATTGCGCGGGTTGGTGCGGTACCGTGACGGACTGCGGCATGGATTTGAGTTCCTGGCGCGCGACGAAATCCAGCGCGAGCTGATCAGCAAGGCCTGTCAGCTGCTTTCTGTGGGAAGGTGAGCCGCGGACTCCTGCGGCGCTGTTGGGTGCCGTTGTACACTTGGCAGCGGGAGTAGTTTCTGATGCGGCGAACCGCTGCAATCTTGGGATCATTCTTCTTTCTTCTGCTGGCTCCGGGAGTGGTAGCCGGAGTTGTGCCGTGGTGGATTTCACGTTGGCAAATTGGCTCGCCGCTGCTGGGGGTTTCTGCCTTTCGAGTGCTCGGAGTGGCGCTGATGATTGCGGGAGTGCCGATGCTGCTGGACTCCTTCGCGCGCTTTGCTCTTCAGGGACTGGGCACTCCAGCGCCGGCTTTTCCGACTCAGCATCTGGTGGTGACGGGGCTTTATCGCTACGTGCGCAATCCAATGTATGTGGGGGTGATTGCGGTGATTGCCGGGCAGGCGCTGCTTTTCGGCAATCTGCGGGTGCTGGAGTACGCGGCTGTGGTTGGAGCGGGGTTTTGTTTGTTTGTGATGGGCTATGAGGAGCCGAAGTTGAGAAGGACTTTCGGCGACGAGTATTTCGAGTTTTGCAGGAACGTTCCGCGGTGGGTGCCACGGTTGACGGCGTGGCCGGGCGGCATCGCTAAGGACTGAAATCTGAAATTGAGAACAAGATCAGAGGCGTCGGCCAGGAATGTCCGACCTACACGGGCTATTTATCTTCGTCTGACTTTTCTGGGGATTCAAGGTAGAAATCGGGCGATCTAGAGATCGGGTGATGGCTGGATGGGATTCTGATCCCGAATCTGGTAGCCTGCTGGGCAGAATCATTAAGGAGGCCAGCTATGGCAGTAAGACCTATCCCCGAAGGCTACCACTCAGTCACCCCTTACCTGATCGTCAAAGGCGCAGCGAAGGCCATTGACTTCTACAAAAACGCGTTCGGCGCGACCGAAGTCATGCGGTTTCCCGGGCCGAATAACACCGTGATGCATGCGGAAATCAAGATTGGCGATTCCATCGTGATGCTGGCGGACGAACCCCAGGGCGGCGATCATCGTAATCCGCTGGCCATTGGTGGAACCCCGGTCAGCCTGATGATTTACGTGCAAGATGTGGACAAAGTTTTCAAGCAGGCGGTTTCGTTGGGAGCCAAGTCCATCCGCGAGGTAGAAGACCAGTTCTACGGCGACCGCTCGGGAAACTTGACGGATCCTTTTGGGCACGTCTGGACGGTTGCAACCCACAAGGAAGACGTTTCTTCAGAAGAGATGCAGCGGCGAATGGCTGCACTGCCGAAGTCGGCGTAACACCAACCATGAAACAATCCCAACCCCACCTCTTCAAAAAGTGAAGGGTGGGGTACTCTTTTTATCGGATATGCTTAGTGGTCGATGGAGGCCTTGTGCGCATGTGGACGATTCTGCTCTTTGCAGTGGCGGCGCTGGCGGTCCTGTTTGTGGCGTCGCGATTTATGTTCGCGAAGCGTCTTCCGGCACAGGGATCGGCGGCGCCAGAATTTTCTCTCAGTTCGGAGGATGGAAATCAGGTCAGCTTAAAGGACTATCGCGGCAAGTGGGTGGTTCTCTATTTTTATCCCAAGGACTTCACCACCGGCTGCACGATTGAAGCGCATAATTTTCAGCGCGACCAAGCGGAATATGCGCGGCGCAATGCCGTGATTCTGGGCGTGAGCGTGGACAGCGCCGAGTCGCACAAGAATTTCTGCGCGAAAGAAGGATTGAACTTCAAGCTGCTGGCGGATACACAGCACCAGGTCTCGAAAGAATATGGTTCGCTGATGAATTTTGGAGTGACGCAGATTTCCGCGCGGAACACGTTTTTGATCGATCCGCAGGGGAAGATTGCGCGCGCGTTTTCCAGCGTGAATCCGGCGCGGCACAGCGCGGAGATGCTGGCGGCGATTGACGAGTTGGAGAAGAAGTAGCGAAGCGGCTCGTCCAACTACCGAGTCCGTCCGGCCGACGTTCCACCTGCAAAGTAAATTGGCGGCCAGCAAAAAGCCCCACTTCTCGCAAGGTACGCGAGAAATGGGGCACCGTATCGGTCGCTTCTACTTACAAAGACTACTGCAACGATTTCGGATCAGAGCGGTTCTTAGGAGACGCTTTCGTGAGCTCGGCATCGAGTTCGTGCGCGGCGGCGGGAATTCCAGCTTTGCCTTCACGCAGGATCTCTTTTGCGGTCAGCTTGCGTCCGTAGAGTTTCTCGTTGGCGCTGCCGTCGGGACGCAGCGTTGAACCTTCCAGAGAGACTCCGGCGAACAGGCCACGCGAGCGCGAGTAGGAAAGAATCTCGGCGCGCATGACCACGTCGGTTGCGGCAGTAGCGGTGCGGCCCTTGGGACCGGCTGCGGCTGCGGCGTCGGCGCCGAGCTTTACTTTGCTTTCCATCAAGGATTCAGCGCCGCGAGGATTCATCACCAGGAGAACGAAGTCAGTGGCCTGGCCGCCGAGCTGAAAGCCGATGTTTCCACCCTCGAGCGCATACATGGCAGGAGCGCCCCACGGGCCGGTGAAGTGTTCGCCGGTGCGGCAGACCATGACGCCGCGTCCGTAGCTGCCGCCGATGCCGATGGCCAGCTTCACCACCGAAGGCAGCACGATTACGCACTCGGCGTCATCGAGCAGGTCTTTAGGAATGTCATCGGGAATGTTGAGAATCTCTTTCAGCACGGTGCCTGCGTCTTTCACGCGGTCCGTTTCTTTGTCATTGTTGGCCGCGAAGGCCAGGGGGACGAAGGCCAGCGATAGCAAAACTGCGATCAGCTTTTTCATTGCGGCTCCTTAAGTACGGCTCTTGGCTCGTAGCTCTTGGCTCTTAAGTTCTCAACTCCCAGCCAAAGCTTCGCTGCGAAGAGCGGCAGTTACCCTTTCGATTGTTGGGCGCTGCCATTTTACTCTGATGCTGAATGCGGAGGTATCGTCCTGAAGGGAACAAAGAGCCGAGAGCCAGGAGCCAAGAGCCGCGTAGCGATTGGTGACCTTACCGTGCTCCTTTTGTAACTTGGCGACGCCGCGCTGCTGGCCTAAAGTCAGGCCATTGGGTGTTAGTTGGGATCGTCCAGAGTTCGGCAAGCCACGTGCATCTAATAACTTGGGGTAGCCTCAAAACGTGGCTATTTGCGCAATTTTGGGATGGTTTGAGTATGAAGTACACAGCGCTGGTGTTTTCTTTCGCAGTGACTATGACCATGGCGGCGCTGGTGGCGCCTGCTCCGGCCCAGACTGCGTATGTTGCTGCCAGTAGCGGACTTGCAGTCACTTCGCCGGGAATTGATTCCACCCAGCCCGGTTCTGTCATCACCATTAAAAAGCGGGTGAATGAAGTGAATGTGCTGTTCATCGCCATGGACAAGCACGGGAAATTCGTGCGCGATCTGAGCCAGGCTGATTTCAGCATCCTCGACGATCACAAGCCTCCGCAGACGATTGTGCATTTTGCGCAGCAAACCGATTTGCCATTGCAGTTAGGGCTGCTGATTGACACCAGCGGATCAGTGCACGGGCGCTTTCAGTTCGAGCAGGATGCGGCCATCGGTTTTCTGCAACATACCATCCGCTCGCGCTTTGACAGCGCGTTTGTGGCCGGCTTTAACACGCGCAGCCATGTTGTGCAGGACTTTACCGACAACGTCAGCTTGCTGGCCACCGGGGTGCAAGGTTTGGAAAACGGCGGCGGAACGGCGCTGTATGACGCGATTTATTCGGCGTGCAAAGACAAGCTGCTAAAGGACCCATCGGACCGGCCAGTGCGCCGCGCGCTGATCATCGTCAGTGACGGTGATGACAATCAGAGCGAACACACGCCGGCCCAGGCGATTGAGATGGCGGAGCGGGCGCAGGTGATCATTTACACGATTTCGACGGACGACAGTGGACTGGTTCTGCGGGGCGACCACAACCTGCAGCAGCTTTCCGATTCCACCGGCGGGCGCGCCTTTTTCCCCTACAAGATGAAAGACATCAAGAGCTCGTTTTCAGCCATTGAAGACGAGCTGCGCAGCCAGTACGTGGTTTCTTATAATCCAGCGGATTTCGACGCTGACGGGCGCTACCGCTCGATTGAAATCACTTCGCTGAAGAAAGATCTTCAGGTACGGGCCCGCAAGGGCTACTTCGCTCCCCAACAGTGATCTGGCGATCAGGTCATCGGTCGGCCATAGATCGGATCATCGGGTGAAGTTCAGGCCTTCGCATCCAGCCTTGCAGTGCTAAAATCGCATCAGATAAGGCATACGGGTTGACTATGGGCCGCAAGTTTCTGGTTCTGATGTTGGTTCTGCTGGCAGGCGCGGCCACGGCTGCAACGAAGGCCGGGTCTCCTAAGAAATCGCACAAGAAGAAAGCTGCGATTGTGCAACCCGCGCCAGAACCTGCGCCAGTTCCGCCGCCTCCGCCTCCGCTCACGCCAGAACAGGGGCCGTCGTACCCGCCCGAAGTTAGTTTTCAAGCCGGACAGCTTACAATTGTGGCCCGAAACTCGACCATGGTCGACGTTCTGACCGCAGTGAAACAGCGCACAGGAGCGGCCGTGGATATGCCGGCTGCGTCTGGCGAGCGGGTGGTCGGGCGATTTGGGCCGGGAACTCCGCGGGACGTGATGGCGCAATTGCTGAATGGATCGCACTACGACTATGTGTTGCTGGGCTCGCCGGCCGACCCCGGAGCGCTGAGAAAAGTAGTGCTTATGGCCAGAGTCAACGGCCCTGCGATAGCCCCACCGCGCCAGGGAAATCAGGCGGCGCAGGGGGAGCAGGACTTGCAGGCGGTGCCTGACATTGTGACGGACGATCAGGATAATAACGCCGAAATGCCTCAGGCCCCGGAGCAGGAAGAGCCGCAACCGGATCAGCAGCAACCCGACGCCAATACGCCAGCGGTAAAGTCCCCGGAGCAATTGCTGCAAGAGCTGCGACAACAACAACAGCAGCAACAGCAACCTCAGCAGCAAGATGCGCCGCCGCAGTAGCCCTTTGCCACCAGCTATCAGCCGAGAGCCACCCCATTCCTAGTTGAAAACGCTCTTCTGATCTCGTGCCTTGGTGGAATATGCGGAGAATTCTTACGAAGAAGGGCGCCGATCAGTCGCCGCTGGCTTGATTTTGCGTCGGAACCAGCACCAGCGCCGGCTGAGGCCTGCGCGAGTTGTAGGCGAAGGCGTGCAGCAGGGCGAGGATGCTGGAGTAGGCGAGGACGATTCCCAGGGCGAAGCATCCCGCGACGGTGAAGGTGACTACAAACGCTACTAGCAAAGTTCCCAAGTTCGGCCCACTTTCCCGTCGGTCTAATGCCCTTCGATCTAATGCTCTTCGATCTAATGCTCTTCGATCTGCAGCACCGGTAACGGATTGAATCCAGCGTGTTTATCCACTTTTTTAGCGAAAAAGTGGTTCATCGCAGTGCGCTTCCTCACTCTATCCGCGTTGACGCTTGTTGCTGTTAACAAATAAGATACGTGAGTAGAGTTGCGCAATTCCACTCTCCAACATATCTGTGGGCCCGTCCATATCACGAAGGTGCATGCACTCCTCAGAAAATGGCCATCACGCAAATTTCCGTCCGCGGCGCCCGGCAACACAACCTGAAAAATATCACTGTGGAAATTCCGCGGAATACGTTCACGGTCATCACCGGGCTGAGCGGATCAGGCAAGTCTTCGCTGGCATTTGACACCATTTACGCCGAAGGGCAGCGGCGTTATGTGGAAACGCTGTCCGCTTATGCTCGGCAGTTTCTCGATCAAATGGAACGCCCGGATGTGGATTCGATTGACGGGCTGAGTCCCTCGATTTCGATTGAGCAGAAGACCACCAGCCGTAGCCCGCGCTCGACCGTGGGCACGATTACAGAGATATACGACTATCTGCGGTTGCTGTATGCGTCGATTGGGGTACCGCATTGTCCGAAATGCGGGCGCGCGATTTCGCGGCAAACCGCGGCGCAGATCGTGCAGCGAGTGATGGCGCTGACTCCGGAAGACCGGGTGATGGTGCTGGCGCCGATTGTGCGCGGGCGCAAGGGCGAATTCAAAAAGGAGATGGAGAAGCTTGCCCAGCACGGCTTTACGCGGGCGCGCATTGACGGCGAGCTGATCAACCTGGAAGACGAGATCGCGCTGGACAAGCGCAAGAACCATACGATTGAAGTCGTCGTCGACCGGCTTTTGGTGAAGCCGGGAATCGAGCACCGGTTGGAGATGTCGGTGGGGCTGGCGATGAAGCTGGCGGGCGGGCTGGTGCAGGTGGCGATTGTGGCCGGCGAGGAGCAACTTTATTCGGAGCGGCTGGCGTGTCCGGATTGCGGGATTGATGTGCCGAAGCTGGAGCCGCGGTCGTTTTCGTTTAACAGCTCGTACGGGGCGTGTCCGGAGTGCCATGGGCTGGGCAGCAAGTATGATTTCGATCCTGCGAAGGTGATCAACGACTGGTCGAAGCCGTTGTTGGAGGGCGGACTGGGGCCGGGATCGGCGTCGGCGAATCTGATCAATCAGATAAAAATTGTGGGCGCGGCTTATGGGATTGACTTGAGCACTCCGTTCGAGAAGCTTCCGGAGAAAATCCAAAATCTGCTGCTTTACGGAGAGCCGGAGAAGGGAGGCAAAACGGGTTTTCTGGGCGTGTTTGGATATTTGAAAAATGCGATGGATGAATCGGGGTCGGAGACTTATCGCGACTGGCTGATGGAGCATATGTCGGCTTCGAAGTGTCCGGCATGCGAGGGGAAGAGGCTGCGTCCGGAGAGTCTGGCTGTGCAGGTGGAAGGCATATCCCTCGCGGATTTTACGGCGATGCCGGTTTCGCGGTCGCTAGAGAAAGCGAAGGCCATCAAGCTGGCCGGGCGGGACCTGCAGATTGCCGGACGCATCATGCATGAAATAGTCGAGCGGCTGCAATTTCTGCATGCGGTGGGGCTGGGCTACATTTCATTAGACCGGTCGGCGGCAACTTTGTCGGGCGGCGAGGGACAGCGCATACGTCTGGCAACGCAGATTGGGTCGAAGCTGCGCGGCGTACTCTACGTGCTGGATGAGCCGTCGATTGGATTGCATCATCGCGACAATGGGCGTTTGTTGAATGCGTTGCAGGAATTGCGCGATCTGGGAAACACGGTGCTGGTGGTGGAGCACGACGAAGAAACCATCCGGCGGGCGGACTACGTGATTGATCTCGGCCCGGGCGCCGGGCGCCACGGCGGCGAGGTGGTGGCGCGCGGGACGCCGGCCGAAATCATGCAGGAGCCGGGATCGCTGACGGGGGCATACATCTCCGGACAAACGCGAATTGAAATGCGCGCTGAACGGCGGCATGTGAATGGCAGCGCGATTACCGTGCTCGGCGCGCGCGAGAACAATCTGAAGAATGTGGATGCGACGTTTCCTCTGGGACTGATCACGGTCGTGACCGGAGTTTCGGGGTCGGGGAAATCAACGCTGGTGAATGACATTCTGTACCGGTCGCTGGCGAAAACGCTTTACCGGTCGCGCGAACAAGCTGGAGAACACAAGGCGATTTCCGGTGCGGAGAATGTTGACAAAGTAATTCGCATTGATCAGTCGCCGATTGGCCGGACGCCAAGGTCGAACCCAGCGACTTACACCGGAGTGTTCACGCAGATTCGCGACCTATACGCGATGCTGCCGGAATCGCGCGAACGCGGATATAAGCCGGGACGGTTTTCGTTCAACGTTTCGGGCGGCAGATGCGAAACCTGTCAGGGCGAAGGGCAGCGGCGGATTGAGATGAATTTTCTTCCGGACGTGTATGTGGTCTGCGAAGGCTGCGGCGGGCGGCGGTACAACCAGGAAACTCTGGCGGTGAAGTACAAGGGGCATTCGATTGCCGATCTGCTGGAAACGCCGATTTCAGAAGCGCTGCCGGTCTTGGAAAATATTCCAAAGGTGCAGCAGAAGCTGCAGACACTGGTGGATGTAGGTCTGGGTTATCTGCACCTGGGGCAATCGGCGGTGACGCTTTCGGGCGGCGAGGCGCAGCGCATCAAGCTGGCGCGGGAGTTGAGCAAGCGGCAAACTGGACGGACACTTTATCTGCTGGACGAGCCGACGACCGGGCTGCACTTCGACGATGTGCGCAAGCTGCTGGACGTGCTGCACCGGCTGACGGATTTGGGGAATACGGTCATCATCATTGAACACAATCTGGATGTGATTCGAAATGCCGACTGGATCATTGACCTCGGTCCCGAAGGCGGAGAAGAAGGCGGAAAGATTGTAGCGCAGGGGACTCCGGAGCAGGTGGCACGCAACAAGAAATCTTATACTGGGCAGGCGCTGGCGGAGTTTTTTGCGAAGATAGCACTCAGCACTCAGCATTCAGCAGTCAGCTAGAACCGGTTCCTCTGACAACTGGCCGCTGGTGTTTTCGTGTAAATTCAAGTCATGGATTCGAATTCAGTATGGCCCGAGGCCGGCCCGGATACGGCTCCCGTTGCGGCGGACCAGCCGCTTCCGATCCCTGAAGTTGCGCCGCGGAATCCGCCGTGGAGCGGTTGGGATGTGACCCGGATCGCGTTGATGTTGTTTGTCGTGCCGTTTGTTGTAGTTCCCTTTGTGGCTCTTGCGGCAAAGAAGATTTTCTATCCCGCCTTGCCCTGGATTGCGGTGGCGCAAAAGCCCTGGATTGCACTTTCCACTCAGTTTGTTTGGTATCTGTTGATTTTGGCCTACATGATTATGTTCGTGGAGGGGACTTTCCATCGCCGGTTTTGGGAGGCGATTCAGTGGAACTGGCCCAGCCGCAACTGGGTGCTGTTTGTCCCCATTGGAATGCTGCTGGTTTCACTGGAGGGGCTGGAGCGCTTTTTTAAAATTCCCAAACACATTCCCATGGAAGAGTTTCTCAATACCCCGCAGGCGGCTTTGATGACAGCGATCTTTGCCGTCACCCTGGGACCGCTGATGGAAGAGCTTTTTTTCCGCGGATTCCTCTATCCGACGTTGGCACGGCGGTCCGGCGTCACTGCGAGCGTGCTGTTGACCGCGGCCGCCTTTGGCCTGATTCATGGCGCTCAGCTGGCGTTTACACCGGGCCTGGTTTTTATCATTTTTCTGGTGGGACTGGTGCTGACCATCGTGCGCGCCAAGACGAATTCGGTGGGGTCGAGCTTTGTGGTCCACGTTGCTTACAACTCGACCATTGTGGCGATGGGGATCATCGCGGCGCGGCATGGGGACAAAGTTGTGCGGTGAAACAGCCCTCAGCATTCAGTCCTCAGCCGTCGGCTAAACCAAGCAACAAGGCTAAACCGCGTTTGGCCAACGACAAACGACTAAGGACCAACGACTGACTTTATGATTCAAACTCTCGAGTGGACTGACTGCGGCGTGCGCTTCATTGATCAGACGAAGTTGCCGACCGAAGAGACTTACGTCAACTGCACCACCTACCTGGATGTCGCGGATGTGATTCGCAACATGGTGGTTCGCGGCGCGCCGGCGATTGGAGTGGCGGCGGCGATGGGGGTCGCGTTGGGGGTGCAGAAATCAAAAGCCGAGAATGTTGGCGATTTGAAACGAGAGTTTGATGAAATCTGCAGAGTGATTGGCGAAACCCGCCCGACGGCGGTGAATTTGTTCTGGGCAATTCGGCGGATGGGGACGAAATTTGAGACGCTGCGAATGCGTCCGGTGGCGCAGATCAAGCTGGCGCTTATTGAAGAAGCGCAGCGCATGCACGCCGAAGACATCGCCATCAATCAGGCGATGGGAAAGCATGGGGCGGCGTTGATGCCGGCCAGCGGCGGCGTTCTGACTCACTGCAATGCAGGCGCGCTGGCGACGGCGGGATACGGCACGGCGTTGGGAGTGATTCGCGCCGCCGTGGAATCGGGCAAAAAAATCCACGTCTATGCGGACGAGACCAGGCCGTTCTTGCAAGGCTCCCGGCTGACGGCGTGGGAACTGATGAAGGACAACATTCCGACCACCGTCATTTCTGACAATATGGCGGGGGCGAGGATGCGGCAGGGGAAGATTGGGGCGGTCATTGTCGGAGCCGACCGCATCGCGGCCAATGGAGACGTCGCAAACAAGATTGGGACGTACACGGTCGCGATACTGGCGAAAGAGCACGGCCTGCCGTTTTATGTAGCGGCGCCGATTTCTACCGTGGACCTGGACACCCCGGACGGAAGCAAAATCCCCATCGAGCAAAGAAATCCGGCAGAGGTCACGCATATTGCCGGCAAGGCGATGACGCCGCCGGGAGTGGGGATCGAGAATCCGGCGTTTGATGTTACTCCGGCGAAGTACGTCACGGCCATCGTGACCGAGCGCGGGATTGCGCGGGCGCCGTATGAGCAGTCGCTGGCCGCGCTGGTGCGGAATGATGCGGGAGCAGCTAGAGGCTAGTAGGTGCCTTTGCGGTTGAAAGCTTTACCTTACGAAGGTAACCGGCCAGCGCCCGATTTCGCCGGACTTTCCTTCGAAAATCCTATACAAAAGATTACGCAAAGCTTCTTAGTTGGCACAGGTGTGTTTGTCCGCCGCGGGCAAAGGAGGAGTGGATGTCGCAGGTCAGGCAGGAACAACCGTCGATGCTGGCGCGCGCGGAGGAAATTCAGAGACAGATTCATCAGCTATCCAGCCGCGACATGCAGTTGTGGTCTATCATCAGCCTGGTAGTTCTGGTACTGACGGCGGGATTTCTGGCGCTGATCGCGCCCAACCTGGTTTGGACGCAGCGCGTGATTCGGATTGAAGAAGGCTATGTACCGCAACTGTTCTTCGGGCTGATCTGCCTGGTCGTGCTGTTCAATATTTATCTGCTGTCGCAGCGGGTCGCACTCAACTCTACGCGCAAGGCGCTGATCAGCGAACTGGTGTTGAACGAGCGGCTGGAAAGCCTTTCGCTGATTGATCCTCTGACCCAGCTGCTGAACCGTCGGGCGTTGGGCGAGCTGATTACGCATCAACTGGCGCGTGCCAACCGCGACGGCGAGCCACTGACTTTTCTTAGCCTGGACCTGGAAAATTTCCGCGATCTCAACGCCAAACTTGGAAGCGTGGAAGGCAACCGGGTGCTTAGCGAATTTGCCCGATTGCTAAAGAAGGTATTTCGCGGCGGCGACCTGATTTTCCGCCAGGGCGGCGACGAATTCATGGTTGTTATGCCGGACACCACCGAGGAAAAAGCCGAGGCCCCAATGCAGCGCCTGCTGCGAGCGGTAGAGCAGTGGAACCAGGAAAACGGAAAGGCTTATCAGTTGTCGTTCAGCTGGGGAATGGCCGGCTACGTGACCGGTACAAGCCTGGAAGAAATTCTCCGCACCGTGGATCGAAAGCTTTACCAGAAGATGCACAACCTGGCGCCGGTGTTCTGAAAGCAGCTCTCAGCTCTTGGCTCTTAGCCTCGTCGCACCACTTAACCGCCGACCTCACAGTTTCGCGGCTGCCGCCTGATCCAGAAACCAGATTAGTTCTCCATCCACCGGTCTTACTCCCTGGCAGGGCAGGTTCGCCGCGGGATCTTTCAGCGCTCTTTCGACCATGGCGGCCTTGTCGGCGCCGCTTACCAGAAACGTTACGTTCGCGGCCTGGTTCAGCACTGGATAAGTGAACGTGATGCGGAAGGTGCTGAATTTCTCGACCCAGTTTGCGACCACCCAATGTTGCTTCTCTTCGAGCGCGGTAGTGCCGGGGAACAGCGAAGCTGCGTGGCCATCGGGGCCCATGCCTAGAAGGATCAGATCGAAGCGGGGAAACGAATCGGCCGCGGGGCGGAAGAAATTGTGCAAGGTCTGCTCGTAAATGCGCGCGGCATCGCCGGCGTCCGGCATTTCTGACGGGATGCGAAAAATGTTGGCGGCGGGAATCGCAAGCTTCGAGAGCAAAGTCTCATTCGCCATGCGGTAGTTGCTTTCGGGATCAGTGGGCGGGACGTGGCGTTCGTCGCTCCAAAAGAAAAAGACATCCTGCCAGGGTAGTTGGGTTGCGAAGTTTCGCACTAATTCTTCGTGAAGTCCACCCGGAGTGGAGCCGCCTGAGAGAGCGACGGAGAAACGGCCGCGATCGCGAATGGATTGTGATCCGATGCGGCAGAAATTCTCGGCGGCGGCGCGAAACAGATGTTCCGGAGAAGCGAAAACTCGGACCTGGGGTTCGCCTGGCATATCACGCAGCTTCGAGCCAGGCGCAGCGTGCGGCGCCGAGTAGCGCGAGTTTGTCGTTGGTGATGACTTTGACGGGCATCGATTCCATCATGTACTGCATGCGACCTTTGCCCAGGAAAGCTTGGAGAAAAGTCGGAGTGGCGAGCCGGGAGAGAATTTTGGGAGCAATGCCGCCTGCGAGGAATACGCCACCGGTGGCTTTCACTTTCAGCGCCATGTTTCCGGCTTCGGATCCATATACCGAAACGAAAATATCCAACGCTTGAGCGCACATGGTGCACTTGCCCTCCAAAGCAGCCTCAGAGATGGCCGCGGCCGGATCGGTCTTGAGCATCTGCTCGGCCAGCCACTCCGGCACTTTGCCTTTGCCGGTGTCGCGGAGGAACTCGAATACGTTGACCAAGCCTGGGCCGGAGAGAATGCGTTCGTAGCTCACGTGTCCGTAACGGGCGTGCAAGTAGCGGTAGAGTTCGACTTGCAAATCGTTGAGCGGCGCAAAATCACAATGCCCGCCTTCGGTGGCGAAAACGTGATGGCGCGTGCCGTCCCAGAAGAGGCCGGCTTCGCCAAGTCCAGTGCCCGCCGCAACGACGCACTGATTGCCGAGGCTCTTTGCGGAAACATTGTTCAGGGGAACCTGATCTTGCGGCGAAAGCATGGCGATACCCCAGCCGGTGGCCTCGAGATCGTTGATCAAAGTTGTGCTTTTGAGATTGAGTTCGTCGGCGAGACGGCTGGACTCGATGGTCCAGGGAAGATTGGAAGTCTCAACCCGCCCGTTAGCGACGGGGCCAGCGATGCCGAAACAAGCCTGGGCGGGGTGAACGCCCGCAGTGCGTATAAACTCGCTGACGATCACGTCCAGGCTGGAATACCGCCGGCTGGGGAAAATGGTTGCTGAGACTACGTTGAAATGGCCGTTCTGTACATCAAAGAGGGCCAGTCTTGCGTTGGTGCCTCCGATGTCGCCCGCCAGGATCATTTGTCGGTGTTCCTCCAGTGTCGTCCGTCGCGTTCCAGCAGTTCGTCAGAGTCTTTCGGTCCCCAACTGCCAGCCGCGTAGTTCGGAAAATTCCGCGGGGGCAGAGCTTTCCAAACATCCAAAGCCGGACTGACCACGCACCATCCGGCTTCGACCATGTCGGCGCGCTGAAACAGAGTAGCATCCCCGATCATGCAATCGTGTAGCAGGCGTTCGTATCCGGTGCTGGGCTGGGTGCCGAAGTAATCAGCGTAATTGAAATTCATGTCCACTGCACCCAGGTGCATGATGGGGCCGGGAACTTTAGCGGCGAACTGGAGCGAAATGCCTTCTTCCGGCTGGATGTGAAGCACGAGCTGATTGGGCATGAGGTTCTCGACCTCGGTATCGCGGAACAGCACAAACGGCGCGCGGCGGAATTGGATGACGATTTGCGTGGTCTGCGCGGCGAGATGCTTTCCGGTGCGCAGATAGAAGGGGACATCGGCCCAGCGCCAGTTGTCGATGGCGAGTTTCATGGCGACGAAGGTTTCGGTGCGCGAGTCGGAAGGAACGTCGGGTTCGTTGCGATAGCCGGGGACGTGGCGGGAGTCCTGGGTCCCCGGGCCGTACTGGCCGCGGACGGTGCGGAGCAGGACTTCTTCGGCGGAGAGCGGCTGGATGGCGTGGAGAATTTTGGCCTGCTCGTCGCGGACTGCGTTGGCTCCGAAAGAAATCGGCGGCTCCATGGCGGTGAGGCTGATGAGCTGCATGATGTGGTTGGGGACCATATCGCGCAGGGCGCCGGCAGTGTCGTAATAGCTGCCGCGGGATTCGACACCAACGGTTTCGGCGACCGTGATTTGCACGTGATCGATGTAGCGGCGGTTCCAGATAGGCTCGAAGATTCCGTTGGCGAAGCGGAAGGCCAAAATATTCTGGACGGTCTCTTTGCCGAGGTAGTGGTCGATGCGGTAGATCTGTTTTTCGCTGGCGACTTTGAGGAGCTGCTTGTTCAGGACCCGCGCCGAGTCAATATCGTGGCCGAAGGGTTTTTCGATGATCACGCGGCGCCAGTAGTGGTTCTCTTCTTCCATCAGGCCGACGGCGGCGAGTTGCTCGACGATCGAGCCGAAGAAAGCCGGCGCGGTCGCCATGTAGAAAAAGATATTGCCGTGGGTGGAGTGGTCCTTGTCGAGCTTCTCCAATGTGGTCTTGAGTTGCGCGTAGACGTTCTTGTCGTCGAAGTCGGCGGTCATGTAATAAAGGCGGCGGTTGAACCACTCCCAGATGTCGGGGTCCACTTCGCCGCCGGCGTAGGTGTGGATGTCGTCGGACATCTTTTTGCGGAACTCGTCGGTGGACATGGGGTTGTGGGCGACGCCTACGATGGCAAATTCGCGAGACAAAAGGTCGGCCTTGGCCAGGTTGTAGAGCGCGGGGATCAGCTTGCGCTGGGTCAAGTCGCCCGCAGCACCGAAGATCACCATGATGCAGGGGTCGCCGGGACGGCCCGGGGCGTGCGGGGTTTGCGGGAGCACTTCGGCTTCGGCCATTTACGATTTCTCCGTCATCGTCGTCATGCGGGCTTTTTGCCCGAGGTGGGTTCCACGTGTCCGCCAAATTTTTGCCGCATGGCGGAAAGCATTTTTTCGGCGAAGGTGTGTTCCTGGCGCGAGCGGAAACGCACGAACAGCGCGGCCGAAAGCACGTCAACCGGAACGGCTTCGTCGATCGCGGCTTCGATGGTCCAGCGGCCCTCGCCGGAATCCTACACGAATCCGGAATATTCGG
>Ga0210407_10000286_pt1 | contig 60591 bp, 61 predicted proteins | sample IncBWC27MmetaG_FD_150860 | JGI IMG/M metagenome (GOLD analysis project Ga0210407, IMG submission 150860) | Forest soil microbial communities from Barre Woods Harvard Forest LTER site, Petersham, Massachusetts, United States - Inc-BW-C-27-M | ecosystem: Environmental > Terrestrial > Soil >...
CGTGATACGCAAACAGCTCGATTGGGTCGTTGAAGCCGCGGACCGGATATTCCCCGACGCGCTCGAGATCGAAATCGCTTTCGACGAAGTCGGCGAACGCGCGGGACAGCAGCACCGGTCTGCCCAATTGTTTGGTGAGTGATTCGAGACGCGAAGCCATGTTGACTGCAGGACCGATGACGGTGAAGTCCAACCGGGTACGCGATCCGATATTGCCGTACATGACGTCTCCGACGTGGACGCCGATGCCGTAGTTCAGCGGCACACGACCGGTCTCGCCGTTCTTCTCGTTCAGGGCAACCATGGCCTGACGGGCTTCGGCCACGGCATGCAGCAGATTTGCGCAGGCTTTAGGCTGGCTAAGCGGAAAAATGGCGAGCAGGCCGTCGCCGATAAATTTCAGTATTTCCCCGCCATGTCGCGCAATCGGCTCCGACATCACGTCGAAATAGCCGTTCAGGAGATCAATTACATCATCGCGCGGCCAGTTGTCGGAGATTCGGGTGAAATCACGCAGATCGCAGATCATGATGGCGGCGCGTACCGTCGTCCCGCTTCCGCGTCTCGTGGCGCCTGCCAGAATGAGTTCGCCGGCATGCGACCCGACATAGGTTTCGAGCAGCGTTCGCGCCAGCCGGTTCTTCATACGGATTTCGCTGACCAGCGCCAGAACCGGCAACAATTTCAACAGGCCCGCGATATGCCCGTCATCGAAACCTCCGGGCCGATCGGTTGCAAAGGCCACGACGTGCCGCTTCCCGAGCGTGTGGTACATCGGCCACGCCACGTAGTCTGTCAGGCCCATCGACCGCCAGTCGTCATAGACGCCATGCTTGCGGCCCAGCGAAGGATCGCATTCAAGATTCTCTCGTACCTCGGTGGCACCGTTATGGATTTCCTCCACTGGACTACCGATGTATTCGGATCGCTCCCTAACATCATAGTCGACCCTCGTAATCGTAGCCTCCCGCATCCCGTCGGCCCAAAAGACCCGGGCGCCGAGCCACTGGGGGTGCTGAATCAGGAGATGCAGTGACGCCCGCTTGACGGGAATGCCTGCTCGCTGGAGCCGGACACATAGCTCAGCGAAAATATTGTCAATGAAGCGCTCGTCGCGCGTGTCGTTTGTCAGCCAGTGCAAAACCTCGCTGTCAGAATACCCGGTGACGGGATCGATGTTTGGCGGCGCGTTCATATCTTGCTCCTGAGCAGTGACCTGGATCGACGTACAGGATATGTCGTGTCCCCGCTCGACGGCGTCAACGGAGTCCGCCGCAATCTGCTTGTGCGCATTGGGTTGGCCGCGGGTCGCCGCGTGGCAGGCACGAGAGGACGCAGCGGTGGCGCTGCGTTCTCCCTTTCACCCCATAACTCGCCTTTGGTAATTCGAGGGGGTTTCGGTTAAACATGGGCCGTCGGACCGCTTCGCGCCAATAGATGTCGGTCACCTCGACATAGGCCGCGTCAGGCATCCGCGCGCAGCGGCAAAGCCCGGCCTCGCCGAGCAATTCGGCGACCGTTCTGTGACACCAGATCGCTTTCCTACACTGCCGTTCGGTGCGTGGCACACGACTGCAATTTCTCGCTTAAATTTTACAATCACAGACTCGTGAATCGCCTCAGTGTAACTCTGAACGGAGGCGGCTCGGAGTTCTTCGTGTGCAACGGAAAACCGCTGCACTCAAATTCAAACGGAGAATCTTCATGTCAGTAAGAACCACGGTTACTACAGCACTGCTCGCGGGCGCCGTCACGACAGCGCTCGCCTCGATTTCGTTCGCCGCTCCTTTGACGAAGGCCGAAATGGAAGCCGCGACCGCGGCCCACAAGGAAAAGTGTTTCGGCGTCGCGCTCAAGGGCCAGAATGATTGCGCGGCGGGACCGGGAACGACGTGCCAAGGCACCTCGACCACCGATTTTCAGGGCAATTCCTGGAAGTTCGTCCAGCACGGCACCTGTACTTCCATCCAGGTGCCGGGCGGCAAGACCGGTTCGCTCACCGCATCGTAAGCCGACAACGATCTGACGGAAAGCGGAGAAAGACCATGAACGCTATGTTCAAACTTGCGGACTCGAAAGCCACGCGCTTGCTCCGCTTTCCGGCTCACTCGATCGCCGGTTTGGCCGGCACAAGCTTCAAGCACGAACACCTCGGCGCAATTCTGGCCGAGCGACCGGCGTACGGCTTCTTCGAGGTTCATGCCGAAAATTATATGGGAGCGGGCGGGCCCCCCCACCGCGCGCTCGAAAGCGTCCGGTGCGACCACCCTGTTTCGCTGCATGGTGTCTGCATGTCCATCGGCGGCCCGCAACGGATCGACGCCGCTCACCTCGGAAGGTTTGCTGCTCTCGTGGAGCGCTACGAGCCGGCGCTTGTCTCCGAACATCTCGCATGGTCGACCCACCAGACCACCTATTTCAACGATCTTCTGCCTCTTCCCTACACGGAGGCGACGCTTGCCCGGGTCGCCGAACACATCGACGAGGTGCAAGAAGCGATCCGGCGCCCGATTCTGCTCGAAAATCCTTCCACCTACGTGATGTTTCGCGACTCCACCATGAAAGAGACCGACTTCATTCGCGAACTCGCCAGGCGGTCAGGCTGCGGTCTGCTACTCGACATCAACAACGTCTTCGTTTCCGCCACCAATCATGGCTTCTCTGCCATCGACTACCTGTCGGATTTCCCGCTCGACCGGGTGGGCGAGATCCACCTCGCAGGGCACGCCGAACAGACGGACGACCAAGACGAACCGCTTCTCATCGACAGCCACGACGGCCCGGTTGCCGATGCGGTCTGGACTCTCTTCGACATCGTCCTCGGCCGGTGTGGGCCGATTCCGACCCTCGTGGAATGGGACAGCAAGATTCCCGATTGGTCCGTGCTCAAGGCCGAGGCAATGGCGGCACAGGCCATCCTGAATCTTCACGCTCAGACGGCCGCATTTGGATCGACCTATGCTACCCGCTGATCTCCCCTCCCGCGGTGGCAGAGAGAAGCCGAACTATGGGGCGGTTTTCTCGTCTGCCCTACTGGATCCGGAACAGGCCACACCCGAGTGCGTTGCGGGCCTTAACGGGAAGACAGCGACCAAGCGCTACAACGTCTACCGCAACAACGTAACGCTCAGCCTGATGGAGGCTTTGGCTTCGATTTTTCCTGCGGTCCAGCGCATCACAGGCGTGGAGTTCTTTAGGGCAATGGCACGCTTTCACGTGCGCGCGAACCCGCCTCGCTCTCCGCTGCTTTTCGAATATGGCTGTGACTTTCCCGATTTCATCGAGCGATACGAGTACGCACGGTCGTTGCCGTGGCTGGCCGACGTGGCTCGGATCGAGCGAGCATGGCTTGACTGCTACCATGCGGCCGACGCCGAGCCTCTGCGTGCAACAGTCATGGCGGCCGTCCCGGCCGACAGGCTCGCAGAACTCGTGTTTCTGCCGCATCCAGCCGTCCGGATCGTACGCTCAAGTTTCTCCGCCGTGTCGATCTTTGCCGCCAATCGTAATGAAGAGCAGACCGACCAGATCCAGGCGGACGATCCGGAGGATGCGCTGATCACCCGCCCCGCCCACGATGTGGTGGTTCGGCATCTTCCCGCCGGCGGCGCGACGTTCCTGACTCGATTGATCGAGGGATCCCCTCTTGCCGTCGCCGTTTCGGCCGCTCTGGAGGTGGCCCCCATCTTCGACCTTTCCGCCAGTATGGCAGGCATGATCGATGCCGGCGTTTTCACGACAATCAACGACGGAAATCCGCAATGATAATGGAGAATGACAGGCTGGCGGGCGGAAGCCTTCGCCAAAATGTTGTCGCGCTAGTCATGTTTGCGATCGGGATCGTTCGATCCATCGCGCAGCCTGATATAGTCCAGTTCGTCTTGCGGATTGCTTTGGCCGTTCCCTTCTGGAAATCGGGTATCCTGAAGTGGAGCGGCTTTCTCCACCTCAGCGACACAGCCGTCACGTTGTTCACCGAAGAGTTCATGATCCATTTGCCTGGTGGCCCCTACCCGTATCCGGCACCAACCGTTTTCGCGTTCCTGTCCGGATCCGGCGAGATAATCTTTCCGATCCTGCTTGTTCTAGGCTTGGCTGCTCGCTTCGCGGCATTGGGACTTCTCTTCATGACGGTTATCGTCGAATTGACCGTGCCCGACGGCTGGCCGATCCACATAACCTGGGCTGCAATGGCGCTCGCCATCATGGCTTGGGGACCCGGCCGCGTCTCGCTCGACCACGCGATCCGTCGTGGCCTGGAAAGCTAGACCGGCTCCTTCAATTGACCCGCTTGTCGCGCCGCAAACCCGGTCCTGCAGGACCGGGTTCAGGCGCGCGTACACCGCCACGTTGCGGGCGGAACTCACAAACGTGGAACGTCTTCTTCCGAAGCGGACACGACGGTGAACTCCACGAAGCGGGCACTTCGCTTCTGAAATTCACGTCCTCGGCGCGACCGATCGCAAAAACTGCCGTGCAACACGGCCAAGCTTCCACAAATGCTGGACGCATTTGCCGAAGATCTCCTGTAACCTTCCGCTTGCGCGTGCGGATAATAGGAAAGTGCCCGCCTTCTCTCCAATTTCGCTGACCGGCCAATTCGAAAGTTGATCAACGTGAAGAGTTCAGATCTCATCCGATCGCTTGCCGGCGAACTCACTCCAGTTCCTCCGGGAAAGACACGAAACGACCTGCTCCTCGGCCTGAGCCTTGGTACACTGGTCTCGTTCGCCGGCATGGTAGCGGTCTATGGCGTGCAGCCGGACCTGATTAGCGTCGCTCATGGCGGGCCTCTGGCGATGAAGGCATGCTATACCCTTTCGCTCGCGGCAATCGCCGGTTCGATGCTGATGCCGATGCTCCGGCCCGGAAAGCTCGTGCCGGATCGGGGAACGCTCTTCGTCTTTCCCGTGCTTCTCCTCGTCGGGGTCGCCGTGTTGCAGACGGCGACGACGTCGGATGCCGACCTCGTGTCGCTTTGGTTGGGATCGAGCTGGCAGCGATGCCCGGCCCGTATCGCGATCCTGTCGGTGCCCATATTCGCAGGCGCATGCTGGGCGATCCGTCGACAGGCGCCTTTGCGTCTCCGTGCAACGGGAGCTCTCGCCGGCCTCCTGTCGGGCGGCATCGCCGCGACCATGTATGCCTTCGCCTGCAAAGAGAATGGGGCGGGCTTTGTTCTAGTCGGGTACACGCTCGGAATCGCAATCAGCACAGCCGTCGGTGCAATGATCGGCCCGCGCGTCCTGCGCTGGTAGCCACCCGATCTGCTGCCGGATTATCGATCGTTGCGCAATGCGTCCGCAACGCGATTCACTCGATCCAGGTCGAACATCAAGCGCACGAATGTGCCTCAAGTTACGTCGGCTACGATGTAGCTGAGCATAGCCAGACCCCGGTGGATGTTCACCTTCACCAGCGGGACGGACTGGCCGGTGAGTTCGGACGCCTCCTCTACGGTCAGCCCTTCAAGTTTCACCAGCCTGATCACCTCCGACTGGGCAGGTTTCAGTTGGCTCAAAAGCTTGCGAAGCAGGAGCGCGCTCACGATCGCAGGGCCGTGATCGTCGATGGCTATGTCCTCGGACATATCCTCGGCACAGGATACAGCGGGGTCACGGTCGAGCGCACGTAACCGGTCGATCCATTTGTAGCGCGCGATGCCGGCAAGCCATGCCTTGAAGGGGCGACTGGTCTCGTAGGTGTGTCGGCGGGCATGGAGGGTGAGAAGCGTGTCCTGCGCGGCATCCTCGACCATCGAAGCCGGCAGACGCCGAGCATAGTAGCGGCGTAGCCAGCCATCGACTTCAGTCAGCAGCCGGGTATAGGCGCCTGCGTGCCCCAGCTGTGCTGCGGCCATCAGTTCACCCCAGGGATCCTCGGCCACGACGGGTTGAACGGACCGTTCGCGCGGAAGTCTCCGGACGGTAGCGAGCATGGTGGTTTCCTTCGGCGGGCGATCGCTTCGCCGTTCCGACGCAAATCTCGCTTAGACAGGAATGTAAGTGAACGTCACCGGTGTTTATGGGTTCGATACGCGCCGGCTATATTGAAGCGCATCCCGCAAAACGGGCTGCCACGCCGATGTCGGGCGACGACGCTGCTGCCTGCCCGGCGGCAGGTGCAATATGGCGCGAACCGTGGCATAAACCGCACATGGAGATGCATCAGGTTCGATATTTTCTCGCCATGGCGCAGAGCCTGAACTTCACGCGGGCGGCCGAAGAATGCAACGTGACACAGCCGTCGCTCACCCGCGCAATCCAGAAGCTCGAAGAGGAATTTGGCGGCTCACTCTTCCGCCGCGAGCGCTCGCGGACCCATCTGACTGACCTTGGCCGCGAGATACTGCCGCTTTTCGAAATTGCTTACGAATCCGCGCAGGCCGCCAAGAACCTGGCGCGCGAAATCGGCAAGGCGCGGGTAGCACCACTGACCCTTGGAATCGCGAACATCATAGAGAACGACGACTTGCGCGCCTTGCTTGGCGAGATTGCAGCTTACCTACCGGGACTGGAACTCACGTTGCGAAGTGGCTCATCCGAAGAGCTGATCGAACTCGGACTGAACGGCGCGCTTGATCTTTTTGTGGTCGAAGCACCCGAAGACGCGCCCGACAGGTTCGAAGCCTGGTCGTTGTTCGACCATGTCTATCACATGATTACGCAGGCTGAGCATCCGCTGGCGGCCCGGGATGCGGTGACGCTCGACGATGTGCGCGACGAAGTCTGGATCGAATATCGTGGCGACGGGGCTCGGGTGCTGCGCGATGCCGCCAAAACGGCGGGCTTCGAACTGGCATTCCGACATCGCGTGGACAACATGGTCCATCTCCGCAGACTGGTGTCGATCGGGCTAGGAAGCGCCTTTCTTCCACCGCCGCGCGATCGCATAAAGCTGGCGGTGCTGCCTCTCGTCGGCATCGAGGCCACCCGCAGCGTCGTGCTCGCGGCAATCGCTGGACGGCGTCGGTCCGTTGCGGCCGATGCCTTCGTGCGCGCGGCGCGCGCCCGCGCCTGGGACGTGGCAGAGTCAGCGCATTATTGAGGCGACGATCCGCACGACATCCTCGGGCTCTGCGCGAAGCCTGAAATCGGGCTCCACGAATGCATATTCGACGAGGCCGTCCGTTCGCACCACGAAGGTCGCGGGCACCGGAAGCAGGCCAGCCGTTCCGCCGTACAGTTCGTTCAAATCGATCCCGAATTCGCGATAGACCGCAACCAATGTCGATCCGACGTGGAACGCCAAGCCAAGTTCCAGCGTCACGCCGTAGTCGACATCGCAGAGCGTTACCGAGCCTGGCCCGGCGATGTCGCCAAGGGCTTGGCTCCTACCACCCAGTTCTGCCGTCACGATGGCCAGTTTTCCGCCGACCTGCCTGAGCCCGGGAAGCGCCGCGCGCCAGCTCTCCAATTCGCTGACACAGTAAGGGCACCAACTGCCTCTGTTGAAGCTGACCACAAGCGGGCCGTCGGCCAGAAGGCTCGTCAGCGTGCGATAACGCCCGCGATGATCGGGCAGGACGATTTCGGGGAATCGGTCGCCGACGCTTGGCGCGCGGGCGCCAACCTCCAGCGCGCGGAGCCGCGCCACCAGTTCGTCGTAGCGCTCGCGCCACTTGGGTGAGGCGCCGCGGAGATAATCCAATCGCTCTGTTAGGGATGGCGTGGTCATCGCATCCATCTTGAGCCGGCTCTGCGCTGGGCGGAAGCCATCCCGGGGCATGAAGTTCATACGTCCCGCGTATGTGTTCATCTGTAACCAGGCGGCCCAGTGAGACGGAATAGGTTTAACATCAATACTCGTCGGAAGGAACCGATCATGCCGCCCGCCCCTCTGCCAACCGGCCGCAACGCCAAACCACGCGTAGTCATCATCGGCGCAGGCTTCGGCGGTCTGGCGGTGGCGCGCGGGCTTGCACATTCCGGTGCCACGGTCACAATTGTCGATCGCCAGAACCATCACGTCTTCCAGCCGCTACTCTACCAGGTAGCGACCGCGGGATTATCGCCTGCCGACATCGCGGCACCGATCCGCTCGATCGTCAAACGTCAGAAGGAGACGCGCGTTCTCCTCGCCGAGGTCACCGGCGTGAATGCCGACCAGCAGCGCGTTCTCCTCTCGGACGGGACGACGCTTGATTATGACTTCCTCGTGATCGCGACCGGCGCCCGCCACGGCTATTTCGGCCGCGACGAATGGGCGGAGCATGCCCCCGGCATCAAGACGCTCGACGACGCGACCCGCGTCCGCCGCAACATTCTGCTCGCCATGGAACGTGCCGAGACGATCCGCCAGGAAAGCCTGCCCGACCGCGATGAATATCTCACCTTCGTTGTCGTCGGCGGAGGACCCACGGGCGTGGAGATGGCGGGCGCCATTGCCGAACTGACCCGCCACGCCACCGACATGGATTTCCGCTTCATTACCCGCCGTTGTCTCAGGGTCATGCTCGTCGAGGCAGGTGACCGGCTGCTGCCCACCTTTCCGGCAAAACTGGGAGACGCCGCCCGCAAGGCTCTGAACGGACTTGGCGTGATCGTCCGGTTGAATGGCCGCGTGACCGACATCGGCGACTACGGTGTGACGATCGGCGACGAGAAGATCACAACGTCGACCGTTATCTGGGCGGCCGGCGTCCAGGCATCCGATGCTGCCAAATGGCTCGACGTCGACGCCGACCGGAGTGGCCGCGTGAAGGTTAAGCCCGATCTGAGTGTCCCCGGTCATCCCGACATCTTCGTGATCGGCGATACCGCAACCCTGGTCGATGCGAGCGGACGGCCGGTGCCCGGCGTGGCGCCCGCCGCCAAGCAGGAGGGTACGCATGTCGCTCGCTGCCTGCTGGCACGATTCACCGGAAGTCGGACGCCACCGCCCTTCCGCTATCGGAACTGGGGCAATCTCGCGACGATCGGGCGAAAGCGCGCCGTCGCGGAGATCGGCTCGTTTCAGATCTCCGGCCTACCTGCATGGCTGCTGTGGTCCACCGCCCACATCTATTTTCTCGTCGGTTTCCGCAACCGCATCGTCGTCGGAGCGAACTGGCTTTGGAACTACATCACCTTCGAGCGTGGCGCACGTCTTATCACCGGCATGACACATGTTGCGCGCCACAACGCCTGAACTTCATCCGACACCCGACGCTGCACCCGCGGCCCGATCGAAAAGCCGGCAACCTTCCTCCAATTCAGGACATCTCTCATGTCGCAAGGTATTGAAAATCCGAACCCGGCCACCCTCGGTCAGCAGGTGCTGGTGCTGCAGGGCGGCGGGGCGCTCGGCGCCTATCAGGTTGGCGTCTATCAGGCCCTCGATCAGTTCGGCATCGACCTCGACTGGGTGGTCGGCACATCGATCGGCGCCATCAATGCCGCGATCATCGCGGGCAGCCCGCGCAGCGAACGCATGCAGCGATTGCGCGCATTCTGGAAGCGCGTCGAACATGGTCATGTGTTTGACGACATCTTGCCGTCCCTGCTCTCCTCGCCGTTGCGCAACTGGCTGGCGGTGTCGACCGGGATCGCGGGGTTCTTCAAACCGCGGGCTCTCGCTTTTCTAAGCCCCCACATTACGCTCGGCCCCGGGGAGGCAGGCTACTATTCCGTGACGCGACTCAAGGATACGCTGTCCGACCTGATCGAGTTCGATCTTCTCAGGACCGGGTCGACGCGACTCACCGTCGGGGCCGCGAATGTCGAGACCAGCGAGATGACCTATTTTGATTCACGCGCCATGGCACTCGACATCCGGCATGTCCTCGCCTCCGGTGCGCTTCCGCCCGCCTTTCCCGCAGTCGAGATCGATGGTCACCACTACTGGGATGGCGGCATACTCTCCAACACCCCGGTCGAAGTGGTATTCGACGACAATCCGCGCCGCAATTCGATTGTGTATGCCGTCCACGTCTGGAATCCCGAAGGCGCCGCGCCGCAAACGATGTCGGAGGTCGAGAACCGCAGAAAGGACGTGCAGTATTCGAGCCGCTCGGCCGCCCATATCGCGCGCCAGCGGCAGCTCCACCGTCTCCGCCACGTCATTACCCAGTTGGCGGACCTGCTACCCGTCGAGAACCGCACGGATCCCAAGATTCGCGACCTCGCAAGTTATGGCTGTCGTACGCGGATGCATGTCGTCCGCCTGCTCGCGCCCCGGCTTGGGCACGAGGACTATAGCAAGGACCTCGACTTCAGTCCGTCAGGAATCCGACAGCGTTGGGAAGCGGGTTACGCGCATACGATGAGGGTGCTGGAAAGCGCGCCCTGGCGGGGCGAGTTCGATCCGCTCGAAGGCTTCGTACTGCACGAGGCGATGGGCGGCGAAAGCCGTGGAGCTGAACTGATCTTATCCCCGACGGCATTGTAACCGCTTGGCCGATACGCACCGACAGATTCACGCCAATCCTGATCGAGGAAAACCCGACGCGAAGCTCTTGTTGCCGACATGTCGCTGCGAACCGTACCAACGTCACTTAGCCACGCAGATCATGCGACGGAACCGGGCCCACTCCCATGCCTGGCTTGGGCGACATCGGCGATTTTTGCGAACGACCGCTTTGCGCCAACAGCGGTCATTCCATAGCCGCCCAATTCCAAGAATGATCATCGGTCGTTGGTGCGTTTCGACGGGTGCAGTTCTCGCTTGCGCCGCTTCGGCTGCGACGCCTGCGCAACGTTTGCAATGGTTCGAATCCCTCATGCAGTGCACTAGACTAAACCGCATTCCTATTCATTCACCTCGCCGGCGAAGATGTAGAGCTCCGGCGAGATCGCGACCCCGAGTGCGTTGTTGCGCTCGGCCTGGCCTTGGGTGGACGTTGGGGCCAGGCATGGGCCCCAGTGCATTGCTCGAACAGCTCAAGCTCACGCGGCTCTGTGAGCTGGATCGGCGGTAGCTATCCTCAGGGCGTTGAGGACCTCGTCTGCGGTGGGGGTCTCGCTGAACCACTTTTGGAGGACGTCGAGCGCGCGGGCGTGGGCCTCGTCGCTGTCGGCCTGGCAGGCGTCGGAGACGACGATCGTCCGGTATTGCCGGTCGGATGCAGCGCGCGCGGTGGATTCGACAGCGACGTCGGTCGCGATACCGACGAGCACGAGGGTATCAACGCCTGCCACGCGGAGAATGGTGTCGAGTGCGGTGCCGTCGAACCCGTTTGCCGCCTGTCCCCTGACGACCGGCTCATCGGGTCGGGGGGCGACGTCGTCGATGACCTCGACGGCGGGAGTGCCCTCCAAAAGGGTGGGACTTTCGATGAGCGTACGAAACAGCGGGGAGTTCGGCCTGACTCCGGGCAACCCTGGCTGGTATGTGACCAGGGTGTAGACCACCTTCGCCTTGGCCCCGCGGAACCCGTCCAGCAGCCGTGCCTGGACCCCGATAACCCCTGTCTTCTCGGCCCGCTGCCGGAAAAGCCGGTTGAAGGGGGTGTCGACCTGGCCGGCCACCCCTTTCGCCATATGCACCACTAAAAGGGCCGTCCGGGCGGGATCAAGACTGTCCATGCGATGCCTCCTTACTTCGCGCGGTACGTAAAGACTCCGCGGCTATGCGGCCGAGGCCGGACGATCACGCAGCTTCATTCTTGACCCTTGATCTCATTAGGGCGGCCGACGATGCCCCTTCGAGCGACAGCCCATATCCAACTTCTCGCACAATGCGCTCCTTCAATGGTTGAATGAAGTGGATGCGCGTGTCGCGGCGCGTCACTTCCGGAGCCTTCAAGTACAGCGTGGCCAGTTCCCGCGCCCGACTGAGCGCCTGGCCGTTCGGCACGACTTCTGCCACGACTCCCCATTCATATGCGGTATTAGCTGGCAGCGGTCGTGGGTTGAGCAGGAACGCCTCGGCTCGTCCTGCTCCAGCGCGATAACTCCACGTCGTAAAGATTCCGTCGCCGGGCACGACACCTACGGCGAAATGCCCGACATCCTGGAAGGTCGAACCCTCGGCCGCCACAATCACGTTCGCAAGCAGCGCATAGTCTGAATGGATATGCGCACGTCCTTCGATAGCCGCGATGACAGGCACACGTATGTTGGCTATGTTTTCCAAAACCTGACTGCCTTCGTCGTGAATCTGGCTCCAAACGCCGGGATCGGAAACATCGCCAAAAGAGTTCCAATCGACCCCAATAATGAAGTCGCCATCTGCACCCGTCAGTATGACGATCTTGTTAGCTCGATCTTGCGCAATCCGGTGAAAGGCATCCACGACCTCCGTATGGTGTTGTGCCGAGAAAGTGCACGGCCCGCCATTGCTGTGAAATTCAACAACCAGCACGCCCTTGGCATCTCGCGTCATCTTCATGGTGCGATAGGCGCCGAAGTACTCAGCTTGATGGGTTTGCATAGCACTCTCCTTGGATTGCTTCGCTTTGCTCGTAATGACGGTTTAACTGGATCGGAGTTTCGACCGGATCGGAGTTCCGCTCCCCCGCTGCAATTATCCAGCCTATCCGCAGGTTGCGCACAGCTACCGGTCGCATGACAGACAGCGCTCCGATCCCCGCGACGCCGACCAGCCAATCTCGCCCGCGCCCTTGATGCCGAGCGACCATCCACTTTCGCACGCCGTCAATTCTTCCGTACCGCGGAGGTTCCACCCTTTGTTGGCCTTTTTTGGATTTAGGCGGACGGGACCTGCACGGCGGCGCTTGTGCACACGAGCAAGTGACCTTACTCTCGCATTGATGTTCTCAATACCGCCGCGTACGCTTAATCCGGCGCGCATGAGACCTCCCGCCAATGCATCATCTTGAGCCCTCGCCTGGAAGTTCGCGAAAGCGGAGCTGCCGCGAATGTCACCGAACCAAACAGGACATTCCGCCGACGATAAGGACGACGAAACGGCGGCGGCGAGACGACGGCATGCGTGATTTGTCACGGTCCAGCGCTCAAGGGTATTGGCACGACGCCACCGATTGCTGGACGCCATGCCGCCTATCTCGTTCGCCAACTCTATCTCTTTGAGGACGGCAGCCGCTCCGGACTGAGCGAAGCGCTGATGCACAATGTCGTGGAGAGGCCATGGTGGCCATTGCCGCCTATGTAGCTTCGCTTCAACCGTCGAGGACAATGCGACCAGGAAACCGAGGTGTAAAATGGCACGCTTCAGTGGAAATACCGAGGCACACACAGTGGAGCATGTTGCCGGCAACGGCCTGCTGCACAGGCGCGCACTGTTGCGGCGCGGCGCGATGTTCGCCGGTGCTTTAGGGGTAGGCGTTGGAATCAAAATAACTGGTGCTGCCGCCGAGCCTCTTGTCGAAGCACCTTGGAGTCTCGCGCCAGGCGATCCTGTTCCAGCCTATCAGCTACCGTCGAAATTTGCCAAAAACGTGGTGCGCACGCTCTCCAACCCGGATTTCGAGCCGCGCACCTCACAGTCACGCACCCCCCACCACCTGCTCGACGGCGCAATCACGCCGAACGGCGTGTTTTTTACCATCGTTCATGACGGCGTTCCTGAAATCGATCCGGGCGTGCACCAACTCCTGATCCACGGTCTGGTCAAGCAGCCGCTGCTCTTCTCGCTCGAAACGCTGCTGCGTTTTCCCATGACGTCCCGCGTTGCGTTTCTCGAATGTGGCGGCAATAGTGCGCCGCTATTTTCTCCAAAACCAGTTCAGGCGGACGTCCAGGCGTTACACGGGCTCGTTTCCTGCGCCGAATGGACGGGGGTCAAACTCTCGACACTGCTCGAAGAGACTGGCGTTGACCCAAGAGCTAAGTGGTTCATTGCTGAAGGTGCCGACGCGGCGCACGTAATGCGGAGCGTTCCACTCGCCAAAGCAATGGATGACGCGATGATCGCGCTCTATCAGAACGGCGAGCCGCTGATGCCGGGCAATGGCTACCCGATGCGACTGTTGTTGCCCGGCTACGAAGGCAACATGAACATTAAGTATGTGCGGCGGATCAAGCTCCTGGCGGAGCCCGCCATGAGCTACTGGGAATCACAAATTTACACGGAGCCGCTACCGAACGGCAAAGCGTATCAATTCTATTTTGTGAACGAAGTAAAATCCTTCATCACGCAGCCGTCCCCGGGGCGTCCCTTGCAGGAGCCCGGAGTCTATGAGATTTCAGGTATCGCCTATTCTGGGACAGGCAGGATTTCTAAGGTGCAGGTCTCTGCCGATGGCGGCGCTAGCTGGGCGGAGGCAGCGCTGCAGGAGCCGGTACTAAGCAAGGCATTTACACGCTTTCGCATGCCCTGGCGCTGGAATGGTGGCCCGGCCATGTTGCAAAGCCGCGCCTGGGACGAGGCCGGCAACCCTCAGCCGACACGCGCGCAGTTCGTCGCGGAGCGCGGCGAATTATCTTCCGTACCGCCGCTCCTGGCATTCAAAAATCATCATTTCAACGCCATCGTAAGCTGGGCGGTCGACAACAAGGGAGCAGTAACACATGCGTATGCATAGAATTCTGCTGTTGTCAGGCTTCATCTTCGCTATCGGTATAGGCGCGGCGCTCGGCGACGGTCGAAATCTCGGCAGGCCGATCGTTCCCGCCGATATGGCGCCGTGGGATATTGATATCGAACCCAGCGGGGCGGGCTTGCCCGCGGGCAGCGGAACATCCGACCAGGGCGCCCCGATCTTTGCGGACAGCTGTGCTTCCTGTCACGGTGATGGTGGAAGGGGTGCGGCGACGACGACGAGTGGCGCTCCCGCCGCTCCGCCCGTGGTCAGCGACGTGAAGAGAAGCGGCATCGATGATACGACGCTGACCATTGCCAATTTCTGGCCTTATGCACCCCCGTTGTTTGACTATATCCGGCGCGCCATGCCGTGGACCTCACCGAGGTCCCTTACTGACGATCAGGTCTACGCGCTTACTGCGTACATCCTTGCGGAGAACAAGCTGATCGATGCGAAACAAGTCATTAACGCGCAGACGCTTCCGAAAGTGCAAATGCCCAACCGCAACGGATTCATCATACGCTTCCCTGAAAGCACCCCACATGACTAGGTTCTGTACAGGGATCGGATCACCGATAGGTTCCTGGATATTGCTCGTGGGCTTCGTTCCGGCCATTGCCTATGGGGCCGAGCGCCCCGATTGGGCGTTTCCAGTGACCGACAAGATCCAACCGCCGTCGCTGGCAAACGAGAGCGAGCCGAAGCCTCCGCCCGGCAGCACCAAGTCTTACACACGCAAACAAATTGACGATTTGTGTAATCCGCCGGATTGGTATCCCAACATGCATCCGCCGATGCCGCAGATTGTCGCGCACGGTACCGAAACCTTCGCCGCGGCTCCTGTCATCTGCCGACCGGCACCGGTCACGATGAATCGGCATATCTTGCAGCGCTTCCTATCCCCTACTTTGTCCAGCAGATGGTCGATTTCAAGAGCGGGGCAAGGAAAGGGTTCGGCGTGATGCCGACCATTGCCCAGGCCCTTACCGACGACGAGGTTCAATCAGCCGCCGCGTATTTTGCCTCCCTCAAGGAGCGGCCTTGGGTCCGGGTGGTCGAGACCGACAAGATTCCGAAGACTTATGTTGCCCCAGGCAACATTCGGCTGAAACTCCCGGACGGTGGTACGGAGCCGATCGGGAGCCGGATCGTGGAATTGCCTGAGGACGAAGAGGCCGCGCTCAATCGTGATCCAAGATCCGGATTCGTGGCCTACGTACCGACGGGGAGCATCGCCAGGGGAGAGGCGCTGGTCGCTACCGGCGACGGCAAGACGACCCAATGCGCAATCTGCCACGGTGCGACGCTGAAAGGTCTCGGCGATGCGCCTCCCATCGCGGGTCGCCACGCCAACTACATCGTTCGTCAGCTCTACTTTTTCCAGGACGGCAACCGCTCGGGTCCGTCGGCGGCGGTGATGCAGGGCGTCGTGCAGAATCTTAGTGTCGACGACATGGTGGCAATCGCGGCCTACCTCGCCTCGCGCGAGCCTTAACGGGTTAACCCAGGAATGCGAGCGTAGGAAATGCGCAAGGAGAATAAATAGAAATCATCGTGTTCGGTTGGGCCGTAGCAACCGACGGGATACGCCAGGCATGGGCACGTCGAAATTCAACTGAGGGCTCGCAGCAGCCGTCGCCATTGAGACATACCGCTTTGCGAGAATTCATCATCATCTGATCGTTGTCGGCCAGATGCCCGCGCCCCTCGTCGCGCCGGCCGTCAAAAATGCCGTGGCGCGGCTGACCGGCGCACGGCTAAGCACCTAGACTATGACTCCGCAAAAAGTAAGCAAGGCTCTCTGTTAGGTTGGAGTTCGGATGCCATTTACCGCAGGAAATTTGTCCGCACTTCGACCGCTGCAGCGGTGGCGTTCTCAATGCCCGGACTGGCACGCTCAGAGAACTTTACCGCCCGGCAATACCACCCATAGCCTGAGGACAGTCGCTTGCAGATCTATCTTACGAAGCTGGGAGGCTGGCCGTACCGCACCGCGTGATTGATAAGGATTTTGCCATTTCCTTATCAGTAGCCACTAACTCCATTTTATGCCAGATCTATCAGTAACGGAATCTGTTTGGCGCCCGAGCGGCCGCTTTGCGCCAGAAGGGGACGCTCGACGTCGGCGATATTTATCCGCCACGTTCAATCGATCGGCATTCGAGACCGCCCGACGACTCTCCGCGTTCACCCTGGCAAAACACGTACGCAGAACGGTTGATCGGCTCGATCCGCAGGGAATGCCTCGATCATATCGTGATGTTCGGCGAACGCCATATGCACCATGTGCAGCTGTCCTACATGGACTGCTACAATGGCACGCGCACTCACTTATCGTTGAACAAGAACGCACCGATATCACGTGCCGCCGAGGCAGCGGGATGCTGTGTCGTCCGATCCTGGGTGGACTGCATCACCAATGTGCTTGGGCTTGATTGGCGGTAGGCACACCCTGCGTTAACGCATTGGTCATTTCTTTGCGTTCATTTTCACGATCTCATTCAACAGAGAGGCACCATGTCTGACATCAGCATTCCCGGCGGACGGATCCGTTCTTTCGTAGAGCGGATCGAGCACTTGGACACCGAATTGCAGGATTTGAACGAGTCGAAAAAGGAAATCTTTTCTGAGGCCAAGGCTGAGGGCTTTGATGTGTAAATCCTCAAGGAAATCATCAAGCTGAGGAAGCAGGATAAGGGCGAGCGCGACGAGCGCGACACTCTGCTTGATATGTATATGAGGGCGATGGAAACAGCCGGCCCGGAACTGGCCGCCAAGGCCGCTTGACTCAATCGAAATCCAGGCTCGGCCCAAGTGCTTCTTGCCGGACAGGTGATCGGGACAACCCGGTCACCCTCATTTCCTGTGACTGCCCCTGTGAATTAAAGCCGCTCAGCGTTTTCGGACCCTCGAGACTTCGTAGAGCGCGGGTTGAATCGACTCATTTCGTCACTCCGGGCGCTTCGCGATGGCCGGCGATCTTTGGGAGGCGGCGGTCAATCACCCCCCACGCCTCGGATACGAGTCTCGCGTGCCAAATCAACCAAGGGAGCCAACATATCGAGCGCGTGTTCGCAGCGAGACGGAAAACGAGGGCAAATTGGGGAGCAGGTCAAAGGCGGTACTGTCGGTGTCCGCGATTCTTGCCAGGGCCTTATGCCCTTTTCTCCGTTGCCGGTTGCGACGTCCGGCTTTGCAGGCGATAGAGCGAGAAACCTCGCGGGCTGCGCTCCGCAGGTGCCGCTTGGGGTGCCAGAACCGCGGGCTGGCGAAAGCTTCGGCTCATATTGAGATCGAAGAACGACTATTGCCCTCCCAAGGGAAAGTCACACGTTCGAATCGTGTCAGGTGCGCAAGTGTGCGGATGAAGCAACTTCCTTCCTTCTATCGAGCTCTCTAGTCGGGGATTCGAGTAACCGGTCCCGCTACATCGCTAAGCTCGATGCGCTGTTTTCTTAGCTGGCCTAAGGTCGCGCTTGATTCAGGGACAATGCCGTGGCCGGTGATCAGCGCCGATGCTGCGAAGGCGGCATGTTCGCAGCGGGCCAAGCGCTCGCGCCCGTGCGGCGCGTTGAAATTAAGAAGAGGCCCAACGGGTACGATTCCGGTCGGGTTGATCGAGCGGTGGCTCTCGTAATAGTGCCGCCGGATATGTTCGAAATTCACCGTCGCGGCGATGCCAGGCCATTGGTAGATGTCACGCGTATAAGCCGACAGATTGGGATAGTCGGCGATGCGGCGGATATTGCACTTGAAATGCCCGGCGTAGACCGCGTCGAACCGGATTAGCGTCGTGAACAGTCGGATGTCGGCTTCAGTCAGGCTGTCGCCAAACAGAAACCGGCGGTCGGCAAGCCGCTTCTCGAGCCAATCGAGCGTGTCGAACAGCGGCATGACCGCTTCCTCATACGCTGCCTGCGTCGTCGCGAAGCCGGCCTTGTAGACGCCGTTGTTCAGCGTGTCGTAGATCCGAGTATTGACTGCGTCAATGTCGCCGCGCAGCGCTTCCGGATAATAGTCGCCGGCCTTCGCGCCGGTCGCATCGAAGGCCGAGTTCAGCATGCGAATGATCTCGGACGATTCGTTACTGACGATCGTGCGCGTACTCTTGTCCCAAAGTACCGGAACGGTGACGCGGCCAGTGTAGCGCGGATCGGCCGCACTGTAGATCTGATGCAGGAAATGCGCATGGTTGAGGGAGTCCGGAACCACGCCAGGGCCGTCGGCGAAGGTCCAGCCGTTCTCGAGCATCAACCAATGCACCACCGAGACGGAGATGGTGTCCTCAAGCTCCTTCAGCGAGCGCATGATCAGCGTGCGGTGCGCCCACGGACAGGCGAGACTGACGTAGAGATGGTAGCGGCCGGCTTCGGCCTTGAAACCGCTCATGCCGCTCGGGCCGGCGCTACCGTCCGCAGTGATCCAGTTGCGGAAGGCCGCATCCCTGCGCACGAAGCGGCCACGGGTCGACTTGGTGTCGTACCCGACGTCGCGCCATTGACCTTCGAACAGCAGTCCCATGTCAGCCCTCCTCGATGCCGTGTTCGGCCGTGTCATGCCTGTGGATCCTTCCGCGGAACAACGATAGCAGCGACTGCCGCGGGCACCGCTCAAAACGCCCATAATGATTTGGAAGCCCCCAGCCCAAACTGAGCAGAACGCCTCCCATGAAGGTCCCAAGGATGGCTCCAAGCGACCCACGCCGAGCATCCAGCTTGCTCCCGTCGGGCGGCCGACGGTTGGATTGAATCTCGCTGCGAGCGGCGATCCGCTCATGAAGAAGCCGGCGATGAGACCAGGGCGCCCAATGCAGTCAAGTTCGCCGGAGTGACTCCTCAAGCAGTTTGGGGTCGCCTGAATAAGGGAATACCCAGGTCGCGCTCGATGTAGATCTCGAGAAAGCCGGGAAGCCATCCTTCGCGTGTCATCTGGCGGAACGGTTCCTTGAATCTGTCGTCCTCGTGCTCGGTTAGGACAACGATGCGCCATAGATTGAGTGGATCTTCCTCCGTGCCCCCAGCCGCGTGCTCAACATGGAACAGGGGCTGATTAGAGCCGGATATCTGCTCCACTCCCTCGCAATCCATTCGGCCTCGGCCCAAGAATAGTATCCTTCTGCGCGAGTGGTCGATAAACACGTCCTCCAAGACCCGGCCCGTGCTGTTGCCAAGCCATCCAAGTTGGATGGAAGATCTCGAAAAACGTTCGACTCCATCTTCCAGGTAGTGGCGTCCCCATGAATAGCCCTCCGAGACGACATAGGGTATGTAACTTCGCGGATCCCATGCCTTCTTCAGCTCCATATCCCAAAGCGAGCTTCTACTCAGCTGAACTCGGTTTTTCAGAAGATACCTGTCGCGCAAGACTCGGTTTACCGCGAGCCGGGGTAACTCGAAGCGAGTGAACGCTGGATTTGACCATGCCTCCTCGAATTCTCGAACCGCATCAGCGAACGAGATCGGCATTTCTGATTTCTTTTCCACTCCCATCTCCTTTTTTTGGCCGAACAATAGCTGCTCCCAGAAGCATCGGGGCTTGGAAAGCAAGCCGGAATGCCTAGCTCCGGCGATTATCCGATCCTCCTCAACCCGGCCTTAAAGCGCCGGCCGTTCTCGACATAGCGGTCGGCTCCTCCGAGCATCGTGGCCAACTGTTCCGGGGCAAGCGTGCGAATGGCCTTGGCCGGCAGGCCGACCACAAGGGAATTTTCATCAAAAGTCTTGCCTTCGGCGATCACTGCGCCAGCGCCGACCACGCACCGGTTACCGATGCGGGCGCCATTCATGACAATCGCTCCCATCCCGATCAGGGTGTCGTCGCCGATAGTGCAGCCGTGCAGGATAACGTTGTGGCCGATGGAGCAGTTTTTTCCGATGCTCAGCGGAAACCCGGGATCGGTGTGAAACGTACAGTTGTCCTGCACATTGGAATTGTCGCCGATATCGATTAGCTCGTTGTCGCCGCGCAACACCGAGCCGAACCAAATGCTCGTGTTCGAGCCAAGTCGAACGTTGCCGATCACCTCAGCGCTGCCGGCGATGTAGTATTGTCCGTTCGCAGGAAAGTGTGGCGAACGCCCGTGCAGTTCATAAATTGCCATGCTTCGCTCTCGTCCGACCTGCAGCGCAGTCACCTGCCATAAGCATGTGCAATCTGTCCCACCAGCTTGGCCCAGGGCATGTCCATGGCCCCGTAGACAGCTCCAGCCTCCGGTCGCGCATTGTCCTTCAGGATTTCCACCATCAGCGTCGCGTAGTCCGAGAGAACGACCCCGGCCTGCATCATGCGCAGGAGGCCGACCTCGCGCTTGGTCTCGCTGAACGTCCCTGAAGCATCGACGGCTACGTAGGCATCCAGGCCCTTGCCGATGGCGGTGATGGCAGGGAATGCGGCGCAGACTTCGAGGGAGATGCCAGCAAAGATCAGCTTTTTGCGACCGGTCGCTTCGATAGCCTGACCCACTCGACCATCGTCAAACGCATTCACCGAGGAACGATCGATGATCTCGACGCCCGGCAGCGCCTCTACGAGTTCGGGGAACGTCGGCCCCCACATGCTGTCGCGCGCCGTCGTCGTGACGACGATCGGCAGCTTGAGTGCCTTCGCTGCCTTGGCGAGAGCCACCACGTTGTGCTTCAGTTCGCCGGTCGAATAGTCACGGACGCCGGTCATGAGGCCGACCTGATGATCGACAAGGACGAGCGCCGCATTGTCCGACGTGAGAGGTTCGTACGGACGGACTTGAGTAGTCATTTTATCCTCCTGGGATAGTTGGGTTTGAGATGTCGCTGGCAAAGGTGGTGCGATGCCGAATATTGTGGCGGCCGCCCCGAGCACCGACGTTTGAAGGAATTGACGTCGCTCCATAGCTATGCCGTAGCCACGCTCAGGCTCTGCGCCTGCGTCTCAGTGCCCAAAGCTATGACGACAACGCACAAGGCTAGCAGTGCACTGCTCATCGCAGCGAGCACACCCGCAATTCCGAGATTTGCGAAGAGCGGTCCAATCAGCAGCGGCACGATGATGCTCGCACTCCGGCCGACAGCGTTGCAGATGCCAACGCCCCTAAGCCGCAAAGCCGTTGGAAACAATTCCGGAATGTAGATTGCGAAGAGAACCGCCACGAGCAGATAAATCGGTATCGTCAGGAAGAAGCCGATGATTGGCACGACCGGCGATGTGCCGGAAAGCGCGAACACAAAACTCAGGACTATGGCGAGACCCGACACTAACACGATTGTCAGCTTGCGACCCAGATAATCTGCAGCAAGCGCTCCGAGCGCCGAGCCGACTGGTCCGCCAAAAGCCATCAGGAGTGCGAATCCGGTACTCCGTGCGATCGAGTCCCCTTGGCTAACGAAGAAGGTCGGCAGCCAGACCACAAATCCCTGAATAAGGCTGTTCGCCACCATGAGCGATACGCATCCTACGATCAAGCTCGCGAGGAAGGGGCGTTGAAACAGGTCGCTCGTACTATGCGGCACGATGGCCTCGGGAGGCGGAGGCAGGTTGCTGGTGGAATTGAAGCCGGCTTCCCGCTCAAACCTCGAAACGAGTGCGTCGGCCTCGGCATCGCGCCCCACGACCACCAACCATCTCGGCGATTCCGGCAATTCGCGCCTGAGAAACCAGGCGACAGCAGACCCGACTGCGCCCAGCAGGAACATGACCCGCCATCCGAAAGTCGGCACCAACAACCAGGCGAGAAACGCGGAAACCGGCAGTCCCGCGGTGACGAGCGTACACATCATGCCCGACCATTTTCCGCGGATTGCCGCCGGAAAGAACTCCGCCATCATGGAGTATCCAACTACGACTTCGGCGCCGAGCCCCAGACCCATGAGAAAACGCAGGACGATGAGTGTCGTCATGTTGGGTGCGACTGCCGAGGCGAGAGAAGCCGCGCCAAACACGAGGAGATTGACCTGGTACGTAAATTGCCGACCGTACCGATCGCCGAGAAAACCGGTGAGGAGCGCGCCCAATGTCATTCCAACGAACGTCATCGAGATGAAAAGACCGTTCTGCTCCAGAGTCGAGAAGCCGGTCTTGTACGTCGCGCCGAGCACGCTCGCCGCGATGTAGATGTCGAACCCCTCAAAAAACATCCCAACGCCAATAAGGTTGAACACCTTTCGATGCAGTCGGGTCACCGGAAGCCGGTCGAGTCGCGCCTCCACGCTGATTGCAGACACCCTTGTCTCCTCCCTTTTTGCTAGCCAGCGTTAGCCGACCACCGCGATGCCCTGGATTTCGATCAGCATGCTCGGATCGGCGAAGCCGGTGACCGTGATCGCCGCGCTGGCCGGAAAATCTTCGCCGAATATTTCGGTTCGGATTTCAGTCATCCGCGTCGTATAGCGGGAGTCGGCGAGGAAGACCGTCATCGTCACAATGTCCTTCAAGGACGCGCCAGCCTCCTTCAGCGTCGCCTCGACATTCTTGAAGGTCTGCCGCATTTGCATCTCGAAGTCGCCGGCCAGCGGCTTGCCAGCCGAGTCCTTTTGACCCGTGTGGCCGGCGATCCAGATCACCTTGCCTCCCTCGGTGATCACCGCTGGGGAGAACGCTCGCGACTTCTGCCACGTCCCGAGCACGAATGATTTCTTCATGAACCTCTCCTTTGGTTGCAATTGTCTGCAATCGATTGCAGATAATTGGCGACTAGTCAAGTGCCGTCCTCAACGGACCAAGCCGAACTCACCGTCCCCGGAGGAAAGATCTGGTGTGCTATGCCGCGCCGGGCTGGAGGCATTCCAGGCTGCACCAGCAGGAAAAATGTCATAATCTATTGATCAAGCGGGCATTTCTTGCGATGGGAAAAGGCTAGCGCCAGGGACATCCTTCGGGGTGCCGCGCCTCTCAAAATCGACGCCGACCCCGGAAAAGCTCATGCGGTAACGATTTTCTTACAAACGATTGCAGATATTTGCATTTGTGTAAGAAGTAAGGTCTCTTCTGCGGGAACCGAAAAAGGGAAGGCTTGTGACGCGATGAAACGCCAATCCAACGGAGCGCGACGACAGCCAACGATGAAACAGGTTGCCGAGGCGGCCGGGGTACATGTCTCGACCGTGTCTCGCGCGCTCAATCCGGCGACATGCTCGATGGTGGTGCCATCCGTCGCCAGTCGCGTATTGAAGGCAGCCAAGACGCTTGGATATCGCGTCGATCCTGTCGCTGCGAGCCTGCGGACTGGTCGCTCCCATTTGGTAGGCATGCTAATACCCGATATTGCCACCAACGTGTTTGCGCCTATTTTGAGCGGCGCCATCGAGCGCCTTTCGAACGCTGGCTACTCGGTGCTGGTGGCATACGTCTCCTCGGATCCCGATCAACAGCTGGATCTGGTTCAGGGGCTCGTTGCGCGTCGCGTCGATGGGCTGATCCTCGCCACCGTCACCCGGAAGGATCCTCTGGTAAGTTTCTGTTTGGAGCAAGGCATCCCGGCCGTTCTGGTCAATCGGTCGGAGCAAGTAGCCCGCTTGTCCGCGGTCGTGTCGGATGACGCCGCAGGAATGCGGCTTGCGGTCGATCATTTGGTCGAACTCGGGCATCGGCGTATTGCCCACATCGCGGGTCCGCTCGAACATTCGACTGGTTTTCTGAGAAAAGCCGGATTTACGCAGTCCTTGGAGACTCATGGCATCGACGCCGCGTCCGCACCGTGTGAGGTTGCCGGTACCTATACTCGTGAGCAAGGCCGCGCGGCGGCCGAGCGGCTACTTCAGCGACACCGCGAGGTCACCGCGATCGTAGCGGCCAACGATCTTCTCGCTCTCGGTGCCTACGACGCGTTGCGGGTGTCCGGGCGCGAGTGCCCGAAGGACATTTCAGTGGTCGGACACAACGACATGCCTCTCGTCGACCTCGTGCAGCCCGGGCTTACAACGGTTCGGATCAGCCACTTCGAGATGGGTAGACAGGCAGCCGATCTGCTGGAACAGGCGATCCAGGATCCCGGTGGCGCGATCCGCAACGTCGTCCTTCAGCCTGTCCTGATAGTAAGGAGCTCGACTGCCAGGCCGCGGCAAACGACCTCGAGGAAAAGCGCGGTCAAGTTGCCCGGAGTTCCGCCCCGCGTTCGTCAGCAGAAGACAGCGCGCCAGTAATCGTCTTCTATATAGTCTTCGGCCAATCCGGGCTTTTGTCCGCGCGAGCCGTACCTCTCTCGCAGTCTTATCACGGCATCTATCGCCTGAGGACGCAATCGCAAAGTGCGATCGAGACCGCGCTCGCTGATCAGGACACGGTAGGCGCCGTCCGCGACCGATCGGAGCGAAGGTAGGCGTTCGACCAAGAGGGAGCGAGCTTCATCCGCATTAGCGGAATCGCACAACCAACGGAGGCTCGCGTCATAGGCCCGCATAAACCCATGGATTGCTGGGATATTGTCGGAGGCCCACCTTCTGCGTGCCGCAGCCACCACGCCTTGATAAGGTCCCAGCAGAGCGGACGCTCGGACAAGTCGAATCTTTCCTTCCGATTCGGCTGCCAGACAGAGTGGCGCGTTCAGCAGTGTAGCCGCACATCGGCGCTCCTTCAGCGCGGCAAATCGCTCGGCACCCGCTCCTTCCGACACATAGCGCACATCGGACCCCGACAGACCGTGGAAAGCGAGAATTTCCTTCAGAACGAGCGCATATCCGGTCGTCAGCGCGTCGACTGCGAGTGTCTGTCCACGCAAGCACGAAACGGCATCATGTTCTGGCTGGGCCATCAAGCTGAGCAGGCCGTCATCCACGCTCATGAAGGCGAAGAAGTCTGCAGGCTCGCCCAAGGAGACCTCGCCCTGCCCGCACCCGTACGCCACGACGTTGTCCATGGACGTGAGCGCCACGTGCGCGCCGCCAGTATAGAGCTCGCGGGCCATGTGAACCGAATTTGGTGTGATGCCTAGCGAGATTTTGAGCCCCTGCCCCGCAAAGAATCCCTTCAGCTGCCCTACCCAAAGCGGCCAATTGGATGCACCGGGAAATGCGATCACGCTCAAGCTGATGGCTTGAAAGTCGCCGGGTTCCGAAAATCTGGCTACCGCCATTTCTGACCTCCTGCAAAAAAAGTTATTGCAATCGATTGCAAGACGAGGCAGAAGTCAAGCCCTTCGAAAGCGGCCGGAGATCTTTCTGGCCCCGTTCACACGAAACGGTTCGCCGCTCGCAGGAGGAAACCGAGCATGGGAGTCAGGCTGACAGTCAATGGAGCGCCGGTTGAAGTGCGCGCGGACGGAGCGACGCCGTTGATCTTGGCTCTGCGCAACGAACTTGGATTGAAGGGAACACGGTTCGGCTGCGGTGGTGAGGACTGCGGCGCTTGCATGGTCCTGGTAGATTCCGAACCGAGGTACTCGTGCACACTTCAACTGGATGACGTGGTTCGGAATCGGGTCACCACGATCGAGGGCTTGAACGATGGTCTCGCTGAAGTGCTTCGAGAAGCTATTTTGGCCGAGAACGCCGGACAATGCGGCTATTGTCTGAGCGGCATATTCGTCACCCTCCATCACTGCCTCGCCACCTCCGCGCAACCAAAATACGCCGAAGTCGCTGAAGCGCTTGGGCATCACCTCTGTCGCTGCGGCGCGAACGCGGCGATCTTGCGCGCGGTGAAACGAGTACTCGAACGCATCCAAGCGGGAGCAAGCGATGCCTGAACTTGGCTCCAGCAGCGGGTGGAATGCGCCCATCACCGACCGTTTCGACCTGTCCAGGACCGGGCTCGTTGTGCTGAAGACAGGCAAAGTCGAGTTCGGACAAGGAATCTTGCTTGCCTTGCGTCAGATCGCGGCGGAGGAGTTGGATTTGTCCGTGGATGCCGTCGTGACCGTCTCGGGCGACACCTCGGCATCACCGTTCGAAGGAGGAACGGTCGGAAGCATGTCGATTGAAACGTCCGGCCGTGAGGTTCGCGACGCGGCGGCGGTGCTGAGGTCGGAGCTCTTCGATGCCGCCGCGCGCAAACTCGGAGTCTCCGTATCTGAAATCACGGCCGAAGGCGGCCAATTCTTCGTGGCCAGCAGCCGATCCAAGGAGACGTTTTGGAGCTTGGCGGCGGAAATCGACTTCGATCAGGCGCGCGGGCGTTCCGCTGTGCCAAAGTCTCCGAACCTCTACAAGACGGTGGGGGTGAACATACCACAGACACATTTACTTGAGCGTCTCGGTGGCGGCTCTTTCATTCACGACCTTTCGTTTGATGGCATGCTGCACGGGCGCGTTCTGAGAAAGCCGCACCCGGATGCACGACTCGAGAGCGTCGATACTGATGCGATCTGCGGGCCCGGTGTTCTGCGGGTCGTGCGCGAACGCGATTTCATCGGAGTGGTGGCCGACAGCGAACAGGCGCTGGCGACGGCGATGGCGCGCCTGGAACGTCGCTGCAGATGGAGCGGCAGCCCGAATGACGGCTCGCAGACACCGCTCGATATTCTCGCGAACGCGGACGTGACGGAGCGGGTGCTTCGGGCTGATCAAGGGTCATCCGGGCCAGAGCCCGCAGAGGACGGAGCAACGCTCTCGGCCGTCTACAGCAAACCGCTGATTGGTCACGGATCGATCGGTCCGTCGTGCGGAATTGCCATCGTGTCCGACTCCGCAGTGGAGGTCTGGTCACACTCCCAGAATGTCTTTGCATTGCGCGATCAGATCGCCCGCGTGCTCGGAAGAGCGGCGCAAGACGTGATCGTGCGACATCGGCTCGGAGCGGGATGTTATGGCCACAATGGAGCAGATGACGCAGCCATGGACGCGGCCTTGCTGGCGCGTGCAGTGGCCGGTCGTCCGGTGCGGGTCCAGTGGACGCGGAAGGACGAGCTGACCTGCGAGCCGCTGGGCTCGCCGATGCGGATCGCAGTCCAGGCCCGCATTCGCGACGGGCGCATCGCCGAGTGGAAATTGGCCACCCGGTCAGGGACGCATATGCAGCGCCCCGGTTGGGGTGAGCAGGTCAATTTACTTGGTCCGGCCGCGGCGAATGCGGAATTCGCCACGACCATCCAAATGGACCTGCCCGAGCACAACGGTGGCTCGAAGAATGCGGTCGCGCTTTACGACTTTCCGCAACACGTGACTTACGAATTCTCGGCCAACTTGCCCTTCCGGCTCTCGGCCCTTCGGTCGCTCGGCTCATTCGGAAATGTCTTCGCCATCGAAAGCTTCATGGACGAACTAGCCGAGCTTGCTGGATGCGATCCGGTCGAGTTCCGATTGAGACATCTCGCCGATCCACGCGCGCGACGGGTGGTGAGTCGAGTCGCGGAAATCTCAGACTACTCCAAGCCTTGCGAGGCAGGTTTCGGGCGAGGGCTCGGCTTTGCGCGGTTCAAGAACACTGGAAGTTATTGCGCGGTAGTGGCCTTGGTTTCGGTGGATGAGACCGTCGAGGTGCAGAAGCTGTGGGCTGCGGTGGATGCGGGTCTCGTGATCAATCCAACCGGCGTCATTTCGCAGGTCGAGGGCGGCATGTTGCAGGCTGCGAGCTGGGTTTTGAAGGAATCCGTTCCGACTGACGGCACGCGCCTGATCGCGGAGTCGTGGAAGGACTATCCGATTCTTACCTTCGCCGAGACGCCCGAGACGAACGTGGAAATCATTGCCGATCCAGACTTTCCGTCGACCGGCGTCGGCGAAGTCTCGCTCGGGCCGACCGCCGGCGCCATCGCGAACGCGGTCGCAAGTGCTTTCGGGATGCGCATCCGAGAGCTCCCTCTCACGCGAGAACGCCTGATGAAGGCAGCGCTCGAGGCCGAGTGACGACCACGGCGCGGCAGTTCCTTAAACAATCGATCCACCGGAGGATACTCTTATGGAAGCGTCAACAGCCACCAAGTTCACGGGCAGAATTATCGAAAGTTCCGACGACGTGACGTCTGCCGTCCTCGAAGCGATGGCCCAGGCGGACAATCCGCGTCTTCGCGAGATCGCGGCCTCCTTCGTGCGTCACATGCACGCATTCGCTCGCGAAGTCAGATTGACCGAGGCCGAGTACGATATCGGCGTCGATTTTCTCAATCGAATCGGAAAGGCCACTCACGACAGCCACAACGAGGGAATTCTTTTCGCCGATGCGATTGGCTTCTCGACGCTAGTTTGCCTCTTGAACAACGGAAAGGCCGGAGCAACCGAGACCGCTGCGGCGCTGCTGGGCCCGTTTTGGCGAGCCAATTCGCCGAAGACAGAGAACGGAGGATCCATCGTTCGCTCCCCAACCCCCGGCCCCGAGCTGTTTGTGGCGTGCGAGATCGTCGACGCCTCGGGCGAACCGCTCGCAAATGTCGAGGTCGATGTCTGGCAATCCTCTCCGGTCGGTCTCTACGAAAACCAGGACGACACGCAGGCGGACATGAACCTGCGTGGGAAGTTCACGACCGACGCCGCGGGACGCTTCTCCTTCCGGTCAGTCAAGCCCGCCGGGTATCCGGTACCCACGGACGGTCCGGTTGGCGAAATGCTGCGCGCTCAGAACAGGCATCCTTTTCGCCCGGCGCATATCCACTTCCTGGGCTTCAAGGGCGGGTACAAAACGCTAATCACGCAAGTCTTCGTCGATGACGACGAGCACCTCGAAAGCGACGTGGTGTTCGGAGTGACGCGCGCGCTGGTCGGGGACTATCGCCGCCATGACCACGGCGAGCCGCCGGCGGCCGGCGTCCGCACGCCCTGGTACACGCTGAACTATCGGTTCGTCATGCAAACGGGCGAAGCGATCCTCCCGAAACCACCCATCAAGTGAGTCCAACAGATGAACAAATCCATGAACGGCAAAGTTGTTCTCATCGTCGGCGGGGCCGGCAGCATCGGCGCCGTTACCGCCGCGCACTTCGCCGAGCTCGGCGCGCGCGTTGCGATCAGTCATCGCGATGTCCCTGAGGAAGCCGCAGCAGCCACGAAGGTCGTACAGTCTCTACCCGGAGAGCGCCACGCCGCGCTGGTCGCCGACGTGGCGCGGACGGACACATTGAAGGCCCTGCGCGCTGAGATCGAGCGGCGATATGGTCGCCTGGATATCCTCGTCAACGCGGCCGGCTTCACCAAGCCCGTGCCTCATGCCGATCTCGAGGCCTTGGACGACGCCCTGATCGACAAGATGTTTGCCGTCAACTGGCGCGGCCAATTCGCAACCATCCGCGCTTTCGCGCCGCTCCTGAAAGCCTCAGGCGACGGTCTGATCGTTTCGATCTCATCGATTGCGGGGACAAACGGAATTGGATCCTCGATCGCCTACTGCGCGGCCAAGGCGGGTATCGACGTCATGACCAAATCGCTAGCCCGCGTGCTGGCGCCGGAAGTGCGGGTGCTCGCGGTCGCACCCGGTGTGGTCGACACCAATTTCGTTCCCGGTCGTGGCACCGACTTCAACGCAAAGACGGCGGCCACCACGCCGCTGAAGCGGATCGCGAGCCCTGAAGACATCGCATCCGCGATCCTCGCCTGCGCCACGCAACTCGGCTTCGCTACCGGCACCACCTTCGTGGTCGATGGCGGCCGCTCACTATGAAGGAAAAATCCCATGCGATCTCCACGCGACAAAGTCATCATCACCTGCGCAGTGACTGGCAATCTCACAACGCCTGAGCAAACGCCCTATCTGCCGATCTCACCGCAACAGATCGCCGATGCCTGCGTCGGCGCTGCCGATGCCGGCGCTGCAATCGTCCATATCCATGTGCGCGATCCGCTCACCGGGCGCCCGTCGATGCTGCTCGATCATTATGTCGACGTCGTGCAACGCACCCGTGCCCGCAATCCCGAACTGATCCTCAACATCACGACGGGACCAGGGGGACGCTTCGTACCGTCGACGGACGATCCGAAGGTCGCCGCGGAAGGCACGACCTTGATGGCGCCAGAGAAGAGGGTGGAACATATTGCGGCGCTCCGCCCTGACATATGCACGCTCGATCTCAACACCATGAACTCCGGTCGGGAAGTGGTGATCAATACGCCACCTAATGTCCGCCGGATGGCGAAGGTCATCGCCGAGGTCGGCGTCAAGCCAGAGATCGAACTGTTCGATTCGGGCGACATCGCGCTGATGCGCGATCTGCTCGCCGACGGCACGCTCCAGGGGCCTGTCCTATGCTCTTTCGTGATGGGAGTTCGCTACGGCTTCCAGCCTGCCCCCGAGACGGTCCTCTACGCGCGCGATCTGCTCCCCAAAGACACTGAGTTCACCGCGATCGGGATCGGCAAGGCCGCATTCACCGCTGTTGCGCAGTCCTACCTTGCCGGCGGTCACGTGCGGGTTGGCCTTGAGGATTCGGTCTATCTCTCCCGGGGACATCTTGCGACGTCAAACGCAGAAATGGTCACCAAGGCGCGCCGCATCGTCGAGGACCTCGGAGGCGTGATTGCGACAACCGAAGAGGCGCGCCGGATCGTTGGACTGCCCCCGCATTCGGCGAAGAACGTAGCCTAGGAGAGTGCGATGAAAGTCACAACCGGAGTAGCCGGTGCGGAATCGAACGACATCGTCGAGGCGACTTGCGTACGACTCAACGCCAAGGCGGCCGATGTATCATCTATAACACCAGCGATCGAACGGCGCTGTCTTTCACGACGTACAGACGAGGTCGTGGTCGCGATCGAAGCCGCGGGCGTTAACCCTTCGGACGTGAAGGCCGCGACAGGCCTGATGCCCTATGCGGTGTTTCCGCGCACGCCAGGCCGTGACTTCTCGGGGGTGGTGGTCGACGGACCGCGCGAATGGATGGGGAAAGCCGTCTTCGGGACTTCGGGCGATCTCGGCATCCGCCGCGACGGAACGCATGCCTCACATCTCGTCGTCGAAACAGCGGCGCTGGTCGAAGCGCCGCCTACGATTTCCATGGATGAGGCGGCGGGAATCGGAGTGCCGTTCGTGACCGCCATCGAAGGCTTCCGAAGGTCAGGCATGCCCAAGCCTGGCGAAACTGTCCTCGTCATGGGCGTCAACGGCAAGGTCGGCCAGGCGGCAGTGCAATTTGCGACGTGGCAGGGCGCAAAAGTCATCGGCGTGGTGCGAAAGGACGAGCCCTACGAAGGGCACGCCAACGCGCCGATCGAGATTGTCAATTCAGCCACGACCGACGTCGCCATGAGAGTAACCGAACTGACCGACGGCAAGGGCGCCAATATCGTGTTCAACACCGTCGGCGACCCCTACTTCAACGATGCAAATCGATCCCTTGCCAAGGGAGGGTGCCAGATCCTGATCGCCGCGGTCCATAAGGTCGCCGAATTCAACATTCTGGAATTCTATCGCGGTCGGCACACCTTTGTCGGCATCGACACCCTCGCCTTCTCCTCCACCGAAAGCGCCGAGGTCTTGCGCAGCGTCATACCGGGCTTTGCCGGCGGCTTCCTTCGGCCGTTCCCCATTACCGCATCATCGATCTATCCGCTAGGCAACGCAAAGGCAGCTTATGCCGCCGTGATCGAATCGTCGCGCGATCGCATCGTCCTGCGTCCTTAACATTGTCGGTTTTCGCCGCGGCGCGAGAGCACATTGCACACCACTTGGAGATGGCTGAACTGCACTCAGTTCCAAGCTGAGGCAAATTGTTTCATAACGGCTCATTCAGCGAATCCGATCAGAACCCGCGCGGGATAGCCGATCAGCTAGTTGACCCGAATCATTGAAACCTGATATTATACTTCAATTGACTCATTGAAACCCGATATTATACTCCAATGATTCTCTACAAGCGTAATCAAATTGAGGAAGCGATTTCGCGGGTGTTCGGCGAGCAATCGGCCCAACCCAGTTCCGCATTGCGCACCCGCATAAAGAGACTCCTCGATACAGATCGCGGACTGGGAAGAAACGCTCGGGCAAATGATCCTATGCTGTCACATTACGCCTTCTACAGCAGAGAATCCCCGGGCAGTGGGGCCGACGTCCTGTTCTCAAACTATGAAGCGTTCGCGCTCATGCTCGGACTCCAAATGTTGAATCACAATTGGCCCCAATCATTCGCTGTCGAAGCTCTGCGATCTTACAGGAGCGATCTCGAAGCGCGACACAGGAAAATTCTAAAACTCAATCGCGAGACGCTCTTCGATCAGACGCAAACTATATCCAAGGCCGAACCGGGCGCTCCCGCATACAACACCACCTGTCCCGCGTTTTTGCTTATCTGGTCAGATAACAAGCACGCAAAAGATGCGGTACCGCCGTCAGCAGCCGTTTTTGACGATGAAGCGAGCGCCATTTCGTTTACACGGGGAAAGGCCGGCCGCTCGACCACTTGGTTAGAACTGACGGTCCCTGCGCATCTCTTGTTGCACGAACTATCCCAGACGCTGCCGCGGCAACGCGGCCGAAGCTGAACGAAATTGAACCAACGGAGAAAAAGATGCTTCCACATCTAATAGAAACCCGCATCAAGGTTTCAAAGAGCGGCACGCGCCTGGATGATCGGCGGGAAATACGATTGCTGCCACCCCGATCTCTTCGAGCTGCCAAGAGAAACGCGCGAACCCATTCGAAAAAGCAGATTAAGCAGATTTCAAACGCGATCCTTCGATTTGGATGGACCTATCCGATCATCGCCGATGAAAATTTGCAGATCGTTTGCGGACACGGCCGATGGGAAGCGGCCAAAGAGCTTGGCCTAAAGAGCATCCCGGTCCTCGTTTTGCATGGGCTGAGCGACGCAGAAAAGCGCGCTCTCGCACTCGCCGACAACAAGATCGCTGCAAACGCCGGCTGGGACCGTAGTCTCCTTGCGGCTGAGCTCAGTGAGCTCTCCTCGTTACTGCTCGAATTCAATCTCGACCTCGATATCACCGGCTTTGAACCCGCCGAAATCGACGCTCTGATGGCCGATTTCGGCGATGCAGACAAGGATCCGGCCGATGAGCCCGGCGAGATTGAGGATCAGCCGGTGAGCCGGAGGGGCAACCGCTGGCAATTGGGCCAACATCGACTGCTGTGCGGCGACGCCTGCGATCAATCCGTTTGGGCTAGCTTGATGGGGCGCGATCGGGCGGCCATGGTATTCGCCGATCCACCCTACAATGTGCAAATTTCTACAACGCTCGGCCGCGGCAAAATCAAACACCGCGAATTTGCATTGGCCTCTGGCGAAATGTCGCCGTCCGAATTCGGCGAATTTCTCAAGTCGTGGATGCGGTTGGCGGCAAAGTTTTCCGAGGATGGTTCGATCCAATTCGTTTGTATGGACTGGCGACATCTCGGTGAGATGCACGTTGCTGGCCAAGAGGTATTTGGCCCCCTTCAAAACCTCATTGTCTGGAACAAGACCAATGCGGGTCAGGGCAGTTTCTACCGATCGCAGCATGAGTTGATATTCGTCTACAAGAACGGCGACACCCCTCACCTCAATAACATTGAGCTCGGCCGGCACGGCAGAAACCGTTCCAATGTCTGGACCTATGCCGGCGTCAACACCTTCCGCAGGGGTCGCCTCGACGAGCTTTCGATTCATCCGACGGTGAAGCCGGTCGCGCTAATTGCGGACGCAATCAAGGACTGCTCACGCCGCGGTGACATCATCCTGGACCCGTTTATGGGATCCGGCACCACCCTTCTTGCGGCCGAGCGTGTCGGCCGCAGGGCCTACGGCATCGAAATCGACCCGCTTTACGTCGACGCTGCAATCCGGCGTTGGCAGGATTTCACCAAGCGCGACGCAATCCTGATGGAGACCGGCCAGACCTTTAGCGAGGTTACCGCTCATCGCTCTTCCGCGAAATCGCGGAGGACGAAGTGAGGTCTCGCAAACAACCGCGGGCGCGCGGCGCCCGCACATCAGCAAAACGGGCTGACGTGGGATACGGCCGCCCGCCTGTCGAGCATCAGTTCAAGCCCGGTCAATCCGGAAACAAGCGCGGCCGACCAAAGGGATCTAAAAACGAGGCGACGATTCTTAACGAGCTTCTTAGCCGCAAGATCAACATCAATCAAAACGGCAAAACGCGAAGGATCAGCGTACTCGAAGGAATGTTCCTGAAATTCGCTGAAGACGCCCTTAGAGGCAACCCAAAGTCCGCGGCCTTCCTGCTTTCTCGCAAGCAGCTCATCGAGTCCATCGAACAACCCGGAGCGGCCGCCGTCGACGCGGACGAGCAGAAAATTTTGGACGCTTTCATCCAGGAAATTGAAGAGAAATTCAAAAAACAAGGAGATGACAAATGAATAGCCAGGAAATTGTCCTTTTGGACGAAATCCTCCGCCGTGATTTCGGAAAGTTTCTGTATAGATGCTTTCTTTGGCTCAACCCAGGTGCAACGTTTCTTTCCAATTGGCACATACGAGCCATCGCCTATCAACTCGAGCGCATCAGACGCGGGGAAATCACCCGCTTGATCATCAACCTTCCACCGCGCTATCTGAAATCGATAACAGTCTCGGTTGCATTTCCTGCGTACTTGCTTGGGCTTGACCCTCGGCGCAAGATCATCGCGATCAGTTACGGCGATGATCTGTCTGCCAAGCATGCAAGCGATTTCCGGTCAGTTGTAAATTCTTCCTGGTACCAACGCGCTTTCCGGGGGATGCGCATCGCGAGGAATACCGAACTCGAGGTGATGACGACTAGACGCGGTTTTCGGAAGGCAACGTCGGTTATGGGACCCCTGACCGGGCTCGGCGGAGATCTGGTGATCATTGACGATCCGCAGAAGCCGATCGATGCACAATCCGAACCGCGCCGGAACAGTGTGAATCAATGGCTTTCCAATACTTTGCTATCGCGGCTCGATAACAAGCAAACAAGTGCCATTATCGTCGTGATGCAGCGAGTCCACATGGATGATCTTTCGGGATATCTGTCAAATTCGCCCGAGAAATGGGAAGTACTGAGCTTGCCTGCTATCGCCGAAGAGGACGTATCCATCCCGATCGGGCCGAACGAATTCCATGATCGAAAGGCTGGAGAAGCACTTCATCCCGCGCACGAGTCGGTCGAAACGCTCCGCAAACTTCAGGAAACGCTCGGTCCTGATGTGTTCGCTGCGCAATACCAGCAGTCGCCCGTTCCGCAGGGCGGCGCGATGATCAAGAGGGATTGGTTCCGATATTACGATGATCTGCCCGTGCGTATCCCCGGCGCCAGGGTTATTCAGAGCTGGGATACTGCCGCCAAGGATGGCGCCCAAAATGATTTTTCGGTGTGCACCACGTGGATGATCGTCGACGAAAACTTCTATTTGCTCGACCTTGTCCGCGACCGCTTCGAATATCCGCTGCTTCGCGACACCGCGATCGAGCTCGCCAATCGCTTCAAGCCCGACGAAATCCTGATCGAGGATGCCTCTACCGGGACCGCTTTGGCGCAGGAGCTTCGGGAAAAAGGTGATTTTTTCGTCGATCCCAAAAAGATCGAGCACGACAAGATCGGCCGTCTCTATGTTCAACAAGGCAAATTTGCCGCTGGTCGCGTGTTATTTCCGAGAAATGCACCCTTCTTACCTACACTGGAGGTGGAGTTACTGACCTTTCCGCAATCGCGTCGCGACGACCAGGTGGATAGCGTTAGCCAGGCGCTCGCCTACGACGGGTTGGGTTACGACCACAGCATGAACTGGGTGGGATGAGGTCTGGTAGGCTCGAGCAAGCCTCTCTATTACCCCGTGACCAAGCCGCAGATCGCTAAGCCCGGCTCGGGACCGTTCCATAGGTGGATATGCGACCGGTCCTCGGGCGGACTCAGCGACGCCGCTTGGGGCGGGCGAGACAAATCAACAATAAAGCCCCCGGCTGCCCAGTCCGCTCCGAGCATCTCGTGATCCTGCAGGCTCCAAAAGAGCCATAAGATTGCTCGTGAATTCGCTGGACTTCTGCATCAAGAGGAGCGTGTGTGGTGGCACTGAGGACGCCATCGCATGGTGACCTCCGCCCTTCGTCGCCTCGCCGAATCGCGGGGCTCGTGTCAGTGGCAGCACATGATGCTGTCACTGACACAAGGAGGGCCGAATGACCACCAACAAGAAGTCGAAGCTCACGAGGCGCGCCGCGAAGCCGCCTCGCGGTATCAAGCGGGCGTCTAACGCTTTGCGTCCAAGAGAGGCCGCGCCTGCCCGGAGGTCGAAGCCCAAGGCGGCTGTGCGAGCCGTTACGGAGACGAGTGGCGGCTCGCCCACGAAGCAGGACACCGTGCTGGCGATGCTGCGCCAGGCCAAGGGCACGACCGTTGCCGCCATTATGGCGGCGACCGGATGGCAGCCGCATTCGGTGCGCGGCTTCTTTGCCGGCGTAGTCAAGAAGAAGCTCAAGCTGAAACTTGATTCCGAAAAAATCGGTAAAGAGCGGGTCTATCGCATTGCCAAGACCGGGACCTCGTCATGAAAGAGGGACGTCCGGGCGAGGCCGACCGGGCAATCGATCCCGTGGTCGAAGCCGAACTGGAGCGGCTGCCCAAACTGCCGATCGCGGAGTTGCGCAGCCGCTATCGCGAGCTGTTCCGAAACGAACCGCCAAAGGCGTTCGGCCCGGACCTGCTCCGGCGCAGCATCGCACATAGGATCCAGGAGCGAGCCTATGGCGGCCTCTCACGGGAGCATCAGCGCCTGCTCGATCAACTGGTGAAGGCGGCTCGAGCGAAACCGAACGGTCGCATTGAGCTGCCAAGGCGGATCAAGCCCGGCTCCGAGTTGGTTCGGACCTGGAATCGCACGACCTACCGGGTCGTAGTCATGGAAAAGGGATTCGCTTGGGAGGGTCGGACCTTCTCCAGTCTCTCCGAGATCGCCTTAGCGATCACGGGGACCAAGTGGAACGGGCCACGGTTCTTCGGGCTGCGATCGTCGGCAAATAGACCCCCTGAGGAGCCCAAGACCGATGACAAGTGAAGGCCGAAAAATCCTGCGCTGCGCCATCTATACGCGCAAATCCACCGAGCACGGGCTGGAACAGGAATTCAATTCACTGGACGCCCAGCGGGAGGCCTGCGAGGCCTATATCAAGAGTCAGGCCTCGCAGGGCTGGAAGGTCCTGCCCCAGCATTATGATGATCCCGCCTATTCGGGCGGCAACCTCGACCGCCCTGCCCTGAAAAAGCTTCTCCGCGATATCGAACAGGGCAAAGTGGATGTCGTGGTGGTCTACAAGATCGACCGGCTGACCCGGTCGCTCGCCGATTTCGCCAAGCTGGTCGAAACCTTCGATGCCCGCTCGATCTCATTTGTCGCGGTCACGCAGCAATTCAATACGACGACATCGATGGGCCGACTGACACTTAATGTCCTCTTGTCCTTTGCCCAGTTCGAACGGGAACTGGCCTCCGAGCGAGTCAAGGACAAGGTCGCCGCGTCCAGAAAAAAGGGCAAATGGACGGGAGGAACGGTTCCGCTCGGCTATGACGCCAAGGATAAGAAGCTCGTGGTCAACAAGGCGGAAGCCGAAACCGTGCGCACGATTTTCCGTCGCTATCTCGAACTGAAATCGTTCGCCCTACTGGTCGCCGATCTGGACAAGCGCGGCATTGCCACCAAGCGGCGAAATACCAAAGTCCTCAAGTACCGAGGCGGCATTCCTTTCAGCTACGGTCCGCTCGCTTATTTTCTTAAGAACCGAATCTATCTCGGCGAGATGCACTACGGCGGCAAATGGTTCAAGGGTGAGCACGAGGCCATTGTTGATCGTGAGACCTTTGATCGGGTTCAGCAACTGCTCAAGGACAACGCGAGCAGCCGGAAGGTGAAGCGTTCGGAAAGCAGAGCCCTGCTTATGGGAAAGCTGTATGACGATCGAGGCAATCTCATGAGCCCGAGCTTTTCCCGCAAGAACGGCGTTCGTTACCGGTTTTATGTCAGCTCGGCCCTGCTACGCGGCCGAAAGGACAGGGCCGGCTCGGTCCGGCGCATAGCCGCTCGCGAGATCGAGGGCGTCGTCGAGGAAGCCGTTCGGGGAAAGTTAGATATCGCAGATGCTTCGGGTCAGGCCATTACAGATCGGATTGAGCGCATCGTGCTCAGCGACACCCAGATCCGGGTCACCCTCAACGCCAGTGGCCAAGCCTCACCGGCTGCGACCGTCAAAATTCCTTGGAGGTCCACCAAAGTCAGCTGCGATTGCGTGCCGGCTCACTCAGAACACAAGCCAGACATGAAGCTGGTACAAGCCATTGTGCGAGCCCACGCCTGGCTTGCCGATCTGAAGAATGGACGCTTCTCATCGGTTGAAGAGCTTGCTGCCGGGGCGAAGCTACATCCAAAAGTCGTGCGGCTGACGCTAAGGTTTGCGTTCCTCTCACCCAAGGTAACATCCGGAATCCTGTCCGGAAATCAACGAGTGCCGGCAATAAGACAGATACCAAAACATCTGTCCCTGGATTGGATTTCGCACCAAAGCCTAAATCAGGTCTGACTGTTTTCGCGATTTCCGCTTGGCACCCGAAACCGGACAATATTGCGAAGACCGCTTGTGACCCGTATGTATGGTCCGGCCGTGCGTTGCAAGAGTTTTGAGTCGATCAGGCAGATACGGTCTTGCATCAATGTATCCGGCCTCTGCTTGGAGCGCGTTGTGCTCCGGGCCATCATGGGTATCAGCGCGCACGCGATCTCATTACCGGACAGGCCTCCTCGAACGGGCCATTTGGGTCACCAGTGTCGCCGGGAAGACCGATCCTCCATCGTCATCTCATCCTCTCGCAGACCTCGGCGGGCCGACTAAGCTACATCACCGATAGCTCCTCATTTGGGCTGTTCCTTTGTTCGTGCCTGGCGGCCGTTCCTTCGTCCCGGCCTGCGCGTGAAGACGCGCCGCGCGCAGGGGCCGTCAAGGCTGGCCGTCCCTCGGGCGTTACCTCCCGCTTCCATGCTGCCAGGTCACGCCTTGAAGGCCCGAGCACGGCGCGAGGATCACGCTTGGCGCGACGCCATCGCATCGGTCTTGACGCACGTGAAGGCGCGCCCCTTGTTGAGAACCGCCCACGCGATGCGGGCAAGCTTATTGGCCAGCGCAGTGGCGAGCACATTGTGGTGCAGTCGCTTCTTCGCCGCCTCGATCCAAGATTTGAGCCCATAGCGTTCCCACTGCTTGGGCCCGAGCTTGACCAGCACGACCCAGGCTGCCTGAACGAAGAGAGCGCGCAGAGAAGTCCTTGCCGCACAGGTATGCCGCGCTCAAGAAGAAAACTGCGGAGATCACAGCTGTACGATCGCTGATGAGGCGAGACCGAACGCGATGGAGCGCTTGGAGATCTAATTGATTGTCGGTTTTTACTGGAACACAGCGTGTCGAGGGACGCTGCACGGCTTCGGCGACTGCGTAGGCATCCCGAAAGTCATTCTTGTGGCCTTGCCGGAACGGTTTGGCATAAGCGGCGGTACCTGCTTTACGTCATGGCCGATCGCACTTAGCTCGCGAGCCACACAGTGCGTCGCCATGCCTGCTTCGATTCCGATCAGGCACCGCGGCACATTGGCGAGCCGGGCTGCGATCCGGCCGCGGGCGATCTTCTCCCGCAAAACGATTGCCCCCTTGCCGTCGAGGCCGATCAAATGCAGGGTGTTCTTGCCCGGGTCGATACCAATGGTGTGAGCGACTGTAGCGGCTGTCTTATGGGGCATGGCGATGTGCTCCTCGTGCTCTGAAGCCCCCGCTCAATCTCTGAGCGGTTCGGGGCGGGAGCACGGCCGGTCCATCCCATTCTGAGACACGTTTGTCGGGGAAAAGAAAGTGAGCGGCAGGCGCTCAAAACGGCGTTTTTGAACCGACTCGGAAGTAGAATGTGCACCGCAATGTCTGGTGCTATCCGCGGCGCGGGCCGAGCTTTCAGATCAGCCTCGTCTGTCGGCGGGATGATCATTCCCCAGGGGTTTGCAATTTCGTGACAATGGAGCAAAACAGTAGGGCTCACGAGGGAATGGCACAGACCCAACGTGATAGGGACGGCAGCGGGATGACTGCCACTCGATGGAGAGGGGCAAGTTTGACAGCCGCAGGCGCGGTTCTTTCTGTGTGCCTTTACGCGGTTGTCGCCGCACCAGCTTTGAATGAAGACGTTGGCATCGGTCCACCGCGCGCGCTTGCGCCGGGACATGCACCGCCGCTGCCGAAAGCGGGCCCCTTGGCGCAGCCTCGGTCACAAGATCAGATCGGCTTTCCCTCGGCGCTGACGGCATCGGTGATCCCCCCGGCCAGCCCGCTCGCGCCCACCGTGGTCGCGCTGGGCGAGAAGCTGTTCTTCGAGAGCCGACTTTCAGGTGACGGCACCGTCGCGTGTGCCACGTGCCACGATCCCGCACGCGCGTTTACAGACGGCAGGCCCACGTCAGTCGGCATCTACGGCCGCGTCGGTCAGCGCAACGCGCCAACCATTTTGAATGCGCTCTACAACAAGACGCAATTCTGGGACGGCCGGGTCAATACGCTCGAACAGCAAGCGGCGCTGCCGATCACGAACCCCTTCGAGATGGGCTCGGTCAGTGTCGGGGATGCTGTGTCCAGGGTCGCCGGCGACACAGATTATCAAACTCAATTCATGCAGGCATTCGGTCGGGGCGTGAATGAGCAGGATATGCTGCGCGCCATTGCCACTTACGAACGGACGCTGGTTTCCTTCGATTCTCCGTTCGACCATTTCATTGCCGGAGAGGCTAGCGCAATCGGCGACTCGGCCAAACGCGGCTGGGAGTTGTTCAATACCAAGGCCCGCTGTCACCTATGCCATGCATTGACGGACAACCAACGAGACGCAACCGTCTTCACTGACAATGACTTCCATAACATCGGCATCGGAATCCTCCGACATCATGTCGCCCCCTTGGCACAGCAGGCAGAGCGCGATCTGGCCTTAGGACATCTGCAGGAGGTCGATGTCGCCGCGATCAGCGGTGAGATGTCTGTCCTCGGGCGCTTCCTCATTACGAAAAAGCAGAGTGATATCGCTTCGTTCAAGACGCCGGACCTGCGAAATATTCTTCTGACCGGGCCTTACTTCCATGACGGCTCGATGCAAACACTGTGGGATGTCATGGACCACTATAACAAAGGTGATGGAGTGAGCGACCCTTGGCTCGATGAGGACATGCAACCGTTGGCACTGACAGAGTCCGAGATCGACGACGTGGTGGCGTTTCTTGCGTCGCTGACCAGCCCGCAATACAAGAACGTGGCCGACCAGGAGTACGCACGGCAACTCGCTCTCTCCAAGGTGGACCGCCCCCAGCGGGATACGGCGCGGGCCTTCGGCCCGAAGCCGAAGCAGCCTGAGCCGCCCCCGTTCTAATTGCCTCGCGCGAGTCGGAGGGAATCGGTTTCGGCAACAGCGCGATCAATGTGTGGGTGCAGGATATCGATTGCGAACTTTTTCAGTGGTTGCCAGGAGCTGATCGTACAATCGGTCGATCTCGCGCGCCTGATCGGGCGTGACATCCTCCTGATGCAAGGCTCTCAGCTCATGCTCGGTTGGCTGGCAGTTGTGACCATTGCGAATCGGCCACGGTCCCTCGTGAATTGGCGGGGCGCCTTTCGCGGCGCAGTGGGAGCGCCAAGCGCGATGGTCAACATCGCCAGGATTGCGCAAACGAGAATGGCACGTCGTGATTTATTAGCCATCATTGCGATCCTCCGTGCAGAGAGGGGTGCGATTAAACCGACAGAGCGACGCCCCTGGTTAGCTTGGGTCCATGAGGCCAAAAATCGCGACCAGTGCTAAGACACCGGCCCCGAGGGCGAGTTCGGCAAAGGTCCCATTTCGGATGTTCGCGACCGCGCACTCGGGCTGCCGGCGAAGGCGCGGAACGAAAACGTAGCGATTGATCACGGCCAGACTCGCCAGGGCAACAACGAGGACGATCTTCGCATCGAGAAGCAGCTGATAGGGAGAGGCCAGATCATCCGGCCAGCCGCCGAGGATTAGTGCCGTATCTACAATGCCTGTAATGATGACGAGCGAGACTGCGATATGACCGGCCAACGAGAAACGCCGTAGCGCTATCCTTGCGTCTGCAGATAGCGTCGGGTCGCGTAGCCGCGCCAGGCCGGCCGGCAACGCGACAAGTGACCCAAGCCAAAAACCACCCGACAATAAATGCAAGATGTGATTGAGGATGTGAAGCGCGCGCCGAGTGCCCTCGTCCATCTCTGCATGCCCGGAGAGAACGAGGCTCGCCATAAGGAGAGCAGCGATCACGGCCCGCGTTGCACTGGCGTGTGGCCTGGCAAGAACGACGCCGAAGGCCGCGAGTGCGAGTGTGCAGTGGACGAGCCAGGCCGTGCCGCCAGTCGTCCTGCTGAGAGCTGATAGCGTGGCCCAGTCGAGAGCAGACGTCCAGTTGTCACCGACAACCGCTGCCTGAATTGGCAACCAGGCCAAGCTCGCCAAGAGCGCGAGGACGCCCGCCGTCCTGAACGGGCTACGGATCTCCTGCCTGAGTCGTTGCGGCACGAGGAAGGCCACGAAGCATCCGCTGCCGTAGAGTACACTCGCGGCCGCGTAGAACGAGGTCCGGCAGAGAATCAGCGCCGTAGTCGGCGAGATCATGGGAGCACCGTGAACTCGTAGGAGCCGCGCGTGGCGTGGCCGTCTCTTGAGAGCGCGTGCCACTTGACCGTATATTTGCCGGCGCGGAGCGCGCCATTTAGGGGCACGGTTATCTTTTTGTCGTCGTTTGGCGTAAGCACGGCTGCGCCGGTCGAAATGACCCGGCCATCCTGTCCTTTGAGGATCACCCCGCTAAGACCGATTTCAAGTCCCTCCGAAAAGTCCAGCGATAAAGTGGGCGGCGAAGCTGCCAGCACACCGTCGGCGGGCGGCGACTCTGCTTTAAGGTGCGCATGAGCAAGGGCAGGGCTCGCTGATGTCAGGCAGGCAATAAGTATCAGCACTGGGGCACGCTTCATGTCGTAAAACTCCTTTGTTTGTCCACTGCGTATCTTCAAGTCTGTGCAGGATGAAGATTTCTGGGTCACGGAACGCGCTACAATGCCTACCGGCTTCAGGCTTCGAAGCATGAGTTGGTTGCCCAGCGTTCAGATCGAACGAGCCTGCCTCCGAACCTCATTTGCAATCGGCCTCAAGGATTCCGGAGTGGCGCGGCCGATCAGACTGTAGCCCATGCCATCGTCAGCCCAGGCGAAGCCTGCAACGTCGTCGTGGGACTGCGGCGTCATTGGTGCGTTCTGGTCCGCACTGCTCATCGGTCGCGTCAGCACGACAATCCGACTGCCCTGGTCATCGTCATACATGAACATTGCAGCTGGGCCGTGCGAGGTGGCGACAAGCCTCCCTCCCATCAGCCGGTAGCCCGACGCAGTCAGATCCGTGACTTTCACCGGCCGATGCAGCCGGTCGGAGACCCATTGCAGGAGCTGAGCACTGTCGGACGCGCGAACCTCGACCGGTCGGATGCGATCCGGTGCATAGACGCCATACGAAACTGCCGCCTCTTGGCCGAGCGCAACGAGTCCGCTTGGTGGCGCCTGCAGCGCGCCGCGCATGGACCAGCCACCGAGGCCGCCGATGCTCAACAGCAGCATCGCCGCCATCGCCCAGCGAACTGGGGAGCGCCCTCGCGCACCTTGCTCGATGATGCGCGATAGGTTGAGCTCAGCCGGCAGGGGTTCTTCGGCGATTGGCGCGAGTGCCGCGCGCAACAGATGGCGCTGACCGGTGAAGTCGGCGACGCGTTTGGCAACTTCCGGATGAGCAACCAAATAGGCGGCGACCTCTGCCTGGCGCTCAGGCTCGAGGACATGATCCACATAGGCGTGGAGATCATCTTCCGTGATCGGTCGATGGTTCATCTCTCGCTCCGCATTTGCACAACGTTCGTCGGTGTCGTGTCCTTCGTGCCTTCGATCTCCTGCTGCAGCCGTTCGCGCGCCCGGGACAGCCGCGACATCACCGTGCCCACGGGAATGTTGAGCACCTTCGCAGCGTCGGCGTAGGAAAGATCCTCGACCGCAACAAGCAGGAGCACGGACTGTTGCTCTTCCGGCAGCCTGGCTAGTCTGTTCAGAACGTCCTGATACATGAGCCGGTGTTCTTGCGCGGCGGCATCGCTGAGATCATCCTCGCTTGTTTCATCGATCCTGACGTGCCTGCCGCGCGCAGCAGTTTTGCGAAACTGATCGACCGCGAGATTATGCAGTATGGCAAACAGCCAGGAACGGACGTCGCCGTCCCGACGCTGATTCCAGCGGCTGACGGCGCGCTCAAGACAGTCCTGCACCAAATCGTCGGCGTTCGCGCGATTTCGAACAAGTGCACGGGCATAGCGGCGGAGCGCGGGTATCAGCGGTTCTACCTGCAGCAGGATGTCTTTCATAGCGCGCTCCGCCTGCGGCTTGCTTCAATCTTCCATCACTGCGTTTGCACCTGAATTGCTTCGCCGAATTTCGTCATATCTCCGGGGGCAACGACCAGATAGCGTCGTTCTGCCTTCGCCGACTGGTCGACGATTTGTCGGATCGGACCAGTTGCGTTGACGATGGCCGATCCGGCCGGATTGGTCTTGAAGGTGGCCAGCGGCTGCAAGGCGCCGCTGCCGTCGACGTGGTCGGCCAAGGCGAGGACGTATTTTTGCTTGGGCTCGAGCCCGGTGACCGATGCCTGCAAGACCTGGATCAAACCCTGATCGAACAGTGAGACGCTGGTTGGCGCCTTTCCATCCTTCTTGTCTCTGGTCGCAAGCGCAAGATGCGCGACCTGGCCGGCGACACCGAGAGGCTGCAGGTTCTCCCGATCGTCGGGGTTTGGCGCGGCGTTCGAAACATAGGCAATGGCCTGTGGCGCCTGTCCAATCGGAATGTTCGCGACCACCGTGTTGGATGCAGTGTCGATTGCCGCGAGCGCATCCGCATTCTCGAGCCCGACATAGATGCGCGAGCCGTCGCCGGACGGCCAAACGCCATGCGGAAGGTTTCCGACCCGAATGGTCGCGACTTGCGAGAAATCATCGGTGCGGAACACCTTGACCTGGTTCAAGCCGCCGATCGTGACATAGGCGAACGTTCCCTTTGCCGTATGAGCGAAGTTCACGTGGTTGGTGATCGGGCCCGTGTCGATCGTCTTGATCAGGTTGAACGGCGGCTTTGCGTTGAATACCTGCGTCTTGCCGACATCCTTGAGCGTGAACCAGACCTGACTTCCGTCCGGCGTCGCCGCGATGTTGGGGCAGAACGGGCTCTCCTGCTTCACCTTGGCGATGATCTTGTGCTTGGCAACGGACACGACATCCGTCTCCGGGTTGAAGGAAGAGCAGACATAGCCGTACTTGCCGTCGGGCGAGAACATCTGCATGCCCGGGCCGCTCGGGGTGGTGATGCGGGTCTTTTGCTCAAAGGTCTTCGCGTTCAGGACGGCGATATAGTTCTCGCCTCGCACGGTGACCCAAACTTCCTTGCCGTCCGGCGTATAGAACGCCTCGTGCGGCGAGCGGCCAACATAGGTGATATGCTTGACCGCGTTGGTCGCCGTATCGATGAAGGTCACCGAATTCGAGCCGATCGAGACCACTGCCAATGTCCGGTGGTCGGGCGAATAACCCATGCCATGGACGAGGACCTGACCCTTATAGAGTGGACTGAAAATCGCTGGCTGCGGATCGCCCAACTTGATCACGCCGAGCAGCTTGTTATCGACAGGATCCGTCACCGAGACCGTGTTCGAGAATTGCTCGGCCGCGTAAACGCGGTCGTGATGGCTGATCGGGACATCGGGGGAGGACAGCGCGCCGGGCGCCTGTCCCGCCCACGCACTGCTACAGGTCGCAAGGATCGTGCCTGCAAGGAGAGTACTTTTCCAGATCGTCATGGTTGGCTCCTAGTGTTTCATTCCAGATGACATGTCCATTTGCATGCCGGAATGGTTGTGCTCGACCGGAGTCGAAGCGGGTTGCTGTTGCGTCGGAGCAGGCGTGGAATCCGTTGCCGGTTCGCCGATCGCAAGCTTCATGGCCGCGATCTCCTGCATCTGGTCGACGATGATCTCCTGCGCGATGCGCCGCAACTGTTCGTTCTTGCCGTGGCGCAATTCGCTAATCGCCATGTCGATCGCACCTTGGTGATGCGGGGACATCATGGCCACGAAGTCCCGGTCTATATCGCCGCTCGGCTTGATCGCCATGTCGTTCATCATCTTGTTCATCGCGGCATTGTTCTCTTTCAGGAACGGAGCTTCATCGACCGCAGCCGCAGGCTGCGCAGGCGACGGGGCTTCTTGTGCAAGCAGGTGCGACGGAAGGGCAAACGCGATCATCAAAATCGCCGTGCCGACACGTGGTCTCGGAAGCATGCCCAACAGCGTTGCCAAGCCGCGAAATGATGGCTGATGCATTTTGATCTCCACAGTTGGTGTTACGGGTTTGACGAATGGAGGCGCGATTTATTCCATTCGCGCTGCCGAGAACTCTGGAGCGGTGACGCGCAAATCAGGAAAATTCAGTGATTGCAAAAGAAAAGAGCTGACAAACGGCCTGATCACATAACCGTTAGTGTTGCTGGCAGCGTTGGAGACCATTGAGAATGTCGTGGTACCCGGAAGGGCACCGCCCTCACTCTCGAGTAAGAGTGGCACGGTCGTATTTTTGATCCGCACGGCTGTTTCGTAAACAAACGGCGCTGATAGCAATTTCCTCGTCGTCAAATTTCCAGGATGCCAGCATCCGAACAGGCCGTGCGTTTCTGCCGCATGATGCATGTGCGCGCCCAGCCCGGCACCCGGATCGAGGAGGCGGCGCGCCTGATCGGGCAGATAGAACAGGCCGTGCGCGCGACCATGCGGCAATGGTTCAAGCATCAGCGTCCGACCGAGTTCCCGGAACCGGTGTGGCGCTGCCGCCACAGAACGGAAATACTTCTTTGCCCGCACGACTAAACCAACTTACGTGCTTGCGGCGCAAATGGTTGGCGCCGCAGTTTGCTGGTAGCGGTGTTGCTTTGCGGAAAGCTTTCGGATGGCAAAGCTGGGGATTTTTGCCGCCTTACTTGCCGGCGTTGCCCTCTTCGGTGCAGCGGACGCGCGCGCGGCCGATGCCGTACCGACGCAGGCTTCGCCTTCAACCACGAACTCCTCGACGCCGCGTGCCTGCACCGACCCCGCTGATTTCTTTACCACCAACTGCCAGCTCACCTGGCAAGGCATCACGATTTTCGGCATCGTTGACACAGGAGCCGGCTGGCAAAGCAACGGCGCGCCGTTCGATCCCCGCTCCGCTGTCGGAGCCTCATATCTGATCCAGAAACAGAACAGGGGACCGCTTTGGAGCCTCGCACCGAACGCGCTGAACAATTCACAACGCGAAGCAATCGTTGCAAATGCGGCGAATTCGACATGACGACAACAGAATGCGTCCCGGCCGTGCAACGTTATCTCCGGCTGTCTGGAATAGGTGAATGAGAGTGCGAAGTCTCGCATGTTCGGTTGTTTTTGCCGGAGCATTGGCTGGCTGTGCCCTCGGTCCGGATTATCTCACGCCGGATGCCGCCGTTCCCCCCAAGTTCGTCTCAGCGCCAGCGGGCAAGGAAGCCCAGTCCGGTGGGGCAAGTCCCGTCTGGAGCTGGTGGCGGACACTGCGCGACCCGCAATTGAACCGCCTGATCGACCGGGCAATCGGGAACAATCTCGATCTCAAAATCGCACTCGACCGTTTGCAGCAGGCGAGATTGCAACTCGTCGTCATCGGTGCTCAGGCGTTGCCCGACGTGAGTGGTTCGGCGGGAGGCGGTGTGGGCACCGGCACCGATGAAACCAGGGGGAGGGCCGCGCAACCGCTGCGGGACGGAGCTAACGCTCAAGGCCTGAAGAAAATCAGCGAGATCGGCGGTCTCGATGCCGAGTGGCAGATCGACATTTTCGGCAAGATCGCGCGACGTTTCGAGGCGCAGGTCTATACCGCCGAGGCGTTCCTGGAGGCGCGCAATTGGGTTTATGTCGTAATCGCCGCAGACGTCGCCCGACTGTACTTCGATCTGAGGGTGCGGCAGGAGCGCCTTCAGATCCTTTACCGCGACATTGAAGCCTCTCGCAAAGTTCTCGATCTCGCCCAGACCCGGCTGGATCGCGGGCTAACCAACGAACTGGATGTGCTGCTTGCAAAACGCCAGGTCGAGACACTGCAGGCAGACGTCGAACCTCTCAAGGCGCTGATAGCGGCTAATGGCTACGCCATCGCCGTTCTGGTCGGAGAATATCCGGAGACCATCGATCGGGAATTGCGACGACCTGGTGCGATCCCACGGCTGCCGCCGCGGGCGCCGGTCGGGCTTCCCATCGATCTCCTGCGTCGGCGGCCTGACATCGTTGAGGCGGAGCGCCTGTTGGGCGCGGCGGTCGCAACGATCGGCGCGCGGACCGCGGACCTGTTTCCGACCCTGGTGCTGACGGCTGGCGGCGGCGCCCAGGGTGGCCCGCGTTCGGGTTCCGCGGTTCCCATCACATGGATCGGTTCAGTGGGACCGACGGTTAGCGCCCCGTTCCTCGATTTCGGCTCGCTCGATGCCCTCATCGAGATTGCCGACTACCGTGCGCACGAGCTTGCGATGGCCTATCGACAGGCGATTCTCGTTGCGGTCCAGCAGGTGGACGAGGCCAACGCTGCCTATTTCGCTTACCGGCAGAGCGTGCGCAGCCTTGATCTCGCCCTCGACGCAGCGCGTGAGGCGACCAAGGTCGCGACCGAGCGTTATGACCGCGGCCTGACCGACTTCCTCAATGTTCTCGACGCCGAACGGCAGCAATTCGCACTAGAGCAGCAACGCGCCGAGGTCGTCCGCCTTCAGGGCGACAGTTTTGTTTCTCTCTACAAGGCATTGGGCGGAGGCTGGCCACCCAACCAGATCATTCCGCCGATCAGGCATCCGGACCCGGCGGTGGTCGCCGCGGTCAAGCGTCTGGCACAGGATCCGCTGCACCCCCCGCCACCCCCGCCACCTCCCGGGTTGGTGCCCTGATTCGCGAGGTGCCTGCTGCAGTCGGAGTGAATGTTGGGTTCGCTGTCGCTGAGCGGCGCGGTCATTTCATACGAGTTTCATTCACCTCAGCTGGGCCGCCTCAGTGGCCATCTCAGGTCCATCGGCAAGCTGGACGGTGTCACCGCTTCCGAGCGCGTCTGGCGGGCTGTCGACAACCCTGTCAGACGGGGTAATACCCTGCAACACTTCGACCTCCGTACCCAGGTTTCGTCCGATACTTATCTTCTTCAAGGCGACCTTCTCGTGGGCGTCCACGATAGCCACCTCGAGCCCGTGTTCGCGAAACAACAATGTGCTCGTCGGGATGCGCACCACATTGGGAGGGCTGGAAATCTTGAAGTGAATTTCGGCGAATGCCCCAGGCTGGAGGAGGCCATCCGGATTGTCCGCCTGCAACTCCACCAGGAGGGTGCGCGAGCTGACATTGATCGCGCGTGACGTGCTCGTGACCGTGGCCTCAAAGACCTTGTCCGGATATTGCGGCAGGTGAATTGCAGCTTTGGCGCCGCTGTGAATGGAGCGCGCCATCCGCTGCGGCGCCTTCACGTAGATGCGGACCTTGTGCGTGTCCGCAACACGGAACAGCTCCGGCGCATTGCCGGCGCCGACTCCACTTCCGGCGTTGATGAGCGCGCCGATGTCGGTTTCACGCGACGTCACAACCCCATCGAACGGCGCGACAACACTTTTGAAACTCTCGAGAGCTCCCAGCCGATCTACCTCCGCCTGCGCGAGCGCTGCATCCGCCCTCGCGGCGCTGAGTCGCGCAGTCGCACGTTCGGAGTCCGCCTGCTTGGACTCCTGCTCCTGGACGGAAACGACGCCCTTTGGCGAATCCCGCCAGCGCGCAAAAGTCGTGCTGGCAAACCGCGCCTCGGCATCGCGAACCGCGATAGTCGCATTCGCCGAGCGCAGCTTAGCATTGGCAGCGGAAAGCTGGGCATCGACATCGGGCGCGTCGATCTCGGCGAGGACCTGTCCCTTCTTCACGCGGGCGCCGATGTCGAAATACCACTTCTTCAGGTAACCGCTGACCCGGGCATAGACAGACGCCTCATACCAGGCCTGGACGTCACCGGGCAGGACCAATTCTGAATCCGATGCGTCGGCCTTCGGAGTCACGACGGAGACACTGGGGATCGCTGCAGCTTCGGTCCATTTTTCGACGGTCGTCTCGTGCTCTCGACGCTGCCAAATCCCGTCCCCAGCGACAACGAGCGCGATAACGGCGGCCAGGCTAATCAAGTACAGCTTCTTGAACCGCATTTTGCTGTAAGAATGCGACGGCTCAGAAGTCCCGTCCGAATGCTGGCGCTCCTGTTCAGACATGACAGTTCTCCAAATCAACCCGCGTTTACCGCTTCGACGGAGTCCGCCGTGTCCTCAGGCGCGCCGGCGCTGCTGAAACGCAACAGGCTGAACACCACCGGGACAAAAAACAGAGTTGCGAAAGTCGCGACGAGAAGGCCGCCGATAACGGCACGGCCAAGTGGGGCGTTCTGCTCACCTCCCTCGCCGAACGCGAGGGCCATCGGCAACATGCCGATGATCATCGCAAACGCCGTCATCAGCACCGGACGAAAACGGGTGAAACCGGCGTCGAGGGCAGCGGCCGTCGCGTCGTAGCCGTCCCGCAACTTTTCACGCGCAAAGCTGACCAACAGGATACTGTTCGCCGTCGCTATTCCCATGCACATGAGGGCGCCCGTCAGCGCAGGAACCGACAGGGTCGTGTCGGTGACGAAGAGCATCCAGACAATGCCTGCAAGCGCTCCCGGCAGCGCCGTGATGATGATGAACGGATCGAGCCATGACTGGAAATTGACCACGATCACCAGATAGATCAGCACAACCGCACCAACCAACCCGAAATACAGCTGACTATAGGCGCTCGTCATTGTCTGAACCTGTCCGCGCAAGGCCACATACGAGCCGGGCGGCACGTCTTTTTCGGTATCGTTGAGGATACGGTTGATGTCTGCAGCGACCGCGCCGAGGTCGCGCCCCTGTGTGGCGCCGTAGATATCGATCACCGGCTGGGCATTGTAGTGCGATACAACTCCCGCGCTTGGCCCAATGGTCGTTTCGGCAAGGCCGCCCAGATACTGCGGCGTCTTGGTCTTCGGTGAAGTGATCGGCACATTGGCAAGGTCCGACATCGTATCGATGCGGTACTGTGGTGTCTGAACCACGATCGGATACGAAACGCTGTTTGATTCATTGAGCCAGAAATTCGGCTTTACCTGAGAGCTGCCGGACAGCGTCACCAGCAGGCTGTTCGCGACATCACGCTGGCTAAGCCCTACTTCGTTCGCCAGCGTACGGTCGACCGCGACGTTGATCTGAGGATAGTGATTGGTTTGCTGGATGCGCAGGTCGGCAATGCCGGGTACCATGCGAATCTTCTTTAGAAGCTCGGATGCATATGCATAATTTGGTTCCTGCTTTGACCCGATTACCTGCAGGTCGATCGGCGCGGGCAGGCCGAAGTTCAGGATCTGCGCCGCAATATCGGCAGGCAGAAAGGCGAACGTCGCGCCAGGAAATTTCCTTGGCAGCAGGGTTCGCAGCCTTTTGACGTAATCGGGTGTGGGCGAGTGGTTCTCCTTGAGCGAAACGAGGATGTCCGCGTCAGCTGGACCGGTCGTCCCGGTATTGCTGTAGGCGATGTTGATACCGCTTATCGGCAGCCCAATGTTGGTCACGACGTTGTCGAGCTGGTCCGGCGGGATTATTTCGCGGATGCTTCGTTCGACCAGGTCACACAACCGCGCAGTCTCCTCGATTCGGGTACCAGCCTGGGAGCGCACATGCAGGAGGATGCTTCCGGCATCGACAGATGGAAAGAAGTTCTGTCCGAGGAACGGGATCAGACCAAACGAGAGCAGGACACACACGAGGAAGCCGGCAACGAATGACTTCGGGCGGCCCAGAACGCCCGCCAGGAGTGAGCGGTAGCGGTCGCGGATTTGCGAAAATCTATGTTCGAATCCAAGCTGAAATCTCTTCAACGGATTTCGTGATCTGCCGGGCGGATCTGCGGAATCGTGCCCGACCGCCGCTCCTTCGGCGTGGGTCGGACGGAGCAGGTAGTTGGCCATCGTCGGCACCAGCGTACGCGACAGCAGGAACGATCCGATCAAGGCGAAGATGACCGCCTCCGCCATCGGCCGAAACAGATAGCCGGCGACGCCGCCGAGCTGGAACATCGGTGCGAACACGATGCAGATGCAGACCAGCGTGACAAAGGCGGGTACGACGATCTGCTGGGCGCCGTCCATGATGGCCGGAATCAGTGCCTTGCCCTGCTCAAGATGCCAGTTGATGTTCTCGAGCGTGACGGTGCCATCGTCAACCAAAATGCCGACCGCGAGCGCAAGCCCGCCCAGCGTCATCACGTTGATGGTTTCCCCAAGCCACGAAAGGGCCGTTAGCGAAAAGAGTATGGCGAGGGGAATCTCGGTCATGATGATCAAGGTCGAGCGCCAGCTGCCGAGGAACAGCAAAATCATCAGGCCGGTCAAACACGCTGCGATAACGCCTTCGCGGATCACGCCCGTGACGGCGCCTTTCACGAAAGAAGACTGATCTCCTACGACATGCAGGTTAAGTCCTGCGGGCAATCCCGCCTCCACTCGGGACAGCAGCCCCTTCACTCCCGTGATGATGTCCAGCGTTGAGGCCGAGCCGGCGTTGAGAATCGACATCAGTACGGCCCTGGCGCCGTTGACGCGAACGATGTTTGTCTGGGGCGGCGAACCGTCATGAACGTAAGCTACGTCGCGCACATAGACGATCGCGCCATCGACCGTCTTCACCGGGAGATCATTGATCCTGTCCAGCATGGTCGGGCTGGCATTGAGTGCGACGTTCCACTCGAATTTGCCGATCTTCTGTGTGCCAGCCGGCAACACCAGATTCTGCGCCGAAATGGCGTTGACCACATCGTCGGCCGACGTGTTATTCGCCTGCATCGCCTGCGGATCGAGGTCCACCTGGACCTGGCGGACCTTCCCTCCGTATGGCGAGGGCACGGCGGCGCCATTAACGGTAACAAGCTGTGGACGAATGAAATTCTGCCCTAGATCAAAGAGCCTGTTTTGGCTGAGCCGCTTGCTGGACAAAGCCAGCTGAATGATCGGCACGCTCGATGCGTTGTAACTGAGAACGTAGGGCGGCGTGATGCCAGCCGGCAGCAGCTTCAGAACGGTCTGTGAAGCGGCCGTCACCTGCGCGAGCGCGGTCCGGATATCGGCATTCTTCTGGAAGAAAATCTTGACGATCCCGTAGCCGTCGAGCGATTGCGACTCGATGTGCTCGATGCCGCCGACCTGCGCCGTGAGATTGCGCTCATAGTAATAGATCACGCGGTCGGACATGTCCTTGGGCAGAAGTCCGGAGTAGGTCCAGACAACGCTGACGACAGGAATGTTTATGCTGGGAAATATGTCGGTCGGTGTGCGCAATGCCGACAGCGAACCGAAGATCGCGATCAGGACGGCCAGCACGACGAACGTATAAGGACGCTTCAGCGCTACCTCAACGATCCACATTCGATCAGCCCATTCTCGTCGATCAGGACATGACACCATTGGGATGGGTCGCGCGGCGAAACTCGCCAGTCGCACCCGACAACTAAGCAATTCGGGCTGCCGGCGCTTCAAGAATCAATCCGGATCTTTTCAATATGCACGGTGACCGTCAGGGTGACTGGGGATCTTTTTTGCGATGAGGTGATCGAATAAGTGTAATCACTTCCGGTTTTGGCACAAATGTTCGCCGGGGCAGATGTACACGTTACGGTCCTTGTCGAACGTGAAGTCCTCCCGACTGAAGGTCCCATCCTCGCGTTTCGACTTGTCGATCACCGGGATGTGCGGAGCGATGGCCTTGTCTTTGACAAGCCAGTACGGAATCGGTCGCCGCATTTGCTTATTATAGCGGTCCACGAATCGTGGCATCATAGGTGGCACCGTCACTGAAGGGATGCCGGAAACGTAGGCCCGCCTGCGCTCGCGCACAGGCGGGAAACACCATGGCATCGGGCCGCAAACTCATCATTGGGGAAGAGGGATCAAGACAAGAGCTGATCCGTGTCGCAGCGGCGGCAATTGGCTTACATCGTAGTGATAGCGTTTCCTGCGGAAGAGGACTCCCGATTTTCCGCCACGATCAAGAAAGAAATACGGGAATACGACTGCCGGGCCGGCCACGCAGTGCAGATCGAACCCGGTCTCCGGCCGCGGTCTCCTGAAAACGGGAATATTTCAAAAACTTGCCGGAGACTATCGGCGATTCCACCGTCGAATGGCTAAATTTGGAGCCTGGAGACCGGAGCCGGATTCACAAAAACCCCCAATTGGCGGGCATTTCCCGCATTACTGAGGGCAAAGGTCTCCAGGACCCGGACTGCCTGGCTGACCTTGCAGGATTCGAACTGCGACATTCCCAGTTTGCAAGCGCCCTTTGAAATATCGAGAGAATTTCGCCCGATCTCCTGGAAATGCACACCTGGAGACTTTCGGAACTATTTCTCCCGCGTATCGAAACAGAGGAGACCCAAAGCGCTGCCCCTTTTTAGGTTGTGGGCGGACGCCCCCTGCAGCAGTCAGGAAGCTTCGATGAGCACCTAAAGGACAGCACCACCTGCCACCCCGCCACTCAGTGCAGATCGAAAGAAAATCTCCGCCGAAAATCTCCCGAAACGGGGATATTTCCGAAATAGCGGCTCAGGTTGCGCGTAGAAGGCGAGGACTTGATGCCCCAGTCGAGATCAATCCACCAAGATCTCCAGCCCAAGAGCGCGAGCGGCGTTACTAGAGACCATTTTGTGGATGTCTTCATCGGCGTAACCGAGATCCAAGCACAAAGCGACGCCACGGCGAAAGCCTTCGAGCGGGCTGAAGACGCCAACCTGCCCGAGATCCGAGCAGATGATCGTCTGGTCGATGCCGGCTGCCTCGATGTGATGACGCAAATCTTCGGATGAAGCCACCTTGAACTTGGATCCTTCCAAAAACATGCAGATTGAGTGCTCGACAAAAGCGCCCATCGCGGCGATGCCCTTCACGTCGTTGAGGCTGGCATCGACGATTTCCTCCGGGTGAGTGAAGATGAGGCTTTTCACCCCGCGCCGCATCGCTTCCTCGAACACCATCCAGGTCTCGCTGACGTGAAGATGGCCGCTAGCCAGGACCATTTCGTTCTTGGCAATGACGTCAAGCACTTCTTTTACCGAATCCAGCACCTTCTTATTAGCGTCCACCACCGGGACCGGAGTCGCGGCTCGCATTTTCTGGGTGGAGGCCGGATGTGCGAAGCTTGCGGTCTTTTCCCAGCGCAGATGATTTTCAGCGGCAAGCGTCGGCATCCAAACGATCTTACCTCCCATTGCCGCGGTGTGCTCAACCGCATAAGGATTGATTCCGCCCACTACATTGTTGAGCGCGATCCCAGAGAAGATCTTGGTATGCAGCTCCGGGTAATGCTTGGTTATCAGTGCAGCGGTGGCGACTCCTGCATAATCGTGATCCTTGGTCACCACGGCCGCGAATCCCGCCTCCGACATTTGCCGAACCAGATCCAGATGGTCCAAGGCACGTGGAGCAATCGATGGTCCACTGTGAACGTGTGGATCGATAGCGCCCTTCAGGATCGCATCAATTCGAGCTTTACTTCCGACAGAGCCCGCCACTTTATCCATTGCCTTGCTCACGCTCCCGGTATCAAAGTGCGGATCAACTTTAGTCAGACTCATCACTGTTCTCCTTCATAAATCCTTCGAGGCGTCTCAAACGCTTAGGGCAAGAGGTCCCCGTTGCGCCGAATGCGCTCAGATCTCTGGTCAAGCCGTTCTTTGTCTCGCCGAACGTGCTTCCCTAAGATTTCCGGCACGGCCGTGACCGAGCATTCGCGAGATTTGCCCGGCTGCCGCTTTCAATGCAGAAATGCTGTCCGCGTCTGGTTCGACAGGCAAGAACTGGATCGAACCCACCAAAGCGAGCGCTCCAGCACAGGAGTCCTTGTCATCAAAGATCGGTGTTGCGACGGCATTGATGCCGAGCATCGCCTGTTCCGGTGCTGTGGCAAAGCCGAGTTTGGCAACACGCAACAGTTCCTCTTCGAGCTGCTTTGGATCAATCACGGTGTGTGGCGTGAAAGATTGCAGCGATCTTGCAAGAACACGCTGCTGTTGCGGGCGTGGCGCGAACGCCAGCTGGATTTTGCCTTGCGCGGAAGAGTGAAACGGCAACTCACTCCCTGGCCGAACGCCAATCTCGATAGCGGCGGTGCCCGGAACCATGCTGAGAACCAAAGCTCCGCGAGGCGTTGACTCCGAGAGCACAACGGAATGGCCGAGCTGATCGCGCAGCTCGCGCATAGGCCCCGCGGCAAGCTGAATAAGATCGGCATCAGGAGCAAGGTGCGCCAGCAACCGGCTCCGGGGACCGAGGGCGTATCGGGTCGTGACCGGGTTCTGCACCAGGTAACCCCGCTCGACCCAAGTGAGCAAGTGCCGATGGACCGACCCCTTGGTCACTTTGAGGCGCTCGGCAATCTGGGTGACTCCGAGCTCCTCACCTGAAAAGGCGACCGTCTCCAGCACGTCGAGCGCGAGTTGGACCGAACGCACACCGCCATCTGAACGATCATCCTGCATCAACCTATCCCCATTTTGGTTTTCTATTACAAAACACCGTATTACATCACCTTTGAAGAAAGGCTAGAAAATATGGCCGTCTGGAACAGCAAATACCTGCTTGACGACCTTTTCTGTATCGTGCTACGAAACGTCGTATCACGATCGAGAACAGAAAGCAACCCGTAAATCTCGCTTTGCCTGACCATTGGGTATCAGCGGAGGAACAGAGGCGATGGACAGAAGCCATGAAGAGTGACCCATCCCTATTTCGTCAGCGGCTGAGCGCCGGCGAAAAGCTGAGCGGCACCTTCGTCAAGACACCGAGCGGCCACGCCACCGAAATATTCGGTGACCTGGGGTACGACTTTGTCGTGATCGACGAGGAACACGCGCCATTCGACCGCTTGGCGATCGACCATGCGCTCGTCTCGGCGCGGGCTTCGCGTATTGCCGCCCTGGTCCGGGTTGCCTCCGCGTCGCCTTCCAACCTCCTCTCGGTGCTCGATGCCGGTGCGGCAGGCGTGCTGGTCCCACACGTCTCGAACGCGCAAAAGGCAGCCGCTGTAGCGGCTGCGTGCCGTTACAAAGGTGGCAAACGCGGGTTCTCCAATTCCCCGCGCGCCGGTCGGTACGGCGGTTACTCGTTGCAGCAACACGTCGCGCAGGCGGATCGCACAACAACCGTGGTGGCGCAGATCGAAGATCCCGAAGCCCTTGATCAAATAGACGCGATCGCTGCGGTCGATGGCATCGATGCCCTTTTTATCGGGCGCGGCGATCTTGCAGTAGCGATGGAGGCGGGTTCGCCGGAGGCGCCAGAGATCCGTGCTGCGGCCGAGCGGATCAGCACAGCTGCGCGGCGCGCGGGAAAGCCCGTGATGGTTTTCGTTGGCACCGACAAGGATGCGACTGCGATGAGGGAGATCGGCGCCAGTGCCTTCATCTTTTCATCCGATCAGGGATTGATGCGGCAGGCCGCAGGCCGGGCACTTGCCGAATTCGAAGCCTTGGTTTGAGCAAGTGTCCCGACTCAACAATTTTCATGAGGACTGAATATGAGTGAAGCTTTACGTTCTGCGACCCATGCGCGGCATTACGCCGAACCGCCGCAAAAGATCGATGCCGATGGAACCCATTGGATCACGCGCGCCGCCAATTTCGTCACCGTGATCAGTCAGGCGGCCGCTGGAGCTGTTCTCGCCCGCAAAAATCCGGACGAATACATGGTTTTGCTGCCTCCGGGAACCGAGGCGGTTGCCGAAGGCGGTGACAACCGTGTCGAGACAAGAGGCGACAGCCTCATCATCGCGCCACCAGGCGAGAGCCGGATTCGAGTTCAAAAACCAGGCATCGTCGTGCGCATTTTCTCAAAACGGGCAGAAGACCTCGCGGCAGCTGCCGTGAACGCTGCGACCTATGCCGATGGCGCACCTGAAGTGGCCCCTCTGACGCCCTGGCCCGACCCGGCCGGTGGCTTTCGACTTCGCCACTACGATCTTGCCAGCACCACAAGTCCCGACCCGGGTCCCCTAAAAATGCGCGTGTTCCGGTCGACAAATCTCATGATCAACGTCTTTGAGCCATGGATGAAGCGGCGCGACGAGAAAAAGCTCAGCCCTCACTCGCACGAGGATTTTGAGCAAATGTCTATCAGTCTGAAAGGCGCTTTTGTCCATCATCTCCGCTATCCGTGGTCACCGGACAAGACGCACTGGCGTGAGGACGAGCATGCACGATACGAGGATAGCCCGTCGGTCCTTGTCATTCCCGCGCGTGTGATTCACACGAGCCAGGACGTGGGTCAGGGGAGAACCTGGCTTATCGACGTTTTTGGACCGCCGCGAACGGACTTCTCGTCGAAGCCCGGATTTGTGCTCAACGCCTCCGAATATCCAGTACCGAACACGCATTAGTCACACGCTGAAACGGGCATTGACCCCTAGGGAGACCAAGGATGACCAATTTTTTCTCTCGTGCGTCATTTAGTTCGAATGACGAAGCGGCAACCTATAATCGGGCGGCCTGGAAGCTCATTCCATTTCTACTCATTCTCTACATCATCTCGTTTCTTGATCGAGTGAATGTAGGCTTTGCGAAACTTCAGATGAGCGCTGATATCGGATTGTCTGATGCCGTATTTGGGCTCGGTGCCGGGATATTCTTTATCGGCTACGCAGCATGCGAGATACCGAGCAATCTTTTGTTGCAGCGGTTCGGCGCACGCTTTTGGATTGCGCGAATTTTGATTGTGTGGGGAATCATTTCAGTTTGCTTCATGTTCGTAACCACACCGGCACAGTTTCTAACGCTTCGTTTCCTGCTCGGTATCGCTGAAGCCGGCTTCTACCCCGGCATCGTTTTGTACCTCACATACTGGTTCCCGTCGAAGCTGCGCTCTCAGGTCTGTGCGCTATTCTTCATCGGTATACCGATTGCCGGGTTCATTGGCGGGCCATTGAGCGGATTCATCATGAAGTCCATGGCAGGCGTATATGGCTTGTCAGGATGGCAATGGCTGTTCCTGCTCGAAGGAGCACCCGCGATCATCGCCGGCGTTGTTACTTATTTCTATCTCAGTAACGGTCCGAGAGACGCGAAATGGCTGACTGCAAACGAGCGTAATATCATTGTGCCTGCGCTCGAGGCCGAGGAAGCCGCGCATCGCGCCATGGGTCATGGACATCGCCTTGTCGATGCGCTGGCAAGCCCCAAGGTGTGGCTATTGGCAATAACAAACTTCACGCTGCTCGGCGGGATTTACGGCATCTCATTCTGGATGCCTCAAATCGTCAAGGATTTGGGCGTGCAGGACGTGTTCATGAACGGCGTCGTTAACAGCATTCCATTTGCAGTCGCTTGCGCGGCGATGGTCATCGTAGGCCGGAGTTCTGACCGCACACGCGAGCGCAAGTGGCACATCATTGTTTGTGCCACGATCGGCGCCCTTGGCCTGATTGGAGGAGCGACGCTAACCGGCACGCCAGCGTTGGCGCTTGCCAGCCTCTCGCTTGCGCTCGCCGGAGCCTTGGCATCAATTACAGTCCTTTGGGTTCTTCCCAGTGCGCTCTTGACTGGGGCTGCCGCGGCCGGTGGCATTGCACTTATGGCAACCATCGGCAATCTGGGCGGGTACGTCGCCCCCTATATACTCGGCCTGGCAAAGGAAGCGACCGGGCGCCTGGACTTCGGCCTCTTCGTAATGTCGGCGGCGATGATTTTGGGAGCATTGCTCGTCCACTTTTTGCCGCGCAACGTCTCAATCGACGAGGCAGAACAAGCCACCGTACTCGCTGAGCATCGTGCCGTAGGTGCGACTTAGAAATCTAAAGAACACCTGCCGCCCCTGCCACTCAGTGCAGATCGAAAAAAGTCTCCGCCGAAAGTCTCCCGAAAACGGGAATATTTCAAATATCGGCTGGAGACTTTCGGCAGATTCTCGCGTTGGTTGCTCTTTTTCGGAGTCTGGAGACATCTCGCAGAACGCACGAAAGCCCGTGTTTTGCGGGCTTTCTGTGACTTAGGTGCACACTATCGTACGTTGAGTGAGTGGCTGGCTGGGGCGGGAGGATTCGAACCTCCGTATGGTGGAATCAAAATCCACTGCCTTACCACTTGGCGACGCCCCAATAACGGGAAGAGCGAAAGAGCGGCAAGCGTT
>Ga0210407_10000287_pt1 | contig 60503 bp, 101 predicted proteins | sample IncBWC27MmetaG_FD_150860 | JGI IMG/M metagenome (GOLD analysis project Ga0210407, IMG submission 150860) | Forest soil microbial communities from Barre Woods Harvard Forest LTER site, Petersham, Massachusetts, United States - Inc-BW-C-27-M | ecosystem: Environmental > Terrestrial > Soil >...
CGACGTCAAACATTGTGGCGGCGGCGTAGTCGTGATGCTCCCGCGACCACGCGCGGAGCTTTATGCAATCGGCGAGGACGAGCGCGAGCAGTTGGCAACTCATCGACGCGGCAGTCTGGTCGAGAAGATGAGCAAAATCTCTCAAAGCCGACCCATCAGGAGCAGGACAACGAGGATGATCAGGATCACGCCGACGATCCCGATCCCGCCGTGGCCCATGCCATAGCCGTAAGGAATGCCGATTCCGCCGCCGCCGATCCCTCCAAACAGAATCAGAACAAGGATGACGATTAGGATCAGCATCATTGGCTCATATCTCCTAGTACGACAGCGGGATAAAGAAGCAGCGGACGTCGCCGATCTTAGGCGGCGCGTCATGTTCCTGCCAAACAGTAACTCCGAAGAGCCAGTAATCGCCGTCCTGGCTCGGGTCCGTCTGTGAAAGCGGGATCACGCCATCGTGGCCGTCGACCAGATATCCGCCGTCAACGCGATGGACTTGCTCGGGCTTTAGGTGGTGGACGTCGTTTATACCACAACATCTCTGTGCGACCCACGCGGGAACCGGTTCCCCGTTGGCCCAGAATTTATGCGCAAAGGCACTTGAACAATTTAGAATAAGGATCGCAGCGACCATCATGTTGCGCATCGTCGTGCCTTTCCATTCACAATCCTGCAAACGTGGCTCGGAGATATCCCGTATTCGGATGCCAATCCTCTAATGGTCTTGCCGCCGCGGGAATGAGCGGCAATCACAGATGACATCACTTCATCGGAAAATCTTACCGCTCCGTAATAATTTGCCGTTCCATGAAGTATCTTGTCTTGTTCGTTCTCTACGGGCGTCGCCCAGCGGAGATGGCGGGGATTGACACACTTTCTGTTGCCGCACGAATGGGCGCTTTGATGTTGTTCAGTCGGGGCCAGCCCGTATGTTCTTTCGCATACAATGTGATTGGCCGTGCTTGTTGATCTGTTTCTGCTCCAAACTCCATATCCCTTGTCGCCGAGTGCGAAAGGCCACGGCAAGCATTCATCGGAATCGTGCGCTAGGATCGTTTTTGTCCAAAACTCCTCGATCGGACCTTCGCCAATGCGACATGTCGTCTTTCGCCCCAGACGAAACCGCTCATAGTGAGCGTGACACATCATTCTAGCGTAAAACGGTCTTTGGCAGTCGCCTACCGTGCAATGCTCGGGCGGCGATCTATTAGGCTTGCTAACGCGCGCGATTTCGGGCTTGCTCTGAGCAGCCATGACGGTCTCCAATCCAGATCGTTGTGGTTAGCGCCGTCGAACGTGTTGCAAGCACTTCGGCGGCGCGCCTTTCAGCGAAGTAACAATACGAGAATCGACCAACGTTTGCAAGGGATTCCGCCTCATCGCCCTCGCGAAGTTGACGGCACGCCAGGATCGGGCGTGAACACGATCTGCACCGCGACTGCTGCGGGAATGCCGGCCTTGGCGCTGACGGCCACCGCGGCAACCTGAATGGTTTTATTTGCATAGAAACTATTCGCGATGTCTGACATGATCGCCACGGCGGCCGTTATGTCGAGCAGCGGATTCGTCCCCTCGGCAAGCGCTGCGGCCAAAACCTGCTGAAATGGAAATGCGTCGAGAAACTGAAGGAACTCGTTGGCTGGCTTCGTTTGGCCCGACGCAGGTTTGATGCCGGCTATGATCGCCTGGAGGTATTGGCCGATCGTCGAGAGGATCGTCATGCTGGTCCCTTTAACGGGTGATCGATTGCCGGAGTCATCGCCGTCGCCGGAACGACTTTGACCCCATTATTTGCGGTGTTGACGGCGGCAATCTGAGCGGTTGGCGTATGCGACCGCGTCTTGTACCAAGCCAAGCCTGCGGCTACGGCTCCGGCCCCTATCATGACAATGTCGTTCGCGAACGATGATTGATCGGCGGAAGGTATCAGTCCTTTGCTGGCCGCCCATGCCGCAATGCCTGTCGCGGCATAGCCGGCAACCGTGGTCAAAATGCTCTTGAGTTGCGGGTCCATTCTCTTATCCCCTTCCCGGCCTGTTCCAGTGCGCCCGATCTAAGCCGGGATTGCTCACTTCTTCTCTGGAAGCGTGTAAGTCTCGCTGTCAGTCATATTGTTCAAGACCGTTGTGGTTGATCACCGCCATCAGCGCCGCGGGGTAGTTCGGAGCCGTGGCGTAGCCGCATGCGTGCAGGGCTTGGGCGTAGGCGTCGGGGGACTTGGCATCGATGCAACGCTGATAATGCGGGGACGTGAGAAGCGCGGCATGGGCGTCGAAAGCAGCTTCAAGGGAAGGGTAATTGGCGAACCATTGTTGCTCGGCGACGTAGCGATGACCGATATACTCGTGGGTCAGGACCAGCCGAGCTTGCCCTGACGCGCGCTGCGCCTGGGTTGCCTTTATGCCAAAAGGATTGTTCACCCCCGACAAATGCGCGCCATAGCCTGATTCTACAGCCCACTGAGCGAGCGAGATGGACACGAACGGCCCGCGCGGTGAAAACTTGGCGTGGCTCGCGCGGGCGATTGGGATGATGGGGAGAAAGCGGGAATCGGTCATGGCTGTAGATTCCACCGCAGGATGTATGTCGTCTTGTCTTCGCGAACGCACTCATAATGCGGCAGCGTGCCGTTGCAGTCTCGCGCTGGCTCCTGCTCGCAAAATTCGCGCACAGTGTGAGCTGCAAGATCGGCCACCGGACGACAAATTGTCGGGCCGGGGAGGCAACCCATCGCCGTCACCATCGTCGGAACGACCAGCGTGCAGATATCCATTATCCGTCCTTTACGGTAGCGCACACGTCGGCATTTTGCCTTGCTGAAAGCAGTACATCGCAGGCAACAGAACCGACGTCCCGCCACTTCCGCCAGAAGTCGCCCCCGTCGTCGGGCTGACCCACGGCCAAGGATGCGTGCCGAAAAAAGATGGCTTGGAGGCTAAGTAGAACGAGTTCGGCAGCGCTGTCGCCGCCCCGGTGCATGCCGTCGTCGCCGCGGAACCGAACGTATAGCAACTCTCAGCGCTAGACACCCAATCCCAGTTAGCCAGCCTAGTTATTGTGTTGACTGTGGTCGGGTCGTACGAATTGATTCCGCCTGGAGCCGTGTACTCGCCGAGAATCCACATCGGCACATCGTTTCCAGCAATCATAGCGTTATAATCAGTATTAGTCGTGACCTGGACCATAAAGGCGGTCTGCGTCTGGGTACAGGTATAGCCGGGTCGGCCTGACTCATTGATGAGCGTCTGCCCGCTATATCCTAAAACGTTGCCGACGAAACCGTTGTAGAAACTCGCCTTCTGAACCTGGATTGGAGCTCGGCTATCCCCGCGATAATCGCCGTAGTAGATCGTGCCGCAACCGGTGCCGCTAGCCGAATACGTATTAAGCGGCGCGTATCCAGCATTCGGAGGCGATGATGCGCGAAGTCCCGAGAACCAATTGCGATACGCCGAAATAAAGATTGCTGAACCCCAGTAGGAATCGCCAGCGAAGTTAGCCCCGTAGTTTCCCTCCATAAGTCCTAGATGCGTCGAGTAGTTGTGGGCGTCGTTCCAACCAGACTCGGGCTCGTCTGGGTAAGTGAAACCGAAGCTATCGTCGCCATAGTTGTACGCTAGAACATTGCCGCCACCAGCCGTCTGCATGACGTCATATTTGTTACCATACCACATGACATTGTTCTCAATTAAAGTTTCGGTCGAACCACTGCTGATCGCGGTAAGATAGCCCGCGCCGCCGTTTTCCGGCACGGCAGCTTCGTGGATGAATGAATCGCGAATGACGTCGTGATAGCCCCAGGCGATGCAAATGGCGCAACCTGTCGACCACATCGTCTCGACGTTCTTTACCCAGCAGTAGGCGCACGGATTGCCGCCGCCGTTGCCAAGTCCAATGTTGGTATTGACCCCGCCCCACACGAACATGTTCTCGATGCCGCCGCCATGCTGCGGCGTCTGGCTCCAGGTCGTCACCTGCGCGTCGCAACCGCTGCAAGTCGAGGATGTGTGATATGGGTACATGATTGGGGTCACGAACGTAATTGTGGCCCCGCTGACGGAAGCAACCTCCTTTTGCTCAGTGATGTTTCTTCCTGTTGCCCTGGTAAAGCCGCTGAAATTATTTCCGACATAGGTGTTAGGATCGTTGGCGGAATTCTCATCAAGAATTATCAAATCCCCTTGATTGATAGCCGGGCTCGGCGTGGCCGTAAGCGTGACGCTGAAGGCCCCCTGCACGGCGTCGGCCGCGAGGTCATAGGACGTCCCATAGAAAGTGTTGTTGCGCCACATCGTAAAGAGGCTGTTTGAGCCCGTGCGCGTGGTCTGGACGAGTTGGGTCGCGGTCGAATCGGTGCAATAATTTCCACCATTGATTGTGACGAGCGTGCCGCCGACGCAGGCACGGATCGCGGTCCCGCCATTGACTGGATTGAGGCTCGTGCTCTTTTGAGCACCTGCGCCCGAGCCGCGCATCGTGCATCCGGAGACATCCATGTGGATGCCGCCGTTAACACTGTCGATCTTGAATACGCCGAGCGAAAGCAGCACGACCTGACCGGCGGGGCAGGCGGCAAGCGCGTTGTTGATCTGCGCCGTGTCGTCACCGCCGCTCGGCGTTAGCGTCGTGGAGATTGTAGAACGGTTCGGGATGCCGTTTGCCGTCATCGCTATGGGCGAACCTGAACTACCGACCGTCTGTGAGGGGCTGATGGTGTAGGTTCCCGTGTCTCCCGCGCCGCTCCCCATGGCCGTTATCGTCGTGCCGCTCGTCACCCCTGGCCCGGTGATGGCCTGACTTGGCCCCAGAGCATTGGAATGCGAGGTCGTGACGGTCAGCGTGGTCCCGGCGATATAGCCCGAGAGCGGGATCGCCTGGAGCCCCGCTGTTTGCCAATTCGCCCATCCGTCTGCCGCAGTCGGGAGCAGCCCTGCAGTCGGATCGCCGCCTCCACCACCGCCGCCGCCCTGGAGAGTGATGCCTGGGATGAGGAATTGCGCCGCCGCCGAAGCTGCGACGAGCAGCCCACTAACGAGTGCGGCGCATAGCAGTTTGACGAACGCCCTCATGGAAGGGTCGTCCCGCTCCCTGCCGGATAGGTTTGAGCCACCCCGGCCGAGATCAACGACAAATTGAACTTGTTGCTGGCCAGCCCGACGACTTGGAGGGCCGCGTCGCTGATGGACACGGCACCAGCCCAATTTGACGGGGAAACGACGCAATTAAACATCACTGTCCCCGCAGGCGCGGCAGAAGCCAAGCCGGACGCCGCCGCCGTTGGCGTGCATACGGTCCCCGTGGATGCAGGCCCCGACAAGGTAAAACTCGGGATAGTCAGCGATGCGGCATGCGCTTTGAAGCGACCTGCGGTAGGAACTGACAGCAGTGCGAGTAGCGCGGTCGACAGAAGGAGCTTTCTCATCACTTCGGCCCCGGGACTGGCGCGGGCGCTGGCGGTGCAGGCGGGGCAGGCGGGGCAGGCGGGGGATTCTTCGCCTTCTCCAATTCGTCTTTCAGCTTGACGACTTCCGCTTGGGCGCGTGCCAACAGGATCGCCTGTCCGGCTTCTCGCTCGTGTTCTGCTGCAAGCTGGTCCTCGAAGCTCTGCTTCATCGCTGTGATATCTTCGCCCGTCTGCACGGCTATCATCCCATTTGGCGCGGCGTGCGCGTAGTTCGCGGCAAGGATGATGCCGACTGCGCCGTATTTGATTGCGTGTTTCATTTGCATTTTTCCAGTTCTCCTAGTCACATCCCCATTACGGTCCAGTTGCCTAGCTCATTACAGTGAGCCAGCGTGGCGTGAGTTCCATTGGCCGAGATCGTCACACCAGCATTGCTCGGCGTATTCGCTAGATTGGTCAGCATATTAGCAAAAGCTCCGGAGAGACCAGCGGTTGAGCATGGGGGGAACGTCGTGAAATTGGCCGGGGGGTTGCCGAAGATGCCGGGCCATTTCAACTCGGCTATGGCTGCGGCTCCCCCGACATTGGTTGAGTTGATTCCTTGCAGAAGACCGCTGCCGCTGTTGACCATTTGGAATTCAAATCCACCAATAGCGGTATTGGTCTTGATATATTCCGGACCCCACAATATTTCACTACAAAGGTCGGTGGCGCAGCCTGCATTCGTTCCTGCAACCATCTTTATAGCGGGACCAGTCACATGATTGCCAACAAGCAGAGCCGTCACAGCGAAATCAATGTTGAGTGCGTTCAACCATGCCGGGGTTTCCAGCGCTCCGGCCGGCTGCTGGCTTGATATGCGAAGACCATACTGACCCTGTGTCGATCCGAGATTCTCAATGTCGTCAAACCCGGCGAATGTGCCTCCAGGGGTATAGACAGCTATATGATGCTGATAAGCCACCACATAAGGGTAAGGAACAACCGCGTACTCGATGGCGTCACTGACGGCCCAGGCAGAAGGCGTGCCGACACTTTCGAAAACGATTTGTCCGGTGATAGTCCCGAAGTTCATTATCAAAGCGCAGGGGGCTATCGTGTAGGTTTTAATAGTTCCGACGCCAATACCCGAGTAACCGCCCCCTCCAGAAGTATTAGGAGAATTGACGGTCAAATGGGTTGGGTCATCATTGCTGATGATTTGATACCACGATTTCAGCGGGCCAAGGGTCGTCCCCGGCGTACCATTGAACGGCGCACCCGTATATGTGTCCGCGTCGAGCGCAATGCAGCCAATATTACCATCATTGCCACCAACCATGTTATGGGTCCAAGTCGTGCCTGACCCAGTAAAAGTGGCCCCGGAAATGGATGTGACTGTTCCCGTGGTATAAGTTGGCTGTGTGAGGTCGACAGCCCATCGCCCCTGACCAGATTGATTGGCCGTGTTCATCTGAATTAGAAGAGCTGGTGTGACGGTGACGCCTGTGGTGGCGGCGACAAGAACAGAGAAACCGGTATAAGAGCCCCCGGGAGTCGCGATAGTTGCAGATAGGGAGTCGCCAGCGGTGTAGTTCTTGCCAGGGGTTTGGACGCTGTTTGGTTCTATGAAGGACACAGAGGTCACAACGCCGCTAGCAATGATGATGGTGGCTTTTGCCAGGGTGCCCGTACCGCCGGCGAGGGCGACATTGGTGTAAGTTCCGTCGCACGTTGATCCTCCACCTGCGCAGGTTCCCGAAGTGATCGCCCCGAACGTCGCAATTATTCCGTTGTTGTAATTCGCGCGAACGATGCCTGAAATCGTGTTCGTTCCGCAGGCAGTGATTTGCATCGCCGTTTTGGTATCTTGCGAAGACGCGAATTGCTGAGCAAAAATGACCCAGTCTCCGACGTTACACCCTGTGTTGTCGACGACCGTGACCGTCTGAACGGTTTTTGCTCCAACTATAGCCTGCGTTGTGACGGTGTTCACGGTCGATTGTGTCGGTACGACAGTTATCGTGGCTAGTGTCAACGCGCCCAGGGTTTGCTGGAGCAGGTTGACGTCAGTAAATCCTTCGCCCTCGTCTCCAGCTATCGGGCCGTTATAAAAATACACGAACGTCGTGTTGGCTGCACAATCGCTTTTTCCGCCGTAACACGTTATCTGATCACCCGTAAGCAACCTCTGCCCGGAGGCGAGATAAGTGCCCTGAATCAGCAATGCCTGCATCGTGGTTTTAACTGAATTGGTTCCATAATATAATGATGAGAAAATTGCATCTCCTTGAGTTACTGATTGCTGGTCCCAAATACAAACATTATCATGGAATCCGGATGTAGGGAGGAGAACATTGTTGCCTACACAACTGAATTCGTTGGAAAATATGTCAGTGGTAAGTCCTGACGCGTTGGCATTTGGCCCCTGCGTAAAAATACCCCCGGGCAGAGTCCCTGTCCCCAGCGTAAGAATGCCGGCCCCATATTTGATCTGGTTGTTGTCGCCAAGAAGGAGGTTTCCGCTAGACGAAAGCAGGCCGCTGTTAGCGCTCACGTTGAGGAAAGCGACATTGCCGATCGTCCCCGTGGTCGCTGGAAACGTGATCGTCTTCGAGCCCAGCGCGCCTGTGGTCGGCTGCAATACAATCGTACCGCTCGTCGCATTCCCCATCGTGATCGAGCCGAGCGTGCCGCTCTTGCCGAGTTGCAGGCCTCCGGGAGAGGTATAGACGACATTGCCGCTATCGCCTCCGAGGGAGAACGCGCCGCCCGTAGCCGTGAGACCTCCCGTAGGGGAGGCCGTAGCGGGGCTACCGCCGTTCCGCACCGACTGCGCAAGCGTCGGCGACGCCAGCAACAGGCATACGACCATGGCGAATAGAGGCTTCATCATCATTGATAATCCGCGCTTATGTAGGCCGTGTCCGTGCCGGTGGTGAACGTGAACGGATTCGCAGCCGTCGACACCAGGATCACGATCCCGGTTCCGTATTGTCTGGGGAATGGAATGCGATCCAGCGAACAACCCATCGCACCAGCGGCGAACTGGCAACTATCAAGCACCTGCGCTCCTGTGAGCGAGCTACCGGGGACGGTCGTAGAGTTGTACGCGATACACCATCCCGCCGCGCCACCCACCACGTTGCAGTAGAATCCGTAGAGGTTCCCGGCCGAGGCCTTGCAGATGTGCGAGGCCTCCATCGCCGTGCTCGAACATGTGCTCGTCGCCGCGGACGATGCGCTCGATGGCAGTTGATTGGCCGCCGTAGCAGCGCCATTCAGCGTTCCAAGATTAAATGTCGGAGTCGCGGCAAACGCCGGAAGAGTGCTACCAGCCAGAGAGGCAAAGATCGGATTGCTGGACGAAAGGACCGACCCGCCCTGCATCAGCACGACGGCGAGCGGGACGCCTCCGGTCAGTCCTTGGACTGCGAGGCCGTTTGTTCCCGGGGTTCCGGCTGGATTTACTGACGCCAGGACGGCACATGCTGCACCGTCACAGATAGCGCCGTTACCAAATAACTTGCTCGCCCCGTCCGTCCCAAATCTAAATGGGGTAGTCGAGCCGGGATTGGCTAAAAATGTCGTCTGTGCTAGCGCTGGCGAACTCAGCCCTAGCGCCAACAGAATCGCGGCGACCTTCAGTCTCATTGAAACGGCTCCGCTAGTATGAAGATATATTGGCTGTTGCAAGGGTCGCTGAAATCAAACGAGTTCGAGCACGCAGGAGGCGTTCCTCCCGTCGCGACGATTCCTTGGAGCAGAAATTGCGCGATGGTGTCCGTGCTCCCGAGGATCGAGGCGCAGACGCCGATCAGCAGGGCGGCGATAAAATTTCTCTGCATCAGAAGAACTCGACGACGATTATCAAGCCAGGCCCGCCGTTGCCGCCCGCGCCGGGAACACCGCCGTTGGTCATGGAACCGCCACCGCCACCGCCGGACGCGATCCCTCCGAGACCGCCGTTGCCGGCCGTTCCAGATATTCCCGAACCGCCGCCACCCGCGCCCGTACCGGCGGCAAACAACGCGGTTCCCGCTCCGGTAATCCCAGGATTCCCGGAAGAACCGGCCGCGCCGCCAGTTGCGCCAGACTGGTTTGCACCCGTGCCAAAGAGCGCGCCGCCGTTGCCACCGGCAGTGGCGGCATTAGCCGCTGAAACTCCGCCGCCAGCACCGCCGCCAGCACCGCCGTTGTAGGCGAGGAATCCGACCCCTCCGAGGGCTCCATTAGCGCCGATGCCGCCCGCCGACCCGGAGTATGTGGTGGTCGCACTAGCGCCGCTGCCGCCTCCGGGAGCCCCGGCGGTGCCGTTGGTTGCGCTGGTGGCATTTCCACCTTGGCCGGAAAGACCCGCGCCACCACCACCGCCTGCGGCCGCAGCTAGTTGTCCTCCAGCGCCACCGCCACCGCGTATCCCTGCGAGTATTATGGGGCCAGGTGCGCCGAATGAGCTATTGCCTACCGCTGAAACGCCGTTGCCTCCGGCCGTCGTATTGGCCGTAGCCGCTAGGCCACCCGTGCCACTGATGCCGACGGTCATGGTTTGCGAGGCTCCAATTACGGCCGCCGTGAACCTGCCGACGTTCAGGCTTCCGCCGCCACCACCGCCAGCGCCCGAAACTGCTGTCGAAGCAACTTGCAGAGCTCCACCGCCGCCCCCGCCGCCGCCTCCATAGGCATAAACATCACAGATCACCATTCCAGCGGTCGGCGTATAGGTCTGAGTGATAGCCGCCCAAGTGATGACGAACGTGCCGCCCGTTCCCACCCCTGACGTGCTTCCCTGCGTCGATGGATTGCTCGTGGGGAGAACCGTGCAGCTTCCCGCTGTCGTAACGGCTAGCGCTGTGATCGCTCCGGCGCTGGCGGTGACGGTCAGGACGGGCGCAGTCGAACACGTCCCGCCCGTCGTCGACACGGTGATCGTATCGTTGGTGACGTAGCCAGACCCCACTGCCGCGACGGCGGCCGATCCGACTTTCGCGAGCTGCGAAAAGGTTTGGATGTTTGGCGCGTGATGAATGACGCTCGATGCCAGTATGCCGGAATCCTGAAGCGTCTGTCCGCCCGTGCCGTTGAACGACACGAGGTTGCCGCTTACCGAGGAGCCTGGGCCTGACGCCGTACCCAGCGTCACGGAGGCGGAAGGGAATGTGTATGTGAAGCCCGCCGCTCCAAAGGCAAGCGTGGTAGTCCCCGCGCCCGTGGTCGTCAGCGGGCCGCCGAGCGTCAGCGCCTTGCCGTTGATCGACGTGCAGGTGATGTTCGGGGCCGTGAACGTGCAATCGCCGCCGAGGGTAAAGGTGCTCGGCGCTGCGCCAGCCCCTCCGCCCTCCACGAGAGAGCCCGCGGCAAGCGCGGCGCTCGACGCCCATGTGGTGGCCGAACTGAAATAGGAAATACCGCCGCTCGTGCCTGCCACTGTGAAGGCTGGGGTCGTGGTGGGCGTCGCGACGCTGATCAATCCACCAGCGAAGCTGGCGCTGGTGACGGTTCCTGTTCCTCCGGGAGCTCCGCCGTCTTGCAGCAGTTGCCCCGTCGCCCCGCTGAACGTTGCGATATGCCCGCTCGTCGCGCTCGGTGGCCCGCGCACATAAGGACCACCCCCGCATTGCCAGTTAGTTCCGTCGAACGCGATACCGACCCCTTGGTTCTGTTGCAGCACGACCGTCGCCGAACCGCAAATCGTTCCCGTCGTGGGGGTGATCGTTTCAGCGCCTGCGCCGGTATTTACAATGTTGATGAAATTGTTGGCGACGAAAGACGCTGTTGGCAGGCTCGGCGCGCGAGGGGTTCCGTCAGAAAGGATGACCAACTTGCCACAATCGGAGGCAAGGAACGTGTACGCGCTCCCGGCCGCCGGGGCATTGGGGACGACGGCCCCGCTAACCGTCCCGCTCGTGGTGATCGGTCCGCCGGAGACGCCGCAGGACGTGGCGACCGAGGTGACGGTGCCTGTTCCGCCGCCGCCTCCCCCGCCGCCGCTGCCCCCACTGCCCTGCCCGAGGGGAACCGGCGGCCAGTTCTGGGCGAGCGCCGATGTGGCGAACAGCGCAGCCGCGAAGAGAGCGGCGATTATCCGCTTCATGAACTCAGCCTCAGTTGTTGGTGTAATAGAGTACGTCTAGCGTCGCGCTCCCGCTGACGGCGATGAACCGCATAGCCTGGAGTTGGACGAGCGATCCTCCGTAAACAGCAGGTCCGATAGTCCAGAGGTTACCTAACGTCGTCGTCGGATTGGTCCCGTCATCCAACATTCTGATGGACGCAGTTTCGACCGTAAACTCCGCTATCGTCGCCGTAGGAGGAACTGTTAGCGCCACTACGGCTCCCGATGTGATCGTCAGTTGCTGATGGGTGTTCGGCCCAGCCGACTTGAACATATTGATAGGCGCGGTAGCTATGAGACCTCCACCGCCCGCGCCAGTGTTGTTTTGCGCTGCGGACGGCGCGGCGGAGATCGCAAGCAAGATCACCGCGAGAAGCGGCTTGCGGAGTTTCATGTCTTGGATTCCTTCAGTCGGAGGCCCCTAGTTGGCCATCACAGTCCAATTGGTCCCGTTGCAATGCGCCTTGACGGGTAGGAAGGCTCCATTGCTGGAAATCGTCGCGCCAAAGGGGGTGTTTACGTTCGCGAGCATCTCGGCCGTCGATCCTGAGAGCGCGCTGGAGCAAGCCGGGAATGTGGAGAAATTCGTCGGCGTCGTCGTGACAATTCCCGGCCATAGCAGTTCGGACTTGACTGTCGCACCGCCTGCGACGACGCCCGAACCGATCGCCTGCAAGAGACTATTTGACCCTTCAGTCATGTTGAAGTCCATACCCTGATTGGCGGTATTCGGCCGAATATAAGCTGCACTCCACTGTATTTCACCGCAATTATCCGAGGCGCAACCATCAAATATCCCCTGCGCCATCTTGATCGCTGGCCCGGTCACATGGGTTCCGACGAGTAGCGCCGTGACGGAAAAATCAATGTTCAACGCATCCAGCCAAGCCGGAGTCTGCAGTGCGCCCGCAGGCTGTCGCCCGTTTATCCTGATGCCGTATTCGCCTTGCGCGGAACCAGTATTTTCAATATCCTCAAATCCCTCGAATGTTCCGCCAGGCGTCCAGCTTTGGATGTGATATTGACTGGCGACAATGTAGGGAAACGGAACAATTGCCGTCTCTACGAGATCACCCACAGCCCATGTTGAGGTCGAGGTTTCGAGGACAACAAGACCAGTTACGGAGCCATTGGTGTTTCCTAGGTATAGTATTTCGGCGCATGGATAAATTTTGTAGGTGTGCGTGGTTCCGACGCCAATGCCGGAATAATTTCCGGCCCCGGCGGTGTTTGGAGAGTTCACGCCAAGATGCGTCGCGTCGGTGAAATTGATAATTTGGTAGTAAGAATGCAGGGGTCCGTTTGCTGCCGGAGCCACACCATTGAACGGAGAACCCGTGTATGTATCTGCATCGAGCGCGATGCAGCCGATATTGGTGGCATTGCCGCCTACCATATTGGCGGCCCAAGTCGTTCCTGATCCGGTGAAGATATTGCCGGCAATCGAAGCAACCGTACCCGTCGCGTATGTCGGCTGGCTCAGGTCTACCATGACCCGGTTCTGACCTGTCTGGAATGTAGAGTTGAAGGTGAGAACCTTGGCCGGGGTAACGGTGACGCCACTAACGTAATTGGCCCTGACAATGCCTTGAATCGTGTTCGTCCCGCATGCGGTGATCTGCATCGCGGTCTTGGAATCCTGCGCGGAAGGAAGCTGCTGGGCCAGCACAACCCACTGCCCGACGACGCAGCCGGTGGAACTGGCTACCGTAATCGTCTGGGCAGTTTTAGACGCCGCGATGATCTGAGTGGTGGTCGTGTTGACGGTAGATTGCGCGGGTTGCGTGCCGGTAATTGTCGACAGCGACAGGAATCCTTGCTGCGAGAGCAGATTTACGTCGGTAAATCCGCTTCCCTCATCACCCGCAATTGGCCCGCTCGCAAAGGTGACAAAGGTCGTTTTGGCGGCGCAGTCGCTGGACCCTCCGTAGCAAGTTATTATCTCCCCCGTCAGAAGCCGCTGTCCGGACGCGAGATAGGTTCCATTAATGTCCAACGCCTTCATTGTCGACTTGGCTTGCGTCGTTCCGAACGACAGCGACGAAAATATCGCATCCCCATTAATTGCGTTGATGTTGATCTCTGCGCAGTTGGCATCCGTAAACCCAGGGGTCAGCGTCGCGTTGGTGACGCCACAGGTAGCGCTGATTGATGTATGGTTGGTTGGTTGAGCAAGAACGTCGGAATCGAACCCGACGACATTCACACCCGCTCCTATGGATGAACTTCCCAAATTGAGATACGCGGCCGTGCCGCCGATTATGACGAACGGCGATGGCGCGGCTATGGTGGCTCCCCAGCCAGCGCCGAGGCCGCTCCCGGTCTGCTGCGCGACCGACAACAGCGACGCATCGGTCGCCGAACGCTCTGCCGACGTGCCGTTGCCGATGACGTGGCCGGACTTTATCGTCTGCGCATGCGCGGAACAGACAAATAGGATCGCGAAGATAGCGGCGGCGATGCGTGTGATTGAGGTCATCTCTGATACCATCCACCGCTAGTTAGCGGATAGAACGTCTTCGCGCCGCCATCCACATCGATCAGCGCCACGCCGTTCGCGACCGCCGCCGCCGCGGAAAAGCCGTCGAGCGTTTCTCCGGAAGACGGGACGAATGTTATGTTGTTCGTATTGGCGTCATAGGTCAGGTCTTTGACGGTAATCGGCAGTCCGTTGCCGTAGCGCAAGGACGATGCAGGAAGATTGATCGTGGACGGTCCGGAAGGCGATTTCTGAAGCAAGATGGTGGGGACATCGGTCGGTGTTACCGCTACAGCCCCTGCCGCCGTCACCGTCCTATAAGCGATGTTGCCGCCGCCTCCGCCTCCCCCGCTACCGGCCAGAGACGCAGCAGTTACGTAGTTCCAACCTCCGCTAGCGGTATCGTAAACCGCGACAATTTGCGTTGGCGTTTGTCCGGGAGCCAGCGCGAGCAACTGATAGTTAGGCTTGATCGTCCAAATGCCGTTCGCTTTGGCGACGGTGATGAACGCGCCGCCCTGCACCAGCGCCGGGAAGGGAATGCGGACGTTGACGCGGATGTTGGCGGGAAGGGTCACGGGCCATGCCCTCCGAAATGAACCGGCAGATTCCCGATCAGGATTTGTCGCGCGTCTTGGCCCGCGACGTCCTCCAGCCTCATAAACACGTCGTAAGTTTCGGCTCGGCGCAGCGTTTGCATGATGGTGTAGGGGATTTGCACCTGGATCGTGCCCACGTCGATGATCGCGAGATAGTTTGACAGCGTCGCTAAAATACGCGGCTCTCCGGTATCGTTGTCGTAATATGGCGAGGAAAATTGTCCATTGTGGCCATGACGATGCCTCGGCGGGGATATTTCCAAATAGATCGAATACAGAGGATTCCCCGATCCATCGGTTAGCGTGATCAGGTCGCCCGTCTGGTCGTCGGCAATCTGTGCCGTCCAAACCCAGCTTTCTCGGTTGCTGATCGCGGGGAAGTTTACAGGGTACTCATACATCGATGGTCACAACTTTATATGCCATGTGCCCAACACGAATGCGGCCATATTGTTGTGCGCCCCGTTGCCTGCGTGATCGGTGAGTGTGAGTCCGGTTGTAGCCGTAGCGGTGGTCGCGTCGAATGTGATGATCGTGCCGCCTGGGAAGGCGTTGGCTCCCCCCGATGGGACGGCGACCGCAAATCCTGTGGCGGGGCTCAGCGGCGCGTGAGAATGCGGAACCTCCGCGTTCATCGTCAACTGGCCCGCAGGGGCCTCGGCGACCACGAGTCGATGGTTGCTCTCCCCGCCCGAAGCCGCGGGCGTAGTCGGCCCGTCACCGCCACCTGACGTGACATTGCCGGCGAGGATGATCCCGGCCGCGCTGGCCCCCATGTCGTCGAGGCCGGTGAGAACTCTCGCGCGCCAGTCCGGAAGCTGTATCGTCTTGTTAGCCGAGAAATCGGCCAGCGCGCTCGCGCCTCGCGCTCCGGCTACGGGGCAATGCGCGTTCGTGAAATTGTTCCACAGATAGACGTAAAGGTTCTGGGTGTCCGCGTTGGCTCTCTGGGACGCCCCCGAACTCGCCGAGCCGATCGTCTGGCCATTGACCTTTACCCAGCCCGTCAGAACCTCGCTAGTCGCGCGGAATTTGACGTCGCCGGTCGCGGCTACCGTCGTCGGATCGACCGAACCGCCTCCCCCGCCGCCACCGCCGCCACCGCCGGAGGAAGGGCCGATCACTTGCATGGTGGGGTAGTCGAAGACGACGACGCCGCTAGAGTCGGTGAGTCGGACGTGTATTTGCCCGTCCGCCAAATAGAACATCGGAATGCGGCCGAACTGATCCGCCGCCAGCGGGTTCGGGTTTTTAAGCGTCAGGCCGAAGTCCTGAAAAGAATCCTGCGGCGTGCCCACCGTACCGGCCTGGAAGAAATATAGCAGCGCGCCAGCCATCGGTTGCGCGGGGCTCGTGGCCGTGAATTGCTGCGTCAGGGCGATCGGCAAAGTCCCTGCCATCAGTTTGGCCTCTGGGGTTTTTGGTCATCACTCCCGAGAGAACCTACGATGTCGTCTGGCGAGGCCGTTATCCCGGCGTCAGCTAGATTGCTCGAAAGGTTCCTCGACGCGAGCATGAGCCGCGCGATATTCTTCGGGACCGGCGATCCACGGGCGGCCGTGGCGGCCTGACCGAACTTTCCGAGCGAGGATTGCATTTGACTGCCTAGCGGCGACCTAGAACGTACAAGTTCTTCCAGCCTGTGGACGTCAGCCTTCGCCATTGCCCCGCTCAGCTTCTTGAGCGCGTATCCAGCGGCCGGCAACATGACAAAGGAAGCTACCGCTGCTGCAGGATTATGTGAAAAGGCGGCCACCCCCTCGTGCCCGAGCGCACCCGTGAGCATCGCACCAAGTCCGCCTCCGCCTCCGAGCAGATTGCCTAGCCGTCGAGAGATATTCTCCGGCGTGCTACCCGACACGATGGCTTCCATCGCTGTGATCTCCTCCTTGGAAAAACCACTGCGAAGCTTTTGGTTCTTTAGGATCGGCGCGATGCGTTGGCGGATCGCGTTGTCGAGGTTCATGCCGCTGTTGGCGCGGCTAGCGTTTATGCCCGCACCGTAGAGTTCTTGTTCCAACTTGGTGCTTCGCTTAGCCGCCGCGTAATTCCCCCTGGCCTCGGCGAGGGCGGCGGCGACAGCCTTGTTATCGCCTCGCAGCACATCAACTTTCGGAATTCTGGACATATAAGCATCTAGCGACCGGATCGCGTGCTCGGCTGCTGCGCCTTCCGTCTTGCCAAGATTGTCATGGGCGATGTGTCCAAGGACGATGCGAAGCGTATTGAACTCCTGCCCGGTGAAAAAAGCTCCCTTGGGGGCATTGTCCAAATCTTTCAGTGTCGAAAAAGTCAACGGGGCGAGCTTGTCGTTGAAGCCCTTGGAATTCATCCCGACTACGGTCTGATCCTTCCATAGCTTGCCGCTTTTTTGCGTGACGGCAAGGTCTTTGATGACCGGGTCTTTGTACGCCGCAGTGGCCGCGTCGAAGAGTTCTTGCGTCGTCGGCGCTTGGATCGGGGTGCGCAATCTTACCGCTTCGTCGAATGCGGCTTGCGCGCCTCTCGCGGGAACCATCGCGGGGTTCATCACATCACCGGCTACCTTGGCCGCCTCTCCGACCTTGCCGATGATGCCGGGCGCACGCGCGGCGAGGCCTCCGCCTAATGTGAGAGGTAGGCTCACGTCAGTAAGCGTGCCTATTGGATCGCTCCCGAGGGATTTCTTGAAGCCTTCGACGCTCCCGAACTCATCGCCAAAATGCTGGCCGACCGCCTGTGCGGCTCCCTCATGCCCTGTCTGCTGCGTCAATCCGTGCTTGTAACGTTCGTCGAACGTCGCCTCTGGGAGGCCGGATTGCATGAATTTCGGGACGTACGGCTCTATCGCGGCGTTGGTCTTGGCATTGGCCATGTCGAGCGCGCCGGCCCCGACGTTGTAGAGGCCCTTCGCGGTGTCAATCGGGTGCGCAACGATACGGACGGCGTCGCCTACGGCCTTACCGGCGCTAGGGACGAAGTTGCTGATCACATTCCCCGCCACGGTCGACCATGGCGTGCTCGGCGCAGTCGGCGGGGCTTGATCCCACCAGTTGCCGCCATCCCCTGCCGGTTGCGCTGCTGGCGCGATTGGCGGTGCGTTGGCCCACCAGTCTGCCATTACGGTTTTGTCCTAGGGGTTTGGGTCGGATCGTCAACGGCGATAAATGGCGCTCCCTTCGGCAAGGCGTCGTATTGCTCCTTTGTGACCCTAGCCGGCTGGCCAGCGCCGCCTGTCGCGCTCTGAGCCGGAGCCGCCGCCGTCGGCGATGCGCCACCCTGCGGTGCAAACCCCGCGCCGGGGATATCGCTCATCGAAAGTCCGAACTCGCTCAGCGTATCGTTGACGCCTCCCTTGGCCGATTGCAGTTCGATGTTGATCTGATCCAGCGCCGCTTCGATTTGTCCTTTGGACCACGCCTCATCCAAGAGGCCTAGCGCGTGGTCTGTTTCTCCGCCGGTCGGCGTCCCGCCGCCCTTGAGGACGCGGGCGTAGACGTTCGCCAGCGACGCGGCCGAAATGTGGAATTTGACGATATTCGGATCGCCGGTCTGTTTCGCATAGGCGTTGATGGCTGCATTGAGCGTCGGATAGTCCGTGTGGTTGAGTTTCGGCAGTAGATCACGCACTCTCGGGAGGAGACGGTTGGCCTCGTTTTCGACCAGAGTTAGCCCGGTCGCGCGCTGGAATACCGATCGGAGGCCCGCCGGCCTAGCGTTGAACCCTTGCTGCAAATCCGCGAGTTTCTGCGGGTCGATGCCTCGTTCTGCGGCAAGTTCGGCCGCACGATTGTAGACCGCCGCAAGGTTTTGCGCGCCCTGTACGCCGCGTCCGATATTCGCGGGCGGCTTGCCGGTTTTCAGCGCGGTTTCGGCAGCATCGTCGAGTGCGGCGGGAGATAGCGTGCCTTGCCCAGACGCAAACGGACCCTGAGCAAGCGGCGGGCCTCCCTGAGCCGGGAGTATCGTTTCGGTCGGACCCAGCTTGACGGGGGCAACCGATTCGGCGATCCGGTTGCGCCAGTCGGAGAGCGCCGCGACTTGCCCTTGCGCGTAGGGGTTCGGGTTCGTCGAGGCCTTCGCGATTTCGCGATCAATCGCGAGGATAGCCTGTTGCGGGTCCGTGATGCCCGGCGGGAGGGGGACTTGCGGGACGATCGGGCGATTGCCCTGCGCTCCGCCTTGGCCCCGTGCCACGGGCGCACCGCCGCCACCCGTCACCTTCGCCACATAGTCCCGCGTCTCGGCGGGCATGTAGCTGAGCCAATCGCCGCCACGCTTAGAGGCTTTGGCTTGCGCCGCTAGCACCGCGTTAGGGCCGGCGTTGTATGCAGCGGCGGCAACGTCGGGGGAGCCGAATGCCTGTACCTGCTGCGCGAAGTAGGCGCGCCCGAGCGCGAGGTTGTAGTTCGGATCGTTTTTGAACCGAACCGGGTCCCATGGCAGGCCCGCCAGCTTAGCCGCCGCCGGCCCGGTTCCCGGCTCGACCTGAGCAATCCCGATCGCGCCCGTGGGGCTCGTGACTACGGAGCCATCGGCGTTGAATTGCTTGCCGCCTGATTCCTGCGGAACCATCCGCTGCCAGACGGCCTCGGCGGCGGGCGGAAGGCCGAAGGGAGTCCCCGCACCACCGCCGGTCCCCGGGGAGTTTCCGGTCGCAATTGCGGTCGCTTCGGCTTGCGTGAGATTCCGCTGCGGAGCGCCATAGGCGACCGTTTCTTTCGTTGCGATATCTCGCGCCGCCTCGGGTTGCGGAGTTCCTACCGTCGCCGCTTGATCCGGCATCAAATCCCAGCGAACCGGCGCGGATAGCTGGCCCGGCGCGCTCGGTCCTAGTTTCGCCGCCGACATGATGCGTTGCGCTCGCGCCACCTGAGCCGGCGTCAGCGGCGCGGTCGGGTCGACGCCGAGGATGTTCGCGAGCATCTTCATCACGGCCGCGCCCTTCGCCGGGTCGGGCGCGACGGACGAAACCAGCGCGGCAAGCGTAGGCGGTGGAGGGGCTCCCGGCTGGGGCTGCGGCGGGGCTGGGGAAGGAGCCTGAACCGGTGCGGAGGGAAGCTGCATAGGCGCGGCAGGAGGCGGCGTGGCGGGCTGCCCTGCGCCGCCGCCGAGCAGAGGGCTCATGGTCCCCGGCGCGCCCTGCTGCCATGCCTGCTGCTGCGCCAGTGGCCCCAAGTCCGCCGCCTGGGTCGCTCCTCCGGCTTGCCCGAACTTTTGCATCGCGGCCGCCCAATTCGGCGTGCCGTCCGAGTTCATCGGAAAGCCGCCCTTGAACGCGTTGCTGATGTCGATTTGGGTCTGCTGCTGTTGCGCGTTCCGATAGTCGCCCGGCAGGTTCCCGATCAGGTTCGATAGGAGCGACGCGTAGTTCGGATAGCTCGGCGACGGGGGGAACTCAGCCATCAGGAGCTATTACCGCTTGCATTTCGTCTCACCTTTTGCTAATTTCGTCTCATGACCAACAAGAGAAAAACTGGCCGTCCCGCCTCATCGTCATATCCCGGACCGCAATGCGGCGTGTCGCGGGCGACGTGGTATCGTAAGCGAAAACTAACATTTAAGTATGAGGAGCAAAAATCCGCCAAACTAGAGGAACAATGCTCTGATATGAAACGCCAGATAGATGAACTTATCGTTCATAGAGATACACTTATCAAAGAATTGTTTAGGATAAGACAAATGTCCGTACACGAACTAGATAACGATGAATTAGCTAGGTTGAGAAGGGCGACTGATCCGAAAAAACGTCCCTTCAGAGCCGGGGTGAGATAGCCCTCAAGCCGCGTCCAAGAACCTAGCGAGTTCGGCTGCGCGTTCGGTGGCGGCCCCGTAATTTACGGCGAGCCAGCCGCCGATTTCGTGGACCGCGTCGGGATTGTCCACGGCTACTTCCTGAGCCATCAGGCCGATGCGCGGCGTATCGTCGCCGATATAGTTGTATCGGTAAATCTGCTGACCGTCGTAGAGTTCGCCCACTGGTTCTATGTCTTCTTTCAAGCGCTCGTCGGAGAACAGCGAGCCGAGCGAGCCGAGAATACTGCTTCCCGGGATCGCCGTGGTGAGGCCCTTTGCCGCGCCGCCGAGCAGCCCGAGACCGAGGCTCTGGTTTGCGAGGTCAGCCGACGCGTTAGCGTTGCCGATGCCGACGTTCGCGCCCATGTTGAGGCCCGCGAGCGTGTTCTGGTTCGCGTTGAGCCCGCTGCCGAGGCCAGTGTCGACGCCAGCGATTCCCGTCGCTCCTTGCGTGGAATATCCGAGGTACGGCTGCAACTGCGAGACGTAATTGTTGTAGGTCGTCCCGGCCAAGTTCTGGCCCATGTTCTGGAGCGCGATGGCCTCGTTGCCCGAGTCGCCTGTTCCGCCGGCCTGCGCGGCGGCCTTGACGGCGTTTTCGCCCGAGCCCAGTTGGAACTGGTATCCCGGCGTCGTCTGAAGCGCGGTGAGCGCGGATTGCGTGCCCGCCGGCCCGTTGAGGCCCAGCACGTTGCCGAGCGCGCCGACGCCTTGCTGCGCGTTGCCGAAGTTCTGCTGGAATGGCTGAAGCGCGGCGGCGTAATTCGTCTGAAGGGCCTGATTGCCCGTGGCGATGTTGCCCTGCGCCTGCTGCTGGCCCGCCTGAATGCCTTTGATTTGATCCTGCGCCGCATTGTCCGCGCCGCCGAACAAGTCCGAAAAAAATGAAGCCATCAGATCAACCTCACTCTGAGCGCGCCCGCATTATGATACACACCGCCGACCGCGACGCCAGCCTTGGCCGCGGCCGCGTCATTCGCCGCGCTCGGGAACGGCCCGAGGTTGCCCGCCGCAAACAGCGTCATGAACAGGCGGAAAGCCTCCTCGGGGCGGCCGGTCTTGGTGTCGATCCACGGCAGCGTCGGCGAGGGGAGGTTTGCGACGCGGGTCATCTCTCGCTCGGCCTCAATTCCGACGACTGCGTCCCGCCAAAAAACGAGACATAAACGTCATCCGTGACGTCGAGCCGCCAGCGCACGCCCATCGATCCGGCCTGCCCCATGTTCGAAACCGAAACGTACTGGCGTCGAGAGTGCGCTTGCGCGCCGAGCGAGCGAATCAGAGGGTTGCCCCAATTCAGCCCGCCGTTGCGGCTCATCGAAACCGCGACCTGAGGCGCGACCGAGTTCGGCGGCGATGTCAGGTCGACAACGGAGCCGCCCGATGTGTAAGCGTTGGTGAAGACTGACCCTTGAAGCCCGATGTGCGTTGCGTCGATCACAGTGATTTGCCAGACGCCGTTGGCCTCCACCGTGCCGACGACTCCTGACACGCGGGCAACGTCGTTCGTGCGCATGTTCGTCGTCGAGGTGACGGCAAGCGCGATGATCCCTCCCGCACCGGCCGCGGCTCCAGTGACGCCGGTCGTGACCGACCCTACCGCTTGGCCGACGCCGAACACAAAATCGAAATCTCCGCGAGCTACCCGAAGTTCGGACGGAAACGCGCGAACCGGCCCCGATTCCATGCGCCAAATCTGAGACGCGCCATTCTCGGTGTAGTTCGTATCGTCGATATAGAGCAGATTGCCTGATTGCACGTCCCCGAGCATCCACTTCCCGAAAGCCGGATGCCCGCCCGTCGCGCGCCAGCGGCCATAAATTTCAGACGTGGCGAGCGACCAGCGCTCGTTCCATTTCTTCGTCTGTAGGTTGAATTCCCACGTCCAATTTGGCGACGATAGCGCCCAGAACTTCTTGCCCGCCGTGATGTAAACCCCAGCCTCCAGCGTGTTCCCGGCGCGTACCTCGGCCTCGATCAGGCGGTCCAGATCGGGAGGGGAAATCTTGATGAAAGCCAAGCCTCCGCTCGTCATCCATTGGACGCCGCAGCCCTCGTCCACCCATATCAGTTCGGAAAATCCGGTATCCCATCCCGCAATCGCGTTCGGCTGAATGAGACCAGTTTCTAGCACGCCGATGCGCGAGTATGGAAAGGCTGGCGCGGGGATCGCCGCGTCCTGCCATACCTCGCAAGAGCCGGTCGTAAACGCGAGCAACAGGCCCGAGAACGCGATGCCCCGGAGCAATTGCACATCGGCCTTGGCCTGCACGGTGATGAAAGTCAGCGCTGTGACCGTAAGACCATTGATAGTGCTAGCAAAAATCCTTCCGTCGCCGATCGTGAAAAAGAAATAGCCGTCTTGGAAACAGACCGAATTTGGCTCCGGCAAATTACCAGCGCCATTGAATAGCGTGGGGTTGCCGGTGAACGCTCCGAAAGTTCCCTGCCCGCCCGCGAGATTGCCTGACACTGGCGCGAAGGTGACGGTTTCGTTCCCGGTCCCGGTGACGCCGGAATCGACCGAGGTTTGATTGCCGATCGATCCCTGATGATCGAAGGTGATCACCGCTCCGGCCGATGTCGCCGTTAGATTTGCTGCCGCGAGGGCGGAGTTAGCGTTCACTGCAGCGGCCAGTGCTGTCGCTACGGTAATCGCCGTCTCTGCCGCGCCGAGCGTGTAGCTAACGGAAATAGGAAAGCTTCCGATGACGCTCAGCGCCGGGTTGAGAAATGTCAGCGCTACGACGTCGCCCGTGTTGAATGTCGTACCGCCGATCGTCGCCGTGGCGGTGGCGGCTAGGACGGCCGCGCTGCCGAGGACATAGGCCCCGTTGTCGAGGTCGACCGCGACCACGTCCGGCGTCGGACTCGCCTGATTACGCGCGATCGACACTTTTTTCGTGCCTGGAAAAACTCCGGTCCCGATCGGGGTGAGAGCGCCGGCCGAACTCACCGTCGAGGCATCATTCGCCCAGGTTTCATATGAAACACCGCCAACGGTCAGGCCACCGCGATAGCCGCTGTTCGCCGAGACTGCAAACTGCGACAGGCCGGGGCTTCGAATCCATTTAAACTTTCCCGGACCGACGTCTCCCAATGGCTCGGCATAGGCATTGATGAGCCGGCCGCCGCTCTCTTGCGGGTTGTTACCGGGGAATGAACTTGTCGGCCACGAGATGGGCGTTGGCTTGTTGGGCACTAGAAGCTATCCGTGCGAAGCGGCTCTCCTGTCGGACGGCCCCGCAGCATCACCTTGAGGCTCTGCGCAGCCGCGCCAGCCCCGACCGGAACCTGGCCCCAACCGCCGAGACCGCGATTGATGTATTCTCCTGCCTCTTCCCCGCTCGAGCCCATGGCTCTCGCGCACTCGCCAGCAACGATCAGCACGAGGTCGCTAAACCATTCGCCCGGGATGTTGTTAGGATCGGCGACATAAACGATTTCGTTCCCCGCCAGCTTACGAAGGATCGAATCCAGCTTGTTGTTGACGGTCGAGAAGTCCTCTGGCGATATGGGCTGGCCTGGACTGAGAACGCCAAGCTCTTCAAGCGCTCCGAGAACGAGGTCGCTCGACGTGCGGAACGGGTTGTAAGCCGCCACGGCTCAGATCACTTCGCGCGCCACGGAAGGTCCAGGACCCCATACTTCACCCAGACCCGGGAGACGTCCATATCGGTCATCCCCTGCTTCATTCGGAGATCGCGAAGCACCGGCTCGGCCATCGTCCCCAGCCATTTTACGTCGTCTTCTCCGACCTCGCATGTCTGTCGCAGCACGCGATCATCCGCCCAATGCTTGATCAATCCCTCGACGCTGTCGCACGTCTTGAGCCAGGCGACGACGTGCGCGCGATACTCCATCGCCGTCTTCGGGCCGTCGTTCGGATTGTGATCGGCCGGCTTGCTCGGATCGCCCTTGCCGACGCGGAAAAAGCGGTTCGTGCGCGCGGCTTCGATGTGCGCCGCGTTCGTGATCCGCTGCGTGACGCCGGCATGGAACTCGACCCCGCGCCATGTGGTTTTGGGAGGATCGCCGGGGCCGGGCAAATAAGTGATGTCCTCGCCGTCATCCTTCGCGGGTTCCGGCTTGGGCGGGGCGACCGTATGGGCTTGCACAGGGCGCGGCGGATCGGCAGGCGCAGGCGGTTTGTTTTTGTCATCGGCCATTGTGGCTATCCTTGATCGTTTTCATAAAATCAGTCTCGATCACACGCCCGGTTCTGCGCTCGTATTCGGAAACTTGGTCCGCCAGTAGCAGCGCCAAGTCCTTGAACGATCCGATACTCATGGCCAAGACCGCAACAGTCTCTTGCGGCATGAACGGCGCAAGATCGCCGTTTTGCAGTTTGCTTGGCCGCAACTGGTTGGCCAGCAAGACCGCGTCATTGCTGGTACAAGATAACTGGAACCCTGACACATGAAACCTAGGAGCCTCAATCGGAATCGCCGTTACTATCGCCCCTTGCGGTAGCTTAGGTTCAAATCTCATGCACTCTCCTTCACTGATCGTTGTTCTTAGCGAACGTGATAACGATCGTGCAAATGCCAGTCGTGGCCGCAGTCCCGGTCTGCGTATATTTGACGAAAATAGGGACCGAGCCATTTATCGCCGTCTGAAAGGTCGGGCTGTTGGTGACTTGCATCCCCAGCCCCGCCGCAGTCGTAAGGTGATAGATTCCCGGAGTTCCCGCGGTGATGCCCGACGCCACGATTTCGTTGGCGCTCGCCGCCGTTGCGCCTACCGTGATGACGTTGGTCGTAGCCGCGTTGAACGCTGTGACGACCTGCGCATCGATCGTGAGAATGAAGGCGTTCTTGGGCAGCGTCGCGTACCAGACGCCGGTCGCGATACGCGGGTCGTTGAAGTTGATCGTGACGCGAGAGTAGCATACCTGCTGCGACAATTCGCAGGTGCGCTCCGGGATGATCTTGTTCGGATCGGTGACGAGGGCGGACGCGGGGACGAAGGCGAAGCAGGCGAGGAGGAGAACCGCGAGGGCGGACTTGATGAGTTTCGAAAACATGGCGGGGATTCCTGTGTGCGAGATGGAAGAAGCCGCCCCTTGATTGGGACGGCTAGATTTTTCGATCAATCCTTTACGGCGGCCTCGAACATCGTGAAGATGCCCCATTCCTTGAAGTTGCCAGCCGCATTCAGCTTCGCCAGCTTTCCAAGCCCGTAGCACATCTCAACGCCAGTGCCGCGGACGAACCCGTAGTCGTCTTCCTTGCGGAAGGTAGCCATCGGCATCTTGCCCCAGCACCAGGCTTGCGCCTGCTGGCCGCAGAGGAACGCGGGCGCTACCTGGGTTGTCGCGGCGGCTCCGGCGGTCGCGTAAAAGGTCGGCAACCGGAGCGACAATTCCGGGATTTCCCGGATGATCACGCCGTTGTAGAGCAAGTCGCCGTCGACGAAGATCGGGTTCTTGAGATAGCCCTGATTTTCGCGGGCGCGCGAGTTCTGGTTCGCGGTTTTGATATCCGTGTCGTTCTGAGCGTCACGGAACTGCTCTTGCCCGACGAATAGCACGAACCATTCCGTGCCGTTTTCCTTCAGCTTGTACGGCCGGATACGCGGATTCGCCAGCTTGGCCGCCCGCTTGGCCCTCATGATCAGGGCTCCTGACATCGTCATCGCCGTCGTGATATTCGTCATCGAGGCGGCGAAGTTGCCAGCCGACAGGTTCGCGGCGTTGGACGATCCGATCAGGATGCGGTCGGCGTTGTCGGTGATCCATGTGTTGCGCTGCGCCGCCGTGGCCGCGTCGAACAGGATGCCGTTGACGCGCTGGCCGTTGGCGCTTCCTAGGCCGGCAGGCGCGGATTGCGAGGGCAGAGCGTAGAACGAGTCGCAAATCTCGTCGCGCTGTAGTTCCTTGCCCCAATCCACCAGCATCGGCTTGGCTTCGGCGAACAAGTCGATCGAGGATTTGTTCTCCTCGGGCTTGTTGATTACGACCGCGTTTCGAGCCCAATCGACGTAAAGACGCTGCCCGTAGTTGTCGAGGGCCTCTTCGTTGCCGACCAGAGGGCCGCTAGCGATGGCTTGAGCATTGAGCCTGGCCATCAGCGGGACGTTGATCTGTTCGCCGCCGTTCTTGCCGCCCTTGTCGAGGTCGGGAATTACGCGAATGATCGTGTTGATGTCCGTGCCCATGTAGGGGGAGAACAGATTCTCGCGGACATATTCTCGGAAGATCTGCTTCCGGAATTCTATGAGTTTGTTGTTGGCCTGTGTGGCTGTGAAAGCCATAGTCGCGCGTCCTTATTCTTGGCCGCGCAAGCGTCGTCGAGACGTAGCGCGGTATTTTAAGTGAAAGCGCCGTCGAAGACCGCTCGATCCGATCCGTCGAGTATTCCGGGATCGATCGGCGCGCGGATGTTGCCGCCGGACGCCCGATTGAGCGACGCGGGCAGGCGGGTTTGAGTTCGCGGGGTTCCGTCATCGCCCGCCATCGCGTCGGCGCGCATTTCGGCCACGAGTTTTTTCCTGAACTCGGGATCGTTCATGAGCGCCGTGCGCGCGTCTTCGGCGATCCTCGCCTTGTAGGCGGCCGGATCGTCGCCGACCTCGCGAAGCGTTTCCGTTCGCTTGTGCCAAGCGACGACAGCCTCTCCGGGGTTCAGAGATGAGGTCATTCGCTCGGCCAGCGCGCGGCCATCCGAGCTGCTTTGGGCGGCGCTCTGCAAAGCTGTGAAGGCTTTGACGAACGTATCGCCGTGGCGATCCTTGGCCATTTGCATGCTCGCGTTGATGCGCATTTCCTCCATTCGCTGGTCTCGCGCCTGGAGCCGAGCTTCCACCCTCTTGTCGATATAGTCCGAGTACGCTTGCGGACTTTCGTACATGTCAGGGGGTGCATCTGGCTTGATCTCGGCTGGCTTTGGCTGCTCGGCGGGCCTTTGCTGCTGACGAAGCGCCGTCAGGAACTCGGCGCGAAGGGCGTCGATCTTCCTTTGGCTCTCGGCTTCTGCGGCTTCGAGGCGCGCCTTCAGCGCGTTGCGTTCGGTCTCAAAGGCGAGCGTCCGCTCTCGGAGGATGCGAGAGGGCACACGTCCCTTCGAATCCTCTTCGACATCTGGCTCTGGCTTGGTTTCCGGTTTGGCTTCCGGCTTGGGCTCGGCTTTCGCTTCAACCTTTTCAGGTTCGCCCTCGCCTTCCTCGCCTTCCTCGTCCGCCTCGTCCTCGTCCTCATCGGGCTCATGCTGACCTTCTAGCCCGTCACCCATCGCTTCGCGCGATCGATCTCCGGTTTCGTCGAGCGTCAGTTCTTCCTTGCCCCACGCGTCGCCGAAGATTTCCTTGTTAGTCCCGATAATCGCATCCCGAAGGATGTCCTGTTCCGTGTCCGCCATTGTAGATTGCTCTCTTCACGTTTCGCTGTGATGCGTTGCGCCTGTCTCGCCGGTCGCGTGCGTTGGAGATTGTCGAGCGGCTCTCCGGGCCGCGGCTCGTGTCGTGAGCTAGACGAAACTCTATGCAGGCCGCTGTTGGCCCTGTTGCTGCCCCTGCGGTTGCGCTGGGGGCTGAAACAACTGTAGCGCCTCGGTCCACATGCGGTGCTGCAATTCAGCCGCGTCAAGCTGCGTCTGCGTCTCGTGCGCGTTGACCTGATGTTGCAGCCCCGCGGCATCGAGATGCACCTTCGCGCCCGCGACATGGGCATCGTGGATCGTCTTCTGGGCCATCGCGTCGGCTCGGCGTGCCTCGGCCGCGGTCTTGGCGTTCCTTACCGCTTCGCCTTCGAGAGCGAGCTTCTTTGCCATCTCCTTCGCTGGGTCGGCCTGCGGCGGCTTCGGCGAAAGCATCTGCAAAATCATGTTCTTGCGCTCGCGCGGCATCGGCGAGAGTTCGATCAAGACCTGGGGCGGGAATGTGCCGGGCGGATATCCCTTTAACGTGTCGTACGCGTCCTGCATGACGGTCTCGACGTCCGGCCCCTCTTCAAGGACGATGTTCACGTCGAGTGCGCCCAGAAGATTGACCATCGCTGGTCGCCCCCATTGGTCCTCTCCAAGTGCGTTCAACCAAATTCCTGCCTTTACTGGGTCGTTGTCGTTGATGATTGGCAACCACCGCTCTTTCGTCCATGACCGTTGTGCGGTCGTCCAAATGTCTCGATAGAGTTGTAGCTTCCATTGCCGATACGCGAGTACGAACGGACCCAACTCGGCCATGCCGGGCTGGCGCAGCAGTTCCAACGCGCGCCCGGAAATGTTGGCCAGCGACGCGCCCTGAAGCACGGCAATATTGGTTCCTGCGAAACTGTCGATTTCCTGACCAGCCTGTTCAGACATCCCATGGAATGCGGCGAGGTCCGTTGTCTTGTCGTCGGGCTCCCACTTTCTCCCCGGATTTACTTCGATAATTCCGTCCGGGCGAGCCTGCTCGATGCGAGCCTGCTCGACGTTGTCGACCGCGCCCTTCTCGGTAATCACTCGTCGGGTGTTCGCAAGATGCAATTCCTTGGACTTTGACTGATTGAACGAATCCTGCGGGCCTTTGAGTGCCCGGGCGAACCCGTAGCGATCCCCCTGTTGGTCGACCGCTGCCGAGAACATATTGAACGACGAAGCGCTATTTCCATCTTTATCGAAAAACGGAGAAATACCCTCGTCTAGCAAGACTGATGAAACGTAGAACGCCCAGCACCATTTGCCCTTCCGCTTATACCAGTGCTCTATGAGACGAAGGCTCTGGGTCGACGTCACGACCCACTTGTATTCTCGGTCGGCGTTGGTCGTGAGGTCCGAATCGCCCTGGATAAGGCCTCTGAGCACGTCCTCCTTATGGGGGAAAAGCTCGATTGCCTCCTCGACGTCTAGCCATTTCGACAAGCCCTCGTAGCGCCGATCATTGAAGTCGAGGCGGTAGGACCGAGGGTCATAGAAATATTCGTCTCCGATGACCCAATTGAGTTTGATGTCGTTTTCGCCGTTTTTCCCAGGCACCAGCGTACGCTGGACGCCGGCCACGCCGTCGATGCAGCACTGCAAAAGGCACCATGGATCTATGCCTTTCCAGTCGTTGCCGTCGAGAACCGAGCGGATGACCTGGGTAGCGATATCAGCCCCGGCTTGGCTTCGCACCGAGGTCGGCAAGGCTTTAGGGTCTGACCGAAGCCGCTCCACAAGGCCGACGATGCCATTGATCTTACGATTCACCCGGGGCCAAGTGAGCACCGCCTGATGACGTCGTTTCAGGGTTTCAATCTGCTTCCCGTCCCACTGTATGCAATGGTAGTAGCAACGCGCAATCTTCTGTTCTTCGATCTCTTCGGATTTCGACCAGAGATAGTCTAGGTATTGCGTGCGCAGCTTACGCACGTCTAGGAACTGATCCTTCTCGTCGTCGTCCGTCTCGCTCACGGACGCGATCTTGTCGCGCTGTTGTGGGTCGCGAACTAGGCCCGTCAGCCGGGATCGGTCCCGAGATAGAAGCTCAGCTACGGGCATGCTTGCGTTCTTCGGCTTTCGCTAGCGCCCTGTCCGAAACCGCCCCCGACTTACGCAAATGCCGAGCCTTCATGGCCAAGCCGTGATGCAGCTTCGCCTTTTTCTCGTGGTGCTTGGCGATGGCCTCGACGTATTTGCCGTTGGCCTTTATCTTCTCGGCGCGGTCGAGATGGCGGCCGCCTTCGTCCAACTCGTAATCGTCCCAAGGCCCGTTGGAGCGCTCGTGGGGCTCCTTGTACTCACGGGACGGCGTGGCCGTGGACGATTCGATCGCGGCGCGCGGCATGGTCAGCCCTCCCTCTTGATAGAGTGCAATTCCCCGCGAGGCTTGCCCTGGATGGTTTCTCGCAGAGCGGTGAGCATTGCTATCCCCTCGACGCGTAACGATCGGTCCTCGATCAATTCAACTCTGCAAATTAGTTGCGTATATGCGCGAACACGCTCCGCAATCGGATCACGCTGCGGAGGTTCGTAGTTGATGATTTCCTTGTCGGTCGTCACCGCTACGCCCACCCTTGCTTCTCAGCCAACCGCTCGAACGCTCGCTTAGAGATCACGCCGCTCTTCACCATGTCCTCTGCCTTCGCCTGCTCTTTCGACACCGGCGCATCTCCGGACGCCCCGAGCGTCTCCTTCAAGTCCGCCAGCGCCGTTTCTAGCGCGTCAGGATTGCTCTTGATCTCCAAGGCATGCACCGTCTTGGCAATTTCCGTCACCTTGCCGATGGCTTCCTTCGCGGTATCGCCGTAAGCGACGACCGCGCCGAGGAACGGCATCTTGTTGGCCTGCGGAATGACGTACTTGCTGCCTTCGTGCTCAGTGAAATACCTGAGCTTGACGTTCTCGTCGTACTCTTTCGGGTATGTCACCTTGACCCACGATTCCGCTAGCTCCTCGCTCGTCAAGATCAGTTCCGCGCCCCACTTGCCGGAGAATTCCGGCTCTATCAAAACGCCCTCGGCTCCGTACCAGACGATATCTCCTAGGTTGGTCATCATGATCTGATAGAGTTCGCCCGGAGGCGAAGGCATGCGGCAGCACGGGTCTATGAGATAATCGTGGCCGTCTTCGGTGCTTCTAATTTCGGCCGAAAGAAAGCCGCGGTAGTTGTATTTCTTGAGTTGCGGCGAGAGCTTGGCGTTGATACTGCTGACCGCCGCGGGAATCTTGCTGTATTTTACCACCTTGGCGACGAGCGCCGTATCCTTGGCCTCTACGCCGACGAGGCAATAATCGGTAAATTGGCCGTCGATCGTATAGCCGTCATAGGCCAACTCGATCGCCGGGCCGGTGTTGTCCTCGACGATGAACTCCATCAAGTCGGCCTTAGGCCCTAGCTTATAGTCGATCTCGTCGAGCTTGCCCTCAACCGCCTCGAAAGTCGGCGCATGGAATGTCTCCATGTCTCCGCGCGTCCGGCTGATCTTCACGTACTGATCGTCGTTCGCCTTGAGATACCGGCGAAGCTTCTCGATCCCCATCATGGTTTTGTAGGGGCCGACTTCGATGCCGAGCCGCGTGCTGATTTCCTTCGACTTCGCGCGATCTATTTCTAGTTCGCAGCCGCCGCGACAACCCCATACGCGCTTGCCGAGGCTGACGAGGTACTTCTGAACGTCGCCCTCGTAGACGTCGGGAAAAACAAATATGTCGACCTCGTCGAGCCGCGTCCATGGGCTGTCGACGCTTTCGATTTCCGGCACGCCCATCGCGATCATCTGCAATTGCGACGTTGGAAAGCCGGTCACCCACGGACAGTAGTACAGGACTTTGCCGAACTGCTTGGATAGGGTGACAGCGAGGGAGACGAAGAGGCCGTTGTCCCAGACCAGCGCCGTCTTGCTTTTCAGGTCCGTCAAGATTCCCCCGATCGATATTCCAACCCGTTTACAGCCGCCTCGTAAGCGTCCCAACTCACTCCTAGCACCATCGCCGCAAACCGCTCGACAAGCGTCGCGAGATGATGTCCCTCGCGATACGGGGCCTTCGGATCGTCCCCCGGCTCGCTAAAATCCCCGGGCTTGCGGTTCTTCTCGTAATCCATGTCGAACGCATCCACGTCGGCTTGCTTCACGCCGCGACGCTTGCACCACGCGAGTTCGAGCATCTCATGGAACGCGACCAAGAACTGATAGCGCCAGTCGCCGAGTTCAGAGACCCGGATGTGCCAGCCTTCCTCATCCGTCCACCAATCTCCGACCGTGTCGTAGCGCTGGCTGTTGTGGGGGATGGTCTTGATCTCGATCATGCCGTCGAAGAGTGACTCTCGCATACATGGGTCCTCCGCGGACGAACCAGCAAAGCAGTTCGATCGCATTGAGTGCGAGGTCGATCAATGCGCCGTCCAATTAGTTCCGTTGCAGAACAGTGGCCCGATGAGAGCGCCTCCCGAAACATAGGTCGCGTTGTAGGTCATCGTCGTGATGTCGTTCGACCATACGTTCTGTCCCGCGTTGTCCGCATTGCAAGTCGGTATGGGAGTTCCTGCCGCACTGTACGGCCCTGGGATAGGAACAGCCGATAGGCCCTTTATCAAGTCCTGCTTGCTGCCGAAGTAGGTATCCCACGTACCTTGTGTCGGCGCTGATCCTGGATCGAACGGCGGGACGGTCTGGGCGACAGCTTGCGCCACCAGCGCGGCACGCCAGCATGCGGCAAAGAAGGCAATCTCCAGCAGAAGCGCCGCGATGATGAGACGGCCTCGCATCACTCCTCGCCCTTCATCTTCGCCATCTGTTTTGGCGACACCAGCCCGCGCTTGGCCATCTTGTACGCGTGCTTCGGGAGGCGCTTGATCTTGCGGCCGTGGTCGGCCTTGACGAACTCGGCTCCCACTTTTTTTGGGATTCCGATCGTCGAGCGGCCTTCTTCAGCCGCATGCATAGCGCGCGATTGTGATTGCGATTTTGATGGCATTTCGCGGGTTGCCTTTCCTCGGTATTCGACGAGGGCGTTGTTAGGTCCGGTGGCGGTTTCAGCCACCGTCTTGTTGCGCTGCCTCGGCGCGAGCCTGCTGCTCGTCATGCCATTTCTTGTACGAAGCCTGATCGCTCTCGGCCTGCGTCTTGGGCTTGACAGCCGCCTGGTTCTTAGCGGCCGTGGCCCTTGCGTCGGCCGCGTCCTTGTCCGCCTTGACCTTGGCGTCTCTCGCCTGGGCTTCGGTGTCCCACTGCGTCCCCTGTAGCGCTGGATTGGGCAATCCCGGCGCGGGCGGGCCGTGGTCCATGTTGTTGCGAGCATCCATAGCCGCTTGCTTGATGCGCCGATCATCCATGTGCTCGCTCTGCCACATCGCCACGCGGGCTCTATATCCGTCGTCGCTCTCGCCGGTGGCCCTTGCGGGCATCGCATCCGGCTCGCTCCGCCACTTCTCTACGCGAGCCTTATGGGCTTCCTCGGTCTCGCCAAAGGCTCGCTTGGGTGCGTTTGCGGCTTCGGCCCGCTTCTCCTCGGCCTCATCGTCTTCCTGCCATCGAGCATACGATCCGCGCTCCGGCACGTCGCCCTCGCCGTCCCACACATGAACGGACGGGCGTTGCCACAGCGATCCCTCCTTGCCGAACACGGCTAGGTTGACCAGCGGGCTTGCCTTAGCGTCGACGTGACGATGCGAATGCACATAGGTCACGAACGCCAAAAGCGGCTGGTCCGAGTGCATCACCGTTTCGTGCCCACCGGCATAAAACCACAACGGTTGGCCTACTCGTAGGTCTTTCATTGTTTGAGTCCTCCTTCAAAAACCTGATTGCGACCAGAACTTGCCTTCGGGACCGCAACGATCTTCCGCTCCTCCGGCCCGCTCTCGGTAAGCGTCGCGGCTGTTCGGGACATCTTCGCCTATGACTAGATCGCGATGGGAACCCAATTGCGGCCGCTCGCAAATGTGCTTGATCGACGGAGCATAATCTTGTGCCTCATCGATCCGCTCAGGTGAGCGATAATGCGTGCACCGATCACAAGACCGATCGGTCAGCGGTTCGTCGGCGTCGGCGTATCCGGACTTGTCTTCGCTCATAACTTCCCTCACATCGTCAGCGCATCGAGATCGCTATAGTTCGAACCGCTGCCGCGATAGCCGCTGCTCGTGTTCTTCTCAGGTTGCACCGGCTTCTGCCCATCTATCATCGTGTCGAGCAGTTGCCCGATCAGCCCGCACGCGTCTACCTGATCGTCGTGAACTCCGGCCGGGAACCGCAGCAACTCGCTTTCGAACTCGCCCCGCCACGCCGCCGCAACCGGCACACGCAAGCCCCGCGTCGCGATCAAGCCTCGGAACGACTGCGCTCGCACCGCCTTGTCGCCTCGGGTCGGAAACTGCTCTCGCAGGGTGTAGGCGTGGCGCTCGCGCATCTCGCGCTCCAAGAACGGCCCGACGCCGCTCTTGATCTGGCCGGATTCCTCGGCCCAACCCATCGGCTTCCACTTCTTGACCAAGTCGCAAAATACCTCGACCCATTCGTCGGATGCGGCTTGCTTCCGCCAGATGTCCAGCATCCACGGATTGCTGTCAGGGTCGAGCGCGAGGACCGCGTGGACCGTGAAGTCGCCGCCACTCGATGTGACAGCGTAGTCTGATCCTCCGTATACCCGTAGGCTTTCCCGCGGCGGGAGATTGTCTACCGGGAGGAGCCATTCGCGCTTGAAATAATCTCCCGTGTCGGGAATAGGTTCTTGCTGATACAGCGCCGAGAAGTAGCGAGGGATGCTGTTGGCTCTAATTCGCTCTATCGCCGTCAACGGATAGCGATCAGGCCACAACGCCTCGCCAACGTCGCTTACGGCTGGCATTTTGACGATTTCGAACTTGTCGCCGCCCGACGCCGCGTGCGAGATGATCTTCCCAGAAAGATCGTCGTCGTGCATGCGATGATTGATCAGGATTACCGCTCCGCCCGGCTCCAAGCGGTTATACGCGGTTCCGATATACCAGTCCCAGACTTCCTTGCGCTTATTCTCGCTCTGGGCGTCAGCCATCGAGGAAAACGGGTCGTCGATAAGAAGAAAGTCAGCGCCCTTGCCCATGAAGTGGCCGCCGACGCCGACCGCGTAGTAACCTCCTCCGTCTTGGGTGCGCCACTTGTTCTTGGCCTGGCTATCTTCCGCGAGGGACGTGTTGAAAATGCACTTGTATTGCGGGCTGTTGATCAAGTTTCTGACGTCGCGTCCGAAATCTGTCGCCAGATCGGCGCTAGCCGAAACAGAGATGAACTCTTTGTCGGGTTGACGCCCTAAAATATAAGCCGGCAAGCGACGAGAAGCCAATTCCGACTTGCCGTGCCGAGGAGGGAGCAGCAGCATCAAACGATCGACTTCGCCCCGCTCGACCCTCTCCAACTGTTCCGCTACCTTCCGATGAAATTCCGCGGCACGGTACTTCGGCAGCGTGTATTCAGTGAATGGAATCAGAGCCTTCCTCGCCATCCTGCGCTTGAGAAGCTCCTCGGCTGCGTCCAATGGCGATAAAGGCGGCAAGTTCTTCGTCTGCGTATTCGGTAATGTGTTTGCGATGCTCGACACGCATTTCAACCTTGGTCGGGAACATCCCCAAGTGCTTGCCGATATCGACTAGCGCCGCCCGCTTGTCGTGGAGCTTGACCGTCACGCCGCCGTTGATGTTCTGAGTGACTTGCGAAATAGCAGCGGCCGTTGCGTCGTCGAGTTCATCGCTGGGGACGATCTCGACCAGGTTCGTCACGACGGTTTTGATGACCAGAACCTCGCCGCCGTCCGGATTATCCTCCTCGGTGACTAGCGCACTCTTCCACCGAACAGCTTTACGGATGTCGGAGAATCCGATTTTAGCGAGTTCAGCTAGAACACGCTCCTTTGATATTGCTAGTCTTTCTATCGCGCGCTCGGTTGCGATGACCTCTATCGATCGCGCTCGCTCTAGGAGTTCAGCGACCCGTACTACAATGTGCTCTTTTCGCGCCATAGCGGCAGCATTCGACCTATGTTCGTGATATCCAGCAATGACATAGGACGCATCTGCGCTCTTTCCCTTGGCGAGTTCTTGCGCGAACCGCTCGTGCTTCGGGTTGGGCAGAACCGGCATTACTGGCTCGCCTTGACGGCGGCCTGGGCTTGCTGAGTGGCAACAGCCGGAGGATTGGCGTCGAGCGCGGCCTGAACCTTCGTCGCATTGTTGGTCACTCCATCAAATACCGCGTCGATCTTGGCCTGAACAGCCGGCGGGATGGTCGCTCCCGCTAGCGCGTCCTTGAGTTGCTGCTCGACGCCATTCATGAGCGCTATCAGGCTGTCGGTCTTGGTGCCTTCGTCCGCAACATTGGCGAGGACTTCGTCGATCGTATGGGCCATGGTCGTCATCTTTCCTTGAATCGCCGCTAGTTGCGCGGATTGCGCGGTCAGAACGGTGGCGATGGCGTTCAGACGGTAGAGGATTTGGTTGACGTCGCCATTGGAGAACCAAGGCATTTCGGCTCCCCTTCCGGGTTGCGATGCGAGGCTTATGACACGGGATTATGACAGGCTTGTAACATTTCGTGATAGTCAATCAACCATATCTCTCTGATGGCCAATTGCCTGGTATGGCTAGTTCCTCTAATATTATATTCTTAGAATTAATAGAAGGTAATCACATGAACATTTACATCATCGGCATGGATTCCGGCGCTCCATACAAGGTCGGTGTTGCTAAAGATTCATATAGGCGGTTGATAGCCATGCAAACTGCTCACCCCGATAAATTGCGACTTTACGCGACTGCGGAGGCTGAAACTTTCAATGAAGCCGTAGCGTTAGAACGACGCGTTCACAAACTTCTATCAGAACATTCGAGACGGGGAGAATGGTTCGACGCTACCTTTGAAGTGATTTGCTCGGCGTTTGAAAACTGCGGTTTGAGACCAAAAACCTTCCAAAAAGGGGATATGGACCACGAGTTGGCCATTCTTCCCCCAGGAATGACACCTGATGAGTTTCAGGCATGGATTGATCACATGCGAGTCACGCGGGGTTGGCTTCAGCACGATTGCGCATGCGCTCTTGGGGTCCAGCCTAGGCAGATAAGTCGTTGGAAACAAGATGGAACATGGGCTTACGTCAACTTGGCATGCGCTGCCATCGCGGCAGATATCGACGTATGGACGAGAAACTTTCCAAAAGAAAGCACTTGACTTCCTATCGCCAATTGGCTATTCCATCGAAACGGAGCAAGCAAATGAAATTCCCGATCACAGACACGCGGACCTCGCATCCCTCGCTACTCGGATCGGACACCGATCGCGCCATCGCAATTATCGACGGGACTCTGAAGGGAGTTACCTACGACGATCCATGTTCGGATATTGTCATCGCCATCATGACGCGGGCTCGATCTTTTGGATTTCCTGATCCAGCAAATACCGCTCGCGAGAAGGGCATCTCTCTGAAAGATTTCCTTCGTAGCGAGGCAATCATCGCTTGACGGGAATGTGACGGTCCCGAAAGCAAAAACCCGGCAACCATTCCTGGCTCCGGGCGCAATTATAGCAACACTTCAAAAGTGCATTTAGCGGATAGGTTTTGGGATGTCAAGCCGGCTTCCCCTCGTTTATTCCGAGATTCAGCAGCCCGAAATGACGCGCGAGGGCATACAACCCGGATTTCAGCATCCTTGTTTCCGAAGCTGGCGGATCGAGGTCGTCGTAGGTCAGCCGCAGCATGGCATCGATGCGCTGGCGATTGTGTAGCGCTTTGTCGGCACTGGTGCGGGCCATGGAGGCCAATTCTCTTCTCGCGGCTACCTCAGCACCAGAAAGTTCAGAATTGCCGCCAGGACCCCACGGCTGGCCCGGCACGGGCAATCCTAGCGAGAGGCGATCCTCTCGGACGGTCTCAGCGTACTCCATCCCGGCCTGATGCAGCGCGCCTCGCAGGCAATGGTCATCCACAAAACGACCTAGTGCATATCCTCTGATCGAGCTTCGGCGGCCGTCCCGATGCTTCTGGGCGAGCACGACCGACATAGTTTCGCGCTCTTCGGCGTCGCCGCGAATTCGCTCGGCCGCGATTTGGCGCTCCGATTTGGCGGCGCGCATCGCCACGACGGTCGTGATCGGAAAACGCAGCGCTTGCGGCTGGCGATGGACGATGGCTGACCGCTTGCCGGGTTTGCAGACCGTGATCGTGGCGGCGTCGAGGGTGGCGTGCATCATGCTGGCTGCCTCGCAAGGGAAGCGTCGATGCGATCGGCGATTTCGGTCGGAGTGGTCGTGCCATACTTCGGGTCGATATAGCCGCGATGGAAAATGTCCACGACGGTACTGTAGGATATATCGAAGGCTGCCATCATGGCCGTTCCGTATGGTTTGTCGGCCATTCCCAGCTTGCAGGCCAATCCCATCGCGCATTTGTTCGGAATGTGAAAATCCCACTCCCCGAAGTCGTCAGGCCACGTCTCGGGGTGACGAAGCGCATGGCTGAGGCGGCGCAAGGGCTCATCGGCCTCGGCCACGAATGACTTGACGGGTTCCATTTTCATCGCAAAATCCCTGCGTATCGTTTGATCACCGGCCTGTTTTCCTGCCGGTCGAAAATCTCGGTGCTGACGCATCCGGGCGCGAGACGGATTGCGGCAGCGACTTTATCAGCGCCGTCGAGGTCGTCGGTCCACCCGATCACAGATGTTCCGCCGCTCGGATATTCCGTCGCGCGGACCTCGTACCGCTGGCTTCGCGGCTTGCCGCCGGAGTGCGTCATTTCTTGAACGCCTGATTGGGGGGATCATCAAATACGCGAACCGACACATTCGTCCCTGGAATTGCGGACAGGTCCGGCTCCGGCGGCGAGAACCGCCCCAAGGTGAAATCCTCGAACCGACGTTCCAGCGCGCTGAGCTTGCCTTGCGTGTCGATCAGGTCGCCCCGCAGGGCGCTGACGGTGTCCTCTAGCGTGGCGATACGATTTGAGGTGCGGAGGGATTCGCCCATGGTGGATGTCATTTTGCCATTCCCGTCGTTGCGGCTTTCTTCGCCTTCCAAATCGGCATTAGCCCGTTAAGGGACAGATATCCCTCTGTCTCCGCGTCGTAGCGCAGCGTGACTTCGGCTTTCTTGCCGGACCATCCGAAGCGAACCTTCTTGACCGCGATCACAGTTTCGCCCGCATCCGCGTCAGGAACGAACACGACTATTCCATGATCCGGCTTGTTGAACCATGCGGCCGACCCGGCGATGTCGTAAAGCCCTGGCATTCGCGTTGCGCCATCCTTGCCTACTTCCTTGGTAGGGTGGGCGATCACGATTGCGATCACCTGATAGCGCGTAGCGAAGCGGCGGATCATGCGGAGCGCACGGTTATGATATTCGGTCTCGGTCTCGCCTCGGGGCTTGGCGTGTTCGACCTCGTTCCACGGATCGATAACCAGGACGCGAATCCCGTCGCGGATCACGGCGTCGGAGGCGCGTTCCAATAACCATTCGAGCGTCAATTCCTCCTCGCCATCGCCGGTAGGGTCGTCGTCGATGAATAGAAAATAATCGTTTATCCAGCGGTCGGCTGCCGCCTTCATGTCGGGGCGCCAGTGCTCCGAAGCTAACTTAGTCGCTGCGAGCCTGAGTTTGTGGCGAAGCGCCGGCACGGTCTGGATTTCGAAGGAGGCCATTGCCGTGATCCAGCCGTAGGCACCCGCGAGATTGACGCACAGGTTGATGATGAACGAACTCTTCCCGTGTCCGGGGATTCCCGTCACGACCATCATTTCTCCGAGCCACAACTTCAGGCATTCATCGAGGTCGGCGAAGCCCGTGGAGAACGTTTCAGGGTCCGCCACATCGGGATAGTCGCTAAGCCGATAAAGGCCTCGCACGGGGTACGGACGGGCCGCGTTGAGGCATCCCGCCACAGCTTCGGCGCCATGCTTGACGCGGACGTCGCTGAGGTCTTTGCAGTCGTCGGGATAGACGATCGAGAGGCACTTCGACGGCGCGAGACGACGCAGCAGTTCGGCCTCTAGCCGCTTGCCGGGATCGTCGTTGTCGACCGCCAGAATGAACCGCTTTATCCGCTTCAGCCGATCTCTATTGACCCAAACGTATTCGAACTTTCCTCCGCTCTCAGCGCTGCGGTCGATCGGATCGAGCTCGTCCGGAGCTTTGCCTTTTGGAACCGCTGGAGCCCCGTCGGGAACAGAAACCGTGAACGGGAACCCGCAATCGATCGCGGTCAAGGCGTCCAGTTCGCCCTCGGTGATGATCAGCGGGGAGATGCCATGTTCCAGGCTCGGATCGTCGAGGATGTCGGCATTCCAGAACGTTTTTTTCCCGCCCTTGCGCTGCCAGAACTTCTTGCCGGGCGCGCGGTATTTCTCGGCCACGACGCGACCGTGATCAAAATACGGAAAAGCGACGACGTTACCGGCGGGGTCGGGCTCGACCTCCCCGTCAGCGATGGCTAGGGAAGTATAAATCCCGAAACGAACCGCTGTTTCCTCGCTTATACCCCGTTGGTCGAACGCTTTTTGCCCGATCGGACCAAGTATCTGCGCGTTCATAGTCGCGACCTCCCTTCCATTCGCAGTGGTGACAAAAGAACGCAAACCCCGCCCCTGTGGATTTTACTGACAAACATGGCTGACTTTTCTTTTTCCTGGCGTCGCTGCATTGAGGACATCGAAAGTATTTCGTCCCCTGGAATGACCTCGGGTAGCAGTTTACGCTGGCAAGTTCTTGCTCGAAGTCCATTGAGCGCCTCCATCAATCCCGGCTCCACAGCGTTCCTGGCGGAAATGGGGACCTCGGATCATGTTCCACGACCTTGGCAGGTTGGTCTTCCCATCGGCGTCCGTTCAGGAACGTGGCCGGGTGCATCCACGCCCGATCGGCGGGTTTCGCGGCGATGTAGCGCTCTACGCCCCTCATTATCTCGGTAAATTCCAAGTGGACCTTTGCAAACGCCTTGCTCGCCGCGGCTTTGGCCTCCTTGTTCGGCCACTTATCCCAGAATTCCTCGAAGTCATGGTCGAGTGCTGAGCCGTTGGCTTCTTTTTTTTCTTTTGATTCTTTTTTTTCTTCTTGTGACGAAGGCGGTAGAGACGAAGGCGGCCCGCGTGGGGCTATATTTTGGCTAGCCGGTTGGATAGCCGGTCGGCCCTCATTTTCGTTGATTTTATTGCGTAATTGCTCCCATTTCTTTTTTGTCGTCTTGCCACCGTTTAATGAATTCTCAACGTTTTTTCGAATTCTCTGCGAAATTTTTCCTAATTCCTTCTCGGTTCGAGGGATGGATAATGCCCCGTCGACGCAAACGAGCTTCCCGATCCTATCGAGGTTTCCAATAGCCTTTGAGAGCCTACCTTTCGGAAGGCCGGAACGAACCGATAGCTCGTGCTCACGCCCTACATAAATCACCGGGACACCTCTGTCATATTGCAACATCATGATTATCGTGTATGCGGCTATTTCATCTCCAGTCAGTCCTATTACGCCATTGAGAAAATCCGATGGGTAGCAGTCGAATCTCGAGACGCCCGGCATTGCATGTTAGCCTTCCTCGCGTTGCTTGGATCGAAGCGACGACCGACGCCCAGCGCCAATCTCGACGCATTCGGTATGAAACGTCATGATCATGCTGATTACGTCCTCGGCGCACCGCGCGGCCGACGCGTTTATCTCGGCGCCCGTGAACCGCAGCAGGCGATAGCCTTGCGCCGTCAGGAACCGATCTCGTTTCTTGTCGCGCGCCGCCTGATGCTTCGTGCGCTCGTGGAAATCGTGGCCATCGCACTCCACGACGAGGTCGCTCTCCGCGCCGAAGAACGCATAGGCGACGACGAAATCAACGCGATAGTTGCCGACTCGCTGCTGTGGACGGATCGCGATCGTGCCGGACCCGGTAGGAACCTTGCCGACGCGATAGCCGTGAGCATGGGCTTCCTCGACGATCGCTGTGAGCAGCGCGCTTTCGATCGGGCTTTCGGTGGCGCCGAGGAGCGCTTCCCAGCGCGTCATACCGCCCCCTCCGCATCCCCACTCGCCAGAACTGCCTTGAACACGTCCGGCAGGATCACATTCCCCGTCGCATCACGAAACATCGGCGCTATCTGCGCGGGCGTGAATCCAGCGAGTCCGCATCCGACTGGGGTGACGCGAAACGTCAACTCAGGGTGCGCTGCGGCAAAAACCAGAAATGTCTGGACGCCCGTCTCGATTGTCTCAAGTTGTAGGGGACGAAGCCTCTTGTCCTTCGTCGGGATAGCGTAGGAGCGGCCCTGCATCCCCTCGCCTTGGCCATAGATCGCGCCGTGATGATAGCGAGCGTCGAGCGCCGCGCCTCTGCCGTGTCGGCCCGCATCGTTTGAGCCGAACACGAAAATATCCGCACCCGCGCTTCCCGGCACCGGACGCGTATCGGCCGGCGATTGCTTGACGGCGACGACGGTCATGACGTCCACCCCTTCAAGAAAGCCCTCGCCCGCCGTTCCCAGTCGGCCAAATCCTTTTCGTACTGATCCTGGACCCACAACGGAATCGTCGCCGACCGTGTCAGCATTGGCTGATCGGGAAACATCGCGTTATGGATAGCAGCGCGACGACCTATATTTTCCTTCCACCATTCCGGCGGCGCCAATGACGCCTCGACCTGCGTATTTGTTCGTTCCTGCGCATCTAGCGCGCGGGCTCTGACGCAAAGATCGAGCCCTTCGGAAAGTAGGAGTCGGCAAGGGTCGATCTCGGTCATGTCGATTTTTGCTCCCTACTAGAGCGAAAAAATCGACTCGGCGCGCGAACGCCCACGCCTAACCCGGGACCTCGCGCCGCTAGCCCATTCTCGCCTAGCCACCGCGCATGCGCAGCAACCCGCCGAGCCTTCCACGCCCGGAAATAGTCCCCCGTACACTCGCGGCAGAGATACCGAAGGCCGTCGCGAGTCTGGGTGGACGAGGAAAACGCCTCTAGCGGGCGAGGCTTGTGGCAGGCCGCGCATGTCTTGGTCGGAAGGGGCTTCATGCGCTCGCCCCCTCAAACAAATCCGGCTCCCTTGCCCGCTCCCGTTCGGCCATAACCGCAACCGCCTTCGCCAACCTCCGCGCGTCTAGTTCGATCCCACTCCACTCGCCTCGGTCGCGGATATGCTCGGCCAGAGTCTGCGCCTCGGCGACCGCCCGCACTTCCGCCGCGAGTTCGTCGGCCAGGCGCGCGAGCGCGGCGGTGCGGGTCATAGCGCTCATATTTCCGACAGGCGCTTCATATCTGCGGTTATCAGCGCTAGTTGTTTGGCGATGCGCAGAAGTTTCCTGCCTACCGAAATGGGGGAAGCGCTGATCCTTACTGTCTCGCCATCAAAGAAACACTTGATTTCATTACTGTGAACTTCTACGCGGCACACCTTGCGGCGGTGCGTATCTTCGCCTGCGAGAATAAATCCTGTGCAAGCGGTTTCGGCCTTGGAAGGAACAATCAGTTTCATTTTATCTCTCCGTTTAGCCCATGCGATGGATCGCGGCGATGCGGGGTAGGGCGGTCATCGCAACGGCTCCACGGGCTCGCTGCAGGTACAGAGCCATTCTAGGATGACGGCGTAGTCGTCGTGATGAGATCGGAATGTGCCAGCGAAATACCAGCCGCAGGCGATGAACGCGTCGATGCGTCTGATCTGGACGTAGCGGAAGATGCGGATGCGCGGTGTCATAACGACATCTCCATCTGCTCGATCTTGCGGGGCTCTTCGAACGGGAGGCGCGGGCGGCGGAGGGCTTCGGAGAGGCGGCGGCAGGCGATGTCGAAGTATTTTGGCTCTATCTCTATGCCGATGAATGAGCGATCAAGATTAATGCACGAAACTCCAGTCGTGCCTGAACCCATCAGTGGATCAAGGACGATCTCGCCATAGAAAGACACGCGGTTAACGATCCAATCCATGATTCCCTGCGGCTTGGAACAAGGATGCCCGTTCGTCTCACGCAGAAATCTTCTAATGATAGAATCGCTTCGACGCCCAAGACCCCTCTGGAGGAAGGGGTCCTTTCCCCAAACAAGAATTGGTTGCCAAGAGGGAAAGCCCCACACGCATCCACCCTCCCCACTTGGGTCTGTCCAGTTAAGCACCCAATCATCGGCAGGGTACTTCCACATATTTGGAACTCCGCAGGTCAGTGCTATTCTTGAAGACGCAGCTAGCAGCGGCGGCATGATGTCGGCAATCAAACTAGCAAGGTTGTCTTTAGTGTCATCAAATTCGCCGTACTCTGTCCCGTTTCCATACGGCGGGTCAGTCACGACAGCATCAACGCGCCCGATTATCGGCAGAACGTCCCGGCAATCTCCGCAATACAGCGTCACGCCGTCCGCCAATTGTTCCTTGCGAGGCGTGGTCATTCTGCCGCCTTCATGACTGGATCGAACTTCGTCGCCTCGTTGCCCCAGGTCGCCCAACAGGGCCGCGATTGGCGGGCGAACAGTTCTAGGTACGGCCCTTCGACGAGGCGCTCGATCCGTTCGTGTACGCAATCGGGCTTGCGGCTGTGTTGCCTGATCGGCTCAATGATCGCTTGCCTAACCCCCGCGTCGCGTCGCTTTGGCTTTCCCCGAGTGGCCAGCAGGCAGACTTCGCTGTTTGCGCGGGTCCAGTATCCCAGACCCATGCGAAGGTCTTCCTGCAAAGCAAACAACCTATACTGATCAGCCTTAACCCAAGCGAACGCGCATGTCTTGTATGTGAACCCCCATGACTTAATCAGATCGAGAGCTTCGGGCATCGTTGGCCAGACAATCCAGACAAATAGGGCGCATGTGTCGGCTGCTATATCGCCGATAGGAAGAGAGGAAAGATCACCCATTTCCATCGTTTCGTACGGCGTGACGCTGCCTCGGCTGGCGACGCGCTTGTCTTTGCCATCCCAGCATTTAAATCCCCACGGCGGGTCAGCCAAGATCGCCTTGAAGCCTCCCGGCGTAGTTGGCAGCGGTTCGCTCACGACCCCGCCTCCGCCCGCTCGCCGAACAGCACAAGATCGCGCTTGGCGATCTTAATCCGAAGTACCCCAAAGCGCTCTAGCGCAGCCATAGCGTCATCGACCGTCCACGCGGTTGCGTACGGAATAGCGTGACCGAAACACCACGAACGAAAATCTCTCTGCTCCTCGGTCAAGTCCTCGCCCCCTCGCTTCAATTCGAGAGCATGGAGTTGCCCGATGACAGGCGAGAATAGGACGAAATCTGGCCACCCGCGCGCGAGCCCCATCGCCCGAAGCTTCGCCCCCGTGCGCACGTCCCGATGCTCGCCGGCCGGGAAGTGCGACCAGCGCCAATCGGGCTTGGCAAACCGCCGCAGCACGTCGGCGACGGCCATGTGCAACTCGATCTCCTTCGGCCGCGGGGCTTTCGCCTTGCGCGGCCGGGCGCGGATGCCTTGCGAAATAGCGAGGAGCGGGGGAATGGTCATAATGCCCATCACCGGAGAGGTCTCGGTCGACGCCACTCTTTCTCGAATGATCGCCGCACCGCTCCACAGCGGCGGCAATATTTTACCTCAGTCTCGCCTTCCCCCTCCATGAGGTCGGCCATCACGTCGCCTCGGTCATGCGGGCAACGCGCCATCCACCAGTCAACAACCCAATCCAACATGCGCATGGTGATCAATCCTTAGTACTGGCCTTGGATTTGGCGAGCAACCCAATCCCTAACGCGATAAAATCGGTCCTCTGGCGTCTCGACCATGCATGTCGCCTCATCGTTTTCCCACATGACCTCGGCCGCAAGCGCGCCGGCAATACCGAACGTCCCCGCGATGCTCTCGCGGTCATGTGGGTCGATCTTGTCCATATCGATGCCGCGAGCCCTACCGACACTACCAAGTGCGCAAACTTGGCCAGAGAATTCCAGAACGCCCGCGATCAGCCGCTTCTCGGGCATCGCGTCCAGAGCCGACAGCATTTCGTTTAGGAATGCCTGCCCGCGCTTACCCCTGATGGCGCTCGTCACCGCGCCACGCCAGCGGATCATCGCCCACTCGTTTTCGCAATTATCGGTGTAGCCGGATCGTCCCACTGGCGTACTCCCACCTATTTGACGTGAGTCCATAACTTTCTATTTACAATTAAACTGATAGTAGATTGATCAACGACAAATTTCTTCGCGAGTACAGATTGCCGGCATCTAGGCCACAGATTTCTTATCTCAATAACATCAGCATCGCACAATTTGGCATGAGGTTGCATTTCCCCGCGTCTAAGCGTCCCGTGAAGCGCCATATCGCGATGATTTTCTAATGGAGTCGCCCACCGCAAATGTTTTCTAGTTACACACCCGTCGCGGCCTCTCCCACATGAGTGGGCCGCTTCCATACGCTCTGATGGCGGCGCACCGTTGGCGTGCTCGCAAATAATTCTTGAAACGAATGCAATATTGCCAAATATACGCATCCTAGGACGCCTATCGTCATCGCCGTAAGGTCCGTATGGCCACATTAAGCATTCATCACCAAAATATTCCTTGGCCATTTCTAAGAATGTGTGTGGACTCCCTTTTGGAGTCCCGCCCGCTAACGGGTCGCCGTGGCGGCAAACTCTTTGATAATGCGCGCTGCAGAAGCCTCGAGTAATCTTTTTCTCGCTGCCACATCCATCAACGGAACAAACCCTGCTCATTGCTTTCTCCCGCCTACCGCGACAGCGCGGCGATTGCGTCGTGAAAACCCTTGTCGGTCCTCATATGCTGATAGAGATCGACCGGCTTCTCCCACGCGACGAACGTCGGGTTCGCGATCATCGAGAGTCCAACCCGCGAGACGGCTGCCGAAGGCCGATAACGCTTCTTTGGCGCGCCGCGCTGCGACGGCTCTTGCAGCGTCCGCTTCTGATGCGGAAGCGCCTTGCCATATCTTCGATCAGAGGCTGCGGCATGCTCGCTCTTCGCCTCCTCCGCGAATGCCCCCCGGCTCCGGTTCACGATGCCGATCGGCGTATTCCTCGTCATCCCGCCGCCGAACCGGATAGCGATATCGGCGGCCGTCCAGCCGTCGGCCCACAGCCTCAACACGCGCGCCTCGCGATCGAGGTTCTCCGGGCTCATGAATCTTCGAACCTCTCGCAGCGCCTTGTTGCGAAAGTGCTCGCGAATGGTCTCGTCGTCTGCGCCGTATTTGATGATTCCATTCGCCTTGCTTTCGGTGATCCCTTGTTCTCTCCCGATCTCTGAGGCGAACTTGCCCTTCGCCCACTCGGCGATGATGCGGGATTTCAACTCAGGAGGGTTAGCGCTCATGGGCGATCCTTTCGCGCTCGGCTTTCGATCCTCGGCGGCGCAATGCGGGGAACGATCGGCAACTCGACCCCGCCCATCACGAAAAGCGGGGGTACGAAATCAAATCCGCGCGTCTTGTGCATCTTCCAGCGGAAGGCCTGGCGGCACGCTTCGTCCGTGATTTCGTCGATCTGGATGGCGATGCGTAGCACTCGCCTAGTTTCCGGACTAATCATCGTGAGACCCTTCCGAGTGCCCTGTTCGCCGCATCAATCGCAGCTTCCACCGCTGAAAAATCAACGTCGCGCTCAAGCAGGCGAGCCATAGCAAGCTCGGCTTCGGCTTTGACGACTTGTCGCTCGAGGAAGGCGACGAATGCGGCTCTGATTTTTGAACGAATGGCCTCGACATTTTTCAAACGTCCTCGTTTTAAATTCTGAAGAGTGAATGGCGAGAGACCAGCGCGGCGCGCGACAGTGCTCTCAGCTTCATGGCGTTTGACATGCGCCTCCATCATCTCTGATCGGACCAACCGATCTGCGATCAACGCAACAGTCATAGGCATGGCTCTATCAGCCTCTTTTTTTGGCTCCATTGACTTTTCCTTTCGTGGTTCATGGGTTCACGGAAGGAAACAGAGATGGAGCAGGACACACAAAACACACGCTACAAACAAACCCGCACCAGCCCCGGCAAGGGCCGCGCAGGAACCGATCAGGCGAAAGAAAGAGGCGCGACCGTCATCCAGACAGCCGCGTCAGTTGCCCCGCCTCGTCCGGGGGAGGGCTGGAGGGCGGGAACCTCAGAAGTGCCGTTCACGCGGCGCGAAAAATCAAAACGGACACTCGCCTCGCCGCATACGCAGCATGCGAAAAGCCGCGCCCCATCGTCATCGGCGATGTAGTCGGCCGAGACAGAAGCGGCACAATTGGTGCAAGCTATGAGTAAGGTCATGCGTCGACGACCTCGCGCTTCGGAAGGCGATCCAGAATGGATTGGAACACGGAAATGTCGGCTTTGGGCTCGACGACAGGGCGGAAGCGCCACGAAAAGAAAGCGGTCTCGATACCGCTGCCATCCCAACACACTCGAGCCGTAACCTCTTTCAGGTAGATCGCGATTCCAGGCTCACCGATCGCTGGTCTGACCGACCTTATGGTGTAGACAGCGCCTAGATCAAGGCTTCCCTCTACGATCCAATAAGGGTTGATGTCATCTGCATCCACGCAAACGACTTTCTGACCTATGTGCCAATCAGTCATCGCTCATCCCCCCGACGGATTCCGGCCCCAATCAAACACCCCAACGCCGTGGATAGCGATGCCCAAACGATTAGGTCTGCGAGAATGTGAAGGATGAGTGTCATTCTGCGGCGACCTTCCTCGCATGCGCGAACATGAGAATTTCGGCCGTCAGACCTATCTCTCGGCCTTTTTCGCTTGCGAGAATGGTAGGCCAGTATGCCGGGGGAATAGACCCGCGCCGCTTCATTTCCGAAGCCGTGGAGGGTCCTACGGACAGGATGCGCGCTACGTTCGCGCCCCCGCCCAGCTTCTCGACAATTTCAGCGACCGTGTTCATGCCTACACGGCCTACACTACTCATGTTGGCTTTGTCAACATGATTTATGTGCACCAGCCGAAATATCTTCCAGCCCATGGATGAGACGATGGGAGAACGGCTGAAAAGCGCGCGGATCGCCTTGGGCATTCCATCGGCGAGAAAGGCGGCAAAGCGATTCGGCTGGACGATATCCACCTATGCCGCTCACGAGAACGGCCAAAATAATTTCGATTCGGCAACCGCGGCTATTTACGCCAAGACGTACAATGTTTCTGCGGCGTGGCTGCTCACTGGCGAGGGGTATCGCTCCGCTAAGGCTCTTTCTCGGACCAATCCGACGCAGCCGGACGCGCCACATGCGGCACGGGCGCCAACGGGCATTTCGTTGACGGGCAGGCTTCGCAGCATAGAGCCAGACGAAACACCTGAGTTACAGAACGTGTGGGAACTGGTCGAGGCGACAGTTCGCAAGGTCTTTCCGTTCGCCGCAGATAGGCTTCCCACGGAGGATGAAGTTCTCGCTCTGGTAAGGTCAGTGATAGCAGACTTCGAAGCCCGGAGAGTTCTGCCGCCTCGTGGTAAGTGAGCGGATAGCCGAATTCGTCCTTCAGCATAAGATCGCAAAGACGACATAGCAGCTGCGCGCGCGTCAAGTCTGCGCTACACATTGGCATTTCCCCACTGGATAATTTACTTATCTACATTTCACGCGATAGCCGTCATAAACCGTTAACATATAATATGAATATATTGTGACCGTTTGGAAAGTCAAATCGGCGTGTGCGCGCCGCTCACGCGGACGCCGCGAAAATAAATTCGCCCGTCTACATTTTCCATGTTGACATGATTTGTGTTCGCGTGTACGCCTCTCCCCACGCCGAAGCACGGAGCGCGGCGAACCCGGGGAAAGATGCAGTGCTAACCGATCTCACTGTCGAACGCGTAAGGCAGGTTTTGGATTACGATCCTGAGACCGGCATCTTCACGTGGATTGTACGCCTGAGTAACCGGGCATGTGAGGGGCATGCTACCAAGGGCAGTCTGGACGGAAAGGGCTATTACCGCCTGATGATTGATCGGCGGACGTATCAAGCCCATCGCATCGCGTGGCTCCATGCCTATGGAGTGTGGCCGACCATGGTGATCGATCACATCGATCGCGATCCTGCCAATAATCGTCTGAGCAACCTACGCGATGTCTCCTATGCCGTGAATAGCACTAACTGCTCGCCGTCGCACGGAGGTCACGCGCGGGACACCGACGCACGTGGATGCACGTTCGTAGCGAGAACGCAGAGGTGGCAGGCGCAAATATCAATCAACGGAGTCAACAAATATCTAGGTTATTTCAAAGAACTAGCCGACGCTAGGGCTGCGTATAAGCGGGCCAAACTTGAGCACGAGCAATCCACCGACGCCAAATTCGCCGCCCTCCGCGCCGCGCTGGCCTGACACGAGGGGCGAAGGCCCCTCACTTTTTCCGGGAGCAATCCATGACCAACGAAGCCATCGTCGAAGCCGCCGCGCGCCTCTGTATCAAACCGACCCGCGCGCCCGTGGGGTCGCATGTCTGGGAGTGCTGGGCGGATAGGGTCCAGCAAGCCGACATGTATAGCCGGGCAGCAAGAGGTCGCGAAGTTGGTTCCGACTGGTGGAACGAAATGATTTTCGCGTGCTCGATTGCCGTCAGCGAAGCCAACTCCTCCGCCGTCTGATCGAGGATCACGCCATGAACGCAATCATCACACAAACCCGCACCGCCTTCGACGACGAAATCAAAACCGCAATGTACGACGCCGTCTGCGACGGCGAGGGGCATTCGACCGCGTTCTATCTCAAGCGCCATCTCGCCAAGCACGGCCTCGTCATCGTCGAGGCGCGTGAATATGACCGAATGCTGACGGCGCTGCAATTTATCGGGTCGTGCGCAGATACGCGATTCGCGGCGGTTGCCAGCGCAGCCCGCAACGCCCTCGCGAAAGGAGCATGACCGATGAAACACGAATTCGCCCGCAGTCCTATCAAGCCCAGCCTGGCGATTGAGCAGATAGACGCCGCCGTAGACCGTAGCTGGACCGAGATGGCGTCATGGATGCCCGACCAGCGCCGCGAGAACCTTCCTATGCTTCTCAATGCGATCGGCAGACTTGAAACTCGCCTGATGGTGCTGCGGCAGGGCGTAAAGCGAGAGATCGCGGTCTGGAACGACCTCGTCAAGCCGTCGCGGGTCGGGGTTGTGCCTGACGAAGACGAGAATGAAGGGGATTGAACGTGAAGATCGAGGAAGCGATAGAGCAGATCAAAGCTCGCCACTATGAGTGCTTCATTGAGGATCACGAGTCGATCCCTTGGACGCCAGGGCGATGCGCTGGGTATCTCGGCCGGTCGCTATATCTCATTCGATGCACACGGCGCGACGGCCACGGTATCGGCGGATTGTTTTGTCGTCAACACGCCGAGAAGGATTGGACAGCAACGCATTGGGAGACGATGGAATGACCGAAACCTCAATCCTAGCCCTCGCCGTGATCGTCAACGCCATCAGCGTCGCGATCGTGGCCATCAGTGTCGCGATTCAAGGCTGGCGTCTATGAAAGTCACCAAATACCCCCACCGCGTCACAATCAGCCTTTCGCAATCCGAGTATGCCGCGCTGCTCGCAGTCGTCGACAACGGGATGAAAGACTTTGGCGACGGTTCCGCTTTCGCGTCGGTGAAGGCGAATTCCGTCCGACGCGTTCTAGATATCTGGGCTCGCAGCTTGCCGTTCAGGGTCTACGTCGAGAAGCCCGGCCGTGGAGGGTCTGCCAAATGAAATGGCTCGCTATCGTCTGCGCAACGCTGATCCCGACCGCCGACATGGACCGCGACCCCCGCCCGGCGCCGACACGCTGGCCCGGAATGCGCGACGACCGCGTCCCGCTGCCGCACAACGGCGCTTGCCCGGGATCATTCGAGACGCCGTGGAACTACGATAGGAAACATGGCCAGATTTGCGTCAGGAGGGCGTGATGATCGAGGATAATTTTCAGCAACTAGGCGACATCGCCGCCGGCATCGTCGCTGGCCTCAAGCCGACTCGCGCCGATGTGCCCAGCGAGTGGTTTTGGTGGGAACGGGCGTTGGAGTCGGGAAAGCCGGCCGAGACTGAGGTCGGCAATCCGCGCTCTGGATTTTGGCGCGTCAGAGACCGCAATGCCGATCGCAGCCTGCGGTGGGACGCTGTGGCTATCTGGCGCGAGGATGGCGAGGTCTACTGCTCGCGAACCGGCCCGCGCCCCGCGCCCGAAGGAATCGACGCGATTGACGAATTGTTCGCCTATTGTGCCGCCAACCCGATTAGCCACGAACTTTATATAGCGATCGAGAACGGCGAGGCGTGGCCGGAGGATGTCGCGCCGGCTACGGAGGCCCCCGTCGCCCTCTTGCCTCACGAGGAGGTCGCTGACGCGCTCGCCAAGCAACAGTTAGCGGCCAAAGCGTGGTTCACAGTGCTTGGCCATAAGCCGGCCTCGCAGGGGGAGGCTGACAAGGCCGCCAACTTCGGGACCGAATTCGACAAGATCAGGAAAAAGGCCGTTGCGCTGCATACGATCGAGAAGGAGCCATTTCTGGCCGGAGGTCGCGAAGTCGATTCACGATATTTCCCGACGCGCGACGCGGCGATAATCGCAGCCAAATGGGCAAAGGGTCTGTCCGACGATTACGTGAAGGCCGAGAATGCGAGGCGCGCTGAAGAGGCTAGGATCGCCAATGAGGCCGCCCGTAAGAGGGCTGACGGTGCACTACCGGAGCCAAAGACGATCGTAGCCGAGCCCGTGCGCGTCGGAACAGCCGGGCGCCGGCAATCGCTGCGAACGATAGAAACGTGGGAGTTGGAATCTATCGGGCAATTGCTGCTGTTTCTATCGGAGCGAAACCACTTCAGCCAAGACTTGGTCGACGCCGCGACCAGAGAGGGACGCTCGCTCGCGAAATCCGGGGCTGACGTTCCGGGGATGAAAAAGGTCATAACGGAGGAAGTGAGATGAACGAGATTGCCACCATAGAACCCCGCGCCAAATCGGTAACCGCCGCGATGGCCGATAAGTTCGGAATGGACCCGGGGCCATTTGAACAGACATTGCGCGCCACCGTATTTCCCAGCGTCGGCACGCGCGAGCAATTCGCAGCGTTTCTCCTGGTAGCAAAGGAATACGACCTCAATCCGCTGACGAAGGAGATTTACGCCTTCCCCGGGAAGGGCGGCGGGATTGTTCCCGTTGTCAGTATCGACGGCTGGGTGACGATGATCAATCGCCATCCCAAATTCGACGGGATGGATTTTCAAGACAACCTCGATAGCGAGGATCAACTCCTTTCGATCGAATGCTCGATCTGGCGCTCAGATCGCTCGCGGCCCATCGTCGTTACGGAATATCTGTCGGAATGCTACCGGGCGACAGACGCATGGAAAATGAAACACCGCATGCTGCGGCACAAGGCGCTGATCCAATGCGCCCGATACGCCTTCGGGTTCTCCGGTATCTATGATCCGGACGAGGGCGAGCGAATCGTGGAAGCCCAGGGCGGAAATGGACTGCCACGCTTGACGATGCCTTCCCGCCGGACCCCTCCGGCCCCGCCCAAGAGGCGCGCCGAAACTGTCGATCCCGAGACGGGCGAAATCATCGAACACGAGCAAGACAGCCCCGCCCCCGGCGCGGCCACGGAACCCGCGGGCGGCGTACCCCCAGGCCCGGCGGAGGCGTCCCCGCAAGGGCCGCTGGAAGGCGCTGCGGTCTCTCCCAGCAGCGGGGCTGCGGTGCCTTCCGATCCGGAGGCCGCCCTGGAAGCCGGTCGCAAGGCCGAAATCCTTGCGACCGGCAACGCGCGGACGCAGGGCGGGACAAAGGCTGTGACTGCGTATCTCCTGGAATTGCAGAAGGACGGCGAAATCGACCTAATTTCCAACATTCAGCGGTCCGCGTGGCATGACGCGGCTAAGGCGGCGGATGTGGAGCGGGGGAGGAAGTGATGGGAGAAAAGGACACAATGAAAATGGAAAAGCCGATTCTATGCGTCGATTTCGATGGCGTAATCCACAGCTACACGAGCGGATGGAAAGGCGAAACCGTCATTCCCGACCCGCCCGTGAGGGGCGCTATCAAATGGCTATGGAAAGCCACCGAATGGTTCGACGTCCAAATCTATTCGTCGCGATCGAAAAGCCCGAATGCGATTATTGAAATGAAGCGGTGGCTGATCCAGCACTCGGTAGACCAACTAGGACTTGATCATCCGATGGCCGGGGCCGGAGGCTCTGTCGACGGCTTTAATATCCCCTACCCGATCAAATTCGCATCCGAAAAACCTGCTGCATTCCTAACGATTGACGACCGCGCCATCTGCTTCGAAGGCGAGTGGGATGATCTGGAGCCCGCAGACCTATTGAACTTCAAGCCCTGGAATAAGCGCTCATGAAAATCACTTGGCACGACTCCGCCCGAGAGCCGCAATGCGCCCCGAATCCCGCCTACCCAGACGGGGTCGACCTCGATGCCTCCGATGGGGCGAAAACATCCTGCAAAGCCGTGCTGCCCTACCCCGCTAAGCGCTGTGGGTATTTCCTCGTGATTTGCGAGGCATGCGGCGTATCGGCCGCTATCACGACGGCCGGACGGCGAGATGATCCGCGATCGGTGAAGCTGCCATGTAAGTTGGCGGATGCGGAGCGGGGACGTGCCGCGGGAGGGCGGGGATGAGCGACATGCGCCGTTTGTTATTCACGACGAAACTGTTGTTCGCCAATTCCGAGGCGTGCGTGGCCAATCATCACGGCTTCAAACTCGGCGATCAATATCCCGGATGGTTGGCCGACTGCCGCAAGAATATCGAGATCGCCGAGGCGTCCCTCCAGCTTCCCGATCCGGCGCCAGACCCACACGAGGCCACGATCGCCCGCCTATCCGCCGAGCTGGACGCAGCGCGCGTCGAGACTGAGCGGATGTTGGAGACGTGGAACAAGGCGAATCACGAAGCAAACGCTTCTATGGCCGCGTACGAAGCCGAGTTAGCACTGACCCGCGAGGCGCTGGACCTTTTCACCGCGCTCGACCCTGACGGAGCCCGCGCCGTGCTGGCCAAGATCGCTAAGTGGACATGAGCAGATGCGGTTGATCGATCCGTGGCCGGAGATACTCCTCGTCCTCGTTTCTTTCTGGATGAGCGGAATGCTCTGGATGGCGTCGCCAGACGCGCCAGGCCCCGAAATGAAGTGGTGTGATCAGCGCGGCTGGTCTGGAATGCTCGACGGAAAGTGCATGGGGGTCACGATGGACCCGATTCCGCTGCCGTCCGCAGGAACTTGCCCCGGAGCGTATGTGCTCTGGACTTACGATCCTAACAAGCCGGCAATTTGCGTGAGGAAAGCGTGATGCCCAGGCGAACCGAGCTAGTCGCTCCGATGCGCTACGAACGCCGCGCCTTGCGCCCCAAAGATGCCGCAACGGCATATGGAATCTCCCGCTCTCTGCTATACGAGTGGATTAAAGCCGGCCGCCTTGCGAGCGTTCGCATCGGCGGCGCTCGTTTGATCTCGGTCGATGCCCTGGAGGCTCTCATCTCGGGGTCCAAATGAACCCGCGCGCAAGTTGGGGCAAATGTTGGGGCAAAGCTTTCGTGCTGAAAAATATCTCTATTAAATCAGATGCTTGGGCCGGGCATATGGCGGAAGCCCGCTCCGCCAATCTATTGTCCATCCGAGTCCACGTGAGTCCACAAATAGCCGTTAATTCAGTGGATTAGACGGCTTAGTTGTCCAGATACGTCCATCGGCGTACACCCCGAGCCAGGACCTTAATTAGGGCAAATGTTAGGGCAAAAATCGGGCGCAATAGGAGATGAAAGGGATCATCAGCATGAGTGGAGAAATGATAGAACGCGTCGCGAAGGCCATTATCGACACAATGTTCGAGGAGCACGAACTACCGCTTGAAGACGCAATTTACGAGAAGTATCTGGTAACGGCTGATGCTGGAATGTCGGCGCTTCACCAGCCTACCGAGGCAATGCTTGACGCCGCGCGCGACTGGTCGGCGAAGAAATACGGGGTAGGCATCGGGAATAAGGATGCAATCGGCTGCTGGCAAGCCATGCTCGCCGCCGCGCGCGGGAACCCGCCGACATGAAAACAACTCCGCCCGCCCCACCGTCCCAACGGGATAGCCGAGATGGAACTTATGGCTCTGCTAGTAATAATCCTGCCGCTGTTGGTGTGGGCTATTTTGCAAACTCAAATCAATTCTCTCGAAAAACGCATAATGGAACTCGAGAAGACCAGCTACCGCCTGAGCCTGCCCAAGGGCGCGGGCGGGGCGGCCTGATGAAAGGAACCGACATGCTAAAATTAATCATAGCCGCTGCCATACTGGCGATGGCGTCTCCGGCTTGGGCAGACGATGGCGGCGTTCCCCCGCTCATGTGCGGAGAAAAACCCTGTCTAATTGAATGCGGTGACGCTCATTGCTGGCGTTCTGGTGGTATCCCTACGGAAAGTCCGCAAGTCGATCGCTCCTGGCATCTCCTGACCCAGAGCGAAGGCGGAACGGTCTCGCTGCTGAAAGACTTGACCAAGCACGAATGCGAGTTCGCTATGCACCGAGCGAAAGGCGAGCCGGCAACTGATCAGGAAGTGCAAAAGGCGATTCAGGACAAAATAGACGAAGAAGCCCTCCTAGCACAGGCGAGGGAATTCTGCGCTAATCCAGAAACACCTGAGCCTAGGCGACAAAAGAATTGTTACCAAGGCGTGCCATTGTTTTACTTCATGAACCATAACCATGGCGGCAACTCGACTCAGCCCGGGGACATCAGGTCAGCGGAGTGCTTCCAATGAAAGCCATCGTTGTGTGCGCCCTACTGGCGATGGCGTCTCCGGCTTGGGCTGTCGACTGCGAGACGGGTTATCTTTGGCGACCGGGGGATGGATGCGTCAAGAGCGATGCGGGCGGCGTTGGGATGGATTCCGCATGGTGCTCGGCCGATAATGCTCATTGGTTTCCCCCACGCGATGACGGACTATGCCACGCAGAGGACGTCCCCACTACTTCCGGGCGATGGGTCGATATCCCGACCACCACTATCTGGCCTGATAGGCACGGAGGCGGCTGGCCTGACATGCGCGGCGGAGGCGCTGGGGGTGTTGGTGGTGGCCCATTCCAGAGAGTCATCGAAGACGCCCCAGGCTTAACCGGAGGCGGCGTAGGAACGCAGGCCGATTGTGGTTCAGGCTGGATTCTCATGAGCGACCATCCCCACTTGTGCTGGAAGGATGGCCTAGTGAAGAGATTTCCCCCAGGCTCGGTATGGAGTGATAAATGCTCGGGTGACGGATGCGTGGGTGTTGGACATGGAACTATAGAATGGTCAAATCCAGTAGCGCCAATCTGCCCCGCCGGCGACGCCCTTCTTGCCTATCCCGGAACATGGACGCTTGTCTGCGCGCGAGATTTGCAGATTCCGAAATGAGTGACTCTTGCGGACTAGTTCACGCCTTCGAATGGCAACAATCCATATCATTAATAATTTGCTGTAACTTTGTCGCGACGGCGATGGTCATCATCATATTAACTCGGAGACGGAAGCGGGCGGGATAGGAGAGGGTGAAAATGAAGCTGGCAATTATTATCGCCTGTACACTGGCATCGGGGGCTTTCGCTGGTATCGCCGTGGTCATCGGCGTTAGCACCACAAAATCTAACCCACTTCTGGCAATCCCGTTCGCTTTCGTGTTCATGGTGGGATTAGCGGGGTCGGCTTGGCTTTTTTCGCCCGATGGACCGTTGGCTCGATGATGCGACGGGAGAGGAGATAGCGATGGAAAGCCAGGAATATCGCGATGGGATTGACGCCTTTAGCGCGGGGAAGCCGATTGAAGCCAACCCTTATGAGAACTACGAATGGAGCGGTTCTTACAACGATTGGAACCGCGGATGGCGAGACGCCAAAGAACAAGCCTCAGACGACCAGGATACTCGGGAAGGGCGCTATATTTCCTAACCTCCCCGCCACGCCTGCCAATGCGCCGCATGGGAGAGAGCGATGGATCGATTGACTGACCGTCAGCTTAGATTGCTGCTAGTCGCGGCGATATGCCTCTGCATAGCCTGCATTACCGCGATGCTGGGTCCGCTGCCGAAGTTAGTACTGCCCTAACCCCGCACCGCCCACCACATCGCCGCCGCGAACAACAGCGTGCCCGTAATCGCTATGATCGCGGCGATGTGCGGAGAAGGGTGGGGGGTCATACCTGACGAGTGTCGTTGTTAGGATGATAATAATTATTCGCTATATGTCCTCGTTGAAAGAACCCTATTATCGCAATGATGCCTGCACCAGTCGCGATGATGCCAAATATCCACGTTACCGTCTGATCTGTTCCTCCTTTATTACCTTCTATCCGATCCAACCGAGACTTAGTGTCTATGAGTTGTGCTTGCATCGAAGCGATCGTGTTCTGTGAGATAGCCAGCGGACCTTCAGACTTGTCTAGCCGAGATTTCAAATCGGTAATCTGCGCCGTTTGCGCCGATATTTCAGATGACGCCAGCGTCCGTAGCTGTGCAAGCTGTTCTGTGGTCTGTGTCTGTGCTTTTTCGATTGCACTGGCGCTGCTCTTGTTCTGTTCGCCCACCGCCTCCTTCGCAGCTTGGAGGGCCGCCGCGATAGCGGTTGAGCTCGCCGCGGTTCGCTCTTGGAATTGTATCGCGAGGACGGAGAGCTTACCGCTCACTTCCTCGAGTTTTCCGCTCAACTCCTCTCGTTTTGTGGCCGCCTCCGATGAGATGACGGCGAGCTTGCTATCGAATAGCGCTTGCACCCCATTGATGGCGCGGTCGACAATCGTCGGCACCCGAACCGAGTCTTCATGCGCAAGCTGGATCGCCTTTTCGATCGCGTCAAACCGGACGCCGTTCTGCAGGAGAACCGATGCAATCGCCCGATCCACGTCCAAGCGAGAAACTTTGTCGGTGTCGTTGGAATACTGATTGAACTGCGGTTGCGTGCTCGGCGGCGTGACCTTCCCGATAACAGGCGGATTGACATCCTGCGCCCACGCGCTGCCGGAGAGCACGACGATACATGCGGCGAAGACAAGCGCTCTCATATCGAAGGCAACCTACAGCCTCGGACGAACGCGACGATCTGCTTCGATGCGTCCTCGGTAATGATGCCAGAAAACGTGACGTGGCCGTACTGAGTGACCGTGATCGTCGTCTGGAACACCTGGATCGTCAGCCCTCCGCCCATTAGAGCCTTTCCGTCCTTCCTCGCTCGACTATCGTCGAGGTGATGCTCGTGACCGTCAATCCATGCGATGACCGTTAGCGGATGCGCCCGGTCCTGGTCCAATGTCACTTGATGGGATTCCGACGCATTGCTAACCGAGAACGTGACCGGCATCGGCATGTGGTGGCGACCTCGCAAGGCGATGGCGTCTGTTAGGCACGCGACCACGACCAGGATGCACGCGGCGAGGACGAGCGGCTTCATGCGGCTAGGTCACGCCGCGAGGTCTGGCAGCCCACAGGCCTTGATGAAGGCCGCTAGCGCCGCGGATTGACTGGCAGGAACCGTACCTGCGTAGTGGACACCGGCTTGGGAAATATCCAGCGCCACCGCATGATTGACTACATCGACGGTCAGGTTGACCTTGTCGCCCTTCCACACCCATATATCCACGAGGCCGCTGAGCGCATCGCCCGCGCCGTTAGCGGTGCACTCGTAGACGACATGTGGGCGGCCATCGACAGACGAATTGATCGTGCGCTTGTTGTTCGCGTCCTGCTTCACGACAATCCTATGTGTGCCAGCAGGAGATGTAACGTTGAGGATAACTTGGTTTGACATGGAGAGGTTTCCTTTGGGTTGATGGATTATACTTACCGCGTAGAACCGATGGTCCGTGACGCCTTCGCCTCAAGCATGCGGACGCGCATCTCCAGCGCGTCGATCATCCTCACCAGGGTCGGAACCCAGACGCGTGCGTCCGACACGTCGCTGACCAAAACGCCGCAGGCATCTGCGGACGGGTCGGCGGAGCGCTGGTCCCGCACGCGGTCGCGCTCCTGGTAATCGGATGTCATAGTCGGGGCTCCCACTACTGCTATGCTCGCTCGCGTCTATTCGGTGTCTCACGAGGCGGGGGAGCCCCTTCTCTCAGTTCGGTGTGGGCGTAGGTGTCGGCTTAGGCGTCACGGTTGCTGCCTGCACGACCGTCCATACCTGCAACAGCGTTGCGAACGCCGAAGCTATGTCGGTCGGTGGATTGGCGCAGATCGCCTTGCCTTCCGCCTCGGCGGTGGCCACGGCTGCAGTCGGCGTCCCGACGATCATCGCGAAATAGCTCTCAGCCTTGTCGACGATGGCGCAGGCGGTCGGGATATCGTTTTTTGCCAATGTGGCGAGCGTATTGTTGATTGCGGTCACTGGCTGGCACCCCGCGAGTAGCGGGAGAGCGAGGCAAGCGGCGAGGGCGTATTTTTTCATGTGAGGCTTCCTTTTGTCGGGCGTCGTGCCCCTAGCGTTCTGGATTATCTGGAGCAGTAAAAAGCGTAGGCCCACCAATCAATTCCACGGACCATATTTCTACTCCCAAAGACCCAACCTCGATATTTGTCGGCCATAGGAGTATTGCTGCCGCCTTGGCTTCGTCTAAGCTATTCGCTTCAACAATAACGGTATAGAATTGTTGCTTGCGTAGCGTACATTCATATGTGGTCATGATACGTGGTCCCACGTGCGCGCCGATCGATCTCGGCGTTGATGTGACTAATAGCGACGTCAAACATTGTGGCGGCGGCGTAGTCGTGATGCTCCCGCGACCACGCGCGGAGCTTTATGCAATCGGCGAGGACGAGCGCGAGCAGTTGGCAACTCATCGACGCGGCAGTCTGGTCGAGAAG